>Ga0164296_1000252_pt1 | contig 67595 bp, 104 predicted proteins | sample GEODES057metaG_FD_113533 | JGI IMG/M metagenome (GOLD analysis project Ga0164296, IMG submission 113533) | Dystrophic lake water microbial communities from Trout Bog Lake, Wisconsin, USA - GEODES057 metaG | ecosystem: Environmental > Aquatic > Freshwater > Lake | place: USA: Trout Bog Lake...
ATATGACCAATTTGAGAGTTGTAACAGGATCAAATGTTTATGATCCCACACAAACAAGTATCGCAGTACCATCGGCTCCATTGACCGCAGTTGCAAATACCAAGTACTTGATGGTAGGCGATACTACCACTGATGATGGTAGTGGAACACAAACAGTTACAGTACATGGTACTATAACCCAAAGTTCTTCAATCAAACCATTTTAGTATTAACCTAATTAGTTGATTTAATCCAAAAAGTAGTGTATACTACTAAGATGTTTAACAGTATTCAAGATTCAGTGATGCAGTTGCTTCCTAATAAAAGGAAGACCAATAGCACAAGTGGATGGACGAGTTTCAATGCTGTGTGTTGTTACAATCGAGGCGAGACACAGGACACACGTGGGCGTGGCGGCATTATCACCAACCCCAACGGTGCAATATCATACAGTTGTTTCAACTGCAACTATACTGCCAACTATACTCCGGGTAGACACCTAAACTACAAGTTCCGTAAACTACTGACGTGGTTGGGCGCAGATGATGTCACAGTCAAACGCTTGGTCATTGAAGCTATTCGCATTCGAGAACTGATCGAGCCAGAAAAGAAGGAAGAAGTTCGAGAAGAGATTGTGTTCAAACCCCGGCCCTTGCCTGCGGAAGCACAGACTTTTCAAGCACTGGAAACATTTCATAAATTGGCCGACACTGCTGCTACACCGGCACATCATGCGCCTGTGTTGTATATGGCACAACGTGCAATAGATTTACAAAAATATGAATGCTACTACACTCCCGAGCAACAGTACAATTTACACCGCCGGGTCATAATTCCCTTTACCTGGCAGAATGAAACAATTGGATATACGGCTCGAGCGTTTGACCCACAGGTCAACCCCAAATATTATAGTCAATACGACGCCAACTATGTGTTTAATACAGACCGACAATTGCCCAATGCTCAATTTGTCATTGTGTGCGAGGGGCCCATGGATGCCATGAGCATAGACGGTGTGGCAGTATTGAGTAATGAATGCAGTGAAACACAGGCCGACATCATTGACAGTCTTGGTCGTGAAGTGATTGTGGTTCCCGATTATGATCGTGCTGGTATGCGACTGGTAGACAATGCACAAGAATATGGATGGAGCGTGAGTTTCCCGTTATGGTTTGGTACATTCAAAGACATCAATGAAGCTGTTATAAAGTATGGAAAACTATTTGTGTTAAAAAGCATTATAGAGGCTAAAGAGACAAGCAAGTTAAAAATTGAGTTAATGAAAAGGAAAATGAATCATGACTGAAAAGTTTTGCGATACAATAATTTTTAAAAATTTGGACTGCTATAGTAAATCAATGCGAGTTAATATTGAACTTTTATTAATATTCAATCTTATCAAATATTTTCAATATAAAAAAATTTTAGAAATAGGTTTTTTTGAAGGGAAAACTTTTTCGACAATATTAGAATCCATAAAAAGTACAGGGGAGTTAACGGCAGTCGATCCATTTATAAATCGAACAATATTTGATAAACTTTATGGCAATTGTGAAATAGTGTCAAACAATAAAATAACATTTCTACCAATTAAAAGCGAAAATTTTAAAAGTCAACTCAACTATTATGATTTCATTAATGTAGATGGTGATCATAGTATACCAGTGGTTTTAAAGGATTTACAATTAGCATTTAAAATGATTAAGATTGATGGTATCGTTATGATTGATGACTATGCATTAGACGATGTTGATTATGCAATAGAGCAGTGTATAAAATTAAATACAGACTTCGTGCCATTTTTAATGTGCGAACAATCAGTATTTTTTCATCATGTATCGCACGATGCTGCTAGTTTTTTGGATAATGAAATAAGCAATTTATTTTCTATGTTTTGTGACGTTAGCAATGTAGAATATAAAAATTATCATGTTAAAAAAATATCATGCCTTCCAGCAATTACCAATAATGACGATATTTTTTCGTTAGTGTGTGAAAGATATAAACTATAATGAATAAAGAATACAGTACAGATTTACAAAAATTATTTTTAGAAATGATGTTGGTAGACGCACAGAACTTTGTGCGTGTGCAAAACATTTACAACAGTGAAAACTTTGATCGCAGTCTAAGAGAAACTGCCAAATTCATTAGCGAATACAGTAACAAATATAAAACTCTGCCAGAGCCAGATCAAGTAAAAGCAACAACTGGTGTTGAACTCAAAACTGATTCAAAAATGATAGATCACAATGACTGGTTCATTGCTGAGTTTGAACAATTTACTAAACGACAAGAATTAGAAAGAGCCATTCTTAAGTCGGCAGACTTGTTAGAAAAAGGCGACTATGATCCAGTAGAAAAACTGATCAAGGATGCAGTACAAATTAGTTTGCAAAAAGACATGGGCACAGACTACTTTGCCGATCCCAAAGAACGTATCAATAGATATTTTAATTCGGGCGGGCAAGTGTCGACCGGATGGCCACAGATGGATCGACTGTTGTATGGTGGCTTTAGTAGAGGTGAACTTAATATATTTGCTGGAGGGTCGGGTTCAGGTAAATCGCTAGTGATGATGAACATAGCACTGAGTTGGCTACAGGCCGGACTCAGCGGCGTTTATATTACATTAGAGTTGAGTGAAGAATTAACCAGTTTGAGAACTGACGCAATGCTGACTGGCATGGGCACAAAAGATATACGCAAAGATATAGATACCACCACAATGAAGGTGCGGTTGGTCAGCAAAAAGGCCGGACAGTATAGAATCAAGGCCTTGCCGGCACAAAGTACAGTCAACGACATTAGAAGTTACTTGAAAGAAGTACAAATACAAACAGGAATAAAGGTGGACTTTGTCATGGTCGACTACTTGGACTTGGTTATGCCGGTAAGTGTCAAAGTCAACCCCAACGATCAGTTTATCAAAGACAAATATGTGGCTGAAGAATTACGCAATTTGTCCAAGGAACTGAACATATTGTTGGTGACTGCAAGTCAGCTGAATCGTAGTGCAGTTGAAGAAGTAGAGTTTGACCACAGTCACATTGCGGGCGGTATCAGTAAAATTAACACAGCTGATAATGTGTTTGGTATCTTTACTTCAAGAGCCATGAAAGAACGTGGCAAGTATCAAATACAGTGTATGAAGTCAAGATCGAGTACTGGTGTGGGACACAAGATTGATTTGGAATACAACATTGAAACCATGCGTATCACCGACCCCGGTATAGATGCAAATGAAAACAATTTTGGTCCGCCTCGAGCCAGCATCATGGAACAGATCAAAGACAATCCTCGACAGTTTATCAAGCCCGAGGCCAAGCCCGGGCAGGGCCTGGATGTGGCCACAGTCAGTGCCGAAGTACAAAGCAGCAAACTCAAAAGCATGCTGGCCGGATTAAAGAGCAATTCGTAATGAAAATTTTAATTTGCGGTGATAGTTATTGTGTGACTGATCCAAAATTTCCCAATCTGCATTGGTCGGAAAAAATTTTAAATCATGATCCAAATTTTGAATTGCTAAATCTTGCCTATGGTGGATGTATCAACGCCATGATTACATTACAACTACTGCAAGGACTAAAATTATGTCCCGATTTTGTGATTGTTTCGTTTACTGCCGACGGTAGATACGAACTAGACAAAAATATTTCGGCATTGCCCAAAGAGTTATCATCGCAAGAGCTATCAAATTATCAATCGGAAAGATACACAACCAATAACTATCCAATTGATCACGACACTAAAAACACAATTGACAAATATCGTTTGACTGCGTCATCACAAAACTTTGAACGACTTAAAAATTATTTTTATATTTCTTTTTGTCTAACTACATTGTCGACAAAGAACATCCCGTTTTGTTTCAGTCTAGGCGGGTTCGAGTTTAATCAAGATTATACCAATTTTATTAATTCCAACTACATAGAAAATTTCATTGTTGATTATACGCAACATCAATTAAGCACCAACTTGTGGTATCACGGACAAAAAGCAAGCCCGTATTTTCATGTCGACGACGACAAGGTACAGGCTCTGTTTGCCAATGAATGTATTGCTCGGATGCAGAAATGACCTGTATCGACGCTTTTAAAAATTTAAACATTGTATCAAAAAATAACACCATACAAATATCTCCATGTTGTATCAGTCCGGTACAACAAGTAAGCAAAATTGATTTTTATAACAACGACTATCTAGTACAAGTTAGACAAGCATGGCAACGCAATCGGTCGCATCCGGCATGCCAAGCCTGTGACCGTGCCGGTGACACCAGTAGACGTACAGGATCCAACACCTGGTATCGAGACAATGGTTTGTACAACCATCAAGTTGAACTGATCAGGCTTGATTATTGGACCGGGGACACTTGCAATCTACGTTGTGTAATTTGTGGTCCCGACAACAGCAGTGCTTGGGCAAAAGAATTAGCCCTTCCCTTACTGGAACGACATCGTTCAAGCAATACCGTATGGAAAACTCTAGACTTATCCAAGTTAAAGTACATACATTTCAACGGCGGTGAGCCGTTATTGAGCAAAGAACACGTGGAATTCTTGGAAGCTATACCGGCAAAAGATCAAGTGCATATCAATTACAATACCAATGGCACTGTACTGCCATCTAAGAAACTGCTGGAGTTGTGGGCTCGATTTCGATTGGTGCAGTTGGATTTCAGCATTGACGACATAGGCGATAGATTTGAATACCAACGATTTCCGGCGTCGTGGACCGAAGTGACTCGAAATTTGCAATGGTACATAGATACTAGTCCGGTAAATTGCATGTTTGCTGTTAATACCACTGTGGGAATTTTAAATTATGCAAACTTGTCAAATTTGAATTCTTGGCTAAAAAGCAATTTCAATGCCAATCGAGTAACTGACCCTATAGAATACAGAACCCAACCGGCAATGGGTTTATTTGCACTAAATTCTAACAAAACACTTACAGGTAAAATGTCACAATTCTTAGACGAATGCGACACAAGGCGTGGCACAGATTGGCGGAAGACATTCCCAGAACTTGCTAACTCCGTATAAATATAACATAAATTGGAGTGAAATCTTGCAAAAGCGAGCTCGCAGTATTTTAGATGAATTAGACACGTTGTTGACGCAACGTGATCGCGGAAGCCTAGTAGAATCACGTGCTGTACACGTTATTCAAGGGGCAATCAATCTAATCAATTATATACGTGAAAATTATGATCCCGAACAAGCTGAAGAACTTGAACGCAGATTATTGAACAGCATTCGTACTCAAGATCCTTCAAAATTCAAACGCGGAATCGGAAGAGTAGAAAAATGAAAATAACTGAAATTTTTGGATTTGGAAAAAGTCAAGACGACAAAAACTTTGATCAGTTGGTTAAAATCAGCACCGATCGTTGGAATCAACTGGTAAAACTAAATCCTAACTTGAAGGATGATCACGAGGCATTACAAAACTATGTGGCAAATCATTTTAAAAATGGCACCGAAGGCAAAGGTGTAGTTCTAAATCCCGAAGAAGTTGACTTACCTCCAAACATGACTCCAGCTGGAGTACAAGCATATATTAAAAAATACGCCGGAATTTGGAAAACTCGCGACTTGGGTTACTCGGGTGCACCCAATGCAGGCGGAGCTACACAAACGCCACAAGGCGGACAACAAGGTGTTGCTGCACAAGGTAATGCCGCACAAGGTAATGCCGCACACGGGGCCAAAGATACCGAGCAACACGACATGGCACCAGGGGTGCAGATTGTTAGTCAAGAACCCATTATTATCAAGTATCAAAACAAAGACTACGGGCTAAATGACAATGGTCAATGGAGTCATTTGGCCACAGGAAAAGTGCCGCACGAAAGCTTCCAAGAATTTTTGAGTAAACAACACGATCAAAGTATTCCGCAATCAACAATAAAGACAGTGCCACAAACACAACCACAAACTGCTACACAAGCACAACCCACAGAACCCCCTGCGGTTTGGAAAAATAATCGTAATCCATCAGCACCGGCAACATCCCAGCCAACGCCAACGGCCAACACCCAACCCCGGGCAAAACAAGGTGGGCGTGCCGTACGTAGTGCAATGATGAAACAAATCAAAGCCAATACTGCAAAAGCCAAAGCACCACCAACACCCGGTAACACCAACGAAGGTATTGATCTAGCCGACATACTATGGCGTAAGATGAAACTGCAAGAAGCAAGAGAACAATTAGCAGAAAGTCAAAATGTTTTTAAAGATGCAGAAGGTAACCAAGTTGCTAGACGTATCATGACCTCTGAGATCCCTAGTACCATAAGTTGGCTAGAAAAGATTACTGGTTTAGACTTTACTCGAGAAAAAGACAAAGAAGGTTATCCTACTAAATGGTTAGGTACAACCGGACGTAAAAAAGGTACAGAAAAAGAACCAGGTAGCAGTGGCGACTTGGACTTAAGTGTTGATGATAAATCTATTACCAAAGAAGAATTAAAAGCAATACTAATCAAATGGTGTTTGCAACAGGGTATTCCTCAAGAGCAAATCGAAAACCGAAAAGACTTTAGAGATGGTTGGGTTGCAATGAGCGGAGACAGTGTACACTTTAAAACTCCTATCAATGGCGATGTTAAAAATGGCTTTGCACAAACTGACTTTATGTTTGGCGATCCCAAGTGGCAAGCATTTGCCATGAAAGGTGGACGTGAGAATAGTCCATACAAAGGCATGGCACGACACATTATACTTGCAAGTATTGTTTCTGCAATTAACCCCAATTATACTTGGAGTTACAAAAACGGTATTATTGACAAGAGCGTTAACCCCAAAAAGCCAACAACCATTGAAGGCGGGAAGGATCCACGTACATTAAGCAAACTAACCGGAATACCCATTGGTAAACTTAATACTGCTGATGATATAATTGAAGCTATTAGCAAACGTCCTGACTATGAGCAGTTGGTTGCCAAGGCACGTGAAACACTGGCACATGATAATATACAATTGCCCGAGACTGCACCAGTGCATACTGCGGCTTGGATGCGTGGTCTAGGCAACAAATAATGCAGATCGAGATAGACTATCCAACTACCCCAACAATAGGATTTGGAGCAGTAATTGGATTGTTGAGTTTTTTAGTGTCCACAGGTGATTGTTATAAAATATACCTTGGACGAGAAGGTGCATATTCTAAAAGCATTGTCGAGCTCGCTAAGATTTTTGGAATAAGTCAAGACACTATTGAATTTGTGCCCATTGGTGAACAACGTGTACTAAGCCGAGATTTTGTAGACAATCTCTTGGACAATGCCAAAGTCTTCTGCAAATACATATCGCCCGATACGCTGACATTATACGACAAGCAATTTCCAACCAATCGTAACAAAAGAAAAAAATATGTTTGTTTGGCCATTGCCGGTAATAGCAAAGCAGCAAGAAACATCTATTTCAATGACACTGCACAAGCATTGGCCAACAACAATTTTCCGGTAAAATTTCGCGATTATACTCGAAAAGAAATTGATAAAATACTAGAGTTAATTGTTGATTCGGGATATGAACTAGTGACACTAGAATCACCGGCAGTGACCGTTGAACAAAAAGTGTTTGTTTTAAACGAACTATGCGACTGCATAATAGGCTACGAGGGAGGCATGATGCATCTTGCTCACTGCCTAGGAGTTCCCAGCATTATCTTTCCCTGGCAAGACGTACACAATGTCATGCATAACTGGGGAATTGACAATGTTGCAGCCACTAGATCCATGTTGATGCACATAGACAAAAGAACTTATTTCATTGAATCGCCTGAGGAACTGCATTCGTGGGACGCACCTAAATTTCAGCAGATAATTGATGATTTATTTGACAAAAAAGGCAATAATGTTTTGTTAAATAAAGATACAGTTGAAAAAATAAATCAACTTGATATTGACAAAAGATTTGATATACTGGCAGTACCCACACTGCTACGAGACACTATAAAAAATATGAACAATCTTTCGATTGGAGGTTATTAATGAAATTGGATTTTATCGGCAGTTTGTTGACCGAAGCCGCAGATGCAGGGCCACGCATCCCACATCCCGAAGATGCTATCTTTGACGGTGTAGCAGCAGCACAAAAATATCTCAACGGCATGAAAGAAGTCATAGCCAAACCACAGACCAATACCATTAAATGGGACGGATTTATTGCATTGTTTTTTGGATACGATCCCAGCGGTAAATTTTTTATCAGCGACAAGTACATGTATCCTGCGGGATTTTATGCACACAGTCCGGCCGACTGGGAAAGATACGACACTGAGATAAAATCAAGCAAAAAAGCACGCGGTGATCTTTACCCCAAGATTGCAGCTATATGGGAGGGATTACAAGCCGCAGTCACTGCTCGAGCCGTGTTCAAAGGCGACTTGATGGCCATTGGAACAGATCAAATGACTCCGCGAGACGGTGTGTTTGCATTCCAAAATGTCACAGTCACATACAAAATTCCCGTTGATAGTGCCATGGGGCAGGCCATGAAAAACAAAGTGGCCATGATCGTGGTACATTCAATGAACGATAAACCCTGGAATGGAAAAACCGGCTTGGCCAACAAAGGCAATGTTGCAATAATTGGTCCCATGGGCCTGCCGGCCGGGCAAGCATCAAAGCCGTTCACGCTTGACAATCCGGTTCAGTTGGTCAAGACGGCCGAGGCCATGTTGAAATCCAAAGGACCCTTAGCCGAAAAGTTTCTTAAAGGACTTGATGGTGTAAGTCAAGCCAAGATCAAGACTTATTTTAACAAGAAAATCACCGGACAAACAAAAGAAAATTTAGATGCTTGGTTGGTCAATCCCGAAAGCAACACCAAGCCGCCCACAGTTAAAAAATTGGTTGGCGATAATCGCGGTGGATACTTGTACCGCGAACATGCGGGATACGATGCATTGACCAAGGTTTGGAACGCAATTTACCAATTGAAAAACAACCTGGCTGCACAATTAGAACCGCAGGTTACGGGATTTGCTCAAGAAGTCAATGGTCAACTTCAGGGCGAGGGATTTGTAGCCAACACCAAGAGTGCTGGAACGGTCAAACTGGTCAATCGCGGGGTCTTTGGCGGGGCTCATTTCAACAAGTAAACCCCGAGTTTTTCAAAAAAGAACTAAATAAATGCATGTAGTTCTAATTGAACTCATTATTTTTAAAGGAAAAACAAAATGGCTATTCAGACAAGATACACAGGTGATTCAAACGGTATTGTTAACGTTGATAACAACCTAAACAGCATCGGTACTGGTGCAATTATTGCTACAGGTTTAACAAAGCCTCCACTAGCATTCAAAATTACTGCAACTAGCTCAGCAGGTAACATTGCTCTAGAAACAGTAACTGGTGGTGCAGTAGAAACAATTTTACGTTCTATTGGTCAAGACAGTACAGTTGTTATGTACCAAGTTGAAACAACTGGTGGTACAACAAGCAATCAAATCTCTGTATTGCTAGAAGCAACTGGTGCAGGTCCTGCTAACAGTGGTTATGGTGCACAAACATTTACACCAAGCACAGTTGCAACAGCATTGACATCACGTTTAGCAGCACTAAACAGTTCTGGTAACATTGGTGTTGCTGGTAATATTTGGGCTGCTGGTATTAGCGTAACATCAGGCGGTTTCAAACTAGCTTAATAGTTTTTAAACTAAGAATGAAGGCACATTTTTGTGCCTTTTTTCTTGAACTATAAATACTGCATGAGCGATAACGGACTACAATTTTTTACAGGATACACACTGGTTGATATTACTCCAACTCGTGTTATTCGTAGTGCCAATCCCGACGATGTACGACGTAACCAACAACGTAACTGGGAAACTGTGTTGCAATGCATGAGCCTACGCACACAACCATTACACATTAAAGAACCCACAATGTATCGCGATGTGCCGGCCGACATGATAAAATTTGGCGATTACTTTGAAGGCAAGCATACCGTATGGACCTGGAGCTGGGCAATTGAAAGCCGCGGAGTCTACGACTTGACGGACAAGCCGTTGGGCGGATTGATGCAAGATTTTGAACAAGTGCCGATCATAACCGGACTAGAAGAAACTGGACGCTTTATGCTTCCTATCTTTTATCCCTACGGTGCTATTAAAAACGTATATTTTGTTCAAGAGCACGAGCAATAAATAGAGTATAGATGCTCAGGCACCACACAGGCTCACTTTAAGGCACACATTACGGCACATTTTTAGCAGCGTCATATTATCACGAAAGAACAAGATGGCCGGTACCGATATTGAAAAGAAAAGCCTAGAGGCGCACGTCGAGTTATGTGCTGAAAGGTATAACAGTTTGGAAGAAAAGCTAACCAATCTCGAGTCTAGAATGGACAAGGTCGAGAACCATCTTGTAGACATTAAAACTGCACTGAGCAATCAGGACAGCAGTCAATACAAAACTCTAGTCACAATTGGTACCACAATCATCGGGGTGTTAATCACTGGACTAATAACTTTGGGCGTTCACATCGCTACTAAATAATAGTATGCGATACGTAGAACTGCTCAACAAAATACAACTGCCAATCAACAACGAGCAAGCTGACCTATTGAGTAGATTTGATATAGAGTCTACCATATTCAAGGATCGGCTCAACGAGCGTGAACAAGAGATCGCAAATCAATTAACGGCACAGGATATTTTATATCGCCGTACTGAAAATGGCAAAACAACGTACAAGAAAAAAATCTAAAGATAATATGCCTCCGGCAGTTAGCGATCTAGTTGACTCGGCCGCTGACTATATACAACACTGGACCAAGACGGAATTACGCAAGATCCAGGTGTCTCAATCGCCCATATGCATTCCTATCAAATCCGGTTACCGAATCGGACTGTTTGATTTGCATGTGTATGCAAATAAAAAATGCGATGTGTCCATGAACGACCAGCTGGTGCATACCTTTGAAAACAAACGCAGTGCGGTACTGTATGCCATTTACACAATTAAACATCAGTACAAAACAGCAGATACTATCCTAAAACTCGATAAAGAAATAAATAAAAATTATACAGATATATCAGCCTGGCGTAATCACATGATTCGGGCCCGTAAAAAGAAGGATTTTGACACAGTTGATATACGCCAATCCAGGATAGAAATAGCCGAAAAGCACTTGGAAACGGCACAAAACGAAATATCAAAAATATATCTATCAGCTAAATATAATAAAATATGGGATTTATAATATGAGACTCTCCGAAATGCATACCGAGATAACACCTCGAAAAATTAACAAAGTAATGGAAAGCCGTTTTGGTTTTAGCATTGATTATGATAATTTGTCTTATGCCAAGGCCAAAAGATTGCATCAAGCAATCAGCGAAGATATGCAAATGATTCGCAAAAGTTTTGGTGCACATACATTGGAAAAAAATCCCAAGTATGTTGAATTGATGTTGGTCAAAGAAGGTTTAGACAAATGGCTCAACAGCGAAGAAGGTTTGTTTGAAAGCGAGATTGGTGCAAGCGAGGCTAAACTGGCTGCACAAGACATCGTTGACAGTATGCAGGACATGGTCGAGCGTATTGGTAAAATGCAAAACGAACAACTGCCAGCATTGGTTGGATCAATACGTGACCAAATTGGCATGGAACAAAGTGAAGCATTTAAAACTTCAATCAAAGGTGTATTAGACACATTATACCAAGCTGCAAGCAGTGGCAAAGATCAAGCCGAACAAGCAGTGCTACAATTAGCCGGTGACCAAGCTCCTGGTATGGGTGGCGGTATGGATATGGGCATGGGTGCTGATATGGGCATGGGTGGTGCTGATATGGGCATGGGTGCCGATGCCGACATGGCCGGCCCTGAAAGCGATCTAGACACCGATATGGATGCCGAAACTGAACCCACCGAACCCGAACTAGGACGCGAGCGTCGTTAATATGCGTATAAGAGAAATCATTCGCGAAGACATTGACAGTGCACAAGACGTCAATCACGAAGACTTGGCAGATGCACATGGTTACAGTGACATAATGAATGTTCTTGTAACCATGCGAGAAGAACTATTAAATACCGGGGTTATACCACGCAAGTCGGCCGAAGATGTGGTTCATGCAGTCAATGCATTGCGGGGCGATAACAGTTTCCGCTGGACCGATTTAAATGACGCAATCAAATCTGGAAAATTCAATGATGTGGTTGAAAAGGTTGAACCAGATGCAAAAACCAGTGTAAACTATGTTTACTTTACCGAACCCGACAGTCAAATCCAAGGTAGTGATACCGGAGCCGAAACTGGCGGAGGCGGCGGTGCTGGCGGCGGTGCCAATCCACAAGCCACAGTTAGCAAAATGGCCAAACGTGCCGCTGGTGCTTAACCCTAAATCGTAGACTTCGACAAATAAATATTGTATACTACTTTACAAGGAGAGTATCATGAAGAAAATCCTATCACTATTAATTTTAACATCAGTATTAACCGCAGGTGCCGAAGCCTGTTGCTATCGAGGTGGCTACTACCGTGGCGGATACGGTGCAGGTTGGGTAGCTCCTGCAATAGTTGGCGGAGTAATCGGCTATGAACTAGCACGTCCAAATACTGTGGTCGTTGAACAACCCAGTGTTGTTTATGCAGCACCTCCAGTTGTAGTACAACCTTCTCCAGTATATGCACAACCTCCAGTTGGTTATCACTGGCAACAAATCACTGATCCTGTAACTAACACACAAAAGATGGCGTTAGTCCCAAACTAAAATGAAACTACGTAAGTTGCGTCGCAAATTATACGTTGCTATCTTTAGGCATGACTTAAAGAGAGAACGAAAGATTTGGTATAAAATATTAAAGAAATCAGTTAAGCATAAGCATACAGCTGATATACGTTAATAAAACACGCAAACGGGTGCACCAATCATAAATACTTGTATGAAAAACAAGTATGGATTAGAAAAAGTTTGCCTTTTTTGTAATAATAATTTTATTACTAAGCCGCGATTTCTTGACTATTGTTCTCAATCTTGTAAAAATCCAAACAATAGAGCAGGGCATACTCCTTGGAATAAAGGCGTTAAACTGACTGTAGAACAAAAAGCAAAACAAAATACAGAAGGCCTTAAAAAAGGTTGGGGATGGAATAAAGGAATTCCAAACGAAAAACAAAAAGAAAGATGGCTCACTGATAATCCTAATAAAGATGGAAGATTAAATAATCTTAGACCTAAAAAACCAACTACAGATTCTTTAAAATTATATCGTAGTAAAGTTAGATATTTTACATATCGAACTATTAAAGAAATGAAAGCCAATGGCGAATGGATCCCAAAAACCGGTAAGTACAAAGATAGTTGGCAAATCGATCATATTATTCCACATAAGCAGGGATTTGAATTAGGAATAAATCCTGCTATACTTGGAAGTAGAAAAAATATACGATTTATTAAAGGTGAAGAAAATAGGAAAAAATGGGACAGTTATCAATCCATTGAAATAGTAGAGTCTATTACAGGAGAAAATTATGGCTTACAGTGAGGCAGTATTAGATCATTACAACAATCCCAGAAATGTAGGATCATATAAAAAAGGTGAGGAGGGAGTTGGTGTAGGGCTCGTAGGAGCACCATCGTGCGGCGACGTTCTTCAATTAAGTATAAAGGTAGAAAATGGAATCATTACAGACGCCAGATTCAAGACATATGGTTGTGGTTCAGCGATTGCGTCAAGCTCTCTTATTACAGAATGGGTTAAAGGCAAGACGTTGGACCAAGCAGGAACTATCACTAATAGTGAAATTGCTCAAGAGCTTGCTCTCCCACCAGTCAAAATCCACTGCTCGATTCTTGCCGAAGATGCCATCCGGGCTGCAGTAGCAGATTATCGAGCCAAACATGATCACGCTGACTGAAGCAGCAACAAATAAAATCGTAAAACTATTGGCCAAACGTGGTGGCAAAGGTATTCGTCTTGGAGTCAAGACCACAGGTTGTTCGGGCTTGGCCTATGTGCTGGAATATGTAGACACGTACCAAGCCGATGACACTACCATTAATTACGCACAGAATGACTTTGCAATCATTGTGGATAAAAAAAGTGATGTGTACCTGAGAGGCATGACTGTGGACTATGTGCGAGAAGGATTAAACGAAGGCTTCCGATTTATCAACCCCAACGAACGTGACCGTTGTGGTTGCGGAGAAAGTTTTCGAGTATGATAGTTTACAGTGACAGTGATGTACTGGACCGAGAATGGATACCCAATACCGGATTGGCCAATTATCGCCTAAGTCACAGTTTTGAAGAATATATAGCCAGCACCGATCCGGTAAAGATTGCGTTCACTACTCATCGACTGCATTGCGATCACGATGTCAATTGTGCAGCCTATCGAGGCTTTGAAGATAAAATAAACCAACTCAGTGCACACAGTCTCTTGGTGTTTACGTTTGAAAGCGAACTACACAATTTTCATTGGCGTATATGGGAACAATGCCATCATGACAATGTGTATTGGGTCGTGCCCGGAACTGTAAACGACCGTCCCGACATGAGCAGTCATATTGTGTTCTGGGGCGATTGGTTCAAAACAACCACACTATTGTATAAAAATCTTTTACATAAACTACAAGAATTACGTCCCTACGAAACCAAACCACGTTACTTTGATGCGTTATTGGGCAGTCCAAAGCCGCATCGAGACTTTGTATATAACAGCGTTCGAGAAAACAATTTGTTTGACAAGTTTGTTATCCCGTACGGCGGTGTTTGGAACGACAATGAATTCTACGCCCGAGATTATTTTTTATGGGAACCCGGAGTAGAAGTAATAGGTGATCAACAACCTGGTACCGCTGGCCCAGTCAAGTACTACGGAGTGTATACCGGATTGAGTCGAGTTATTCCGTTACAAGTCTTTAATGACACTGCCTACAGCATTGTTGCCGAAACTGATCATGACAATACCTTGAGTTTCTTTAGCGAAAAAACAGCCAAGCCCATGATAGCACGGCGATTGTTTGTGGCATTTTCAGGATATCGATTTTTAGAAAATTTACGTGCGGTTGGATTCAAAACTTTTGGCTCGGTAATTGATGAAAGTTATGATTTGATTCAAGACGACACCGAACGTTATACACAAGCATTCAAGCAGGTGCAGTATCTTTGCACACAAGATCAACAGTCAATTATCAATCAAATACAAGACGTACTAGAACACAACTATCACCACATTATGTACACTGATTGGACCTTGCATGCCGCAGATCAAATACGCGACATAATCAATTCGGCCCAACGTTGATTGGCTAGATCTCCGGGATGGAATCCGTCGGGTTGAAAACTCTGCAGGTCTTTGGCCAGCTCATAAATTCCATTTTTATCGTTGGTAAAAATCCACTGAGAAAAATCTATTTCATTGATCAAGTAATTTAATTCAGGATATTTAAATACCCCAAAGTCGCCATTGGGACTTATGTTATCAAACGCAGTCCAGTAATTTACATAGCTCATGAAACGATACGGTATGTGTTTATTTTGTAAAAAATTTTGTAATTTGACTATTTCTTGTAAGTTAATTGTGGCAAGACTCAGTTCACTGCTGACTTTATACATTTCGTAAAACATCTTGTGTGCCACAGGATTTTTAAACCAAGTGCCCAATTGTCCTCCGCTAAAAATATAGCCAAGTTTGTTTCCGGGCAGTCTGCGATAAAACCCATAACTGTCAAATAGCTCGTTCCATGCACTGTCTTCTAGACTGGTCAAATAATCCAATCTGGTAACTCCGCTCCACATCACCAATACCATGTCGGGCCGATCTTCCGGTACTTTTCTTATCACACTGTCACAGATGTATTGATTACCGGCGGCTGCTTCGGCTACATTGGTTATGTTGTGGCCAGTGATGTATCGGGGCCAACAGATATTTGGCCCACCGGGCGATTCGGGCCATTGGGTAAAACTGCATCCACTTATAAGTATATTCATCAAAATATTTATAGACTAAGTACATGGTATATGTTATAATCGCTTATGATACAATCACCCTACAATTATACACCCATTAGTAGAACCACAATAGATGGCAAACGACATTATTGTTTGCCCGACGGCAGTAAAGTGCCCTCGGTAACAACCATACTGGACCGTACTGCACCTGCAGAAAAACGCGAAGCATTGGCCAATTGGCGAAAAGCCATTGGTGCAGAACGTGCACAAGCAATAACCACAGAAGCCGCTAACCGTGGCACACGCATGCACAGCTATTTAGAAGCATACATTCTCAGCGACGACATGCGGCCCTTGCCCACCAATCCCTATGCACATCCCTCATGGTTCATGGCTGCGGAGGTTATACTACAAGGACTTCCCAATGTAACAGAATATTGGGGCAGTGAGGTTCCTGTTTATTATTCGGGCCTGTATGCCGGTACCACAGACTGCATTGGCTTATGGAAAGGTGCTCCGGCTATCCTGGATTTCAAGCAAAGCAACAAGGTTAAAAAACGTGAGAATATCGGTGATTACTTTATTCAACTGGCAGCCTATGCAGCAGCACACAACGACACACACGGCACTGCAATCAACACCGGTGTAATTTTGATGGCAGTTCAACCCAAGTTACTTGAAGATCAGACATATAGTAAACCCGAATACCTTGAATTTGTCATCGAAGGCGACGAGTTTCGTTACTGGACCGAGGAATGGATGAAACGTGTTGAACTGTATTATCTAACCGCATAATGACGCCGATACAGTTTGAACATTTAGACATACCCATTATTCGCAGTTGCAATTTGGCCTGCAAAGGATGTATAACACACAGCGACCATAAAAACATACGCGGCACAGTGCGGATCGAAGACAGTCACGACTGGTTGTCGTTTTGGAGTACAAAACTCGATCCCAAGACCATTACCTTATTTGGTGGAGAACCGTTGTTGCATCCGCAGTTTGCTGCCTGGGTCAAAACTGTCAGACAGTATTGGCCCAAGAACAGTATCAGTCTCAATACCAATGGATATTATCTTCCCAATTTGTTTGACAACATTGCGGATGTATTTGGTCCCGGAACCGAAATGAGCATGGTAATCAGTATACAAACCGGAACCGAGCCGTATCTTTCCAAAGTTCGAGAAAACATTGCATTACTCAAGCAACAGGTGCTTGATTATTATTTGACCTTGCCTGGAGTCAAATCTGCCGAGTGGAATTTGTGGTTAGACGAGTCGGCAACGCATCACAAACAATGGTTTGGACTAAAAGTCAATGGTGTAACATCGGCAATTGGATTTGCCGTTTGCGAACAGTACAAACTGCCTTGGTGCATACACTATACCGGATTTGGCGAAGAGATGCGTCCCACATACGACTACAACGCCAATCATGAAGTTGAAAATCATCAATACTGTCAAGCCAAAAAGTTTGTAACACTGTATAGGGGACGTATTTACAAATGTCCTCCTATAGGCGTATTAGAACACAGTTTGCTTACCTTTGGCATTAAAGATCACCCCGAATGGCAACCTTACATGCAACAATATCGTACCCTGGGAGTTACGAGTACAGATCAAGAGATTCAGCAATGGTTTGTGGACCAAGCCAATCCCGAGAAAGTTTGCAACATGTGCGGTTTCAGCGGACCAAAAAGTACAGTTATAACTCCTGAATCACGCAGTCATGTGCTCAAGAATTACTGGAACTATAGTCTTTAAAAAACTAAATACTAAAATATCGCTAAGGTTTAAAGTACAGTATGGCAATTCTACAAATTTCTCAGATGCAAATCCGTCGTGGATTACAACAAGATTTACCGCAGTTGGCCAGTGCCGAACTGGGTTGGAGTCTAGACACACGCCGTTTGTTTATTGGCAACGGAACTCTTGCCGAAGGTGCTCCCAGCACCGGAGTCACTGAGATTCTTACACAGTACAGTAACTTTTTGGGCTTTATCAACGCTTATACCTTTGCTGGAACCAATTCGGGATATACCAGTCAAACCGGTGCCACAGTACTAAATCCCGTCACTAGAAGTTTACAAAGTGTACTAGACGACACTGTGAATGTTTACGATTTTGGAGCAGTGGGCAACGGAGTAGCCGATGATACTGCGGCCTTGCAACGAGCCATTACGCAAATTTATCCCGGCAATCTAAATGGCGTTTATTCCAATGTACAACGAACAATCAAAATACCGGCCGGTAACTATCTAATCAGCAGTGCACTCTTGATTCCGCCCAACTGTACCTTAAAGGGCGATGGCAAAAACAACACAATTATCAACATTGGCAACAGTGCCAATTCGGCAATTATAACCAGTGACAGTTTGTTTCAGTACGGTGGCAGTATTGGCACCGGCGGAGTACGGTATCCCGGCTTTATTACCATTCAAGATCTAGGATTTAAATCAAACAGTTCATCGTATGCGGTAGCAACGGTAAATGACACCACAGATATTTTATTTGATCGTGTGCAATTCCAAGGCGGCAATTACAGTTTATCAATCACGGGCAATAGCAGCATTGTAAAATTACACGATAGCACATTTAGCGGATTTACATCATCGGCACTCAGTATTGCCAGCACAGTAACCGGTTTGGTCACACGCAATGACCGCTTAGACACTTATCAACTAGTACTAACCAGTGGTACAACAACAGTGACCACTCTGGCAAATGGTGCCGGCTATATCAATTATCAAATGCAAGACAATTCCAATGACTATAGATTTGGAACAATAACCTATAGCATGACCAATGGAGTATGTGTGTTCGAAGACGAATATACCGAACCCGGAACCACATTGGGTGCAAATCTATATGCAAATAGTACCGGCACATTGAGTTGCACGGTATCTAACAACACAACACTCAAGTACTCAGTTAAACAATTTACATAATACATGTTTCAATTAAAAGCCGAGGATCGATTGAGATCCTGGCGTAAATTTCGAACCAGCATCGGTGCATTGCCGTTGGAAGTTGCTTTATTGCAAACTGCTCAATTGTGGACTCGTGCACCATTTACACCGTATCATCTGGAATCCACTCCCGAGGCCTGGCCCGATCCCTGGACCTTGATTGAAGAAAATTATTACTGTGATATTGCAAAATGTCTCGGGATAGTGTATACTATATCATTAACACAACATAAAAAGAATTTAGAAATCGAATTTAGGATTTATCAAGACGAAACCGGACACGAGTATAATTTAGCCTGGATCAACAAAGGAAAATATATACTTAATTTGATAGATAGTGAAGTTGTAAATATTGAACAGTTCGATAAAACACTAAAGTTGAAAAAAAGATATTCCGCAGAAGAATTAAAATTAGAAAGCTATTAAGAGGTATCAATGACAAGCATTCAAGTAACAAAAAGAAATGGTAGCAAAGAACTACTGGATTTAGAAAAACTACACCGAGTAGTAATTTGGGCAACAGAGGGCATAACTGGAGTTAGTGCTAGCGAAGTAGAAATAAAAAGCCACATACAGTTTTACAACGGAATTCGAACTACCGATATTCAAGAAACCTTGATCAAGAGTGCTGCAGACTTGATAAGCGAAGAAACTCCCAACTACCAATACGTTGCCGGACGTTTAATCAACTATCATTTACGCAAAGAAGTTTACAACAACTACAAGCCATGCACATTACTTGAACTGGTCAAAAAGAATACCGCCGCTGGTTTTTATGACTCGGCATTAATTACAACCTACACAGAAAATGAATGGGCACAATTAAATGATTATATTCGACACGAGCGTGACGAAACATTTACCTATGTGGCCATGGAACAGTGGCGTGGCAAATATCTAGTACAAAACCGTGTTACTGGAGAAATATTTGAAACTCCGCAAATGGCCTATATGTTGATTGCGGCCACACTGTTTCAAAAATATCCAAAAGAAACAAGATTACAATGGGTTCGAGATTATTATGACGCTATTTCAAATTATGATGTTAGCTTGCCTACTCCGGTTATGGCAGGTGTACGCACCCCGCAAAAACAATTCAGCAGTTGTGTTCTTATTGAGTCTGACGATAGTCTTGACAGTATTAATGCCACTAGTAGTGCGATTGTTCGCTATGTGAGTCAAAAGGCCGGTATTGGCTTGGGCGTTGGTGGCATACGTGCACTTGGTTCGCCAATTCGCAATGGCGATGCTTATCACACCGGTATCACTCCGTTCCTAAAACTGTTCCAAGCAGCAACACGTAGTTGTAGCCAAGGCGGTGTACGCAACGGTGCTGCTACTGCTTACTATCCCGTATGGCATCTTGAAATTGAAGACATGCTGGTGCTAAAGAACAACAAAGGCACAGAGGATAATCGAGTACGCCAGATGGATTACGGCGTACAATTCAACAAATTAATGTACGAAAGACTTATTCAAGGCGGCAATATTACCTGTTTTAGCCCGCATGATGTGCCCGAAATGCGAGATGCTTTCTATAACGATCAAGATCGATTTAAAGAATTATACGAGCGAGCCGAACGCAATACAAAACTACGCAAGAAGACATATCCAGCAGCCGAACTGTTTGCCCGGTTCATGCAGGAACGTAAAGACACCGGACGTATCTATTTGCAAAACATTGACCATGCAAACACACATAGTCCGTTTGATGAAGCACTGCATCCAATTAAGCAGAGCAATTTGTGTGCCGAAATTGACTTACCAACTCGTCCGTTAAAAGACATTAACGATCCCGATGGCAGAATTGCATTGTGTACCTTGAGTGCCATCAACTGGGGCAATGTTAAAAGTCCCCGTGACTTTGAGAAAATGTGTACACTGGCAGTGCGTGGACTAGATGCATTGTTGAGTTATCAAAACTATCCGGTGCTGGCTGCCGAGTTAAGCACACGAGAATTTAGACCGCTAGGTATTGGCGTCATCAACTTGGCCTACTTCTTGGCCAAGCACGATGCCAGTTACAGTGATCCCAAAGCACTGGCCTTGGTAGATGAATATGCCGAAGCATGGAGCTACTACTTGATCAAGGCTTCGGCTGACTTGGCACGTGAACAAGGTGCTTGCGATAAATGGCAAGAACTAAAGTATGCCGATGGTAGATTGCCAATTGACACGTACAAACGAGAAGTTGACGAGCTAGTACCACACCAAGAGCGTATGCCGTGGAGAAGTTTGCGAGAACAAATACTCAACACCGGCATTCGCAATGCCACACTAATGGCCGGAATGCCAGCCGAAACTTCGGCACAAATATCAAATGCCACAAACGGATTTGAGCCACCAAGAAACTATGTAAGTGTAAAGCAAAGCAAACACGGTGCTTTACGACAAGTAGTACCCGAATATAGAAGACTAAAGAACAAATACGAATTGTTATGGGATCAACGCAGCCCCGAAGGCTATTTAAAAATCTGTGCAATATTTCAAAAATACATGGACCAAGGCATCAGTGTCAACACTTCGTACAATCCCAAGTTCTACGAAGACGAAAAGATCCCCATGAGTGAAATGCTCAAGCACCTGGTCCTGTGCTACAAGTACGGAATCAAACAACTTTATTATTTCAATACAAACGATCAAGCTGGCGAAATCGACGTTACGTCATTGGCATTCAACAAGCAAGAAACAACTAGTCAAGAAAGTATAGATCAAGAATCTTGTGATTCTTGTGTTATTTAAAAATAATCATAAATAATTATGTTGAAAGGCATAATTATGGAATACATAGGGTTTATATACGAATGGACAAATTTAATAAACGGTAAGAAATATATAGGTTCGCATAAAGGAAAAATTGAAGACAATTACATCGGAAGTGGGAAATTATTTAAATATGCCATTAAAAAATATGGTATTGAAAATTTTGAAAGGAAAGTATTAGAATATATTAAGGACAATACTACATTAAAATTAAGAGAACAGTACTATCTTGATTTATTTGAATGTGCATCGTCTGATTTATACTATAATATATCTTATTCTTCTACAGGTGGTAATATGGGACAAAATTATAAAATCATATCAGAAAGAATGAAAGAAAATAATCCCAATGCTGGCGGTATAGCAAGACGAGAATATAACAAAAAATACGGATCTCCAAATAAAGGATGGACCCCAACAACCGAATTTTATAAAAAATGTCGAGAGAAGAAATTAGGCGATAAAAATCCTCGTTATGGCAAGCCTGGTACAATGAGAACAACTACATACCTATTAGACCCAACAACTAAAGATATTACATTTACCTTTGACTGTTTAGCCGACGCCGAAGCTAAATTAAATGCAAATCACGCTAGTGTGTATTATAATAGGAAAAGAAATGCCCCGTATCGCGGTTACTATTGGTGCGTGGGCGAAGCAGAATTACAAAAACAAAGAGAAACAATATGACAGTATTCAACATAAACAATAAAACAAAACACACCGAAGCATTAGCGTTCTTGGACGCCAGCGGCACTGCTAGTATTCAACGCTACGAAACTGTAAAGTACAGACAATTCGACAAACTCACAGACAAACAATTAGGATTTTTTTGGCGTCCTGAAGAAGTTGATACACTAAGGGATGCCAAAGACTTTAAAGACCTAACTCCATTTGAACAACATATATTCACAAGTAATTTAAAGCGACAAATTGTATTAGACAGTGTGCAGGGTAGAAGTCCTAATTTGGCCTTTCTACCTCTTGCCACAATACCCGAACTAGAAACTTGGATTGCTACCTGGGCATTTAACGAAACAATTCACAGTAGAAGTTACACACATATTATTCGCAATGTGTACAGTGATCCTGGTGCAGTATTTGACAGTATCCTTGACATCGAGCCCATTGTAAATTGTGCTCGAGATATTAGCAAGTATTACGATGATTTGATTGAAGCCAGTCATTACTATCAGTTGTTGGGATATGGTCGACATACAGTAAATGGAAAAACAGTCAACATTACCGAACGTGATTTAAAAAAGAAATTATGGTTAGCACTTAATAGCGTTAATGCGTTAGAGGGCATTCGCTTTTATGTTAGTTTTGCCTGCTCGTGGGCATTTGCCGAACTTAAAAAGATGGAGGGCAATGCCAAGATTATTAAACTTATTTGCCGTGATGAAAACATACATCTGGGATTTACACAAACTGCATTAAAGTTATTGCCACAGGATGATCCAGTATATGCCGACATCCGTGAAGAAACACTAGCGGAATGTACACAAATGTTTTTGAGTGCAGGACAACAAGAAAAAGATTGGGCCAAGTATCAGTTCAAAGATGGCAGCATGATCGGACTTAACGAACAATTACTAAGTCAATATGTAGACTGGCTCATGTGCAAGCGTATGACTGCTGTGCATTTAGACTGCGGCATCAAGCCCGGATCAAATCCTTTACCCTGGACTGCCAAATGGATCGCAGGTTCAGAAGTGCAAGTGGCACCTCAAGAAACCGAAATCTCCAGTTATGTCATTGGCGGAACCCGACAAGACGTCGATTCGAATACTTTTAAAGGCTTCAGTTTATAAACGCAATAAATACACTATAACAAGGATTTATTATGTCAGTAGTACAAACGTTCACATACTCGGTTGAAGCACCAAAAACATTTACATCAGAAGATGCTTGGGCCAAGACTCTTTCCACAGAAGAACAAACTGCGTATCAAACAGCATTTTTAGCACAAAGAACTTTGGTGCAAGCACAAATTGCTGCTGGCAATTTGGTAGAAAAACTTGATCCCGGTCTCGAGTGGACCTGGAAAGATCAAGCCAGTGCCGATGCATTTGTGTGGGATGCAAATTACAAAGCAATTTTTGATCGTTATCTAGCAGCAACTGGCATGACATTTAATCTAGTGACAACAACAAAATAATTTATGATAACAGTATATTCAAAAAACAATTGTCCGTTTTGCGTCAAAGCAAAATATCTATTAGAACAAAAGGGAATAGAGTTTACCGAAGTAAAAATTGATGAAACTCCCGAAGCACGTGAATTTGTCATGAGTGAAGGACATAGAACAGTCCCACAAATTTACCAAGATGGCAAACTTCTAGTAGAAGGCGGCTACAATGGCCTAGCCCGCCAGTCGGACGAATTCTTTCAAACACTCAAAGGATAAAAATGTTAGTTCAAAAAGGATACAAAGATGGCGACATCATTTGTTTTAAACTAGTCACCGGTGACGAAATTGTAGCCAAACTCGTGAGCAAAAGTGTCGAGGGCGACTTTATTGTTTCTAAGCCTTGCACAGTGGTTCCTGCACGAGAAGGCTTGGGCCTGATGCAGACCATGATTTCTGGGGATATAAATACTAATGTGACTCTAAGAGGCACACATATTTTGATGCACGCTCCAGTTATTGCCGATATAGAAAAACATTATATCAAAACAACTACCGGCATCCAACTTAGTTAAGGTTCATTATGCCGGGGTTACCAATAGCAGTAAACGCACTTTCCATTACAAATCCGGCTCCGCCAGCACCGCCGCCGGGGGCAGTTATTGCAATAAGACCAATTCTAGTCAATGGACAACCAGTGGCCACAGTTGGCGATAAAATCGTGCCGCACGGCAATCCCAAAATACAACCGTTGTGCCAAGCCGGATCATTTATAACTGTGGGCAAGCCCAATATTTTGGTCAACGGCAAACCGGTGGCATTTGTAGGCAGTTTGTGCAGTTGCGGACACTTGATTGCCACTGGAATACCCACTGTGCTTGTGAGTTAGCATGAGTTCGGCACTACAACTGACTGCTACTGCAACCATACTGAATGGGCAAGGACTTGCAGAAAATTCTGCATTGATGTCGGCCATATCACGGTATCAAGCATTGCCCACTGTGGCTATTACGGCCAATATATTTGTTACCGCTGCGGCCAATATCGATTTGAGCGATCCCTATCTCGGCACTGCTTTAAGCAATCTCGGCACCGGTATCACAAACAACACGTACTGGATGTTGGACTACTATCCGGCCAACACTGTTCCCGTATGCTCGACCAATTTGGGATATGTGTTTCAGAGCAATATTTCAGCAAGCCTGGCCAATATTGCCAATATAGCGTCAGTGAGTCGAACAGTGACCAATCAAGCCACTGTGCCGTTTGCATCGGGCATGAGCGGATTTGCCAACGTGTTTACCACAGTATACGGCTATACCAATAGCGTATTTGATACTGTGGGTTCGATTTATATGTTGCAGGGCAAAACTTATGCACAAAGCGGTATAGGATATCGCAATCCCACTGACCTAAGCACTATTGGAATAGGACAAGCAGCTCCCTTGATATCTGACACTGTGCTGAATTGGGGAACCATGTATGATGTTACTCGACTCAACTTGATCGGCGACCCCTATGTTTTTGGACAAAATCTCTTGAATCAAGGCTTGGGCAGTTATGGTAATCTGTCTGTGAATTTGACTGCTGCCGGACTTGACATCAATGACATAACCGCAGTTCCGGTAAGCACAACCACTACCAAACAAACAGCAAGCGTTTTGACAGTACACTCTTTAGTGGGCTCGGTTGATCTTCCCACATTGACCAATGTGGTAACTACCAATACTGTGACTGCAATCAGCCCCGATGTGGTAGTGGGAATTTATCGCAATGTCACCGGATCTGATTTGTCGGCCATAATTGCGGCCACTGGAATCACAGTGCCAGTGGGTTCACAAATCACTTCCCTGGCCGACTTTTTGACCTTGACCAATGTCATTGATTCGGCTTTGGTTCCTCAGTATGCCAATTTGGGAATCTATTCCTTGAACGATGTGGGATCGTATATACATCAAACTTTGGGAGCAGGATATTTTCCAACTTGGGCCAGTATTGCTACAACACTAGAAGTAGTGGTAATTCCAACATTTGCCAGCAACATCACTGACAACACAACCGGATCAAGTTTGGTTTTATCTAGTTCAACCATCAGTACTTTGCAAAATTACATCAGTTCGGGCACTGGACCGTTTAACAATCCGATCATGAGCGACTTTTTGGGTGCCACAGCCGGCATGAACTATACCAGTGACTATCAAAACATAATTTCGTATTACAATACAATCAATCCTAGTTTGGTGGTTGCTGCTCTAAACACCTTGAGCAACGATGTTACTACCTATGTCAATGCCATGCCCGGATCCAAATCAACATTGATAGCTGCTGTAAATTCAGCGGTGTCAGCAGTCAATGCAACACTAAATGCCTTGGGCAACACAACACCGGTGACTCAGGCCTCAACAGTCTTCAACGATGTTACAACAAAATTGGCACTGGAAGTGAGCAATCTCAACAAGGCCGGAGTTGTATTTGATTCGGGCAGTCGACAAGGGTTGTTTTCATTTGCCCAAACACTGTCAACATTATTTTCCGACAATGTCAAAATACAAACCACTCAATTTGGTGCAAATTTGATAACCAATGATGCGTACGGTGATACCATACGAGCTGCAATTGCCGAAACTACAAATACACAAGCACTACAAAAAATCGGAATACAAGTGCATAATGATCCGGCTCCGAGTCAAGCAGTGGAACTGGCCCAGGCACAAAACATACCATTAAGTACGTACTTATCACAGAATAAGTAAGCAGTTAATGGCACAAAACGCACAAAATCGTTATTTAAGAAAATCCTAGATTCATTATCTAATATTATAACTGGATCTAGTGGTTCTTAAATAGAGTACAAGAAACAAAAAGGAGAGCAATATGAGAATTATGATGCAAATCATAATAGCCGTATTAGCCCTGACCGTAATGGCACCCGGTCAAGCACAGTCTGTTAACTCACGGGAATTGGACTGTCTGGCTCGTAACATTTATTACGAAGCCGGCTTAGAAAGCGAAGAAGGTCAAGTGGCAGTGGGCCTGGTTACAATTAATCGAAGCCGCGATCAAAAATATCCAAGCACCATTTGTGGTGTGGTCAATCAAAAGACAACGTTCAGTGTACCTCGAACTGTCACACACATCCGACAAGTCACAACCGGAATGATTTTCAAAACGGTTACAAAAATTAAAGAGACAGAAACTGTATGGACCAGCTACGCAGTGTGTCAATTCTCATGGAGATGTGAAAATGTACGTAAAATTAATTATACAGATAGTAGATGGACCAATAGTGTTGCCGTCGCTCAAGAACTGCTTGCGGGCGGATACCAAGAACTCCGTGACAAATATGCGGACATTGAGTATTTTCACGAAAAGCATATTCACCCGGCTTGGGCTAGAACCAAACGCCAAATTATTAGAATTGGTGGACACATATTTTATGCGGACAAAACGACCGACTTGACATTAGCATCCGAATAGTTGTAAAATAGTAAATACTATAACAACAAGGAGTCGATTATGGGCAAACATGTAATGTTGGTTGATGAGTTTGAGGATGCTGAGTATCCTGGTGAGATCAGCAACGAAGATTACGGATTCATACTTGACTCGGAGGGCGAGCTAAAAAGCATTTTCCTTCCCGAAAACGTTCCGTTTAAAGCACCCAAAAATGTCAACAAGATCCTGCGATTGTTTGGCATTCACGACGTCGACAATGTGGATGTAGATCAGCCAATTCAGTAAAACAATGCTCAAAGATAGTTTTTGTTCCAGTCCGTGGTTCCACCTCCGTCTCACCTATGATGGTAATTTTGAAGAATGCCGTTGGCACAAGGCCAAATCCGACGGGACAAATATCAAAACTCACAGTATCATGGAGTTTTACAACAGTGATCGCATGCAACAGTTGCGTACAGATTTATTGAATGGACGCAGTCCCAAAGGATGTGCAAACTGCTATTATCAAGACCGATTTGACAAACTCAGTGGACGTAAAAGACAGTTGCTTAAAAGTGCCATAGACATTGACAATTTTGATTTGACTGCTCGAGCCAGTCCGCATTACGATCTCTTTGTACACAGTTTCGATACTCGAGGGCATGCCAATTACCATCCCACAGATTTACAAATAGACCTAGGCAACATTTGTAACAGTGCCTGTATCATGTGCACGCCTTTTGCCAGCAGCCGCCTAGAACAAGATTATAAAAAATTATACCAAATAACGCCGTTATTTGAAAATCCAAAAAATTATACATCTTGGACACGCAATCCCGAAACCGTGGCACGAGTAGTGGATCAAATCAGTCTGATTCCCAATTTGCGTTACGTACACTTCTTGGGCGGCGAAACATTGTATGATCCTGCCTTCTATGACATTTGCGAACGATTAATTGCCAACAACACTGCCAAAAACATCATAGTGGGCACAACCACAAACGGTACAATTTATGATCAACGTGTTGAACATCTTGTGCGAGAATTCAAAGAATTCCATTTGGGCATCAGTATCGAAAGCGTTACCGAATTGAACGATTATGTACGCTATCCGTCCAAGATATCGGTAGTTAAACACAATATAGATAAGTTTTTGCAATTGAGAAATGACACAAAACTTTATGTAAGTTTGCGTATCACTCCCAATGTTTTTACCGTCAGCGAAATAGATCAATTATTTGAATACATGATTGAAAAAAATGTCATAGCCGAAAGTTGCGACATACTCACTGATCCGGCACCGTTGCAAATACAATTGATGCCCGAACCAATAAGAAACACCACGCTTGCCAAAATCAATCAAGTGATAGATCGCTATCAATTGGAAAAGACCGATCAAACAAACATTCGCAGAAGCGATATAATCAGTGATGTTATAGCCAATGTCATAATTGACTATAGAAATTTTATCAGAGACTATCAGCCGTTGTTGGAAACTGAACAATTGCGAACACAATTGGTCACGTTCATAAAAGCGTTTGAATCACTGAGAAACAATAGCATACTAGACCATGTGCCCGAATACAGAAACTTTCTCAAAGATTACGGATATTGATACCCAACGCAAACTGTTGGTGGATTTGGAATTGCGTCGACACGGCGATACTGCCAGTTTGGTCACTGTAAATGGATTTACGGTCGATCGAGACAAAATCAGATTTGAATTTGATCTACTGGATCCGGTTGTGTTGTCAATTGATTTGCTAAAATTCACCGAAGGGGTCAGTGCTATCGAAGTGTTTTTGACCATAAATGGACATGAAGTTTTACCAAAATATCAGCATCTTTCAAGCTCAAACAACAGTTATATAGACAAATTGGGCAATTGGACCTTTAAAATACCCAAAAATTTCTATCTTTGGTACCACACGGTCACTGGAAAGGGCTTTATCGCTTGACAAAGAAATAATAGTAGTATATAATGACTACATGACTATACACACTACTCCCCGAATTGGCTTCTGTTGCAAATGGCTCAACGACCCCACCGAATGCGGCGGCATGAAGGTAAATGCCAAAGATCGCGAGCTGAACGGTCGAAGCACCACCATGCGTTGGCTACGCGAACACAAAAGCGAGGCCGAACAACGTCAGTGGGACATTATGAACCACAATGCTGCGGCCGCGGTACGCTTGATCGAACGTGTGGCCACGCTACCGCCCGAGCGTAGAATGGTGCGATTGGGCAGTGAAATGCTACAAGGCTATACCGAAAAAGACTGGACTGCTTGGTGGCAACGGCAAGAGAAACAGGATCACTGTGCTAGGATATTTGCACCCATTGGCGAAACTGCTCGACGTTTGGGTGTGCGTATCAGTTTCCATCCCGGACAGTTTTGTGTGCTGGCCAGTGAAAACGAAGAAATAGTAAATAGAAGTATTGAGGAGTTTGAGTATCATGCAGACATGGCCCGTTGGATGGGATACGGCGTTCGATTCCAGGACTTTAAGATCAACGTCCACATATCCGGGCGTAAGGGTCCACAAGGAATCAAAGACGTATTTGGACGTTTATCACCAGAGGCTAGAAACTGCCTTACAATTGAAAACGACGAAATGTCTTGGGGCCTTGACGCCAGCCTTGAACTCGCCAACACCTGTGCACTTGTACTTGACGTACACCACCACTTTGTCAGAACCGGAGAGTATATCAAGGCGAAAGATGATAGATGTCTACGTGTAATTGATTCATGGCGAGGTGTCCGCCCAGTGATACATTACTCTCAGAGCAGAGAAGATGTACTCAAAGGACACGATGTTAACAAACTCCCCAATCTTGAAGAATTATTATCACAAGGATACAAAAAACAAAAACTCCGTGCACATAGTGATTTTATGTGGAATAGTGCTGTAAATGATTGGGCTAGAGAACATTGGGAATGGGCCGATGTGCAAGTCGAAGCAAAAGGGAAAAATCTAGCTAGTTTACAATTGACGGAGTTCTGGAAAGGCAGTAAAGATACCATGAGTCCTATTCTTGAGATTGAAGCAGACTCCGCGGCCAATTCCTAATTTTAAAGATGTTTGGTCAGCAGACAGTCCATTGTTCATTAATTGTATTGCATGTTTATACAATTCATAATTAGGTAAATTTTTCCCTTTCAGTACAGAAAGTCTTCGTTCCTCGGAACATGGTTCTTTAATACCATACCGAGGATTATTTTTGCCTTTCTTTGACTTAGATAGATTCTGGCACCATTCTTCTGTTCGAACTATTCCCTTTAGGCTTTTACTTCTTTTTTCTAAAGTTTTCTTGCTTGGGTGCCAACCTTTTTTTGATGGCGGCATTGCGTTCTCGACAATATTAGATAAGTTATCAATTCCTATTCTTTTTATTTCCTGTTCCTCGAGAATATATGCAGTATCTTCATCAATATTGAGATGAATAAATTCAACGATAACATTTAAATTATTATCTAATATCTTTTTGATTATTCTATCTTTATGTGGATTATTATTACCGTCCTTTAATTTAGTATGTTGGTATGCACGATCTCCCGAACCCTTTCCTATGTAAAACACAGTATTGGTTCTTGTATCTATTAATTGGTACACATAATATTTTTTCATATTGTATTTATGATTTTGTACACGATATACACCATCTACGAACAAGTGGTACAACCCGCAGTCTAATCATAAATACCCTATAACAGGGTATTTTTATGATCTTATCAAATGTATTTGTAGGCACTATGGCCAATGATGGCACAGGTGATACACTACGTTCAGCATTCCAAACCATAGACAATAACTTTGCCAATATCCTGGCACAGGCCAATACCGTTGCCGGAGTTTCGTCTGTGGCCGGTCGCTCGGGCAATGTCATACTGTCGGTTAACGATGTCAACGGGGCCGCTGCCATCAGTTATGTGAATTCGCAAACGGCCTATACCATGGGCAACTATCAAAATTACACCAGTAATGTGTCCTCGATCAGTGCTGCCTTGGACCAATTGGCTGCTAGATTGAAAGCCGCGGGATACTAAGATCAGCTAAATAACACAAAGACCCAAGGATTTTAAGAAATGGCATATTCATACACATACGTATCCGGTAGTGCAATAACAACTCCGCCAATAAACAGTACAAAAGTTATCATTGTATCCAATGTTGCATTGGTGGCCAATATCAATGGCACAGCCAGTTTAACCAGCAACGTTGGCACAGTGATTCCGCCAAATTACCGAACAAGTTTTAATATGCAGGGTATTAACAATACACTGAGTCTATTGTCAACAAGCGGTGTTGCACTGATATCGGTCACTCAAGTGGGCAACGTGGCTGCAAGTGGAACAGCACCGGCAGTGGCCAATAACTCGTTTGTTGCCAACGTAGCCGCATACTAAAGGACAGGACATGAAACTAGCTGAATTTGTTACCGAAACTGCTGCTTGGCAAAAGAAGTCGGGCAAGAACAAAAACGGTGGCCTAAACAAAAAAGGTGTTGCCAGCTATCGCAGAGAACACCCGGGCAGCAAACTACAAACCGCGGTCACCACCAAACCCAGCAAACTCAAAAAAGGCAGCAAGGCCTCCAAGCGTCGTGCCAGTTTTTGTGCACGAATGCGTGGCATGAAAAAACATCGTACCGGCAGCAAAACTGCACACGATCCCAATAGCCGTATCAACAAGAGCCTACGCAAATGGCATTGCGAAAGTGTAGAACAGTTGTTGGAATTGGTACAATTGGCTGAATCCTGGATTAATGAAAGAACAAAATTATGAACATGGCAGAAATTTTACGCAAGTTGGCCGACGTGGTTGACGGACAACAACAGGGCGGTAGCGACACCGAAATTACCAATCGTCCCGGGGCCGACAGTGCAATGCATGTCGCACCCGAACCTCAAGATCAAGAAGATCACTCAGTGATCAATGTCAAGAGCATGACACCACCACTACAACAAAAACTGGACCTAATGAAACGTCTAGCCGGAGACGAAGGTGAAGAAGCCTGTGACGAATGTGGATGTTCGCCATGTGAATGTCACGATGAAGATCATGCGGACGAAATGGAGATCATGCGACGCAATGCTGGCATTGCTCCAATAACAATTGCTTTAGCCGACGAAGACGAACCCTGGGAAGGTTAATCGTCAATGGCAATCCAAAAACTATTCAGTGGGCGAGCAAACAGCACAAACGGTGCCACATTTGTGGGCGAACGTGGTCATATCTTCTATGACGAAGTTGTTGGCCAATTAAGAATAAGTGATGGCGTTACTGCCGGGGGATTGCCAATCATTGTGGCCAGTACCACTGCCAATCTTGGCAACTTGTATGTGGCCGGAACCACAATCTCTACAACAACCACCAACTCGGATCTAAATTTAGACAGTAATGGCACTGGCAATGTAAACCTTGTGGGCAGTTTGCGTATCCTAACCAGTGCTGGCTATTACTCGATTACTCCGGTATTATCAGCCAGTCAGCAGGGCGTGGTCACAGTAAACGGCAACTTGGCTACCAATGGTAATTTGATCACAAACGGCCCCAGCTACTTTACCGGCACTTCCAGTTTCATTGGTGCCACAACCTTTGTTGGAGCCGAAGTCAATACCGGTAATGTTACCATCAATGGTAATTTGAATGTTAATGGTCCCAGTTACTTTGTGGGCAATGTGGCCGAAATTGGTAACTTGACAGTTACTGGTAGCTCGGTCAATAACGGCACGGCAACATTTAATGGCACTACTACATTCAACGGGGCCAAAGTCACAGTTGGTAACAATACTATAACTGGTAATAGTATTGTCAACGGTCCAAGTTACAACTATGGCGTCAGCTACTTTGCGGGTAACGTAAACATAACAGGCAATACTGCATTTGTGGGAAATGTTAGTCAATTGGGCTACACCTCATTCACGGGCGATGTGGCACACATTGGTAACATTGTTATCACTGGCCAAACCACCAACAACGGACTCAGCGTGTTCAACGGTAATTTGACCATTGCGGGCAATGCGGCACTTGTTGGTAACACCACAGTGTCAGGCAATACCTTGGTTACCGGAACAACCACTGTGGCTGGCAATACATTAGTGACTGGAAATACAACTGTAACCGGCAACACCAGTGTAATTGGTACTACTTATCTAACGGGCAACAGTTATGTAACCGGCAACACGTTTGTTATTGGAACTACTACGGTTACGGGCAACACTTTTGTAACCGGTCAGATCACAACTATTACTGGTGCTACTTATCTACAAGGCAACAGTTATATCATTGGTAATACCTTTGTTACAGGGCCAACAACAGTAACTGGCAATGTTACTGTAACTGGCAACATGTTGCAGACTGGTGAAAGTATTTTTAACATCACTCAGCAAAACAGTGTTCAAGGTGCAGTAGAGATCACTGGTGATACCAACGCACAGTGGCAAACTCCTGTACAAACTGGAGTTATGCTACAGATCACTGGACAAGCCAACATCGCTGATCGAGTTTACTTTGACAGTGTAGGCAATTACTCGCTACTGGCTGGTAGACGCTTTGAAGGCAATATGTCTACCCCCACTGGAGTACAGGGCAATGTGGACCTGTTTAGAATTGCCGGCACCGGCTATACCACTGCAGGTTGGGCCAACATTGGTCCGGCTCGTATCACATTTACCACAAACGAAATATTTACTGCGACCAACCAAGGTGGACGTATAGAATTTTGGACTACTGCAAATGCCAGTGGCCCGGCGTATAGCACAATCTCAAGAACTGCTACAATAGATCCTGCACTGGGTGTGACTGCTACAGGATTTGCGACTGCTGGTAATGTCTCGGCAGGCAATGTAACTGTAACAAACAACGAATCCGTTGGCGGCAATGTCACAGTAACTGGTAACGTAACGGCCGCAAACGTAAATGCCACCTTACACGGCAACGTGGTTGGTGTTGCATCAAGTTTGGGTACAAACACTACATCTTTTGCTACAACATTCTTAACAGGGCAGGTATCAGTTCCAATTACAACTGTAGCAAAAACAGGAACGACTGATACAACATGTACGATAACTGGATTAACTACAAGTCATAAAGTTATCGTTACACCGGGGGCAGATACAAATACTGGCATTGCAGTTACCGCAGCATATCCATCTGGCTCTAACACATTAACAGTTCAATTGCAAAACTTTAGTGGTAATCCTATTACTACAACAGCATTTAACTTAACTTACATGGCGTGGATCTAATGTGGCTGAGGTCATTTGGATTAATCCTGTAGTTAAAGGTAGTTGCACCCCAGCTGGTGGATGCGGTAGCATTTGTTGTAAAACCAAAGTCTTCACAGATGCTACTAACTACACGCTGGAATGGTGTAAGTATTACAATCAAGATCCCGCAGTCACTAATAAGTGTATGAACTACGAGAATCGGTGGGAAGGTTGCAAAAACTATCCCGACACTAGAGTCTTAATGATATACGGTATTTATCCAAAATGCGGATATTATCTTGAAGAAGCCTAGCCAAATGTCATTGACTTCGCACCTGCAGTATAGTAGAATAAGTGACTAAAATCCTTTTACTATTATGATACTTGCTATTCTTTTATTACTTTCCGGTCTTACCATTAGTGGTGTAGCCATTTACTACTCGGTCATGGGACTCATGGCCATATTCTCAGCTGCCGCCGTACCAATTGCTATCATGGGCGTAAGCCTAGAAGTTGGTAAATTGGTAACTGCAAGTTGGGTTAAAGCACATTGGCCTCGCTTACCACTACTAATGAAATGGTATGCAATTGCCGCAGTCACAATCCTAATGATTATTACCAGTTTGGGTATCTTTGGTTTCTTGTCAAAGGCACACAGTGACCAAACCCTAGTATCAGGTGATGTACAAAGCAAGATTGCAATCTATGACGAAAAAATTAAAACTGCACGAGAAAACATTGAAGCCGACCGCAAGCAACTTAGACAAATGGATGAGGCAGTGGATCAAATCATGGCACGCTCAGATTCAGAAAAGGGAGCGGAGAAAGCCACAACTATACGTCGATCTCAGCAACGTGACCGAAACCTGCTTGTCAAGGACATTGAAGCCAACCAAGTCATCATTAGTCAGCTTAATGACCAATCGGCACCTGTTCGGGCTGAGAACCGTAAGGTCGAGGCAGAAGTTGGACCGATTAAGTATATTGCGGCATTTGTATATGGTTCGAACCCGGATTCGTCGATCCTAGAACGAGCAGTGACCTGGGTCATTATCCTAATCGTCGTTGTATTTGATCCATTAGCAGTTGTAATGTTGTTGGCAAGTCAAATGACATTTGCCTGGATACGAGAAGAGCGAGCTCAAGGGGAGGAAGATACATCGGTCGAGATGACCAAAGATACGCAGACTGAGATCAGTACCGACTCAGACGGAAAACCCCCTGATCCGTATGCAACAGATGTGGGCGAACCTCCTACAGAAGAAGAACGAACAGTAGATGTTCAAACAATGTCGTTGCCAGATCCTTCCGAACACAATTATCAATTTGAAGAAGAACATCCTGGAGATGATGATTATCCCGACGTGAGAACCTGGGAAGCCAAAGAAATTCACGATCTAAATCAAGCAATTGAACAAGTTGACTTGGATATTCACGATGTCGAGCGTCCGGGCGATTATATAAGTCCGCCAACCGAACGCAAAATTGAAGCTGCTCCGCACCCGGGAAAAAAAGATAGGGGTGCGTCGATTGTTGCGGACAACGCACCCCAAATTCAAGGTACCGCAGTAAGCACAGATTTTGGAAATCGTTTTCCCGACTTGCCCTCAAAAGGTGATGTTTATCTAAGAACCGATTATTTGCCCAATAGGTTGTTCAAGTACAATGGCAAAAAGTGGATCGAAGTTGACAAAGCTCAAACTGACACTTATGCCTATAACGAAAGCTATATTTGGCACTTGATAGATCAATTGGATCAAGGCAAATACGATCCCGATATCTTGACCGATATCGAACGACAACAAATAGCCGAACAACTAGAAAAGGCTCAAAATGCACAGTAACTTTATAACCCCGCCGGATTTTGTAGAATCTGTGCTGATATACAACGCCACAGAAACACAGATACAACAGTTGTCCGAGATCGTCAAAAACTTGAATAAATCTTATAATGTGTATTTTTATTCCGACACAATGAACGATCCCGAATGGTGGGCACGAATAGTCAAGATTGCTGATAAAATTATCTATGCAGAAAATACCGATCCCGGCGAATATTTTGCTAAATAAAACACGATGAGTTATTACGATAAACCAAATTTCAAAAAAGTCACAGGCAATACTGTGATTGTACAGAACGACAATGTAGAAAAAGCCTTGCGTAAATTCAAAAAGAAGGTGCTGGAATCGGGCCTGTTACGTGAATTGCGTGATCGAGAATTTTACGAAAAACCAACCACAAAGCGTAAAAAAGCCCGAAGTGCTGCTAAAAATCGTTGGCAAAAGAAATTGGCAGATCAAGCCCTGCCAAAAAAACTATTTTAACCAAAATAGTTGCATATTATATCTAACAGCGTATAATAAATACTTGTGTAGTGCTCAATAGTGAGGCTACACACAAAAGTCATAAACTTGCTTAATAGGAGAAAAAACATGACACAATTTTCAATTCACACTCTCGACTTACCACAATTAGCTGCACAACTGCATCGCCACAGTATCGGATTTGATACCATGTTTGATCAGCTGAATCGCACATTTGCCAACAGCAAATCAGATGGTAACTATCCTCCACACAATGTGGTCAAATTGGACGACACACACTATGCCATTGAATTGGCCGTGGCCGGATTTGCCGAGGAAGAAATTGATGTGGAACTAAAAGAAAATGTGCTTACCGTTCGAGGTGAACGCAAACGTGATGACAGTACCGAACTGGAATACCTACACAAAGGTATCAGTAATCGAGACTTTACACGTACCTTTCCCTTAGCCGAACACATCGAAGTCCGAGGTGCTAAAGTAAAGAATGGTATTTTGGCCATTGCCTTAGAACAGGTAATTCCCGAAGAACAAAAGCCAAAGAAAATAGCCATAACATTTGCTAAGTAATCTAGTAGATGCTACAATAAGGGGTATATAACAATACCCCTTTTATTATGACTGAAAAACTAATGAGCAAAACCGACACTATAACACGTCCGCGAATCGATCCCAAAACCAACATTCCCGAGCCACCACAGTTCAAGGTGATCTATATCAACGATGAAACTACCACACAAGAATTTGTTGTAGAAACATTAAAGATCATATTTGGGTACGACGAAGGTTCTGCCGAAGCACTCACAATGAAAGTACACGAAGAAGGATCGGCAGTGGTGGCAGTGTTTCCTTACGAGATCGCCGAGCAAAAAGGCATCGAGGTAACGGTACTGGCACGTAACAACAACTTTCCACTGCAAGTCAAAATTGAACAGGACTCATGATATTCCTAATAGATAATATAGAATATGCCTCGATTGGGCACGCAATGGCGGCGTTAGGTATAAAACATCAAGCAACCTTCTATAAACTTAAATCACAACAAAAAATAAAGGTAGACTACAAATGATATTTAATAGAATTAAAGAACTCAAAGCCCAAGGTAAACGTATTGGCATTACGTTTAGTCAATTTGATTTACTACATGCCGGACATATTGCCATGTTGGCCGAAGCAAAAAATCACTGCGATTATTTGATTGCCGGCTTACAAACCGACGCCAGCATTGATCGGCCGGACAGTAAAAATCCCCCGGTACAAAGCATTGTGGAACGACAAATACAATTGGGCTCGTGCCGTTATGTGGACGAGATTATTGTCTACACCACCGAACGAGATCTAATAGATATATTGTTAACACTGCCAATTAATGTGCGTATCTTGGGTAAAGAATATGAAGACACCAACTTTACCGGACGCAACGAAGGTGCCACAATGAATATTGAACACATATTCAATGCTCGAGAACATTCTTTCTCGAGCAGTAGTCTGCGTAAACGAGTGGTTGCAGCAGAAAGTCACAAAGTCTTAACTGACAAGAAGTAATTTTTTGCGAGCAAAAGTTTCTGCAATTTTTTTCTTAGTTTCTTCAGAATGTTTCCTTCCCGTAAAACCAGGAGTTTTTCTTCCCTTATTTGCTTTGCTAACTGCTTCTTTGACTGCATCAGTTCTTGGAATTCCTTTATTCCAAGAACTTTTGCCTTTACGGGAAGCTGAAATTTTAGCCCTCCATTCGGGAGTGAAGTCATCTGAAGTTCGATTAGTCTTCTTGCCAAAATTTGGATTCAATGGGCCAACTAAGGTTTTCATATAATCAGACCTTTGTTTTTTTATTTGTGAGTAAATAATTGATGAGATTTTATATCTTTTTTGATTTTTATTACATTGCATACTCATTCTCCAAGCCGCATATACCATCTTAGTTTTCAATGATCCTAAAGTCATTCTAGTTAAAAGCAAATGGCAAATGAAATGTTCTTTTGCAGTAAGAGAAACTAAATTTTCTAAATCATTATTGCCACCGAGACTTTTGGGAATAATATGGTGCTTCTCAACATATTGATTATCACCAAATACTCTTGACTTTGCTCTATTAACTATGCTAAAATACCATTTAGTGTATTTGTTTTCAATGAACATTTTAAATTCCTTTTACTTATTTATGAAAGATTGGAGAAAATAATGCCAGATGTGATGCTTGACATCGAAACACTGGGCACATGCCCAGATTGTGTTGTATTGACCTTGGGTGCGGTTAAGTTCAATCCCTATACTCGAGAAGATATTGCTGGAGGAATTTATTGCAAACCTGACGTGGACGAACAAATTGAACGTGGGCGTATTGTTCGCGAAGACACAATGGAATGGTGGGCCACACAAGCAGAAGCAGTGCGAGAAGAAGCATTAGGAATGCAAGATCGTATACCTGTGACTCAAATGCTACAGGAATTAAACAGATTTCTAGTAGGTGTAAATAACATATGGGCACAGGGCACAGTATTTGATATTGGTATACTGGAACATTTGTACAAACAATATGACATGGTGCCAAATTGGCAGTACTGGCAAATAGCAGACAGTCGTACCTTGTTCAAAGTGCACGGTGATCCAAGAGAAAAGAACAAAGAAGGATTACACAATGCCTTGGAAGACTGTGTGAGTCAAGCCGAAGCGGTACAAACAATATTTTGTGCACTAGAAATAAAACCCAAGTTTGGAAAGTAACATGCAAATCATATGGAATCAAGAAGCTGCAGATCGATTAAAAAATAGTCATACTGTATTGGAGTTGGAAACACACGAGGTCAACAGCAAGTCAGTTACTACCTACTGTGTTGTACCTCCAGAAAAATTATTTGCCGCAGGCTTTAACAACCTAGAACGCTATGTAGAGTTGCATAACGGCTTTATTACAGCATATAAAGAAAAAAATTACAAGTTGTGTGAAGACATTGGCGAGCACATGATGGGTGCGTTTGGCGGCGAACTTGACAGCTTTTATCAAGAAATATTAAAACGTATTAGATAATTTTCCATCCTGACCCTTAAATAATAAATAAGGGGCTTTGGGAAATGGATCCATTAACACTGTTTGCCCTTGCTAATGGTGCAGTGGCTGCCATTAAGAAGGGTTGTCAATTATACAAAGACATCAAGGGAGCGGCTGGAGATGTAAAAGCCGTGCTAAAAGACCTTGACGAACAATTCAACAAAGCACACAAAGACAAGCCGCCCACTCCCGAACAACGCAAACAGTACGTAGAAGAAAAAAATCGTGTCATCGAACTCAACAAAAAAGGTGGCGAAACTGACGATATCTATGCCGAGATTGGTGAAAAGCTAGGCGAGTTCTTTGACAACTACCACAAGTGCCGAACAATTCTTGCCGAAGAAGAAAAACACAGCAAAGACGAGTTATACACAGGCGATGCCAGTTTAGGCAAACGTGCACTGCAACGTGTGCTAATGAAAAAGAAATTGGAACAGATGCAGGTGGATCTGCGTGAAACAGTTGTTTATCAAAGCCCTCCTGAACTGGGTGCACTATGGACCGACGTCAATAAAATGATGGAGGAGTTGGGCAAACAACAAGAAGTTCATTTGCAAAGAAAAGTTCGAGCTGAAGCAAGTGCTGCGCGACGTCACGCTAGATTTATGGCACAACTCAAAGCTGATGCTTACATTGGCGGATTCTTTTTGTTTCTATTACTATTTTGTGGTTGTATGTTTGCAATTATTGCACACGATGCAGAGCGTAGACACCCCGAATGGAAAAGTGATAGTGCCCGAGCCACATTAGAAATAATACGTAAGCAGGAAATTGCTAGAGTGCTAGAAGAAGCAAATACCAGAGCAGACATAAGATATAGGCAATTAAAGGATGCATCAACTATGCACGTGAAAGTAGATGACGGTGAGAGCAACAGCAGCAGCAATTGATCCCACAATAACCATAAAGGCAAATACCTTACCAGCTCCTAGTTCGTGAAGCCAATCTATGAACTCGGTTGTTTTCATTATTATATGAGTTCCTTTCTAAGTAGTATTTAAATTCTATCGCAAAAGGATTAAATACTAGCATATGAGTTGGTTCAACAAAAAGCCCCGCCCCAAAAATCCCCCTCAACACCTTTCCGCAAAAAATCTTAGTCCTGCAACCGAACGTGTGATGAAAGAAACCAAAGAACGAGTACGGCCACTCAAGGAGAAACCCGATGATAAATGAACGTATGCTACACAAAATGTATCAACAATGGTGCAGTGGCCGAGACAATGTGGTACAGGACTGGAGTTACTTTGTAGAGTTTGCTGCAAAGCAAACTGAAATTCCTGCAAACGAAATGGCATCATTGCTACAACGGTGTGATTGGTTTCGTTGGATCGCCGAAGACAAATAACCTAGCACTTAAATCCTTATTAGTACAGTGTAAATACTAGTGCATTATTAGACAATAATAATAACAATAAGGAGCTAAAATGCGTAAAATGTTTTCGAAGGCCATTGTGGCCCTTTCAATCGTTATTGCCGGGTTTTCAGCACAAAGCCAAACACTTTATGACTCAGTAGCAACTGCTTATGTTACAACAACTATATCACAAGATGTTGTATTTGACAACACCATGCAGGCAGGCGGCACATTTACATTCAGTGTTCTAGCACATAACGGTGGTGGGCGACAAGGACAAAGTGATACTGCTAATGTTAAAATAACTTTTTACAGTTCAAGTAACGCAGTAATTTCCACAGTATCAACAAACTATAGTGCTAACTTACCACAACCCACTGCCAGTGGTGGTGTTGATACATTGGGTATTACACTAAGTGGTAACCCCGAAGCAGACCCTGCAGTACCATGGACATTACTAAGTGTAAGTTCAACAAACTGCGGAGGAAGTTGTGCCAATGTGGCATACGCAGTAGTTACTATGTATGGTGTAGACGGCAGTTTTTGGGCAGGAGATTATGGTCCATGGTATCGTGCACCTACACTGACTCTTAACGGTGGCAGTAACTTATTGTACAATCCAGAGTTCGGTCCTTATAATGGTGTAAATGCACAGGGTTGGGCAATTAGCCCAGCACTAGGTGCTTGTCAAGGTGCTTGGGGTGGTAGTAATACTTGTATTGTTGACAACACAGGAGCACCTGGTGTAAGCACAACAGGACTTGTTGCTAACCAAGATGGTGGTGGTCCAAGTGCAACTGGTGGTACAACATCAGGAGCCGCTGGCGGATACAATAACACAATGAGTGTAGCAAATCCTGGTCCAGGTACAACAGGTACGGGAAATAGTCCAGCACCTGCTCCAGCACCAACAACTTATAGCAGTATTGGTCCTGGATCTACAGTAACCAGTGATACATTAGCATCGGGTGCAATAACAACCACAGGCGGAACATTACAAATAGTCAGTGGCTCAACTACAGTTACTAACAGTATTGGGATGACTAGTGGCACATTAAGTGTAGACGAAAACAGTCAAAATGGTACATTGAGTGGAATAATCAGCGGTGCAGGTTCGTTAGAGATTGCCAATAGTGGCACAGGCGGTAGCATTACACTAAGTGCTCAAAATACATACACAGGTGCAACAACAGTCGACAGTAGAGCTTCTTTGATTGTTAGTGGAAGCATTGCTACATCAAGTGGTGTTACCAATAATGGTGAATTCACTATTACCAGCACTGGTGTTGCCCCAAATATCACAAACGCAGGAACAACCAACAACTACGGTACAGTAGGTACAGTAACCAGCACTGGAAACTATTACAACTATCCAGGCAGCACAAGTGGTAGTGTAACAAGTTCTGGCAACTTTGGTAATGCTGGTTCTGCTGGCAATGTAGTCAATAGTGGCTTATTTGATAATGCACAACCTGGTACTATTGCTAGTTTAACAAACACAGGCACTGCAACCAACGAAGGCACAGTTACTGGCGCAGTAACAAACAGTGGTACATTCACTAACAGTGGCACAACTGGTAATGTTAATAACAGTTATACATTTTATAATGCAGGCGCAGTTGGAGCAGTTACAAACAGTGGCGGATTTATCCTGTTAAGTCAAGGTACACTATCTAGTATCAACAACTCAGGTATATTTAACATTACTGGTGCTGGCGGTACAGTTAACGTAAACAGTTATACACAAACTGGTGCTGGGCTAACAGTAATGAGTAGCCCACAACAACTTCATGTTAGTGGTGCTTCCACTTTAGCAGGCAGTTTAACTATTAATAATTCTCCAACCAACTACGGACTTTATACACTAGTAACCGCTGGAACAGTCACAGGCACATATAATTCATTTACATTGCCTAATAATACATCCTCAGATGAATATGAATTAGTGTATACCGCAACAAAAGTTGAATTAGAAGTAACTCCAAATACTGCTTTAACACAGGCAAGTATTGCTTCAACAGTGTCTAATTTGTCTACAATTAACACACTACAAACTTCAATGTTAGATGGTGCATTAGGTAATGATTGTGCTAATTTTGGAGATGCTGGGGTTTGTGTGAGTGCAAGTGCCACACACGTCAAAGATCAAATGATCACTGACACAGTTTCTGTGGGCTTTAAACTAACTCCCAACATTCGTTTTGTTGCTGGACTAGATCGTCCTATACACAATATCATTGTTGGTGATATAGATCAAACCAATAAGCCAACAGGTTCTTGGTTATTGGGTTGGAATGCCAATCCGGATGCTACAGGCCTAGGATTAACTGCGTCTTATGCCAAAGATGAAACTCCGTTAACAATTACTCGTACAGGTTCTGCTTATTCAGAATCAGCCACAGGTAATACACTAACTGAAGGAACTGCATACCAAGTTAAAGCAAGTTATGCCTTTGTATTAGATCAAGATGCAACTGTAACTCCTTATATCGGTATAAGAAAAACACGTTTGGACACCCAAAGTTATACTGAAACTGGTGCTGAATTCCCAATTACTTATAACGACACAGTGCAATCATATACAGATGCACTGGCCGGAGTCAGTTTCTCTTACAAATTTACACCAGATTTAATGGGATTTGTATCTGCTGGCGTAACACAAAATGAACGTCTAACAACCGGGGCAATATCTGGCACAAGTAATATTATTGGTTTAAATACATTTAGTAATACTATGCCTGGAACAAAATATACCGCATACGGAAGCAGTTTTGGTTTTGCTTATCGAGTAGACAAAACACAGATGCTGACAGTAGGCGTAAGTTATCAAGAACGTACACTGACTAATTTAAATATTAGTTCATTGAGCATAGGATATACGATAGGCTATTAAATGTGAAACAACCAAGTAAACTACTTGTGGGAGTTACAACTGCTGCGGCACTAGTAACTCCTTTTGTTCCAAAAAATCTTACTATCAATATCGGAGAACCCCCAGCAATAGTTGCTGAAGTCAGCACTTGTACTTTAATCAGTACAATCGTTGATGACCGAGGTAAGAGATTCTGTGAATACAGATGTGGATCACAACTAAAAGTCAAGCCCCAAGAAGGCGGTGACTGCGAAAAAACAATCAACGCCGGATACCTCAAATAAATATCTTAAAGGAGCCACTATGCGTACACTAGCAGTGGCGTCGATATTATTCTTAACCAGCTTAGTAGCAAACGCCCAACCCAATTTAATTGAAGTAGACAAACCGGTTACCTGTTCTGATCCCAAAACTGTTATCGAAACATTGAGTGGTCAATACCAAGAACAACCATTTTGGAGCGGAAGGGGTTCAGAAAGCAAATACGTTTTACTTGTAAACCCCAAGACTAACACCTGGAGCATGGTAGAGTACAATGACAAAATTGCCTGTGTTGTGGGCGCGGGCAAAAGTGCCAGACAGATATTTTTAGGTCCCGGAACGTAATAAAACTGTAATAATATACGCACTAAATAATAATAACCGGGCACAACGATAGAGTGCACTCTGGAACTCGTAACCAGAAACAAGCACCTTCGGGTGCTTTTTTTATGTAATTTAAATGTAACATTATTACTGTATAATATCTGTAAATACTGTATGAAGACTTATCGCAGTATTTTTATATCAGATGTGCATCTCGGTACCAAAGACTGCAAAGCCGAAGCCCTAAACAATTTTCTTAAGCACAACACCTGTGAAACACTTTACATGGTGGGCGACATCATTGATGCTTGGAAAATGCAACAGAACCGATTGCGTTGGAAACAAAGCCATACCAACGTAGTTAGACGTGTACTGGGGCATGCCAAACGTGGTACTAGGGTTGTTTATGTTGCTGGCAATCATGATGAATTTTTGCGACCCATGATACCGTATGGTGCCAGTTTTGGTACTGTGGAAATTTGTAACATGATCGAACACGTTGGCGCTGATGGCAAGCACTACCTTGTGGTACATGGTGACTTGTTTGATGGTATTACTAGACTTGCTCCATGGCTCAGTTTCTTGGGCGACAAAGCCTATGATTTTATACTGGGCGTCAACAGTAGATTCAATTGGATACGACATCGTTTGGGATTTGGCTATTGGAGCTTGAGTAAATACTTAAAGGGTCGAGTCAAAAGAGCCATAGACTTTATTTTTAAATTTGAGGGAAACCTTGCCAATTACTGTAAGAAAAAAGGCTATGATGGTGTTATATGTGGGCACATACATCACGCCGAGATAAAAGAGATCAACGGTGTAGTATACATGAACGATGGTGATTGGGTAGAAAGTTGTACTGCCCTAGTTGAACACCACAACGGTCAATGGGAAATAATAACTTGGACAAAATCAAATGACAAAGACAATACTGATAATAACGGACAATTTACCGGACCAAATTAATGGCGTTGTTACCACTTACAAGAATATTGAAGCATGTGCGGTTTTGGACGGTTATAACGTTGTGGTGTGCCATCCCGGGTGGTTCCGCTATATTGATTGCCCTGGCTACAACGAAGTCAAGATTGCCTATCCGCGCAACTTGGGCCAGAAGATTAAGGAGATCGCTCCGGATTATATCCATGTCGCCACAGAAGGTCCTTTGGGTTTGTGGGCTAGAAAATATCTGTCACTATGTGATATTAGGCACAATACCGCTTATCATACTAAATTTCCTGAAGGCTTAAAGAAACTATTTCACATCCCGGAATTTTTAACTTGGCACTTTGTGCGTTGGTTCCACAAACATTCGGGTAAAGTATTAACTACAACTGACAGTATGGTGCGAGAATTACAAGCACACGGCTTCAATGGAGAAGTTATTCCTTGGACCCGTGGAGTAGATCGCAATATCTTTACTCCTGATCTAAGAGCAGATAATATAAATGGAAAATATCTGTTATGCGTCAGTAGAGTAAGCAAAGAAAAATCATTGGAAGATTTCTTTGAATTGGATTATCCGGGTTATCATAAAATAATGGTGGGCGATGGTCCTATGTTGGAAACTTATCGAAAGCGATATCCCGATGTACATTTTACAGGATTTAAAACAGGATCAGCATTGGCTAGATATTATGCCAATGCCGAAGCATTTGTATTTCCTTCACGTTGGGAAACATTTGGCATTGTCATGATCGAAGCCATGGCCTGTGGAACTCCGGTCGCGGCCTATCCCTGCCAAGGTCCCGAGGATGTAATTGACGAAGGCGTTACGGGATGTATGCGACACGATCTCAAAGAAGCAGTAGATGTTGCATTAAAACTGGATAGAAAAAGTGTTTGGCAAGGATCAAATCGTTGGACTTGGTCACGTGCTTGGCAAATATTTCGGGACAATTTAGTTCCAAGCGACTTGACTAAATTGTAAATAGATATTATAATCAATCAACTAATGGGAGCATCAATGAAAATAGGCATTATAGGCTATGGCTTTGTGGGCAAAGCAGTGGCAAACAGTTTTGCAGGTTACGACAAAATCAAAGTCAAGATACACGATCCTGCTTACCCAGAAATATCAAAAAGCATAGACAAGATAAAAGAAAAATGCGAGGCCATCTTTGTATGCTTGCCTACTCCGCAAAGCGAACACGGTGAATGTGATACTACGATACTAGAAGGTGTACTGGAACAGTTGCTCGGCTACGAGGGAATGGTTATTTGTAAAAGCACTGCACCTCCTATTACCTATAGAAGATTGGAAAATGAACTGGGACTAAAACTGATACATGCCCCGGAGTTTTTAACTGCGGCAAAAGCCAACTTTGATTACGTCAATCCCATAAACATTGTTATTGGTGGCAAACCCAAGTTATGGGAAGAGGCCGCAAAGTACATTGTGCCTTATACATATTTTGAACCTGACCATGTGCATTATTGTAGTGCCGCTGAAGCCGCTATGTTCAAGTATGTGGCCAATACCATGTTGGCCATGAAGGTTGTAATGAACAACGAATACGCAGCTCTTTGCGAACGACTAAACATCAATTGGGAAACAGTTGCAGGTATTGCTGAAAGTGATGAACGATTAGGCGACACTCATTGGCGAGTTCCTGGCCCAGATGGTAAACGCGGATTTGGTGGAGCCTGTTTCCCCAAGGATACTGCTGCCTTGCTCAACATGGCCGACGAACTAGACATTGAAATGTCAATGTTGTCGACTGCTATACGTACAAACGATCGATTAAGGAAAGCATAATGGGTATATTAGAACTAACTGTTGGATCGGTAATAGTGGGATTTTTTACAGTATTTGGGTGGAACTCGGGCAATATAGTATGGGACAAGTACATCGAGCCTGCGCCAGTGACACAGAGTGCAGACAGTGAAGAAGCTAAAGAAAAGCGAGAACGTCGTTGATTATTTGGCCATCAGCTGATCCACAAACTCTAATAGCAGTCTGTGGTGTCGGCCCCGATGCCAATGCGGTTGCATATATCGGTAACTGTCATACCAAAATTGTTCGCTTTCGGGATGACATCCAATCAAGCCAATTTGTCCTTGTATGATGGCCATTGCATCACCGTTGGCATAAGTAGCAACTGTTCGGAATCGACGTCGATTGCCCACTAGAGCACATCCGTCATAAAAGAACATTTTTTCTTCCGCTCCGTTCCATGTGACATCTACTGCTTTGGCATGCGGGCGTCGTGTGTCAGTTCCCGGGCGTCGGATATACTGCACTGGTTCAACATCTTCCAAGATGTCAAAATAATGACGACCGGCCCAGTAAGCACCCATGCAGATGCCCAAATACTTGCCGTCATTATGTACATAGTTTCTGATTGCTTTTTCGTTTTCTTTGAGCAATTTATCGTAGCTGTCACTGTCGCCAAATCCGCCAGGGACTGCAATCATGTCAACTGAGTCAAAGAATCCGGTTTCAACAGCATTTTTTGAGAAAAGTTTGAAGTTATAATGCGACCCTAGAGCATGCATGATTCCGTTTCCGCTTTGGACCGAACATCGAGGATCGTGTATGAATAGGGCAATTGTGGGTTTCATGTTCAAGTATTTATGTGTTATAATGTGTATGATTTATTACTCGTCTAAAATCAGCTAAATATTAAACAAAATTCAAATCCAACCCATACCAATGAAATATATCTTATCAATTCTAATAGCATTTTTATCGCTAAATTCCTGGGCCAAAGACATAACTGCAACCAGCTGGCTGGTGGCCAACGAGCAAGGTACTATAATCAGACAAGAAAATGTAGATGAATTACGCCCAATTGGCAGTATCACCAAATTGATCACTGTAATGATTGTGCTTGATGCTGGGCAAAATCTTGATGAGCAATTGGGTCGATATACTCGTCGACAATTGATACAGTTGGCCCTGGTCAAAAGTGATAATAATGCTGCTATTACACTCTGTGACAATTATCCCGGCGGTAAAGAAGTCTGTATACGTGCAATGAATGCAAAAGCACAAGAATTATACATGAAAAACACTAGATTCAATGAACCCAGTGGTCTAAGTATGTTTGATGTAAGTACAGCAAACGAATTGGTTAATTTGGTTATAGCGGCTCAAAATTATCCACTTATTGTTGAAGCAGCTCATACAAGTACTGCCAAAATCAAGGTCAAGAAAAAGTGGTTGGTGTTTCGCAATACCAATCCCATTATTGGCTACAATCAAAATGTAATCGTCAGCAAAACCGGCTACATACGAGCAGCCGGGGGATGTTTGGTTATGATGATTGACACCGAAGTAGGGCGTCGTATTGTGGTGTTATTGGGCAGTAAAAATACTCATACCCGAATTCCCGAAGCAGAAATAATAATCAAAAACACCGATTAAGCGTAAGTGGGTTCAAGTACCGGGCCCATGACATGAACCACTTGATCACCTTCGTCGTATATTTTAACGTGACTAGCACTCTGTCCGCGAGCATATTCTAATGCCTGCTCGATACTATCAAAAAACTCATCTGCGGTTTTTAGTATACCGTTTTCCCATGAATGACGTCTAACTTTATGCTTCATTATTAACTCCTTAAGCGTAGGTTTCTTTAACTGCTGGTACTAGTGAATGCACTAATTCATCCTGATGTGTATACACTTTTACAGTATCCACGCCTGTGATGCTTTCGGCAAAGATTCGTGCTGAATCAAGATCTTCAAAAAAATCCCAGTCTGTTTGTAATTCGCCATTACGCCAGTGTTGCGATTTAACTTTGTGAAATTTAGCCATTATGTGTTACCTTAATTGAAGTATTTAGTCCAAATCCGAGCAGTTTCATTGGTGTAGTGCGTCAAACTCCATTGATTGGTCTTTACATTTAACCATGGCATGGTGTAGGCCAACTTTAATTTTCTAGCGATGTCCTCGCTATTGGTTGGATCGGCAGTCCAAGCACTAACTGCCCACGGAATTTCCACACTGCCTACCAAGGGAATGCCTTGACTGATTAAGTCTGCACCCACAATGTTGAAAGTTTCACTAAAACTAACTTGCAAACCAATATCCATTGTGCTGCATAGTTCTAAGAATCCCTCTCTAGGTGCCCATTGATGATTGATCATTTCGTGTCCGGTATCGCTCAACTGCTGGAATAGTCCTTTAAGGTTGTTTAGTACCGGACCGCCCTGCATTTCAATACGTCCAGCGTTGACATGAAAACGCAGTTTCTTGCCAATGCTTTCGGCAAACTCTAATGCGCCAAATGCCTGTAACAAATGATTCTTTAAGGGACGAACTGCACCAAAACACCCAATGTCAACAACCGCTTTGTCTCGATTAAACTGTTTGGTTTTGTATTCTTGCGGATAAAAATTGGGAAGGTAAACGGTTTTATAGTCGAGATCTTTTTCTGGATAACGCACACCCAAATAATGTTTGCATTCACGTAGCATACGCGGTGCATTAACCCCGAGATAAACATTGTTAAAACTCAAATAATCTGCAATCCAGTCCATGGCCATGCCTTCTCCGGCCATGAACGGCATATCGCTGTGCAAGCGAACGATCCATTTGACCGAGGGATGTAGTCGTTGTAATACTGCAAACTTTTGTGGTACTACCCACAATGCTTCAATGATAACATGAGTTGGTCGGTAAGCAGTGACTTCACGGTCAATTGCGTTGTTGTCAGCAACAACAACCATTTTGCTTTCTACACCGTTTTCATTTAACATATTGTTGACAAAACTGGCACTGTTAAAAAGACCTGTGCTCAGGCCCAGTGTGTTGTGCACAACAACACTATAGTCTTCGCGACGTTTTAGAATAAAAAGAACTTTTGACATAGGGTATTAATTGAGTTATACAAGTATTTATATTTTCAAATATTACAATAAAATTATCTGGAAAATTAATAAATAATAGTGTAGTTCGCGGAATTGGCGTTCCCAACTACTCTAACGTCGAGAAAGGACATCAGCAAATGTATTTACACTATTACGTCTACGCCTATCTAAGAAAAGATGGTACTCCTTATTATATCGGAAAAGGTAAAGGTGAACGAGCTTGGAAACATTGCACGACTGATATCATACATCCGCCAATTGACAAATCAAGAATTATTATAATTGAAGATAAGTTGACAGAAGTAGGGGCATTAGCAATTGAAAGAAGACTAATCGCCTGGTATGGTCGAAAAGATTTAGAAACTGGAATATTAAGAAATAGGACAGATGGAGGGGATGGTACGTCAGGAGTAATACGATCTCAAATACAATGCGAAACATGTAAAAAAATAATCGATGAACAGAATTATAAACGATGGCATGGAATTAATTGCACTGGTAATCGAGGAAAAGTTTTTCTTAAAGGATTAATAACTTGTAATCATTGCGGGATAACTTGCAGAGGTTGCAATTACACAAAATATCATGGAGATATGTGCTATAAAAATCCTACCTCTCCACGATACGGACAAGTCCAAAGATGGAAAAAACGCGAATATAAAAATAGCCAATATCAAACTCAAACCACTTTTGACTAAGTTTTATATTAGCTGGATTTTGGTGATGATTAGAGTGTAACTCTTCACCACCAATCCATATTCCCCAGGGAAAAATATTTTTACTTTTATCTTTTGTGGGTCCATTTTTGTATCCAATCCAGTGCCCTACCCCATTGATTATTCCTGCTGCATGAAGTGGTACCCAAATCATTTGCACTAGCCAAACTAGGAATCCTATAGGACCAAATAATAATAAATCTATGAACAACATAATCACAATACCTAATCGACTGTGTTTGGAGTATATAGTTCGTTCTAGCCAATCATTGGGAGTACCTTGTCCGTATTGTGCTACCATGGCACTATCTTTAGAAGCGTTGTTGTATAATAATGCCCCTTGAGCCAGTACCCGCCAAAACCCATAAACATGCGGACTATGCGGATCGCCCTCAACATCACTGTATCTGTGATGCTTTCGATGTATGGCTACCCACTGACGGGTGACCATACCGGTAGTGAGCCATAACCAAAAACGCATGAAGTGACTGAGTACGGGATGAAAGGTCAAGCCTCGATGTGCTTGACCCCTATGTAGGAAAACTGTAACACAAACTATGGTGATGTGAGTTGCGATCAGTGTGAATAAAATTACATCCAAAGCCATACACCCTGACTAGTTAATAGTAAGCCTATTCCAGCAACAAAAAAGCTGCCCCAGAACATGCTCATGCTAACTGCCAGAATACTTGCAGAAAGAACCACAATGCTCAATTGATACAGGGTACTAGCAAAACCAATCCAGGGACTTTGACGTTTGGCTTGATCACGTTCGGCTTCTAGCTTCTTGGCCTTGGCCATTAGTTCTTTTTTACCTTCGCCTGTGGCAGGTTCGCTTTCGTAACGTGCAATCTTGGCCTGTAACTGCTCGATCTTTTTGGTGTCTTTGCGATATATAGCATCGTCTAGGCTTTGTTCGGCCAAGGTTTGCTTGATACTTTTGGCTTCGTAAAAACTCCAAACATCATTGGCAGCAATGGTATTGTTTAGAGTAATGCTACTCAATTTTCCGCCGTACCATGAGTTAACAGCTAGAATTAGTGCAAATACCGAAATTACCATACCGGCTTTGTCTTTTAATTTAGCTTCGCGTTCACTACGGCTACCTACTGGTGGCTTGGGTGCGTTGGGATCTTTAGGTTGTTTTGTGATTAAATTTAAAACTGAATCGACTAGGGCCATTTTTTTCTCCTTGATCAAGTATTTATTTGAGTAAGCGTTGTTTCACTTCTTGTAAATATTCCTTGGATAAATCAAATCTATGATGATATTTACTATGGTTATTGGGTTGCCGTCCGTTGTTGAATCGTTGTAATACGCCTTCAAAGTTGTCTACCAGTTCATTCACAATGATTGTTTTGAATTCGCCATAAAAATGACGGTAGTTGTACAACAGGGTTTCCTGCATTTCGTTGTGCATGGTTTTCAATTGTTCCGGAGTCATGGCACAAAGTCGTGCAATCTCTCGAGTAATTTTCTCTATGCGTAGATAGTGATCCGGTTCATGATCGTAACTTTCGTCAATCCAGCGATCAAATGTACGAAATCCATAACTGCGTAAGTAGGCTAGATTGCCCGGAGCAGCTGCTAATATAAACGGTCTTTGTGCTATAATAGGCTTAAACGTTTTTTCAGTCAAGTGTAGTTTAGGCAAGAAATAAACAGTTTCAGTAACTATATGCCAAAAAGCATCAGTCAATTGAGCAAAATCAACACTGGCACTCAATGCCCCGTGCGGTTCTCGAACATCAATAACCAATGGCTCAGTCACTGAATTTAGTGTTTGAAAAATATGCTTTTTTGCACGCCGGTCCAACAGCGAGTATGGATTGACAATTTCTTGTTGCCAAGTGCCAAACTTGTCTTGAAGGAAAAAACTAACATCACCAAACTTTACAAGATCGTGACTGATTAGGTTACTGACCAAATGCAGTCGATAACTTCTAAAATTAGATATGTAATTGTTGTAACATATAAATACTTTAGTGAAATTATCAAATAAATTGGGTCTAATGTATTGAAAGTCCCGGTACCAATCAAGTGCTGCAAATCCGTGATAAAAGTAGTACCAATCATAATAACCTTCTTCTCGAAGTCGTGTGTTTTTGTATTCGCTTTTTTCGCTATTGGCAATCACTGTTATAATTTTTGGAGAAGGTGTTCGGTTCAAAATTCTAGGATGAAAATCGGTCCAATTGTTTATAATAGGAGTATTTTCATAAATGGGTTCTTGATCCAAAAAGCAACACTGAAATGAAGATTCTTTAATAGTCTGGGATCTATACCAGTTGACATCAGATCTATTAGAAACAACTCCGGTCTGATCAAACGTACCAAACGGATAAAAATATATAGATTTGTTATTGATAAAATTTGAAATCAAATTGTCATGAAGTATATTGTAAAATCTTTCTAAGGAAAACATAAATGAATGTAGGATTTATTGGAATCGGAAAATTGGGAATGAGTTGTGCCGAAGTAATGGCAACAAAGCATACGGTAACTGGATATGATATTTATCGTAAAAACAGTGACCGGATTAAAATTGTTGACGATCTCAGTGATGCAGTACTGGGACAAGATATCGTATTCATTGCTGTACAGACCCCACACGATCCCGCATATGATGGATCGGCACCAATTGCTCATTTACCCAATCGAGATTTTAGTTATGACACAGTGACACAAGTGCTCAAACAAGTAAACTGTTGGGCACGTCCTAACCAATTGATAGTATTAATATCTACAGTACTGCCAGGAACTGTTCGAGGCAAACTACAACAACACATCACAAATGGCCGTTTTGTTTATAATCCTTATCTTATTGCCATGGGTTCGGTAGAATGGGACATGGTGAACCCCGAAATGGTTATCATCGGAACCGAAGATGGTAGTCTGACCGGAGATGCACAACAACTAATAGAATTTTATCAAACCATCATGGAAAACAATCCCCGATATGAAGTTGGGACGTGGGACGAAGCCGAGTGTATCAAGGTATTCTATAACACCTTCATCAGTGCCAAGATTGGACTTGCAAACATGATACAGGACGTTGCCGTCAAGCAGGGCAACATCAATGTAGACGTTGTGACCAACGCCCTGGCAAACTCGACCATGCGTATTATGGGACCTAAGTACATGACCGCAGGACTTGGCGATGCTGGTCCTTGCCACCCACGCGACAACATAGCACTAAGATATCTTGCTGACCGTTTAAATTTAGGCTACGACCTATTTGATGCCATTATGAATGCCAGAGAAATACAAGCCGAAAATATGGCTCGGTTTGTGCACAGTGCGACCGCAACCGAAAAGGGTGTGTTGCCGATCTACATACACGGCAAAGCCTACAAGCCCGATGTTGCTTACCTAGAAGGTAGTTACAGTTTGTTAGTGGGACACTTCTTGGAGCAGATGGGAGCCGAAGTACACTACATTGATCCCTTGACCGAGCCCGATGTACCACGTAGTGTATGCGGTGTGGTACTACTAGCACACAACAAACAAATCACATATGGCTATGCCGGCGTTGAAGATGAACAACCGCTCTATTGCACAATCGAGGATGGAAGTGTTATAATAGATCCATGGCGTAAGTATAATACCACCAATCCCAATATAAAGGTAATACATTATGGCAACACACGCAAATAATTGCATGAAGTACAAAATCCCAAAATTTTGGGACGACGAATACCGGTACCTGGACTATATCCAAGAAGAGTTCAATGATTCAGACAGTGTGGCTCGTTGGATTGACCGAGGCTACTCAACAAAGTTCACTGGATACATGTGCGACATGCGAAGTAAACAACCCAGCTGGAATCAACAGTTTATAAACATATATAGTGAAATGGGCTGGCAGGATATTGGCACCAGTTACTACCGTATGGATACCGGCACAGTACTGCCAACGCACAGTGACCTTTATCGAAAGTACATAGACCTTTTTAAATTGCAAGGCCGAGAACACACTATTCGTCGAGCCATTGTGTTCCTAGAAGATTGGCAACCCGGTCACTATGCCGAATGTTGCGATACACCTATTGTAAATTGGCAAGCCGGTAACATAATTGAATGGGAATATGATGCTCCTCATCTTGCAGCCAATCTAGGACTAACACCACGATACACACTTCAAATCACGGGTCATGTTTAGGAAATTTTACTTTTGCGTCTAATCCAAGCAGCTCTCAACTTTTCCTTAGTTTCGTCACTTATGATTTTACCCACCTGTGCTTTACTAATTTTTTGTTAAATAACATTGCTGATGCTCCTTCAAAGCGTTAGAGTAGTTGGGAACTCCAATTCCGCGAACTACACTATTATTTATATAAATCGAGACATATGATATCAAGTCACAATGAATGGGATCAATTACGACGAGTCGTTGTTGGAGACGCTACATGGGCCAATTGGCCCAGACACGATCCAGTATTTGCTCGAGAAGAATTAAAAACAACTTGGCGAGAAACTCCAATTCCTCATGGGCCTGTGCCCCAACACATCATTGACGAAAGCAATGAAGATTTACAAACACTTGCAGATACATTAACCAAGTTGGGTGTTGAGGTTGTGCGTCCCGGCCCCATGAACTTTCAAACTCATGATGGCTTGTACAACTATTGCCCCCGAGACAGATTCGTAATCTTTGGCAAAACCGTTATCGATCCCGCCATGATGTATCCGTGTAGGGACATGGAAGCACAATGCTATCATGAATTTTTTCGAGATGCCAACGTTGTTCGTATGCCACGCGACCAAGGCTTGGTGCTAGATGCTGCCAATTTACTAAGACTAGGCCCAAAGCAGATGTTGTATCTTGAAAGTGCCAGTGGCAATAGACCAGCATACGACTGGTTACTGGCAAACTTGCCCACAGACACCAGCATTGAACTGTGCAACTTCTACAGTGGCGTGCACATTGACAGTACCATAGTTCCGCTAAGAGAAGGACTTGTTTTATTAAACGGCAGCAGAGTCTCAACCGACAACGTGCCAAATGCATTCCGGGATTGGGAATGTATTTTTATAGATGATGTAGTGCCCCAGGATTTTTATCAATATCCCTATGCCAGCAAGTGGATTGCTTTGAATATGTTGGTAGTCAATCCCACCACTGTGATAGTGGATGCGGCACAACACGATCTAATAGAACTGTTGGTAAAAAAGAATTTCACAGTCATACCAAGGACGTTAAGACACAGTCGCACCTTGGGCGGCGGGTTCCATTGTGTTACATTAGATTTGGTACGTTCCGCTAAATAGTTATATGACTTTTGCCGACTATACTGATGCACTATTGAGTGCACTTAAACACAATCCTAAACCGCAAGAAGCTATTGCTCGCAAGCAAGATGTTCTTGACGGTGTTTACCGTACCGAAAATTTAACTCCAACCAGTGTATTATTTGTAGGGTTCAATCCAGTAATACTGGCATGCAGTGCAAAAACAATAGCAGTTACCGAAATCAGTCGTACTGCTCGAGCATATTTAAACGACAACAAAATTAAATACACATATATTGAACCCAAAGATTTATCAAACTATCGTAAACAGTTTGAATGTGTAGTTGCATTAGAAGAGTATTTTACATTTGCCGATAGCGATCAAGCTCAGCAAGTGCTTATCTCTAATATTTGTAATCTAGCCACTGACTTTGTTATAAGTACAGTACGAGATTACAAGAATCAAGATTTTAAAGAGCGAGAATTTAGTCAACCAGCATTGGTAAGAAACGGTGTTGATCAAACAATTTATCTAGAATCTCATGATTGGGATCTTAAAGATAGAACACGGTGGAATACCACTGTTTATGAAATTACTCGTGCAACCGGCAATACCGTGATGTACGGTGCATTTGAGCGTAGAACAATGTTTTTCAAGCAGTTAGCAAAATTTAGTATGGATGCAGGTGCATTGAACTTTTTAGTACATAAAAATCTAATGTATAAATCTTTACTAAAGAAAAATTACGAGCATGTCGTAAGCATACAATTCAATTAAAAATGGACATAGACGCACACGTTAATCAAATAGTACAAAATATAATTTCCGAAATAACAGTAAAAGTTGAAGCACAAATTGCTTCCACTATCACTGCCAAAGTTGATGAAGTTATCAATGCCATGGACTATAGTTCGCTATTGTCTAACAAATTGAGTCAACAATTGGATACGCGACTCAATCAATTGTCAATTAACAAAGAATCAATCGAGAGTCTTTTGTCTAATCGAGTAGAAAATCTAGCACAAAATTTGAGTGCTAGTGTCAACCAACAAATACAGGACAAGATCAATACAAACGTTGCAGGGTTTTTAAATCTGCATGATTTTTCCAACGTGTATCAAACCAGCATCATTGCAGCCATACAAAATCGTCAACTCGAGTTTCCCGACAATAGTATTCCGGCCTCGGCATTGCAATTGAGTGACCTAGTAATCAGCGGCGACAATATTAAAAATGGTATCATAACCGGATTTGGCAGCACCGGCATAGACGACAAAGCAACAGAGTGCCAATTGACCATTATGGACGATGTCACTGTTGTGGAAAACAATTTACTTACCCGAGATCTAACAGTGAAAGGCACAGTCACTATCGAGGGCGACCTGAATGTAACTGGTACCGTGCCTGAAACCAGTGCATTGTTTATTGGGTTAGTCAATGCCACAACAACAAATGTGCGAACCAGTTTGGATTCTGTGGTGTTTGCTGCCTACGCCGACATGGTAACTGACCAAATCAAAGACAATGGACTGGATTTAAACAAAATCACAGTTGACGGCAACGAAGTCATAAACGGCACTGCACTAGGCAACTACATTGTCAACAGCAATTTGCAACGACTGGGCACACTACAAGAATTGCAAGTGAGCGGAGAAACGCTACTGGGACAAACACTATACGTCAGTGGCAAGCGTGTGGGCATCAACACCGTCGAGCCCGATGCAGCATTGAATGTATGGGATCAAGAAGTTGAACTACGGTTCGGCAAACAAACCAACAATGTTGGTATATTGGAAACCCCACGCAGTCAAACGCTAATATTAAGCAGTAATGGCAAAAACAATGCTGTACTAAATCCCGACGGCAGTATTACTGTGAACAAGATCAATCTAAATGGTGTTAGTTTTGCCAGTAGCCCAACACCGCCCTCGGACAATCAACCACAGGGTGCTATTGTGTTTAATAGTAGTCCTAGTTTGGGAGGCCCAATGGGTTGGGTAAGTTTAGGTGATGCCAAGTGGGCCAATTTTGGCATCATTGATTAACTCTAGTATCTCATTTTCAAATTGTGTACTAAATTCCGCGTACCAATCTCGTGTCATTAAATGACGATAGTTATGTTCTACTATAGGACGTATCTGAGTCATTATTTCATTTTGATCCTGTTTGCATAACCAAGCAATTTGTTCGCCAATTGCATCAAAGCGTAACAAGTCGTCATCCATGGTGTCATAACTTTCGTCAATGATGCCATCAAATGTTTTAAACCCCATGTCGCGTAGTGTTTGCAAGTAGCCTTTGCCACCTACCATGACAAACAGTCTACGTCCTATTATAGGCTTTACTGTTTTCTCTGTAAAAAAGGTATAGTAACTGGCCCAATTGGTTTCGGCTACCACAGTATAAGCCGTTCGGTTATACAGTTCTATAGGTATGATTTGACTCAAACTCATTTCATTACCGTAATATTCCACTTTGTCCACAGTCCAAGTAACAGGATTGACCACTTTTAAGCCACGTGTTTCTTGTACCCAATACTCGTAGTCATCGGCTATTTCTTTTCTTGCGGGATTGTTAAAGTAACGCATTACAAAATCGTTGTAGTCTACGTTGGCCTTGACATAATTGTAAACACATTCTCTGTGTAATTTTTTACGCCCTAATAAAATATCAAATTTAATCGGCTTTGGCTCACAGTAGCGGATCCTATCCACTATCTCGGGTAGATAATCTCGATAAAAATACCTTGTGGTAATAAACCAATCCATCCAGTTATACAATTTTGCATGTTGTGGCGGATTCTTTAGTGTACCAGCAATGTAGTACGAGATCTTTTCTCGATCATAGTTTTGTATAAACTCAACAGTGGGCTGATGAACCTCGCTCATGAGTATAAAAATATGAGTTGAGAACTCGTAGATTCTATCAACCAATGCTCCAAACTCGGGTGTGTAAGGATAAGGCCAGTGTAGTACGGCAATATTTTTTGGTTGGGTGCTTCTTACGTACAAGTGTACATCATCGTAGACAATGCAGGCATCTAGACTGACTGTTTTGAATCGGTCTAGATGCCAGCGACACACCGGGCTGTTGTAAAACACCCCGAGGTTCAATAACTCGGACATTATTCAGCGGCTGGCTTTTTCTTTGCAGTTTTCTTTGCCGCTGGCTTTTTGGGTGCTGTTGCTTTTTTGGCAGCTGGCTTGCGACTGGTAGTTTTAGCAGTAGTGGTTGCACTTGCTTCGGCCGCTTCAACTACTTGAGCTTGATCTATTTCCACAACTGGTGCAGGTGTTTCCACTTTGTAAGGTGCTGCGGGTTCAATGTGTCCGATTACTGTTTTTTCAGATCGGCTTTTTAGCAGTGATTTGGCTATAAAATACAGAATAGCAATTCCTAGTAGCAATTCAACTGTTGCTGCGATATCGATATTTTCCATTTTGGGTTCTCCTATTTGAATGGTATGCAGTTATTTAGTTAGTGATAGTTCACTAAAAAATATTGCATTTTTGCTTGATCTATAGTATAAGTACTAGTATAATAAGAATACAGGGTGCTGAATGGTTCGGGCCCTGTGAGTAAACTTGCTTATATAAGGAGAAATTATGTTTACATTAGACGCAATGGTAGATGCTATTCAAACCGGAAAGAAAACATTTGTTACCACATTTGTCACCAACGAAAAAGCCAAAGACGCAATGGTGGAATTTATTGACACACAAAGCGAATACACCAAGAAAGCACTAAAGGCCACTACAGACGCAGTTACCACACTAACCAGCGAAACTGTCAAGGCCATGCAAGAAGCTGCCAAATTTGACTATAGCAAATTTGGTGAGGGCATTATGAAGGCTTATAACGCAACTGCTAAAAAGTAATACTCAAGTACTACACCGTTACAACGAGTACATGTCTGCAAAACGTGTACTCGTTTCTTCATTTCTAGCACATGTTGTTTTATCACAACATTGTTCTTGCTCAAAATTGGAATCATTGCTATAATAATGACTTAACAACAAAGGAGCATACATGGAATGTACTTACTGCCGTAAATGGCACTTCGCTGGTTTGTTATCTTGCCCTAGCGTACCAAAAACCCCTGAACCCCCTAAAGAAACTGTTGTGAAATAACAACAAGCAATTTGCCCAGAAATGGGCAAATTGCTATAATAGAAGTATAGTAAATAACAAGGAGTAACAGATGGCTTATATTAGTGCAAACGAAGTGGCAGCAATTCGCAAAGAATTAAAAGCACAATTCCCCGAGTTCAAATTTGGTGTACGTAAAGGCTCAGGTAGCTTGAGCGTAGATGTTACTGTAAAATCCGGACCCGCAGACTTCAGTGATATTTTTCACAATACAGGTCACGGACAAATCAATCATCACTGGTTGTGCAATTACGGCAAACACCAAGCATTTTTTGAGCAAGTGATGCGTATCATTAAAATTGCTCCGGCTACGGTCGAGGGCGGTCGTAGATGGTTTGACGAGAGTGATGCAATGACCGATTACTTTCATACAGCATTCTATATTCACCTGGAAGTGGGCGATTGGAACCGTCCCTACATTTGTGTTGCACGATAACAACACGCAATTTGTCCAGAAATGGGCATTTTGCTATAATATGAGTATGGTAAACAACAAGGAGCCGAAATGTACAATATAGTAAACAATCCCATCCCCAAAAATGGATTTTGGAAAACACACAGTCTAGAAGCTATTCAGCGTCTAATTGAAAGTTTGCCTGCAAAAGAAAAAGCAGCCGCATACGATGTGTTTACACTTACACTTAATTCTTGTCACCAATTGGTTGAAGACAAGATTCTAAGCCGAGAGATTTTCTGCTCATGAAATTGGACTTTTATCTAAAGTGGCTAGCAACAGCATTCATATGTGTGGGTGCCTTGCTAATAAGCCTAAACATCTATCCCATTGGACCAATTGTGAGTCTATGTGGGACTGCACTTTGGTTGGTGGTTAGCATAATGTGGCGAGAAAAAAGTTTAATTTTAGTCAATAGTGTTGTTTTAATCATATACACTGTTGGCTTAGTGACAAAATTGTGTTAAAATAATTGTTTTAACTACAAGGAGCTGTATGAGTGTACTTTATTTGCGAGCAAGACCCGTTGTTGCATTCGATGTTGATAATCCCGTGCATAGAAAGTATTTTGCAGAATTTGTTAAGTATAACACATGGGGCCGTTGTCCTGTGCGATTTATGACCGAAAGTTTAGATATGGATCTAGTGAGTTACATCAGTCAAAAGATGTTAAAGCACTATGTCACACAGGAGTTTGAAAGTGGAAAAGTTAAAATTAAAAGTACCCCAAAACCCCGCTCCACGAGCACATCTCGTGTTGTTCCAAGTCAACACACCGTTCCGTCCAAAGCGGGTAGAACCAAAAACAGTTTATCAACGCCGTCCAAAGCATCGGGGGCAAGACTATGAATAATTGGGATCGAGACAATTTGGAGTTTATACTCTACGCTAATTCTCAAGAGTTCGAGGCTTGGATGCTACAGGCCACACGTGATGATATTGATTATGCCTTGCAACTAATTCAGTTACACCGAACTGAATTGCAGGTAACAGAAATGGAATTTTTGGAGTCTGAAGATGATTTAGACTGTACCGAAGCATTAAGTTTTATCAACCGCGTCAAGGAGAAACTATGAACGCACGAGTCGAACGCTTCGCAAACGAAGCAATCTTTACCCTTCAATTCAACTCTAGAGATGCTGTACGCTATGTGATGCGTAACGCACAAGTAGATGAAGCCGTGGCAACTTCGGCCATACGACAAACAGTCACATTCCACAAGCATTAAAATGAAATCGGCAAGCATGGTATTGTTGACCTTATTGGTAACTGGTTGCTCTACAACAACCGGATACCAGGATCAACCCGGTGTTCAATATCGTGTGTTGTCCGAGTCTGCAATTAGTCTAGAACAACTAAAAGCGATCAAGGTCTCGGACCGAGATTGTGTCACAGTTGACAAGACTATCAGTTATGTCGAACGCCAATTACAATTACGCGGTATTGATAGCGAGCATCCCGAGCGATTGAGTCGTAGCGATGCCGAATACAATACTACCGCAAAGATCATAATTTGGAGTTTGCGAATTGGTTGTAACAACCCCAATAGGTATCGATCATGAAACGTACCCTGATTGTTGTTGCGTGTTTGAGTGCGGGACTGGCCTCAGCCGAATGTTATGTGCGAAGCAATATTCAAGTGGCAAAACAAAGCATCTTTGGAGCTCCCACCGACATACAACGTATTGTCACTCCCGACGCACGAGGATTTCAATGTGTGTTGCGTTATAGATTAAACATCAATAGCGATTGGCAAACTGTGGAAGGTGTTGCAACAGCAAAAACCGAAGATGATGCTTGTGCACGAGCAATTGATGTAGGTCGTGCTAGTATATTGGAGGAACCCAAGGCCCAGTCGGTTAAACACGACACACAAATGGTTTGCGGTGACATAACCGATATACGAGTGCATCCGGTTCACATCAATGATGTAATTTGGGAAAGTGAAGTAGACATACATACTATTCCGGCAGAACGGGCTTATTTTCAATATAAGCGTACCCAATGCAGGATGTTTGTAGAACGGGATAACAAGGCCCAAAACTTGTATCTCTACCAGGGTGTTATTTGTCGAGAAAACTCCAGTCCACGCAGTAAATGGCGTGTGGTTGACAAGTATTGACAACGAGCATACAATTTAGTTTTTAACAACCGAAAGGTAAATCATGAAAAAGTTAGTATCTGTGTTGAGTTTGGCAAGTGTGTTGGCTGCCTGTAGTTCGGCTCCGCAACAAATATCGCAGGACGAGTACGCTCGTCGTGCACAAGAAGCTCAGGCTCGGCAGGACAAGATTGCCGACCGTCAAGTGGAACAGGCTCCGGTATGGATGAGCAAGTTGCCCAAGAGTGAAGGTGCAGTTTATGCCAATGGCAGTGCAGTGAGTGCTGACTTTAGCATGGCCGACTTGAAGGCAATGACCATTGCGTATGCCAAGATCTGTACCAGTGCCGGCGGCAAGGTTCGAAGCCAAACAAAGATTTATAGAAGTGACAGTGATACTACCAGCACTGAGTCCAGTGAAGTTGCAGTTCGCAGCATTTGCCCCGACGTAGACATTACTGGTGTAGAAACTGTCGACACCAAACACATCAGTGAAGGCGGACGTATTCGTACCTATGTACTAGTTGCACTACCAATTGGTGATGCTAACACAATGGCCAAAGGCAAGCAAGCCATCAAAGAACGTGAAGCGGCTCTAAAGCGTAGCGAAGAGGCATTTCGAGAAGTTGATGGTTTAGTCGAAGGGAAAAAGCCAGCTAGTCGAGCCGAACCTGACAATACCGTAAAACTTTTAGACGTAGATAATGCAGAGTATAAAGCCCGGCGTGACGCGGCTCTGCAAAAGCCCGGAGCAGTGGTAGGCGAAGTTACAGTACGCTAATTTGCTCCAAAAGCCCCTAAATTCTAGGGGCTTTTCTGCGACTTATGTTATAATATTAGTAGAAACACTAATAGTATAAATACTAATACAAATCAAGGAGAAAAACATGAAACTATTACAATGGATCACAAGTCTGTTTAAGAGTAAACCAGTTAATTATCAGCACTGGCACGTAGAAGCATTTGTCGAAAGCAAACGACCAAAAAGCACAGCCGAAGTTGAGTTTTGGATTAGAAAATTTGAACAAGAACAATATCAAAATCGAGGATGGAGCCAATGAACTCAATAAAAGAATTTTTCAAATCGCTTTATGAAGCCGTTGTTGCGGCACGCATGGCCCAAGCCGAAGCCGTCATTCGAGGACAACGCGGCGAGTAAATACTGGTATGATTACCACTAGATTTTTAACCTATAGCGAATATCCCGAATATGCCGATTGGATGAAGAGTCAGGACACTGACTCTCGTCAATTGTACTTTGGCATGGGCATCAGCGACGAGGGAATTGACACACTAGTGTCTAAATTTATTCGAGAAAAACACAATCACTACTTTTTGGTAGCCGAAGATCGTGGCCTATGGGTTGGTACAATACACATTGTTGTACAAAACGTTGACGAAGTGGAATTTGGCGTCATGGTGGCTACTGGACGTAGAAAACAGGGCATAGCAGACACTATGCTGCAAGAAGCTATAGTATGGGCCCGCAATCGAGGATTTCACAGTCTCTTCATGCACTGTTTGGCCTACAACGCAGCCATAAAACACTTGTGTACCAAGCATGGATTACAAGTAAAAACCCAATTTGGCGAAAGCGATGTTAAAATGGCATTACCAGCAGCAACCCCCATCTCCATTGGTCAAGAAATGGTCAACAACACTCGCAACATGTATCACTTGTTGTTGCAAAGAAATTTACAAGTATTTGAATCTTTGTACGGCTAAATTATCCAACTACTACATTGCTCGAAAATGTCACGTAGTCGTTGTAAGCATTTGGTATTAACAAGTCCGAATAGAGCAATCCCAAGACACCAGGTTTAATAATACTAAATTCTTCAGCATCATGAAAAGGTAATTCACAAATTACAGTGGTTCCGTTAACGGTTGTATTGGCAGAAGGATTGTTGGCAACGATCCAGTTGCCAATAGTTGATGCGACCCCGGTAGCGTTTCCAAGCGATTCATTAACTGTAAAATTCAAAGTCATTGATAATTCTGTGTCAATACCCTCTAGGGTATTTTGCAAGGCAGAGATTTGATATTGTGAATTGTAGGTTACGGTCTTGATTGTCATTGGAATTGCTAGATTGTTAAGAACCACCGAGCGTTGATATGCTTCATAAGTGCTCACAGAATCAAAAGTTGTAACAATTGTAGATTCGGTTTGGTCACTGCTGACAGTTTCAACAATAGTTACGTTACCTGCATTCAAAAAAGGTGCTTTTAACGCTTCGTAGGAAGCAATGACAGCATCACCGGTGTGATGAAAAAATGGTACTGAAACGTTGCTTCTGCTACGAATTCGTGTTTCGATAATCGACATGATAAAATCCTAGTTTAATAACATTATTTAGCTGATTTCTGTGTTGTAAGAAAACAACACCCCGTTTGCTCAAAAATGGTTACGGTGCTATAATAAGAACATGAAGACAAGAAAACGTAGACAAGATACAAAACATGCTGTTTATATGTTAGTGAACACTAACACAAACGAGCATTATGTGGGCATTACTGTATGCGGAAATGCTGTGCAACGGGCACTAAAAATCCGCTTACAAAAGCACGTAAGGCGTGCCGTAACCGAAAATAAATCGTGGGCACTATGTGCGAGCATCAGAGAACACGGTGCAGAAGCGTTTGTAATACTTTTAGTTGACATCGTAAGAGGTCGCAAGCCGGCTCACGCAGTTGAACGCGAAATCATTAATACATGTGCCCCAGAACTAAATGTTGCATAAGGAGCAGACATGATAACCGCAGAGCGATTACAAATCTTGATCACACAATCCACAAGAGATCTATCACGATTGATGAAGTGTGAATTCAAGGACACTAGATTTTTAGGTATTACCAACGGCGGTGAATTTTGCTATCGTGTGACGTTGCCCGACGATGCAGTAACAAAAGTGTTCGTTAGGCCCGCAGATGACGAAGTTGTTGCTGGATATTGATGTTGCCGAAATACAACACCGCAATTTGCTCAAAAATGAGTATTTTGTTACAATAAGATATAGTGAAAAACAAGGAGTAGAAAATGGCTACAGAAACTTACAATAGTTTAACTGAAAAAGAAAAGCAAGAAGTTCGTATGTATGGTGTCACAGAAGCCGGCATGCGTCAAAGCATTGAGAATAGTGCTACAATGAAATTTTCAGGTCCGGCAATGATAGTAGCCAGCATGATGAGTGATGCACAAGAAATGATCAATATTGAATACGGCGAAGTTGACTCGATGCGAGCTGAAGATGCTCGTCAACAGTTAAACCGTGCCAAATGGGTACTGTTTGAATACATTATGAAATCTTAAGGAGATTCAACATGGTAGAATTTTTTGCACTGGCAGCGGTAGCACTAGGTGTTACAATGTGTTTAATTGTAAGTTTATCTGTATTTGACGGAGAATAATATGTTACACTTTATTGCACACGAACATTTTTATGAATTTGTATTTTTAGCTGCCGGTATAGGCATTGGCGTAATGCTGACATTGGTAACAATATTTGTTCATCAAGTGTTAACTGGCACATGGGGTGTAGTCAAAGCAGTGACCAATGTCACACAAAACGCAGTGGCTCCGCGTGAAGTAAAGTTTGGTGAGAGTTATCGACCCGATCGCAATCTCATAATTGAGAACAAAGGGCGAGTTGAGCCCAAGTTAAATTAAGGAGAATAGTATGACTATGGTTGTTGCAAAATTTCGGAATAGGTGGGTTCATGTTGTTAAGTTTGCCACAACTGTTAGTTTCAGCGATGAAAAGAACTGGTTCATGGTTAACTTTGACTTTGACAAGCCCTTTCGCAAGAGAGAGCAATTTCGGTGGGTTCCCGCTAGTACTAGATTCGATGCCGTAAGGGAGTTTGTTGTTTAATTAACTTAAGGAGATAGTTATGGTAAGCGTTTCATTATTTGACATTTTGGGTCTTTTGGGATTTGGTTTTATTTGTGGCGGGGTCTGCGTACACCTACTATGGACCGCTAGTTTTGAACAGTATGATGCTGATATCTGTAGAGAAAGATACTCAGTGAATCAAAATCAAAATAGGTATGTGGAAAGTTTTAAGTGGATAAGAAAATAATGTTTAAAGTATACTGGACTGAGGATTTTGACAAACCGTATAGCACGACCTTGGAAGACTTGGCATCAGCGTTACGGGCCTGTGAGACTTTGAGAAAGCGAGGCTTTAGGTTCGTGACCATGGTGAGTGAAGATACCGGCAATATTGGAAAACCCGGTGTTGACAGTGTGCAGGATGGCCGGACTCCGGATGGTGTTGCATACACTTGGACCAAACGGAGATAACGATGAATTTGACCGAACACAGTGACCTTAAAATACAAGCAACATTCGACCAGTGGGAAGTGGATGGAGAATACGCTCAAATTATGTATAACTACCTGGTGTATGGATTCAATCCTGGCAGTTTTTTTACCAGTGTACTGGCCAATGACTTTGTGGGTGCCGTGAATCGCAGTCATCCCGGCAAATCTATTTCAGCACTGAAACGGCTAGTGGGTTGG
>Ga0164296_1000253_pt1 | contig 67558 bp, 44 predicted proteins | sample GEODES057metaG_FD_113533 | JGI IMG/M metagenome (GOLD analysis project Ga0164296, IMG submission 113533) | Dystrophic lake water microbial communities from Trout Bog Lake, Wisconsin, USA - GEODES057 metaG | ecosystem: Environmental > Aquatic > Freshwater > Lake | place: USA: Trout Bog Lake...
TCTGAATTAGAAGAAGTAGGCACCGTACTCCAGGTGGGTGACGGTATTGCCCGCGCTTACGGGTTAACTAAAGTACAATCAGGTGAGCTGGTTGAATTTGCAAATGGCCTGCAAGGTATCGTACTTAACCTTGAAGAGGATAACGTAGGTATCGTATTGCTTGGTCCGTCTGACGAAGTGAAAGAAGGCGACACCATTAAACGTACCAAAAAGATCGCTTCGATCAATGTTGGTGAAGGTTTGCTGGGTCGTGTGGTAAATACCCTGGGCGAAGCTATCGACGGTAAAGGACCTATCGCTGGAAAGCTTTATGAAATGCCATTGGAGCGTAAAGCACCGGGTGTAATTTATCGCCAGCCGGTTACCGAGCCTTTACAAACTGGTATCAAAGCTATCGACGCAATGATTCCTATCGGTCGCGGACAACGCGAGTTGGTAATTGGCGACCGTCAGACCGGTAAAACTGCGGTTTGTATCGATACCATCATCAATCAAAAAGAATTTTATGCAGCCGGTCAACCGGTAATATGTATCTATGTTGCCTGCGGTCAGAAAGCTTCTACCGTAGCTAACATCGTGCGTGTACTGGAAGAGAACGGCGCAATGCCATATACTATCGTTGTAGCTGCTAGCGCTGCCGACCCTGCACCTATGCAGTTCTTCGCACCTTTTGCTGGTGCAGCTATCGGCGAATACTTCCGTGATACCGGACGTCCTGCACTGATCATCTATGATGACTTGTCTAAACAAGCTGTTGCTTACCGTGAGGTTTCATTGTTATTGCGTCGTCCACCCGGCCGTGAGGCTTATCCCGGTGACGTGTTTTACCTGCACAGCCGCTTGCTTGAACGTGCCGCTAAGATCAACGCCAACGATTCAATCGCACAGGCAATGAATGATTTGCCGGAATCGATCAAAGGTATCGTAAAAGGTGGTGGTTCATTAACTGCGCTTCCGATCATTGAGACCCAGGCTGGTGACGTATCAGCTTATATCCCTACCAATGTGATCTCGATCACCGACGGTCAGATATTCCTTGAATCTAATTTGTTCAATGCCGGTGTTCGTCCAGCTATTAACGTAGGTATTTCGGTATCACGTGTGGGTGGTAACGCACAGATCAAATCAATGAAGAAAGTTGCCGGTACTTTGAAACTTGACCAGGCTCAGTTCCGTGAATTGGAAGCTTTCTCAAAGTTTGGGTCCGATTTGGATGCTTCTACCAAAAACGTACTTGACAAAGGTGCCCGTAACGTGGAAGTGTTGAAACAAGGTCAATATTCACCGGTTACCGTTGAAAAACAGGTAGCTATCGTATATGCCGGAACTAAAAACCTGATGCGTAACGTACCGGTTAACAAGATCAAGGAATTTGAAAGCGAGTACACTACACAATTAGAAGTTCGTCACCCTGAAACTCTGGCTGCTTTGAAAGCTGGCAAACTTGATGACGAAATTACTGGAGTACTGGAAACAGTTGCTAAAGAACTTGCAGCAAAATATTAATTAGATGTGAGATATGAGATGTGAGTATCTGAACATATCCACTCACATCTTATAGAGATAATAAAGAAACAGGGATAAGATTTTGATGGATGAGACATAAGTCTCAAATATCAAACCTCAAGTCTCAAATCTCGAAAAATGGCTAATTTAAAAGAAGTAAGAAACCGTATCGCGTCGGTAACCTCGACCCAACAGATCACCAAGGCCATGAAAATGGTTTCGGCAGCTAAGTTGAAACGGGCTACGAATGCTATTTTGCAGTTGCGTCCTTATGCCAATAAATTAAAGCATATTCTCGCAAACCTGTCTGCCTCGCTTGAAGATGGTTCATCACCATTTTTACAGGAACGCGAGCCTAACAAGGTATTGGTTATTGTGGTTTCCTCAAACCGTGGTTTGGCAGGTGCTTTTAATACCAATGCAATTAAAACTGCCAATAATTTGATCGCTCATAAATACAGCGCCCAGCTTAAGGCAGGTAATGTATCAATAGTAGGTATTGGTAAGAAAGCTCAGGAATTTTATCAGCGTCGCAAATACAATGTTATTGGCGATAATAATGAGTTGTTCAACAACCTGAATTTCGAAAACGTTTCTAAGATTACAGAAGCTGTCATGGAAGGCTTCCTGAAAGGGCAGTATGATAGGGTAGAGTTAGTATATAATCAATTTAAAAATGCTGCCGTACAGATATTAACCAGTGAACAGCTATTGCCAGTTCCTAAATCTGAAAAGCAAACTAATGTTACTCACCAGGTTGATTATATACTGGAGCCTTCGCAGGAAGAAATTGTAGCGCAGCTTATCCCGAAAAACATTAAGATACAGGTTTATAAAGCAGTACTTGACTCTCATGCATCCGAACACGGTGCACGTATGACCGCGATGGATAAAGCAACTGAAAATGCCGGCGAATTGCTTAAAGCATTGAAACTTTCTTACAACCAGGCACGTCAGGCGGCGATCACTACTGAGCTTACCGAGATTGTAAGCGGTGCCGCTGCGCTTTCAAACGGATAATATTTTAATATCAACTTGATAAGTAAGAAAAAACACCGACTCATTCAGTCGGTGTTTTTTTGTAACTAATTTGTGGTTAAAGGTTACTTTCGCCAGTGTTCTGGTATAAATAGCAAATTCTTTTCTGATGCTTAAACGCCTTGCAAAATAATATTGCAGGGCTTTGTTGCGGAATAATATTTTTATTAAAATATTAATAACAAAATAAAATTTGTTAAAATTTGTTAAAAATGGATTACTATTTTGTTGATGTGGTATTAAATAGAAACAATTAAAACTAAACATCATGAGAACAAAATTTTTAATTCCGATTGCGGCAGGATTCATTTTTCTTGCAGCTTGCAAAGGTAAAACAAGCGCCGACTACGAGTTTATCAGAAACAGTAAATCTTCCGGTAGTTCTGCAGATTCAACAGTTTCCAGATCAGATACGGCCAGAATAGTGCCGAAGCTGGTAAAAACTGCCGATATCAATTTCAAAGTAAAGGATGTACAAAAAACAGGCGAAGAAATTGCATCGATGGTTTCGGGTTACAAAGGTATGGTGATGCATCACCGGGTACAATCTGGAACCGTGGCAAGCCGCGACGTGCATATTAGCAATGATTCGATCATGCGTATATCAGCATTCAATACTAATGGCGAAATGGTTGTTAGAATCCCTTCTGCTAGTTTGGAAGAATTTATGACAAAGGTGGGCCGCCTGGGAATTTATATTAATAACAGCCAGATGGATATTGATGATCGCTCGCTCGACTATTTATCGGCACAACTTAAGCTGATAGACCGGCAGGAGCTTGTAGCCCAGCAGAAAGCAGGAAAGATCAAGATGAAGAATCCTACCGATGTTTTGTTGCTGAAGGATGATATGGTGGATCAAAAGATTCAAAATTTGAGAACTGACCAGGCTGTAAGGTACAGTGTGATCAATCTGAGTTTTTATCAGACTAACGCAATCATTAAAGAAATTATCCCCAATGATGACCCCTCAGCCTACAATATTCCATTCTTTCAGCGTTTAGCATTGGCACTGGTAAGTGGCTGGTCTATCTTTGTTGACCTGTTTATGGGGGTGATGAATTTGTGGGTATTCATTGTTTTCGGCTTAGGGATATGGTGGGCGATCGCCACTTACAAAAGGCGCAACTTTACTTCAAAAGTTCCGGTATCATAAATTGTAAAAAGTATTTATCAAATTCGATAAACATTCCTATTTTTGTCAAAAATCCTCAATTCGCATAAAGATGAATAAGACAGAAGAAGCAAACGACGAACGTCACTACATCCTGATCGTTATAGCTATAGTAATAGGCTTGTTTGGTGTATATTTTCGCTTCCTTGCACCCGAAAATACTACCCACGTTTCTATGTATAACTGGGTAGCCAATATCTTTTTCATATTAGGTATCGGCATTGCCCTGAAAGGCGTATTTGCAATTTTGAAATAGTTTACAAAAAATCATTATAGATCAATAGCGTATCAGTAATACTGGTACGCTATTTTTTTTGACAAGATTTTTGGATTTTATTAATTGCAATAATAAACTAATACCCAATGCCCAATACCCCCATTAGGGTCTATACTTTGATTCGGTTAGTATTTTTTCCGCATCACGGTCTTTCATTAATTCTGGTAGAGTAACTTCCGGATGTCTTTCCATATAATGGCGAACAATTTGCCATCCGGTCCAAACTGCCAGGCGAGGCGATGAATCGTTCTTATCGCCCATACCCGGAGTAAATGGCGATTCGCCAAGGTATTTTTGAATTTTATCGTAATCGGTTTCGTAAAGCAGTTTTTCGTCGATGAAATAGCCCCATATTTCAGAACGCATATCATTACACCATTTCAATTGTTTGCCGGTATAACCAATTTTCAGGGTATCATCCATGTTAGGTAATATCTTATCCATGAAGTACATGATCCTTCCGTTATAGATCATCCTGGATAGCATTGTTTTGTCATCCAAATTGGTTTCAGGAAACATATCCTCGCGTGCAATTGTTTCAATGAGCCTTGGTGTTATATGTTTAGGGGTGAACCTGCGCGAAATATATTTTGGATTTACTTCCCGTATAGCCGGCGCGTTATAAAACTTTGAATCGGCTCCTAAAAACATATCCAGGCTAATGCCCACATAGCCATCGCCAATTGGTGTCTGAACACCGAAGCCCGATATATAAGCGTATACTTTTGGTAATTCCTTTTGCGGGTAATAGTATTTAATGTGCCTGAATGCATCGGTCAGCTGCTCGTTCTGCTCATCTACATTTGGATATATAGAATCAACTTCATGCTTAACATCATTATAAGGTTGATTAGCTAAAACCTCACCAAAGGTTTGCAGGTACCCGGTGTCGCGCAAGCTTCCAACCTGAATGATCTTTTCCATGAAATCCCGGTAGAAAGGCCCGTACTTTTTTTGCAGTTCAGCAGCTACCTTTTCACGGTTTTGCTGACGCATGGCCTCCACATCTTTGTCAAACCTGGAAATTGTCACATTAACATCAATATTGCTTACGTCAACATCTTTACCATGCCGGCACGACGTTAATAGCGTAGTCGTCAGAAAAATTAGGTAAATTTGTTTTAGTCTGTAGGAATTAACGATCATTTTTATTCTTTTAGCAAAAATATATTTTTAAGTCACAACGCCGCAACCAAATTCACGTTAACTGATATATGAAGATCGCACTTGCACAGCTTAACTATCACGTTGGTAATTTTGAATCGAATACAGCAAAAATTATCGATCATATTCATCAGGCCGAAAAACAGGGCGCTGACCTGATCGTATTTGCTGAATTATGTGTATGTGGTTATCCTTCCCGTGATTTTCTCGAATTTAATGAATATATCAGCCTTTGTGAAGATGCCGCGCAAAAAATAGCAGCCGAATGCCGGCAAATAGCCTGTATCATTGGGTTGCCTACTGTAAATACCAATCCCGAGGGTAAAGATCTTAATAATTCGGCCTATTTTATCGAGCAGGGTCAGGTCAAAGCGATCGTGAACAAGGCTTTGCTGCCCAACTACGATATCTTCGACGAGTATCGTTATTTCGAGCCATCCACAACATTCAAATGTATTGATTTTAAGGGCTACCGCATTGCATTGACCATTTGCGAAGACCTGTGGAATACCATTGAAAATCCATTGTACATAACCCGGCCAATGGATATGCTGATCACAGAACAGCCGGATGTAATGATCAATATTGCTGCATCGCCCTTTGCTTATAATCACGATGAAGAACGCATAAATATTTTAAAAGATAATGCCAGTCGCTATCAGCTGCCATTATTTTATGTAAATCACGTAGGTGCGCAAACGGAGTTGATCTTTGATGGAGGCTCGTTGGTATTTGACCGAAATGGAGCATTGATCGATGAACTGCCTTATTTTGCCGAAAGTGTCAGCTATTATGAACTTGATAAGCAGTCGGCAGTGGTGCCGATGCAGCCGGTAACAACCCGCACAAAAAAAGATAGCGATATTGCACAGATCCATCAGGCACTGATCCTTGGCATCCGCGACTATTTCAACAAGTCTGGTTTTAAAACAGCAACCCTGGGTTTATCGGGCGGGATAGATTCAGCCGTGGTTTGTGCCCTTGCAGCCGAAGCTCTGGGACCTGAAAATGTGATGGCTGTTCTTTTGCCTTCACGTTTTTCAAGCGATCATTCGATCAAGGATGCTGAAGATCTTGTTAAAAATTTGGGCTGCAAAAGTGAGCTCGTTCCTATCAGCGGTATTACCGAAGCTTTTGAAAACACCCTGAAGCCTCAGTTCAATAATTTGCCATTTAATATTGCCGAAGAAAACATTCAATCGCGCAGCCGGGCAGTGGTACTGATGGCACTTTGTAATAAATTTGGCTATATATTACTTAATACATCTAACAAGAGCGAAGCAGCAGTAGGTTATGGAACGCTTTACGGCGACATGTGTGGCGGAATATCAGTTATTGGTGACGTGTATAAAACTCAGGTTTTTGAACTGGCAAAGTACCTCAACCGCGATCGCGAGATCATTCCTATAAATACGATCATTAAACCGCCTTCGGCAGAATTGCGTCCCAACCAAAAAGATACCGACTCGCTGCCTGAGTATGATATTCTCGACCCAATTTTGGCGCAATATATTGAATACCGCTGTTCACCAGCCGAAATTATTAAAATGGGATATGATGGTGATACCGTACGCCGCGTTTTGCGACTGGTAAATTTGGCTGAACATAAGCGTTACCAGACGCCACCTATACTAAGAGTATCGCCTAAAGCGTTTGGTATGGGTCGCAGAATGCCTATTGTTGGTAAATATTTGTCATAAAATTAACAAGTGGCTTAAACCTTTTTGAAATAACATGTCTAAGAGGATATATAAAGGGGAAATTACTATGAAAACTATTCTAAGCCTTGTGTCTGCGGCATTGCTTGTTGCGGGCATTTCGTCCTGCAGAAGTTATGATTATTATACTGCAGGGCTCAATAAGACCAATATGAGCCAATATCGGTCGTTTGCCTGGTTACCCCAGCAAGCAAACAAGAAAACAAATTTAAGTATGACAGCCGACCTGAAAGTTAAAGACGCGGCAGTGGCCTCATTAAGTTCAAAGGGGTTGCAACTGAAACCCAACAACCCCGATTTGCTGGTAAGCTATACCGCTACCGTTGGTCAGGGTTCAAAAACAGTATACTCACCTACCAATTATTCTACTGGTTTTAGCCCTGGTTGGGGTTATGGCTGGGGTTACGGCTGGGGATATCGTCCTTACTACGCCATTGGCGCACCTTACATTTATTATGGTGGAGAGACTGCCGTAGGAAAAGAACATTATAAAGAAGGAACCGTTATTATTGATCTGATTGATAGCCATACGCATAAAATTGTTTGGCGTGGTTTTGGTGTAGGCGAGGCCCACAAAAACGTTCAAAAAGATATTGATGATCTGCCTAAAGTAGTAAGTGGTATTATCAGCCAGTTGCGACTTGAGCCAACTTCAAGATCATAAGATATCCTTTACCTGAAAAAAATTGAAAATCCTCACTGAGTTTATTCAGCGAGGATTTTTTTTGCCTTTATCTTATAGTTTGACAAATTTGGTTTGCCCTACAAGGCTGTTGTCTTTGGTGCTGATCACCTGAATCATATAAGTGCCTGTAACCAGATCGCTTACATTCCCTTGCCAGTTTGATTGCACCGACTGGATCTCGCGTACCATCAACCCCGAACTGTTTGATATCCTGATCTTATAATCAGGAGTTTTTGCGATAGCGTTTTGGGCTATGGTCAAAGTAACCACACTTTTAGCTGGGTTAGGATAGATATGAATATTAGAGCTCGCAAGATTATTTGTTTGGTTGGTGTATTGAATAGTTACCAATGGCGAATAGCTGATAACGTTATTGATATCTTGTTGCCTTAACCTGTAAATATTTACACCCGAGCCCGGGGCCTTGTCAACCAGGCCATAACTGCCCGATCCATTGCCCTGTTTTCCGCCAACTACTTCAAAAGTTAAACCATTGTCGGTACTGCGTTCAACAGTAAATGTGGTATAATTTTCTTCGTTCGTAGTATGCCAGTTCAATTGTACTTGCTTGGTGGGTTGGGCAGGTACTCTTTCGCCGGTAAAATTTACCAGTTTGTAGGCATATGCAGCGTCCTGTCCTATCGAAAGCATGAAGCGATCAGGGCCGAAAGTTGTACTATCTTTTTTGTTGATACTGAAATTATAGGTTTGCACGGTCCGAAAGTTTACAGAGTCTTTGGTAAAGTTGTCAACTAACCAGATTCGGTAGATTTTCGGAATACCAACCAGATTCTTCAATTTTATCTGATAACTGCCATCAGCAATTGCATTTACTTTGAGCGCAATTTTTTCCCATGTTTTAGGAAAAGGCTGTGAATTGATGGCCAAAGCAACTTTGTCGCTGGTAAGACTAGAAATACTTACTGAGCCCATACCCGGATTGTATAATGCTTCAGTTTGAGGGGTATAGGCAGTACTGGCATCACCCTTAAGGTGAATAATAGCGTCATCAGTATTGATCGAGTCTTTGGCCAGCATCAGGTGTATGTATTGCTGGTTTACAATTTGTTTCGGTAATCCCATCAATAAACTAGGGCCTGTAAGTTGGGTGTTAACTTTTGCCGATTCATTAAAAATCATCTTTGCGGCAGCAGAGGTAGCCACTACAAAAAATCCTTGTCCGCTGGGCAATATATTGGTTGTATTATGCGTACCTACACCGCCGGTGCCAGCAACGTATGCGCCGTAATTTCTGCTTACAGGGTCAAATACATAAATAGTACTTCCCACATTTGTGCCATAAATGCCTGAACTGGCAGAAAGGCTGTTCAGCAGGTCCCAATTAATGGAGCTTGCATATGGGTTTCCTACCAGATTATATCCACGAACCAAGGCATTTCCCGCAGTGATTGAATAACCCAAATTAGCACTCGCTGGAGTATACCAATCATGAACCGTGATGGAGCCCTGGTTCAAAGTTCCGGTTTCGGTAAGTGTTACACTTTCTGCAACAGTGCCGGGTTTGTATTTATTGGCCAGGTTAGTTGTTCTGTCACCTCTGAAAAATACAAGGAAGCCGTTTCCTGCCAATGGGTTATAGTTGGTAGCTATGCCGTCTGTATAGATATTGTAACTCGGGCTATTATTAATTGCAGTAACCTCGCTGAAATTTCCCAGCGTGAATGCAACGTTTGAGAACGCCTGATTCTCGCGGTACATATATAAACTTGGATTGCCGGTTTTATCAAAGCCACCGCCTGCTGCACCGGTTAAAAGTATAGACGAATGTATATAGTCGAAATTAAATACCGGATTCGAACCTACCGTAGCAATATTTACTGACGAGCTAAGTAAACGGTAACCTCTATAAGTTGCGCTGCCACCTGTAATGTAACGCTGTACATTTACAAATCCGGTAATTGTTGAGGTGCCGGATAGAGCTGCCACAGTTGCAGATCCTGTTGCATCTGATTTTAAGGTTAAATAGGGAACTGTAGCAGTGCCTGCCACCAGGTTAGCCGGACTAGTTACTGTAAGTACGCCGGTGCTTGAAACAGCAAAATTTCCGGTACCTGCACTCATTGTAGCAGTACCGCTGCCATTAAAAGTAACATTTTTAAATGTTGTACCTGAAGCGCTGTTGTCGGTTAATGTTTGTGCTGCACCTGAGAAAAAGACCGTGCCTGCGCCGGCTGTAAATACACTGCTATTGGTATAATTGCCATTGAGGGTTAAACTTCCCGAGCCACAAGTATAAGTACCTGCTGTATTTTGAAACGCACCGGTAACGGTTATGGCTCCCGAACCACCATTAATAGCTCCGCCGTTTAGCTGTAAAGCACCGCCAACAGCAAGTGTTCCTGAACCGAGGGTGATGGTTCCTGAAGTGTTTTGTAATGCACCTGATACGGTAATGCTGCCCGAGCCCTGAGTAATATTGGTTGAGTTTACGATCTGCCCAAATACCGTTATTGTTGGATTATTGGTATTTAAATTAACTGCTCCCGTGCCTGCAGTTGTCCAGGTGCCACCAACGGTGAACGAGCCACCGGTTACAGTTTTGCTGCTTGCGCCTGCGAAATTCAAATTGGCATAATTATAATTATTAATACCAATACCAGTTGTGCCGGTTGCGTAAACAGTTTGCGTACCCGAGGCAGCATCATAGATAACTGTACCGTGACCAACAATTCCGCTTCCGTTTGCTGCTCCTCCATTGTTGGTAAAATCGATGGTAAAACCTGAAGGGATGGGTGTTAGTACCGGATTAATGTTTTGTAGTTCAAGCGTAGTAGTTGCGGGCTGGGTGTCGGCCTGGAACAGACCATAGCCCGGGAAGTTTGGGTCGCCTACACCACCATAAAGCGGATTACTGGATGTAGCAGTAACAATTTGACCGGTAAGGGTCAATTGATTAGCATCCAGCGAGAAGTATGGGTAAGCGATACCGTTCCCCGCGCTGTTACCCACAGCGTTCAATGTGATGTTACCGTTTACCTTAAGCAGGCTAACCTGCGAACTGATGTTGGTTACAATCCCGGTGCTTGCACTTGGAGCTGTATTATCGCCAACAGTTATACTTCCACAGGTAATAGTCCCTGTGCCGGCCAGCACTGTGTACTGGTAAAAATTTGGATCGTTGTTTTGAGTGATATTTCCGGATACCGTTAATGTGCCATTTACGGTAAGCGTAAAATTATCGTAGGTGCCAAATATAATGGAGGCACATGTTTCGGCATCCGTAACAGTTGGGTTGAATGTAAAGGGAAGCACACCGATACGAACTATATCAGCAGCGCCGGGTATGGTTACAGCGGCTACACCTGCAACCTGCCAGTTAAGTTTGTTATTCCAGTCGTAAACGCCGGCAGTAGCAGTTGTGCCTACCCAATCATAGGTTGCCGCGAATCCCCTCTGGGTTGTAATGACCAGGATGGCGGCAATTATTACGATTTTACTTATGATCGTTTTCACGGTAAATTTTCAGCACTTTTAGGCTTTCTTTTACGGTGAAATCGCGATTAAGTTTAGACAGAACTACCTGATTTTATAGCAGTTACGTTAAATAAGCCTTTGTATTAGCTTGATTTACAGCGGGATATGAAATATTTAAAAAAAATATGTCTTTTGTCAGATTTTTTAGCCGGTTTATAGAAACTACTTTCAACCGAAATATTGCGTTTTTGAAGGCTTTGGCCTACAATTTTACAAACTTGCCCTGACCTACCAGGCTGGCAGTGCTTGCACTTATTACCTGTACCACATAGGTGCCAGGCTGCAGACTGCTGATGTTACCCTGCCATGTAGGTAAAGTTGAGCTCATTTGCCTGATGATGATACCTGAACTGTTCAGAAAACGAATATTATAGGACGACAAATTGTTGACCGGAGGCGTAACGAGACTTAAACTAAGTGTATTAACAGCCGGGTTTGGATATAGCGAAAGGTTATTTGCAATATTATTACTCAGATCAGCATAAGCGATCGTTACGATATTTGAATACTTGATCGTATTGTTAACGTCTTCCTGTTTCAGGCGATACAAATTATTACCAATAACCGGACTTTGATCCTGTATGCTGTACTGTCCGCTTCCGGTAGCTGGTACGGCGTTTAGTACCGAATAAGTTTTACCGCCGTCAATGCTGCGTTCAACAGTGAAATTTGTATAATTTCCTTCGTTTTGAGTATTCCAGGCAACTTGTACCTGACGTGTTCCCGGTACTTTTTTTGCCGTGAAATTTAGCAACTGTAAGGCATAAGCCGGGTTTTGCCTGATAACGAGCGCAAAACGGTTGGCACCAAAGCTGGCGGTATCGGCTTTGTCGATATTAAATGCGTAGGATTTATACTGGCGAAGGTCGAGCGAATCTTTTTTGTACTTGTCTATCAGCCAGATATCATATAGTTTAGGCACAGCAACCAGATCATTAAGGGAAAGATTATAAATGCCGCTTGTGTTTGCACTTACGTTTAAAGCAACGGTTTCTGCCTGTTGATGTGGTAATGGAATTACGTCAATCGCCAGGTTAACTTTGTCATTGGATAAACCGGATAAGCTAACTGAGCCATAGCCACCTTTGTAGGGTGCATCCAGATTTTCGATATATTTTGTGCTTCCATTACTGTTAAAACGTACTACAGTTTCGTCTGTATTAATGGAATCTTTAGCCAGTTTTAGTTTAAGGTACTGCAATTGTGCAACGTTGGCTGGTGTGCCCATCAATAAACTAGCCCCGGTGACCTGGGTGGATGTTTTAGCTGATTCGTTAAATATTAATTGTGCACCCGCACCGGAAGCAATCACAAAAAATCCCTGACCGCTGGCTATAATGTTTGTAGCATTATTGGTACCACTTGCGCCGCCGTTGCCGGCAATGTATGCACCGTAGTTATGACTGATAGGGTCAAGTACGTAGATGGTTGTACCCACAGCGCTGCCATATATACCTGTAGTAGTTACGCCTGTTTGAAAGGTATCCCAGTTTATTGAACTTGGGTAAGGATTACCTACCAGGTTAAAGCCTCTGACAGCAACTGGCGATGCGGGGGTATAACTTAGCGATGAAGACGCTGGTGTGAACCAATCTTTCACTGTAATTTGTCCTGTATTTAAGCTGCCGGTTGCAGTTAAGGTAACACTCTGAGGTACATAACTGGTTAATGTTTCCTGTGCGTAGGTGTTTGATGCCCGGTTTCCACGGAAGAAGCACAAATAACCGTTGCCTGCCGGAATACTAAAACCAGATCCATCAACATCAATGGTATAGCTTGGTGAAGCGTTAATATTATTGATTCCCCTGAAATTACTTCCGGTAAATGTGGTATAGGTAGGCGTAAGATTTTCCCTGTAAAGATATATGGTTGGGTTAGCTGCAGCAACGTTATCAAAACCGCCTGATGTGCTTGTACTGGTTAAATAGATCGAATTTTTGAGGTAATTGATACTGTAAACATTATTGCTGCTTACCGTGCTTGCATATACCGGCGACGAAAACAAACGATAACCGCGGTAAGCGATCGAACCTCCGGTTACGAAACGTTGTGCTGAAATGGTTCCGGTGACACTTGAAGTAGAAGGTATAGCAGCAAATGAAGAGGTTCCGTTGGCATCAGACCCTAATGTAAGTGTACCTGAATTAACGATCTGCGAACTCGCGGCAAGGCTGATAATAGCATTGGACGAAAAAGTAAGGGCACCCCCCGAAGTCACAAATGATCCGCCGGTAGCGCTGATCGTACCCGGACCCTTGATAGTGGCATTGGTCGCGGTATTGACCCCAAATCCATTTGAAACGGTAAGTGTTACACCGCTATTTATGGTTAATACAGGTGTGTTATTGCTGCCAAATACTAAAGACTTAACCGTGGTATTGCCCGCCAAAGTTGGCTGCGCTGCGGCACCTGTGTAAGCAACAACACCAATTTGTACAGTTTCGGTATTGAGCGGCGCATGTCCAAGGCTCCAGTTAGTGCCAGTGTTCCAGGTAGAGTTGGTTGTCCCCCGCCAGCTATTTAGTGTTGGGTTGGTACACGATAAAGTAACAGTTGTACTTGAGCTTCCCGTCAAATTATAAGCGGTTATCGTAAATACGGTTGATCCGAAAGTGGCAGTTGGTGTCCCGCTGATAATACCCGTAGTTGCGTCGAAACTTAAACCCGCTGGTAAGGCTGTAGGGCTGATGGCATAACCCGTCAGGTACATTTTACGAATATTATTGCCACCCCCATCAATAATATATGCTACATTATTTGCATCGATATAAAGATCAACAGGGTTGCTGAATGAGGCGGCTGTGAGTGTTCCATCGGTATTGCCAGTGGTGCCTGCCGCACTGCCTGCCAAAAGGCTCACAACGGCTCCCGTTGTCATTAATCGGATCTCGTTATTTGCATAATCGGCCACATAAAAATTTCCCGCTGCATCCCTGGCCAATCCAGTAGGTGTGTTGAATCGGGCGGCTGTGCCTGTACCGTTTGTTAAACCTGTAGCTGCCGTAGTACTGCCTGCAAATAATACAACTGCACCTGCGGAAGTAATTTCTCGGATCTCGTTATTGCCATAATCGGCTATAAATACGTTGCCTGTTGCATCAACCTCAACGTCGATAGGCTGATTGAAGGTGGCCAATAGTTTATTGGCATTATTCGCCCTGCCCGCCGTACCGGTTCCTGCATAAACACTTCTTACACCTGCAGAAGTTACTTTACTGATCAGATTTCCGTTTTGTTCAGAAACAAACAAATTGCCTGAACCATCAAACGCTATACCGGCAGGACCGTTAAATCCGATTGCAAATGTTGTAACGACAGCTCCGGGAGTTATTTTCCTTATCGAATTATTGGTGAAATCGGCCACATAAAGATTGCCTGAAGCATCAATGGCCATACCTTCAGGAGCACTGAATGTGGCTGCAGTACCTGTACCATTGGCGGAGCCTGCAGTTCCAGCAAGGCTACCGGCAAAGGTGGTCACAACACCGGCCGGGGTGATTTTCCTGATGGCGTTATTGTTAGCATCCGATACATAAATATTTCCGGCAGCATCGCCTGTTACGTTCAATGGGAAATTAAACCTGGCTGCTGTCCCCGTAGCATTGGTATAACCAGAAGTTCCGGCAGTGCTACCTGCAATCGTTGTTACCTGCCCATAAGCATTTGCAGGTACTGCGCCTCCGGTATTGGTGGGTGCGACTGAAAACGGTGTGCCTACCAGCAACGCGCTGGTTGAGGGACTATAGGTGATGTTAGGTGCCTGTGCCCGCGCACATTCAGCTATAAACAGGAGGCTCGGAAATAAACCTAAATACAATAATATTCTTTTCAACACAGCACAATTTAAGCTATTTGGGACCGAAGGTAATAAAACTTGTGCGAATGTTTTGGGGTTTAAGTGCTTGATAATTACCATGTAAGCGCCATTTTGAATTGTCTAAAAAGAAATTAATTGCACTATAATTAAATATCAATTATGAAACACTACCCTAATTGTACTTTTTACACATAAACGGCCCGGGTTTCATTAATCTATAATTAATTAACTATAGGCTTATTTTATTTAGAAAAATAGGCCCAAATGTTAGGATGTGGAAAAATAATTTCAGCATACGCTATTTGTTTGATGGCTTTCGGGCATATTTAGACCCCGGAGTTGGGATTTACAGTTTTTGTTTACTTGTTAAGAAAATAAAAAAAGCCGGCAGGAATTGCTCCCCGCCGGCCCGATCTGTATTTGGTTTTGATTGTAAACTTTAAAATGAATAATTATAACTTAACAAGTTTGGTCTGTCCGATGATGCTATTATCGCGTTTGTCTATAACCTGTATCAGGTAGCTTCCGGTAAGGAAACTGCTCACATTACCCTGCCAGTTCGGTTCGTTCAAAACAACGTATTTAACAACTATTCCTGCGCTGTTACTGATCTTCAGTTCATAGGTTTTTGAATTTGCTTTAGGTACAAAGCTCACGCTAAAGTTGCTGGTTGCCGGGTTAGGGTAACAAGTAAGGTGATCATTGCCTCCTTTAGCTGTAATGGTAATATCAACAATATTTGAGTAAGTAATATTGTTGTTGAAATCCTCCTGCTTCAGTCGGTATTGGTTGTCGCCATCCAGCGCAAATTTATCAACCAGGCTATAAGTTCCTGCAGCAGTTGAAACCAGGCCGCCAACCACATTGAAGGTTTTGCCTTTATCAGTGCTGCGTTCAACGGTAAAATGGGTGTAGTTTTGTTCGTTTACGGCGGTCCAAACTAATTGCACATGTTTTGAATTGGCCACCTGGTTACCGGTAAAAGTAAGCAGCTTGTATTGAAGTGATGGATTTTGATTGATGATCAGGCTAAAACGATGCGCACCAAAAGTACTGGTATCTGCGGTATTGATAGCGAAGCTGTAAGTTTGAGTTTTGCGCAGGTCGGTAGTGTCTTTCTTTAAAGCATCAACCAAAAACACATTGTATAATTGCGGTATGCCAACCAGCTCCTTTATTTTAAAACTGTAGTTGCCACTTGCCGAAGCTTTGATGTTCAGGCGGATGGTATCACCTTGCAATGCCAGTGGCAATTGGTTGTAGGCAACAGGCACATTGTCTGATGATAAACTTGCCAAACTCACCTTACCGGTTCCAATTTTGTAATGGGCATCTTCGGCCGGGTTAAAGGTGGTTTTGGCGTTTTGATTAAAACGAATTATAGTTCCATCAGCATTGATGGTATCTAATGCCAGTTGTAACCTCAGGTATTGCGGTGTGTTATTGTTAGCTACCGGTTTACCCATATACAGGTTTGCTCCGATATTTTGCGTATTTGTCTTTGCCGCTTCATTGAAGGTCAATGCTGCCGAGCCATTTAACGCCTGCACCATAAAGCCCTCGCCACTTGCTATAATATTGCTGTTGGCTGTACCCTGGGTGCCAACTTTACCCGGCGTTCCTGCAAAGTAAACATTGTAATTTCCGGCACCCTGCAATCCGGTTGGAACCAACTGGAAGCTAAAGCCCGAAACGTTAGGGCCGTAAATAGGTGCCGAACTGTTGGAGTTGCTGAACTGATCCCAGTCGATCGAACTTGCATAGGGATTGCCCACCAGGTTGATTCCCTGCACAGATGCGTCGCCTGCATCCGTAGTTGACCAGGCCAGGTTAGACGATGTTGGGGTAAACCAGGGATGAACCGTGATGGGACCATAGTTTAATGTACCGGTAGCATTGAGTGTATCGGTTGTTGCGGCAGCTCCGGCAGTAGTGAGCGCCGATACGCTTGCCTGTTTGATGCTTCCGCGGTAGTAGAACAAATAACCATTGCCAACCGGAATATCGGTAGTAGGATAGGTGCTATCGTTCAAACCATATGCGGTTGGTGTATTGATATCAGAGATACCTATAAAATTGCTGTTGAGGAAAGTAGTGTATTGTGGTATCAAATTTTCGCGCCACAGGTATAAGGTAGGATTACCTGATTTGCTGAAACCTCCGCCAATGCCACCAGTACCAGTTAATACGCTGTTCGTCAACAGGTAATTAACGCCGTAATATTTATTGCCATTGCCATCGGTACCTGCATTAACCGGTGACGACATTAAACGGTAGGCTCTGTTTGCTGAAACATAGCGTTGTACCGTAACATTACCGTTTACTGTACAGTTATTTGGCAAAGCGGCTAACGTTGCAGAGCCATTTGCATCGGAAATAAAAGTTAAATTATTGGCAGCAGAAGATACAACGTGTGTATTGGTTCCCGAAAGCGTCATGATGCCGGTACTCAATACATAAAATGCACCGTTCTGCATATTCTTGTTGGCATCGCCGCTAAAAAGAACATTGCCAAAACGTGTACCGTTAACCGAAAAGTCGTTCATATGCTGAACACCGGTACCATTGAATACTGCGGTTCCCGATCCGGCAGTAAATGTACCCCTGTTGGTATAATCGTTGGTTATGGTAAAAGTAGTTGATCCTAAATTAAGCGTTCCGCCAACGCTATTGGTGAGTGCACCGGTTACGGTTACAGCTCCACCTTGTTGGGTGAATGTTCCGGAATTGGTTAATGTACCGGCTATTGAAATGGTGCCTACTGAACCTGCACCCTGACTAATAGTGCCGCCGTTAGTGACATTGTTTGAGAAAATAATATTGCCGGTACTGGTTTGCGATAACAAAGCCGGACTGCCAGAGCTGGTATAAGCAGCACTAAACTGGTAGTTGCCGCTGCCGCTCAGGTTCATTGTGCCGGTGTTGCTTACCGCCCCGGTAAAAGTTGCTACTGTAGCGCTCGACTGGTTGAAAGTGCCTCCGTTAGTGGTGGTGCTGGCTGCGGTAAATGCGCCGCTGCCGCTATGATTGTAAATGCCGGTACTGCTGCTGTTGAATGCGGTATTAAAAGTTGCTGAACCGCCGCTGCTTTGGTTATAAGTACCCGCATTGTTAAAGGCGTAATTATTGATGACCACGTTACCCGTGCCGGATTGGCTGTAAGTGCCGCCGTTTTGATTGATCAATGCGCCATTGTAAGTGATATTAGCTGCACCAGAATGTGAAAACGTTCCGCCATTGGTAACGGTACCATTCAAGGATAGCGCCGTGCCATCACTTTTGATCAGCGTAGCGCCGCTTGCGATCGTCAGGTTTCCGCCAAGTGAAAACACAGGGCTATTGGTTGAAATATTTAATGTACCTGAATTGATGGTCAAATTGCCAAGTACCGAAAGTGTGCCGCCGTTAACATCTGCGGCAGCAGTACCCGTACCCGAAATGCTGAGGTTCTGGTAAACGCCGTTAAATGTTGACGAAGCGTTAACGGTTGCTACAGTAATGGTAAAACCGCTGCCGCTGCCGCCTAGGTTTGAGTTACTTGCCGTTAAAACATCACCCACATTATAATTGCTGCCATAGCCAGAGATCAGTGATACGGATGTTACAATGCCGCCCGAAACTGTAAAATTGGCAAGCGCTCCTGCGCCAGTCCCGCTTACGTTTGTCAGGGGAACATTGGTATAGGTGCCATCAACATAACCGGATCCCCCGACCAGGGTGCTGGTAGTTGCGATAGTTTTTGAAAATGTATAAAAATGATCGATGAAGTTGTTGGAGGTACCGCCGGCCTTGTAGGTAGCAATGGCAGGATTTGCGCCTAAATAATTTACGGTACATGAACCTGAAATGCCATATTGTTGCAGGTTATAAAAGTCGACATTATTCCTAACTGTTCCGGTTTGAATATTAAAGGGAGCGGAATTGTACAGGTTTAATGTAGGGTTGGTGTTGGCGAAAAGGTCTAAGGAAAAGAAGATCAGCGGGATATATTGGGTGCCAAGGTTAGCCGTATAGGTACTTGTGCTTTCAATCAGGTTAATTTTCCCATATACATTTATTGTTCCTCCGCCAATAGATAGCTCCGGGTCGCTGATACTGATAATGTTATTGGCTGCAGTACCATCGCCTCTCAAAGGACAATAGCAAGTTAAATCGCCATTTACGGTAATTGTAATCGCCTGTGCGTTTGCCCCAATTCGGAACTTGGTAACGCCAATAACATTATCATTGGCAGGTACTGTACTATCGCCGATATTCATCGATCCGCATGTAATTGTCCCGGTACCCTGGATACTGTTTAAAATGTTATAAGTATACGGAAGCGGATTGGCGATAGTATTTCCCGTCCCCGCAATACCCTGTGTGCTGTGCTTCTGCGTTAATGAACCGCTTATGGTAATGGTACCGTTCACTGTTAATGTCATTCCATAGCCTACATCACCGTTGCCCGGGTAATTGCCTGCAGGTACACCATTATCACCAAATATCAAGGCGGCTAAAATAATATTTGTGCCAGCTGCAATGTTGGGCTGGCGGGTTGTTGGACCTGAAAAATGGTAGTAACTTACGCTAACCCCTATAGCAACGGTATCGGTTGCCGATAGTCCAGGATAGGTCGATGGCGTAGAGCCGTTAACCAGCCAGTTTGTTTTAAGAGTCCAGACAGTACTTGAAGCTCCTGTCCAATTATAAACAGTTGCATGCGCATTGCTGCCGATAAACAGGATGGATATGATGAGTAGTGCAGTTAAGTATAGTTGTTTCTTCAAAATTTTCATAAGGGTCTAGCCGTAATACATGATTACCAGTTAGTGTGCGTGCTGATATTGCAAAAACCATGCATTAATTCCAGTTTTAGGAGGATTTTTTCCAGTTTTTGAGGTTTTATACTTAAAAATGACAAGAATCAACGGTTCTGCTTCCCGATTTTGGAAACATGCAAATAGCGGGCCATTTTCTTTGTGGTTTAATTTCCCGATTTGGGTAAGATTTCCCACATTAAATAACGGCTAAAAAGCAGGTTTTCAGGCTATAAATAAAGGAATTCGCTGATCATTGGCACCAATTTCCCTAACAAATTTGAAAGAGTTTTCGATGTTTTTCAGGCATTAAATTGCTTCATAAGCAAGGCTTTAGTTAAAGCGTTTTAAAGTAATTTTAAAAGGTATATTTTTAGCTCAACAGGTTTGAAATGGAGCAGGGAAGGAGCTTGTAAGCCACTAAAAGCGATTGCTCAGGGAGTTTTAAGCAGCCTTTTGGCCCGGGTCAGTCGCCACATCACCGGGCCTAAAGCTACTACCTTAAAACTATTGTTTAAAACCCGGGCTCGCCACCGGGCATTTGTTTGGATTAGGTGGCACCGTTTGCCGGATACCACCTCAAGAACGTTGTTTTCGCAACGCTATTGCTAAGCTAATGAGATTATTTAATAAATAAAAATATTAATTTAAGGTTAAATAAATCTTGTAAGACACTGTTAATTAGTATTTTATATTTTGCAAGTAACATAGATCCCAAAAGCTGTTAAAGCGAAAGGCCGGAAATTATTCTCCGGCCTCTATATTTTGTAATTATTTTGACAAACACCTGTTTACATTTTAACAAATTTGGTGCTGCCAATTTCAGTTTGGTTAGCGCTATTTACCACCCTGACCAGGTAAGTGCCTGGTTGAAGGTTACTTACATCCGCCTGCCAGTTTTGTGTTGCTGAAGTAGCCTGCCGAATCAATAAGCCCGAACTATTGCTGATCTGGATATTGAATTTACCATTATTGGCAACCGCAGCCCTTATGTTCAGATTGATTGTTGAGCTTGCCGGATTAGGGTATAAATTGATATTACTTTTCGCCAGCTTGTTACTTAAATCAGCATAAGAAACCGGCACAACCGGCGAATAGGATATCAAATCATCAATATTTTGCGATTGCAAACGATAAAGATTTTGTGATGCCGGACTGTTATCTACTATTCCGTAGCTGCCCTGCCCGGTTGCTGCGAGGCTACCAATGATCTGGTAACTTTTGCCGCCATCGATGCTGCGCTCCACGGTGAAATTGGTATAATTTTGCTCGTTCTCTGCAACCCAGTTTATCTGTACACCTTGTTGTTGAGTACCGGTTTTAACAGCAGTAAAATTCAGCAGGCGGTAAGCCAGGGCTGCATTTTCTCGTATAACCAGCGAAAAGCGATTAGCGCCATAGGTATTCGTATCGCTTTTGTAAACGTTAAAACGATAGGCTGGATTGTGGCGCAGGTCGAGAGAATCTTTTTTATAGGCATCCATCAGCCAGACATCATAAAGCTGCGGTATCTGGGTAATTTCTTTCAGGCTAAGCGAATAGATGCCGTCATTTTGGGTATTTACCGCCAGTTTTATCCTGCTGCTTCCTTTAGGGAGCGGTTGTTTGTTGATGGCCAGGCTAACATTATCAGCCGAAAAGCTCGAAAGGCTTACTCTTCCAGTCCCTGCTTTATAAGGCGCATCTGCCTCCAGGTCAAATAATGAATTCAGGTTTTTGCCGAAGCCTATATAGGTATCATCGGTATTTACAGTATCCTGTGCCAGCTGTAATTTCAGGTGCTGCGTACTGGCTGCTTGTGTATTTGGTGCACCCATAAACAGATAAAGTCCAGTATTTTCATGTGTTGGAGCTTTGGCCGTTTCATAAAAAGTCAGCGAAGAAGTGGAACCGGAAGCCAGTACAAAAAATGCTTGTCCGCTCATGATATACCTGGTACCATAATTGGTAAACGCGCCGCCATACTGGTAAACGTCATAATTTTGTGTTTTTGGGTTCAGCTCGTAGATGCTTGATGAGATGCTTTTTCCATAAATGCCTGCACCGGTATTGGTGCTCTGGTAGGTTTCCCAATCTATGGTCGATGGGTAAGGATTGCCAGCCAGGTTAAAACCACGATATCCTATTGGCGTTGACGCTGTATAGCTGAGTGTAGTAACGCCTGGATTGAACCAGTTTCTAAGCGTTATTGTGCCCGTATTGATCGTTCCGCTGGTGCTCAATGTAGTGTTCTCCGGGGCAGGGAAAGGTGATGTAGTTTTACTTGCGAAAGATGTACTGCGGTCGCCCCTGAAAAAGCAAAGGTAGCCGGATCCAACCGGGATGTTATAGGTTGAAGTGTAGGTGGCATCATTCATTGAATAAGCATAGGTCGGCACATTGTTAATAGCTTTGATCCCAATGAAATTACTGTTCAAAAAAGTGGTAAACGCCGGGCTGGTCTGATTTTCGCGGTATAGGTATAATGTAGGGTTTGCGGCAACAATATTGTCAAAACCACCGGTTGTAGTGGTGCCGGTAAGGTATATCGAGTTTTTTAAATAGTTGATGCTGTATACATTGACCGAACTTACGGTAGCAGCATAAACCGGGGATGAAAGTAAGCGGTAATTGCGGTAACCTGCTCCGCCCTGAAGGTAACGCTGTACGGTAAAAGTGCCGGTCACATAAGCTGAATTACTGATAGTACCGATCGCGCCTGATCCGTAAGCGTCTGATTTTAAAGTAAATGTACCCGAATTAGACAGGTAGGCTGAAAAGCCGCCAAAATTTATGACAGAAGTTGAGCCCAGATTGAAACTCCCACTACTGTTATTTGTGATGTTGCTGCTCTGTCCGGTTAAATTTATTGTACAGGCCGAATTAGAAGTGCCTGCATTAAAAGTGCCTGAGTTGCTAATATAGGCTGTAAAAGTTCCGGCATTAATAGTGGCTGCCGAATCGATGGTGAATGTGCCACTGTTTGAAATGCTTTGGTTGTTGGAGCCTGCGCTAAAATTTATCGTTGTACCATGTAAGGTTGCCTGCGAACCTGCTGAGGAATTTTGGAAAGTTGCGCCCTGGCCGGTATAGGTCATCGTTGAACCATGGTCGAGTATAGTCCCTGTATTGGTAATACCACATGTTGGACTTCCACTGCCTGAAAATGTGAGTGTGGCATTGTATGAATTTATAGTTCCCGAGTTTACCAATTGCGACTGATCGCTGAACTTGAGAGTTGCGCCGGATAATATGTTGAGTGTGCCGGCATTGTTAAAACTACCATGTGGATTACCACTGGCTTCATCCACTACTGCTGTAGCAGTGAGGTAAACGGTAGCACCAGATGCTGTGGCAAATGAAGCATTATAGCCAGCAGTGATTGAACCGCCAATTTTAGTTGTGCCCGCTCCCGAAAATGTAAAAACGTTTGCAGCACTGGATGGCTGTGCAGTGGAAATGCCAGAGCTTATTGTAAGTGTGTTTCCTGAACTTACACTAACAGTAATACCACTGATTCCGTAGGAGGTTGTTTCCAATTGACTGATAGTCAGCGTTGCAGTAATAGTTATAGCACATCCACTGGTATTGACAACAGCAATATCGCTATTTCCGATTTTACCAGGATAACCAGAGTTAGGCGACCAGTTGGAAGCAGTGTTCCAATTGCCTGAAGCGCCACCAACCCAGGTATAGGTTGTGGCAGCGGCTGGCAAAGCGTTAACAAATATTAAAAAGACAATAAATGCAAAAAGGCGCATCTTGAATGGTTTTTTGTTGATCACGTCTTATATTTCCTCATATTTTATTGCCTGAACAGGCATATTATTCTGCTTGTTTCCAGTGAATGCTCTTTTGAATAAAAATATCAATAGGCAACCCGATGGATAAAATCGGCAAATCCTCTTATTTTTTATTGGTTAAATCGTTGTTTATTAATTAAAACGGGGCGATTTACGTTTTTAGCTTCAAAGTATGTACGAAATACACTATCTATGGTTTCGTAAGGGTGGTCTTTTTATGAAAAAAATATCAAAAAAGTATAAAATAAACACCATAGGCCGTGTTTTTGAACGTCGGAGATGCGAAATTTAGCCGGAAATGACTTTTTTGGGAAATAATGTATTAAACGCAGCATAATGGCGATATTAATTAATAAATAATAATTAATAGTTACACAAATCTTGCAAAAAGAATTTGTTTTTATTAAATACTTGTGCGGGAAGAAACTTGCTTGCGGTACAAGGTAAAAGCAGCAAACAGAGAAGCAGCGATCACTAAAACGACAACCCATGAATCAATAGGGCAGGTAGCATCGGGGTCGTCACCACTACAAGGCAAACCCTGTGCGCTGGCAGTTACTACACTGATCAGGGTTAGAAGGAATATACCAAGTAGGGCTTTAAGTTTCATTTTATCGGAATAAAATCTGTCAAATCTACTAATTTTTTTTAGCTGACATAATTAAGAATATTCTTTTTACGAAATCGGGTAGCTAAAGGTTTCATTTTTTTTAAGCCGATCGATACCAAAAGCCTTATTTATTTTGATAGCGGGAATTTTGTTTTAATAGACATCGATGCCATTTGCAGATGAAAAAAGGCTGCTTTCTGGAAATATGTTATGATCTTCCGGCTGGCATATCTCACCACCCAACAAAATATAAAGGCTTTAAAGTTCCTGCTTAACTTTTGGGGTACCCATTTTCATTTTATTGCCCTCATCTCCGTTTTTGAATAGGAATTCGTTGTTCAATAAATACGCACCATTGGTAACGATCACTTCTCCTGCAGCCAGGCCGGAAATGACAGACCTATAGTATTTATTGCCGGCCCCTGTAACAACATGCCGCATAGAAAAGCTTCCGTCTGCGTTTTTCACCCAAACTATTTCGCCGTCGCCACTGGTGATCAGGGCTGAAACCGGAATTGCCAACGTTTTTACATTGGCAGATGTACTGGATAGGTAAGCCTGCATTCCGGGCCTTATCAAACCGTTATCATTAGATATACTTACCCTTACCAGGTTCACCCTGGAGCTACCGGATAGTTCGGGATTGGTAAATTCTATTTTTCCTTTCATCAACTTTGAACCTAGGTCGGGAAACAACACATTGACCTCATTGTTCTCTTTGATATTTGCAGCTTCATTGGCGTAAATCTGCGCCTGCACCCAAAGATGATCAAGTACCTGCGTTTTCAATATTGGCGCTCCGACCGACAGGTAATCGCCCTCGTGCACCAGAATATCGCTTACTGTTCCATTGTTATTACTTAAAACGTTTACAGTAGCGGATACTTTTCCTGATAAAGCCAGTGCCTTTATCTGTGAGGCCGAAAGCCCCCATAACCGCAATTTATTTTCGGCTGCGCTCAGCAGTTGTTTGTAATCTACATCGGTATTTTGCAGCTGTTTTTCCTGCTGTATTGCCAGTAGATACTCTTTTTCAGCTTCCTGCAAATCCTCGCTATACACGGCATAAACAGGCTGTCCGGTTGTGATTTTTTCTCCCACCGTACGAACAAATAAATGCTGTATACGTCCGGGAATTTTTGCACTAAGTTCTTCCGATTTATTTTCGTCGACGGTCACCGTTCCAGTCAGCATCTTTTCACTGCCTATGTTTTGTTTGGTAACAGAATCGGTCAATATCCCACCTAATTGTATTTGTGTCGCTGTAAGTGTGATACGATCGTTAGTTTTATTGCTCGCTCCCGTCAACTCTACCCTGATCAGTTTCATGCCACAAACCGGACAGTTACCATCATGGTCCAGATGAACCTGTGGGTGCATCGAACAGGTATAGTAGGCCTTATCAGGTGAATCAGTAGCAATTGCCTGCGGTTTTTGTTTACATGCTACCAAACCAATTGTAAATAACAGTGCCAGTACGATCAGCTTATTCATCACTTTTGGTTTTAATAAAATTATCGCTATCGGTTAAATATTGTGCGTTTGCTGCCACACTATCAGCTACGGACAGACCCGAGGTGATTTGCACCTCTTGCTTGTTAACTGTGCCTGTAGTGACCTGTTTTGCCCTGTACGATGTTCCGTTTTTGAGCCAAACTATTTTTGTCCGGCCCAGGTCGGTTACCGCCGATCCGGGTACCCATATTCCTTTGATCGCGCCGGTTTCAATTACGGCATCGATCGGACTGTTGACTTTTAAACCATGGTCCATATTGTGCAGGTAAGCCCTGATGCTAAGTGTTTTATCCCCTTCACGCAAAACAGGTTCGATGAAGTCAACCTTTGCGCTGATCGATTTTTCCGGAACATCAGGGAGTGTAATAGTAACTGCCTGGTTTAATTTCAGTTTACTCATATCAGAACGGTTGATCTTAATGATCGCCCAAAGCATGTGTGGGTCCACTACGTTAAACAATACCTGCCCTTTTTCTACATACATGCCTTCCTTAATAGCTAAAGGAAGGTTATTGCTCAATTCACCCGTTAATTCAGTCGGTGCCGATCCTGGCATCTGGACGTGCATAACATCATGTACGTGGCCCTCATAATTGCTATAAACAGGTAAACTGTAAAAAGGATTCCCTGTTCTCAATAGCTGAGCCACTTGCTCAGGAGTCATGCCATTAAGTATTAACTTCTGTTTTGCAGCATTAAGCATTTCCGTTTCCATGCCTGAGTTTTTTGCCAGGAATACAAGATCCTGTTGTGCCGTAACCATCTCCGGGCTGTAGATATCAAAAATGCGCTGCCCGCGATGGATCTCCTGAAAAGCATATTTGATATACAGTTTTTCTATCCTCCCCGAAAAGCGGGCACTGATATTACTGAATGTCCGGCTGTCGAAATCAAGGTAGCCTTTGGCGGAGATATGGGTTGGTATCACTTTCACTACCGGTACGATGGTATGGATATCGGCGATAACATTTGAATTAACAGGCTGCAATACCGTATTCAGATCAATACCCGCCCGCTCGGTAGCCTGCCCAAATCTTTTGATAAGGGTCATGCCGCAAATAGGGCAGTTACCGGCATGATCTTCCAATACCTGATGATGCATTGGACAGGTATATTGTATCCTGATTTTAGCCTGTGTATCAGTATTATCTTTTTTCCCTCCGGTACAGGCATTGAATAGCAAAGCAACTATCACTATGCTACCCAAGAGTTTGCTAATTGCTTTCATTTTCTCTTTCATAAGCAACCTGTAGCGTTAATATCAATTGCAAATTGTCAAGATAGGCCATGCGGGCAGCCTGCAGATCTTTAATGCTGTTAAGCACTGCCGGAAGATCTCCGGTATTTTGATCGTAGGCCAATAACGCTGTTTTATAACTATTTTGAAGGGCAGGAATGATGTTATTCTTGTAGTTCATCAATTGCTTTTTAGTACTGGCTATGTTCAACTTCAAACCGGTAAGCTGGCCTTCGGCCTGATTGATTAAATCTGCTTTTTTTTGTTTCAATTCTTCCACCTCAAACTGAATGCCTTTTGAATTTGCCTGATATTCTTTCGAGGCCCAGGGTACAATAGGGATGGTTACAGACGCCATCAGGATGTATTGGTTAGCCATATTGCCGTAACTGAACATATGGCCGGCCTGTATACCAAAATCGGGCTTACGTTTACTGTACTCTAAGCGGGCATTCAATTGTTGTAATTCGATATTACGATTGATACTTTTTAAGTCGCTGCGTTTTTCTGCCAAATCTGCGGAATCGGTTAATGCCGAGTCGTAATTTTTTAAAACATAATTGGTATCAATGTCAAAAGCGGCCAGTTTGTTGCGGTTCATTAAAGTATTCAGTAAAATATTGCGTTGCACGATCTCGTTTGCAAATTGCTCGCGATTGTTATCCAGTTCAAATATTTCGGCTTTGGCTTTGTAGATATTGCTTAAGTTCTCTTTGCCATAGGTGAGCCTTATATTGGCATCCTTCAGCATATATTCAAGCAGGTTTTTAGTGTTTTGTAATTGGGCCAGCTTCCTTTCAAGTACCAGCCGTTCAAAATACCCCTGTTTTGCCTGTGCTACCAGCTGATTTTTAAAATAGTTTTTGTCTTCGGTAGTTACTTTAGACATTCCCTGCATATATTCTTCTTTTGCTTTAAGCTTAGCCGGGTTGGTAAACATTTGCTCGGCCTGGATCATAAATGAACCGGTATTAGCGTTAAGCTGATAAGGTGTCTGGTATTGCCCTGCACTTAGCTTTGGCGCATCCAGACTTTTTGCTCCGGCTGCATACGCACGCTGCGCACTAACTCTGCTATCGAAAGCCAGCAAAGAGGGGTTGCTGTTTACACGAGCAATAACACTATCCAGGGGCAATCGGTCTTGTGCTTTGGCGATGGTTGTACCTGTAAATGCAACCAACAGGATTCCTATTATTTGGTGACTAGTTTTCATGTTTTTATTCATTTACTTCCAAGACTTCAAGCTTGCCGTTTTTTCGGAGTTCATATTCTTTTACCATTAAAAAAATAAGAGGTGTAACCAGTAAAATGTGAGTGGAAGAAGTTATTACACCGCCTATCATAGGTAATACTATGGGCAACATTACATCGCTACCGGTTCCATTTGCCCAAAGCACTGGCACTAAACCAAACAATGCTACACAAACCGTCATCAGTTTAGGGCGCAGCCGCTTAACGGCACCATTTATCACATATTCCCGTAAATCTTCCCGTGAAATATTTTCTTTCGAATTTCCTTTCAAGGCAACCAGTTGCTGCATGGCATCATTCAGGTAAATAACCATCACGATTCCGGTTTCCACTGCTATACCGAATAGTGCAATAAAACCAACCGCTACTGCCACAGACAGATGCACACCAAAGAAATAAACCATATAAGCCCCTCCTATGAGTGCAAATGGTATGGAGATGAGACTAAAAAATGCCTCCCTGAGGGAATGGAAAGCAAAATACAGACAGGCGAAAATGATGATCAGCACGATAGGTAAGATCAATGTCAGGGTATGCTCGGCCCGGATCAAATTTTCATACTGACCGCTCCATTCAATATAATAACCTTTGGGCAGCGTTTTTACCAGGCTATTCAACCGATCCTTTGCTTCCTGAACAGTGCTGCCCAGATCGCGATCGCGCACATTGAATAGTACCGTCCCCCTCAGCAATGCGTTCTCTGATTGTATCATCGCTGGTCCATCGCTAATAGTAATTTTTGCGACCGCTGATAATGGTATTGGTCCATTAGCTGACGTTTGTACCAGTGTTCGGTTCAATTCGTCAAGGTTATTCCTGAAATCCTGCGCAAAGCGGACATTTACACTAAATCGCCTTCGCCCTTCAACGGTAGTGGCCAGATTCATGCCTCCAATTGCGCTTTCAACAACTTCGTTTACGTCATCAACGCTTAAGCCATAACGCCCTATAGCATCTTTTTTAACGGATATGTCCAGGTATTTACCCCCGGTAATTGGGTCGACATATAAATCTTTTACTCCGTTAAGGCCCTGCATGGCCTGTTTCATCTGGTTAGACAAGGCATAAATAGTATCCAGGTTTTGCCCGTAAATCTTTAGGCCCACATCCGTACGTATGCCCGTTGAAAGCATATTGATTCTATTGATAATAGGTTGTGTCCATCCATTTACTACACCCGGTATCTGCAGTTTTGCATTAAGTTCGTTGATGATGTCTTCCTTTTTAATACCCTTTCGCCATTGATCTTTAGGTTTTAATAAAATGATCGTTTCAGTCATACTGATGGGCGAGTTATCGGTCGCAGTATTTGCCCGCCCGGCTTTGCCCAATACATTTTTTACTTCGGGCACGCTTTTAATGATCTTATCCTGAACTTGTAATAGCTGTTTTGCTTGTGCATTGGAAACATCAGGCTGCGTAACCGGCATAAATAGTATTGTGCCTTCATCCAAAGGCGGCATAAACTCGCTACCCAGACTTAGTAAAAGCGGGATACTAATTAATAAGGCTATAATATTGATTAACAGCGTTGTTTTGCGCCAGGTCATACACCAGTTTAAAACAGGTTGATATAAGCTTTGCAGGCCACGGTTCAAAGGATTCTTGTCGTCTGTCCGCAACTTCCCTTTTAGAAAGAATGAGATCAGAACGGGGGCAAGCGTAACAGCCAAAATAGCATCGATTCCAAGGATGAATGATTTTGTCCAGGCAAGCGGGCCAAATAATTTCCCTTCCTGCCCTTCCAGCATAAATACCGGTAGAAATGAAGCCACGATGATCAGCGTAGAAAAGAATACCCCACGACCAACCTGTTTACACGAGGCTTCAATGATTTTGATTCGTTCTTTCGTGGTCATAACTTTTCTTTTTGTTGTGCGATCGATAAATTACGATGTGAATTTTCCACCATCACGATTCCGTTATCGACGATTACACCGATGGCTAAAGCAATACCGGTTAGCGACATGATGTTGGAGCTGATGCCAAAAGCATTGAGCAGGATAAAACTGGCCGCAATCGTGATCGGGATTTGTATAATGATACTTAGCGCGCTCCGCCAGCTAAAGAGGAATAAGATGACAATAATTGATACTGTTATCATTTCTTCGATAAGGGTATGCTTAACCGAGTTAATAGCATTTTCTATCAACTCACTCCGGTCATAGGCGTATTTAAATGTTACACCTGCTGGTAAGCCCTTTTGAATATCGGCCATTTTATCCTTTACAGCATGAATTACCCGGTCGGCATTCTCGCCATAACGCATAACAACAATGCCGCCAACCGATTCACCTTCGCCATTTTGGTCAAATATGCCCAGCCGCTCATCGCCGCCCATTTGCACGGTGGCAATATCTTTTATCGTTACCGGTATGGTATTAATAACACCAACTGGTATTTGCTCTACTTCCTGCAGACTTTTTATATAGCCCAGTCCCCGCACGATGTAAGCGCTGCTGTTCAATTCAAATTTTCGTCCGCCTACATCATTATTATTGCTTTTCACAGCTTTAAGCACCTGGGAAAGCGGAATGTTGTAATAGTTTAGCTTTTGCGGATCTATATTTACCTGGTATTGCTTTTCAAACCCGCCGAAGGAAGCAACTTCGCTCACCCCCTGCACCGTTTGCAAACCGAGTTTTACATACCAGTCCTGCAAAGCCCGCTGTTCGCCCAGGTCCATGCCTTTTGCATCAAGGGTATACCAAAGGATATGACCGACGCCGGTTCCATCAGGACCCAAAGTAGGAGAAATGCCCTGTGGTAATAAACGCTGTGCGTAATTGAGCCTTTCTAATACCCGGCTGCGGGCCCAGTAAACGTCGGCCTTTTCGTCGAAAACGATATAAACAAAGCTCATCCCGAACATGGAACTTGCCCGTATAGACTTCACCTTAGGGATACCCTGTAAATTACTGACCAGCGGATAGGTGATCTGGTCTTCCATGATCTGCGGACTTCGGCCCTGCCATTCAGTAAATACGATCACCTGATTTTCGGATAGGTCGGGTATGGCGTCAATGGGGTTTTGTTTTACAGCGTAGGCTCCCCATCCCAATAACGCAATTGCGATAAGCAGTACGATATACCTGTTTTTTAATGACAGGCTAATCAGTTGATTTATCATCTCAAAAAATTTGATCAACCCCCTTCCATTTGGCCGGGGGCTGAATTAATTTACATTTTCATTTTTTCGGCAGACTTCTTTTTCAGGTCTGTTTTTTTAACCAGGGCCATCCCACAGCCTGGCTTAGGACACTTGCCGGGTTTTAAACTTGCCACATCAGTGTGCATAGGGCAGGTATAAATTACTTTAGCGATGGTGGATTTTTTTGCTTTTGTTGTATCCGAACCTGAATTGTTGGGTTTTACAGCGAAAGCAGTGGTTGCAGCAAACAGGATGGCCATAGCCATCAGCATAGTTTTTTTCATGTTTTTTTAATTAAAAATGGAATAATAGCTTAAGGCGAGCCTTAAAGCAGTTTATTAATAGAGATGATAAATTGAAAATTATCGTTCAACTACACCGGTGGTACAGTTGATAGGAAAGAAGCGGATCAGATCCGATAGTCGCAATTGCGGAGATAAATGGGGATGCCGGACTTTCCCGGGGGAGCATTGCTCCTATAGGCAACAGGATTAATTACCTCTTTGTAAACAGAGTTGATATTGGCAACAGCAAAAGCCGGAAGCAGTGAGGGTAACGGTGCTTTAAAAGAATAAGATTGTACTAAAACTTGTTTATCCTTCAGTTTAAAGCTTCTTACTTCGTTTTTGCAGCATTTGTTATTATTTATGGTTTTAATACCGGCGTTATCTGACCCGCCAAAAACCATACTTACGGAAGCCAATTTACCACAGCAATAAAAACTATTAACGCCCATACCCAGACAGGAAACCAGGTATATGGATATCAATAACAGAACTGCTGAACGTTTCACTGATCAAATTTACAGACTTTTATTATCAAAAGAACAAATTATAGATCATATTATTTGAAAGCCTGCAGCCAGCAGGGTTCCTGAACGCTTCCCAAACTCAGGTGGTGATTACTATCACTTTTAAGCATGACCAAGCGCACAAGTTATGGTGCAATAGCTTTTTACTTTTAACATATTTTGTATTATGGGCGATATTACCTCTCCTCCTGACCTAAAAGGGCATGCCGAAGGCACCGGGCCTATCAGGAAACGACAACCGGTTTACACGGATTATTTACCACCCTGCAATTCAACCTGCCCGGCAGGCGAAAATATACAGGGATGGCTTGCCCTGGCGCAGGCCGGCGAATTTGAAAAGGCATGGCAATTGATCATGCAGGATAATCCATTTCCGGCCGTCAGTGGTCGGGTATGTTATCATACCTGTGAAGATAAGTGTAACCGGGTACAGGTGGACAGTACCGTTAGTATTCACGCGGTTGAGCGATTTTTGGGCGATGAAGCATTGAAAAATGGCTGGCAGGTTGGCAACATACTACCAGCAACCGGTAAGCGAATACTGATAATAGGAGCAGGGCCAAGTGGTTTGTCTGCTGCCTACCACCTCACTAAAATGGGGCATTATGCCGAGATTCATGAAGCCGGGCCAATTGCCGGGGGCATGATGCATTTTGGTATCCCCGCATACCGGCTGCCAAGACATGAGCTGGACCTGGAAGTGCAAAGGATACAGCAAATGGGTGTTTCCATTGTATTCGATCATAAAGTAACCGATGTGCTTGCCGAAAAAGCTAATGGGGCGTTTGACGCCGTATTTGTTGCGATAGGCACCCAACTTTCCAAAAAAATTGATATTCCGGGAAGAGATGCAGGAAAAATATTTGATGCGGTATCCTTCCTGAAACAGGTCGAAGCCGGCAACGCGCCGAAACTCGGGCGGAGGGTAGCAATATATGGAGGTGGCAATACGGCAATGGATGCAGCGCGAACAGCAGTTCGTTTGGGTGCTTCCGAAGCAATGATTATTTACCGTCGCGACCGCGATCATATGCCTGCACATGATTTTGAAGCACAGGAAGCATTGGATGAAGGTGTGAAGATCAACTGGCTACGTACGATCAAAGAAATTGACGGAAGTAGTTTTACGGTTGAGGTAATGGACCTGGTAGACGGCAAACCGGTACCTACCGGAAGATTCGAAACGCTGGAAGCCGATAATCTTATTTTAGCCCTGGGGCAGGATGCAGACACCGGCTTTTTAAAAAATATCCCAGGAATAGCATTCAAAGCAGACGGTACCGTTATAGTGGGACCCGACATGATGACCGGGAGCGAAGCAATATTTGCTGGTGGTGATATGGTGCCGGGCGAACGCAGTGTGACCGTTGCTATCGGTCATGGAAAAAAAGCAGCAAGATACATTGATGGATTTTTGACTGGTAATCCTTTTAAACCGGCAGCTAAACATGCCAGCGTAGGATTTGAGCAATTGCATCGCTGGTTTACTACCCACGCACCACAGAAAGAACAGGGCGAACTAGCATTGGGCTTGAGAGCGAGTAACTTTAATGAAGTAAAAGCAGGCCTGACGGTTGAGGAAGTGTTATTTGAATCACAAAGGTGCATGTCATGCGGTAATTGCTTTGAATGTGATGGTTGCTTTGGTGCCTGTCCTGAAGGAGCGGTTATCAAATTGGGGCGTGGAAGCCGGTACCGTTTTGATTACGATAAATGCACGGGTTGCGCTGTTTGCTACGAACAATGCCCATGCCATGCTATTGAAATGGAGACCCTCAGTTAGATTGATACGATATAAAATAGAATATAATGTCAAAAAATAGCCCTGTAGTTGGAACCCTCGATGGGAATGAAGCCACTGCATACGTTGCCTACCGTGTAAATGAGGTTTGTGCGATCTACCCGATAACGCCTGCTTCCCCTATGGCCGAATTTGCCGATGAATGGAGTGCAGTTGATAAGAAAAATATCTGGGGCAATGTTCCCGAGGTAATCGAAATGCAAAGCGAGGCTGGCGCTGCCGGCGTGGTCCACGGATCGTTGCAAACAGGCGCGCTCACCACAACTTTTACCGCTTCGCAAGGTCTGCTGCTAATGCTGCCGAATATGTACAAAATTGCAGGCGAACTTACTTCAACTGTTTTTCATGTTGCGGCACGGGCATTGGCGGCCCAGGCCCTTTCTATTTTTGGCGACCACAGCGATGTGATGGCAGCCAGAACAACCGGATTTGCCATGTTATCGGCAGCCTCCGTGCAGGAAGCGCATGATATGGCTTTGATCAGCCAGGCGGCAACGTTGAAGGCGCGAATTCCATTCATCCATTTTTTTGATGGCTTTAGAACCTCGCACGAGATCAATAAGATCAATTTGCTTTCTGATGATGTCATAAGGGCGATGATCGATGATGATCTGGTTTATGCCCATCGTAAACGAAGCTTAAATCCCGACCATCCTTTTATCAGGGGTACAGCACAAAACCCTGATGTATATTTCCAGGCCCGCGAAACGGTAAACCCATACTATGCAGCAACACCGGGTATCGTACAGGACGCCATGGATAAGTTTGCAAAACTTACCGGGAGGCAATATCATGTATTTGAATATTTCGGCGACCCTGATGCCGATCGGGTCCTGATCATCATGGGGTCGGCAGCTGAAACCGTTAAGGAAACTGTAAAAAAATTGCAGCAGACCGATGAAAAAGTTGGGGTATTGCAAATAAGACTTTTCAGACCATTTTCAGCCGAGCTATTCCTCGAATCACTTCCACTTAGTACCAAAAAGATAGCGGTAATGGATCGGACCAAAGAATCGGGCGCAGGAGGCGAGCCTTTATACCAGGATGTTGTTTCGTCTATATTCGAAGCTTATAGTGAGGGTCACCGGCTCCATCTGCCAAAAATTATTGGTGGAAGATATGGCCTCGCTTCAAAAGAGTTTACGCCGGGAATGGTCAAGGCTGTATTCGAAGAATTAAAGAAACCTAACCCTAAAAAAGAATTTACCATCGGTATCGATGATGACGTTTCCGGTACCAGTTTGCCTTTTGATGCTGATTTTGATATCGAACCTGCAGGCAGGGTTTGTGCGCTATTTTTTGGACTTGGAGCCGATGGTACAGTAGGTGCAAACAAAAACAGCATCAAGATCATAGGTGAAGAGACCGACCTTTTTGTGCAGGGTTATTTTGTTTATGATTCACGGAAATCAGGCGCACAAACGGTGTCCCATTTACGTTTTGGTAAAGAGCCGATCCATGCACCTTATTTGATAACACAGGCCGATTTCATAGCTTGTCATAAATATAATTTCATTGAGAAAGTTGACATGCTTCGCCAGGCCAAACCGGGCTCGGTTTTTTTGTTGAATAGTCCTTACGATAAAGACGAGGTCTGGGATCGATTGCCCCGAACCGTACAGCAACAAATTATTTCAAAAAAGCTCAGGTTTCATGTGATCGATGCATCAAAAGTTGCAGAGGCTGCCGGCCTGGGGCAACGCATCAATACCGTAATGCAAACCTGCTTTTTTGCATTGTCAGGTGTACTGCCTTTTGATGAGGCCATTGACCAGATCAAAAAGGCGATACGCAAATCGTATAAATCAAAGGGCGAAGCAGTAGTGCAGAAGAATTTTAAAGTGGTTGACGATAGCCTGGCACATTTGTTCGAGATCAAAGTACCTGAAATTGCCACTGCAACGCTGGCTTTTTCGCAAACTATTTCTGCTTCGGCACCCGACTTTGTGCGTGACGTTACCTCGGTACTTTTAGCTGGCCGGGGTGACTCACTGCCGGTAAGTATGTTACCAATTGACGGCACTTATCCCAGCGGAACTACCAAATGGGAAAAGAGAAACATCTCGGATGAGGTTGCCAGCTGGGAACCAGATGCCTGTATCCAATGCGGCAATTGCAGCTTTGTATGCCCGCATAGTGTGATCCGGTCGAAATTTTATCATAAAGAATATCTGGCCGATGCACCCGTGGATTTCCGTTCAGCGCCTATCAATGCGCGTGGATTTCCTGAAACCCAATATACGCTTCAGGTCTATTTCGAAGATTGTACCGGATGTGATCTGTGTTCAAAAGTTTGTCCGGTAATTATACCTGGCGAAGGCAATAAAAAAGCGATCAATCTGAAACCAAAACCAGATGCAGATACAGAAAGAAAAAACATCAGCTTTTTTGAGCAGATCCCGCTAAATAACAGAGCTACCGTTGATTTTTCTTCTGTCAGGGGAGCACAATTTCTTGAACCCTTGTTTGAGTTTTCGGGCGCCTGTGCAGGATGCGGTGAAACGCCTTATATCAAAGTGCTTACCCAATTATTCGGCGACCGGCTCCTGGTTGCCAATGCCACAGGTTGCTCCTCTATTTATGGAGGGAACCTGCCAACTACACCATGGACCACCAATGCCGCGGGTCGGGGGCCAGCCTGGTCAAATTCATTATTTGAAGATAATGCCGAGTTTGGCCTTGGAATGCGCATCTCTTCCGACAAGCAATTGTCGGTAGCAACAGTACTTGTGGAGGAATTACGATCCGTTTTGGGCGAAGCTTTTACTGATGCCCTGCTCTATGGTCCGCAGCAATTGGAATCGCAGATCATGGAACAAAGACAGCGTGTGGCTGAACTCAAAGAAAAGCTGGCAGAAATTTCAGATCCGGTAGCGGCGAAACTATTATCGGTGGCCGACCAGTTGGTGCACCGAAGTGTTTGGCTGATCGGTGGAGATGGCTGGGCCTATGATATTGGATCTTCCGGGCTGGACCATGTGCTATCGACAGGACGTAATGTGAATATACTGGTTCTTGATACAGAAGTATATTCAAATACCGGCGGACAAATGTCTAAAGCTACGCCAACCGGGGCAACGGCTAAGTTTGCTGCTTCCGGTAAAAAGGTTGGTAAAAAAGATCTGGCATTACAGGCAATTTCCTATGGAAATGTTTATGTGGCACAGGTGGCTATGGGGGCAAATCCCCAGCAAACTTTGCTGGCCATGCGTGAAGCCGAAGCCTATAATGGCCCTTCGCTTATTTTAGCCTATAGCCATTGTATTGCTCACGGGATCAATATTGAAAATGGCCTAAATCAACAGAAACTAGCGACCGATTGCGGTTATTGGCCGCTCATCCGGTATAACCCCGCATTGCGCGAGGCAGGGAAAAATCCGTTTGTATTGGATTCGCCAAGGCCATCGATCGCTTTTAGCGACTATGCCCGGAATGAGTTGCGATACACTGCTCTTGAGGCGAACCATCCGGTTGAAGCTGCTCATTTAATGAAAATAGCACAAGAACAGGTAAACCTTCGCTGGAAGACCTATGAAGATATGGCCGATTGGAAGGCCGAAGCATTTATGCCGGTCGGATAATTTGGAAACAATCACAAGGAAAAAGAAAACATCGATTCAAAGTATAATAAAGAAATATAGTCCATGATCATAGGTATTTTAAAAGAACCGTCGTTTGAATCCAGGGTGTCATTGTTGGCGACCGAATCTGCCCTGTTAACGAAACAGGGCAATGAAATTTGGGTTGAAAGTGATGCCGGATCAAAGGCATTTTGCCTGGATGAAGATTATATCATTGCAGGCGCAACCATCAAATCAAGGTCCGATATTTTCGAGGGGGCCGATATTATACTTGGCATACATTTCAGCAATATTCCCGAATCATTACGCAGCAAAACGCTGATCGGAATTTATCAGCCAATCTACAAACCCGAACATGTACAGGAATGGGTGCAAAATGAAAATATAGTTTTCAGCCTGGATATGTTGCCTCGTATCAGCAGGGCTCAGAGCATGGATGTTTTAAGTTCGCAATCAAACATTGCCGGGTATAAAGCCGTGCTTCTGGCCGCCGGAACCTATCCACGCTATTTTCCAATGATGATGACTGCAGCTGGTAATGTACCTCCTGCCAAATTGCTCGTTTTGGGTGCAGGTGTTGCAGGTTTGCAGGCGGTTGCCACTGCGCGCCGCCTCGGTGCCGTGGTTGAAGTATTTGATACCCGCACTGCCGCACGTGAAGAAGTGTTAAGCCTGGGCGCAAAATTTATTGAAGTTGAAGGGGCTGCAGATGACAAGAAAGCAGGGGGCTATGCAGTAGATCAAAGTGCCGATTTTCAGCAGAAGCAAAAAGAAAAAATTGCCGAGAGCATCAAAAAGGCTGATATAGTGATCACAACTGCCCAGATATTCGGAAAGAAAGCGCCGATACTGGTGACTAAAGAAATGATCGCAACGATGAAGCCTGGATCGGTGATTATTGACCTTGCGGCTGCAACCGGTGGTAATACCGAGTTGACGGTCGATAGCCAAACCATCGTTTGGAATTATATTACGATTGTTGGCAATTCAAACCTTGCCGCAACCATGCCTTCTGATTCAAGTAGGGCATACGGACGGAACCTGCTGAGTTTTTTAAAAATGATCATTAACAAGGAGGGCAAACTCACGATCGATCTTGCTGACGAGATACTGAAGAGTGCCTGCATCACATATAAAGGTGAAATTATTTCACTTACCATCAAAAACCAAATTCATGGAAACACTGCTAAGCTTCATTCACAACAATCTTGAATTGATTTACGTGGTTATCCTTTCGGTATTCTTAGGTATCGAAGTGATTTCCAGGGTGCCATCCGTTTTACATACGCCGTTGATGAGTGGTGCAAATGCTATCCACGGGGTTATCATCATAGGCTCAATTATTGTCATGGGCGAAGCTGCCGCCGATAATTATGTCGTACTAATGCTGGGATTTATTGCGGTCGTAGTTGGCACGATCAACGTAGTTGGAGGATTTGTGGTGACGGACCGAATGCTTGAGATGTTTAAATCGGGCAAAGAAAAACCATCCAAACAAACTAAAGCTAAATAATATGCAAGCAAGTATTCTCGCGCTGTGTTACCTGATCGGTTCTGTGTCTTTTATAATCGGTCTTAAAATGTTATCGCATCCTGCAACTGCGCGACGGGGTAATCTGGTATCTGCCGCCGGTATGGGCATGGCTATTTTGGCAACTCTTTTTCTTTATCGTCCGGGAGGTGAAGCGCTGCACAATTTGGTTTGGATCGTAGCGGCCATTATTACTGGCTCAGGCATAGGTTTAACTGCCGCAAAGAGGGTGAAAATGACGGCCATGCCCGAGATGGTTAGTATGTTCAATGGTATGGGCGGATTGTGCGCTGCACTCATATCCATTGTAGAACTTGGCCGTGTAGCGCAGGATCATAGTGATATGCATGTGCTGTCTATATTGGCGGGAATGGTTATTGGTAGTGTTTCCTTTACCGGAAGTATGATTGCTTACGGCAAGTTGCAGGGCAAAATAAAAGACCATTCATTCAAGGGACAGCACCTGGTAAATCTTTTTGTTTTAGCCCTGATAGTTATAGCTGGCGCTATCATAATTTACAGTGAAGGCGCGTTTTCGGGAACTATTTTTTATGCTATACTTGGTCTTTCTGTTGTTTATGGAATCCTGTTTGTTTTGCCCATCGGCGGTGCAGATATGCCTGTAGTGATTTCCTTGTTAAATTCATTTACCGGTATCGCGACTGCCTGCGCTGGCTTTTTGTACAATAATCAGGTGATGCTTACAGGAGGTATTTTGGTAGGTTCAGCGGGAGCAATTCTTACTATCCTGATGTGTAAAGCAATGAACCGCTCGTTAATGAATGTACTTATCGGTTCGTTCGGTGGCACCGTTACAGGAGTTGCTCAGGCCAATTCAGAACATGGTGCGTCTAAAGAGATCAGTTTAAGCGACGCAGCTATGGTGATGGGATATGCTCAAAAAGTAATGATCGTGCCGGGCTACGGACTGGCTGTTGCGCAGGCACAGCATGTATGTTATGAATTGGGTAAGTTGCTTCAAAATAAGGGCGTTACGGTTAAGTATGCTATTCACCCGGTTGCGGGTCGTATGCCGGGGCATATGAATGTATTGCTTGCAGAGGCTGATGTTTCCTATGACGACCTGCTTGAATTGGAAACTGCAAATGAAGAATTCGGAACTACCGATGTGGTGCTTATTCTTGGAGCAAATGATGTAGTGAATCCCGCTGCACTCGATGATCCTTCCAGCCCGATTTTCGGCATGCCTATCCTGGAGGTTGGTAAAGCCAAACTGGTAATTGTAAACAAACGCAGCATGCGCCCGGGCTATGCCGGCATTGAAAACGAACTCTTTTTTAAACCTAACACTTCAATGGTGTTTGGCGATGCAAAATCGGTGCTGCACGAATTGGTTAACCTCGTCAAAGAACTTTAACAAGTTTTTCAAGTCTCAATATTTGGTATTGCCAATCAAATTGGTGACATATTTGATTTTCATAGCGATTTCATTTTCAAGGCAATTGGGCAATATTTTAAGGCAGGTTCAAAGCTGATAGATTATTGCAATTCAATACTTTATAGTATTATTACGTATTGAATTGCAAATAAGCAAGCTTAAAACCTCCGAATGCACCAAAAACCGTCTCAAAGTTCGGCCAAATCATTGGTCCCAATAATTGCTGCTTCTACCGTAGGTGCGCTTGTTGAATTTTATGATTTTTATATTTTTGGAAGCCTTGCCACCATAATCTCCACCAAATTTTTCCCGACTGTAAATCCAACGGCTGCTTTTTTGGCTACGCTGGCCACATTTGCTGCAGGTTTGTTGGTGCGCCCTTTTGGCGCACTTTTTTTTGGCCGTTTGGGAGATGTGATCGGACGAAAATATACTTTCATGGTCACACTGGTTCTGATGGGCGGTGCTACTTTTGCCATCGGCCTTGTACCCGCATATGAAACCATCGGCTTCTGGGCACCCATTATTGTGCTTTTATTGCGACTGCTGCAGGGTTTGGCAATTGGAGGGGAGTTTGGCGGTGCAGTAACTTTTGTGGCAGAACACTCACCCGAAAATAAAAGGGGTTACTGGACCTCCTGGATCACGATGGTAGGTGGCTTTGGGCTGGTGGTCTCGTTCTTGGTGATCATGGCCACCAAAGCAAGTATGCAAGCTGCAAGCTGGGAAGCCTGGGGATGGCGCATACCATTTTTGTTATCATTTTTTCTGGTCATAGTATCCGTTGTCATCAGAAAAAATATGTCAGAATCGCCTTTGTTTGCAAAAGCAAAAGCTGAGGGCAAAACCTCGGTCAACCCATTGAAAGAATCCTTCGGCAATAAGGAAAACCTGAAGGTTGTTTTACTGGCAGTTTTTGGCCTCACGCTTGGTATAGGAGTGGTAGGTTATTCATCGACATTTTTTCTGCAAAGCTTTCTGATCAAATTTATGTTTGTCGACTATGACCAGGTAAACCAACTGCTAATTATCGGAATAACCATGGGTATCCCACTATATATGTTTTTTGGCTGGTTATCTGATCGTATTGGTAGAAAGCCAATATTAATGTTAAGTCTTTTTTTAGGGATCGTGGTTTTTCGCCCGGTTTTTAGTGAGGTATACCAAACCGTAAGTCTCCAAAAAAAGATAGAAAACAGAGCGGCTATGGTCACAGATGTTCAGAAACAGCCATCGACAGGCAACGAACAGTTGACCATCACCACAATACAACACTTTTATACCGACGGAACGGTTTGCCGGGAAACTAAGAAACAGAACCTAAGCACAGGGAAGTTGGAAATTTCAAAAGTTATTAAGATCAATAATGCTGACGAATTTAAATTGATCCTATTGATATTTCCGCTGATGATCATTGTTACGATGTCTGCCGGACCGATTGGTGTTTATTTGGTGCAAATGTTTCCGCTAAGGATAAGGTATACTTCTTTGTCTCTGCCTTACCACATCGGATACGGGATTTTTGGCGGTATGGCAGCTGTGATCTCGGCCTACCTCATATCAAATGCAAGCAAGGCGCATCAGCCCGACTATTATCTGGCTGGCCTCAACTATCCCATCATACTGATGAGTATCAGTCTTGTGATCGGGCTTTTGTATCTGAAAGCAGACAATAACAAGCCCTGGGTCGTAAATATGCGGAATATTAATACCGATAAGCTCAAAAGAATGCTTGGTTATGTTTGGATATTGCTCGGACTGGCTGCAGCCTATTGGGGTATTATCAAAATTGGATTGCCAAAAATTGCAGCCGGTAAACCCGATGACCTGATATTTGGCATAATTATTACCTTCATCCTAAGTCCTATCATTACCATAGGCTTGTTTGCATTTGGCAAATATGCAATACAGGGGGAATATGATGAAAGTCGATAAAACAAGGTGGTAACTAAATATTATTTTGAATTTCAGTTTTTTCAGCTGAATTACGCTGATCGGAAAAGCATTCCAAATCGATGACAAGTAGTAATATTTACCTTTTTCTAACCGAACTTACTGTTATCGTTCATTTCATATTTATCCTGTTTGTTGTTTTTGGTGGATTTTTAGCTTATAAAAAGCGTTGGATAAAAATTGTTCACTTATGCTCGCTTGCCTGGGGGGTGTTTGCAGAATTGTCGCCCGGAGTGGTATGCCCTCTTACAGGTCTTGAAAATTACTTCGCAAATCAGGCCGGATTAGCAACTTATCAGGAAGACTTTATTGCAAGATATTTCATCCCAATAATCTATCAGGAAAGCCTCAGTGTTAATTTGCAATATTTAATTTTAATTGGGGTAATAGGTATAAATTTGCTTGCTTATAACCGGGCCTGGCGGCCAAAAAAGGGTGTTCAGTAATTGCCGCGGAGCCATTTAAGTTGACCCCGCGACAAAAGAATATTTAGAAAAACAACTGGCTGACAGCGTCTAAAGGATTGTTGGTTTTAGGTTTCATGCCAAGAAATTTCTGTAGCTGGTTTTTCAGCAAAATACCGGCAAGTTTACTTTTTAAAGTGGCGAACAGCGAGCCTTGTTTTTGTTTGTAAGCTGCTGCATAAGATTGTTGCAGATTGATGATTTGCGATTTGCTGGTAAGGTAATTGGTTACAGCATCTGTTACAGCGGGCTTTTGCGCTGCAGTAAGATTAAGGCCCGGGTTTAATTTTCCCATAATGGAAGAAGCCAAACTCGAAACGTCAAAGCCTTTAGCAGTGGCTACCGTTTTAGCTTTATTCAGGAGATCGCCAACCTGAGCGTACGATGATTTGCTGATGGTGATGCCAGCTAAGACAATAAGGATTACAATTATTTTTTTCATGTTTTTTTTTCTTCAAAATTAGAAATTGGATCCTTAAAACCAAGCTTGCTGATCTCTGCAGTTATTGCTGATAAATTAAGCAGGCCTAACATAGACCATATTATTTAAAACCGAGCGCCCAGGTTCATGTTTTTTAGCGTTCGGGACATTCATTTGCAAATAAGATACACCTTAACATGCAAAAAGCCCTGCCATTCGGTAAGGCATTAGAAATTGGCTGTTGATATATTTAGCCAGGCAATATTATAACTCCTTTGGTTTTTGGCACTTTGCTGCTTTATTGAATTTAGCACTCAAAGGCAGGATCAAATTCAATGATCCATTCGATGCCGTATTTGTCTCTGAACATGCCCGCATAGGTACCCCATGGACTATCATCAATTGGTCCTTCTACTGCTCCGCCTGCTGATAATCCGTTAAATATCCTGTCAGCTTCATCACGACTTTCGGCACCGACATATATTTTTGATCTGTTTTCCTCCTCACTTACCCGCCCGATGAAATCAGGAACGTCATTGGCTATCAGGGCATTGTGCTTGCCGATTGGCAAAACAATTTGCATTATTTTATTGGCTTCACTTTCTGGAATCGGAAACTCCTCGCTGGCCAGGTCTTTGAAACGCAAGATCTTTGTAAATTCTCCTCCAAAAACTGATTTGTAAAATGTGAATGCTTCTTCGGCGTTTCCGTTGAAGTTGATCCAGGGATTGATTGCTCTCATAATTTTTAATTGTTAAATTGATTGTAAGTTTTCGTTCTATATTTTTTGTGATAATGTTGCCAGTAAATCTTCCAGGTTTTGCAACGTTAAGGTAAACCCGATCTTAAAGCCCATTTCAATCATTTTCTGCAGGCGATCACGCGAATCATTATAAATAGTGATCATAACAGTGGTCTTTTCGCCATGTTCAATAAAGGTATAGTCCCAATCCGATCCGGGCAATTGAAGCGTTTCGTCTTCATCTGCAAAGCAGCTAAATACTTTAAAATTGGTTTTCGCATTAATGGACGTATATTTTTGAACAGACCAATGCGCCTGCCCGTCGGGACTTATCATGGCATAAAACCTTCGCCCCCCGACGCGGAAATCCATATACCTGGTTTTGGCACGCATGGGAGCAGGAGCTACCCATTGGTCAAGCAATTCGGCCCGGGTAAACGCATCCCAAACTAATGTAAGTGAGGCATTGAATTCTCTGGTGATATAAACTGTTTTTGCTTCAGCATCAACATTAAAATCAAATAGCAGATTGTTGGACATTATTTCTTGTCTTTTATAGTTGATAATAGCTCATCGAGCTGATTGAATTGTATTTCCCATTTTTGCCTGAATTGGGCTATCCAGTGGTCAAATTCCTGCATTTTTTTCGCGTTGAAATGATAATAGATCTCCCGTCCGCTCTGTTCGGGTTTTATCAATTCGCATTCGTGTAAAACTTTAATATGCTTTGATACCGCCTGTCGGCTCATATCAAACTTTTCTGCCATGGCATTTGGTGTTAATGACTGGATGGCAATTAAAGTTAAAATAGCCCGTCTCGTCGGGTCTGCTATCGCCTGGAATATATCTTGCTTCATTTCCTGATTTCCAAATTTGCAACCGTGTGGTTGCAAATATATATGCAACTTTTCAGTTGCGCAAATTTATTTTTAATAATTCAGCAAATAGGGAGGGTGGCTTGTTAAATAAATACCTAAAGTTTGATAAATAAATGCATTACAAAATCACCCAGGCTGATTTTTCAAAATGAAAAAAGGAAGTATTTCAGCAATTGTTTGTCTGTTTGCTTTTTCGGTACTGATGATTTATGGTAATGAGGCTATATCGGGAAGGTGCTAACATCATGAAATTGACATAAAGCGATAACCTGAATTTTAATGGTGTGAAGACCCACGGATATCCAGCCTGGATGGGCAAATGATCTTTTCAAACCTGATATCGGTACCTTTTTCAATCCTGTTACAAAGCAGACCAGCGGCTTGCTTACCTATTTCAAATGCTGGTTGAGTTATGGTACTTAATGATGGGGATAAAAGATCTGCGTAAGGTAAATTTGAAAAACAAACAACTTTTAAGTCGCCCGGCATCGAAATGTTCAGTTCTTTGCAGGCATTATAAATGGGTATGGTAAGTAATTCAACCGAAATGACGATACCGTCCGGGCGATTTTCCGGGTCGGTCAATAACAGCTTGATCGTTTCTACACATTTTGCTTTTTCGGTAGAGATCTGAAATATATTACGCTCGGGGTTTTTGATATTATTTTCTAGTAATGCCTGAACAAAACCCTCGGTTCTTTTTTGCAGTATTGAAAGGCTCTCAGATATCGAAAGGAAGCATACCTTTTTGCAACCCTGGGCTATCAAATGATTTGAAGCAATATATCCGGCCTGGAAATCATCGGTCACTACTTTGCCGGTTTCAATTTTTTCGGCAGCCCGGTCGAAAAACACTAATGGAATGTTGTAATCGATTAGTTTTTGTAAATGATCGTTTGAATTGGTTTCGCTGCAAATTGAAATAAGAATACCATCCACTCTGCCATCAGATATCACCTTAATGATCTCCTCTTCTTTTGCTTTCTCATCGTTGGTAAGGTATATGTTAATATGAAAACCCTTTTTCTGAGTTTCGGCTTCAATACCTTTGATCGCCAAAGAAAAAAAACTATCAACTATTTCGGGTACGATAACAGCAATCGTTTTACTTTTTCGGCTTTTCAATCCGCTCGCAAAATGGTTGGGGACATAATTTAGCTCTCTGGCGGCTGTAATTACTTTGTTTTTTGTTGCAACACTAATTTCATGGCTATCTTTCAAAGCCTTCGAAATTGTACCTTTTGATAAGCCAAGCTTTTCAGCCAGTATTTTTAACGTCGTGTTGCTTTGAGGGTTAGTCATTTAATCAGGTTAATACTAACTTTAAAATAAATTCAGGGCTAAAGTGATACGAATATATAAACTTATGATTTTTTTTTAAAAAGGGCATTTATGTTTTTAAATATTAATTGCTGAAGCGCAACCGTTTTCGTAAATAAATCTTAAGATTGCAGTGGTTATTATCGGCACAGAAATTACTTTTAGTCTTTTGACAAAAGGTATTTAAATGCTTTTTAAGTGGAAAATGAAGGCAAGTGCCACAAATAGAGCATTTTGGCGACGATTTAATTAAAAACAGTGGTAAGCTTAATAAGCTTGTCTATGCTAAATAATAGTAAATTTAAAAACTGGCATTCCTATAAAGCTACCCCCAAGGCTATATAGCGATGCAGGATATTGCCGCGGCAGTATTATTCAGGTAAATAGTGATCAAAGTAGGTAAGCAAAGTTCAAAACTATGCTTATACAAGGCACTACCTGAATTTGAGAATGAATTTTAATCATTATTAACTATACATGAACGACATTCAAATTAAAAAAACGACTACGCCCTATGACGCTATCGTAGTAGGATCGGGTGCCGGGGGTGGCATGGCAGGGTATATTCTTGCACATGCAGGTTTAAAGGTATTGATGTTAGAAGCGGGGCCATTTTTTGATCCCCGAACAGATTCTATGCAGTTGAAGTGGCCCTATGAATCGCCGCGAAGAGGAGCGAGTACCAATACCCGTAATTTCGGCGATTTTGATGGCGCCTTTGGTGGCTGGGATCTGGAAGGGGAGCCCTATACAACCAAAGACAAAACTGAATTTTACTGGTTCCGTTCGCGCATGCTTGGCGGACGTACCAACCATTGGGGCCGTATTTCGCTGCGCATGGGCCCAAATGATTTCAAAGGACATCATATTGATGGCTTAACCGACGATTGGCCGATAACTTATGAAGAAGTTAAACCCTACTACGACCGGGTAGATAGAATGATAGGTATTTATGGTACAGTTGAAAATCTACCCAATGAGCCAGATGGAATATATCTACCACCTCCCAAACCTCGTTTGAATGAGCTTTTTATAAAAAAAGGAGCTGAAAAAGCCGGCGTAAAAGTAATACCTGGCCGCGGATCGGTACTTACTCAGGCACTGCCGGGGAATAAAGATCGTGGATCCTGTTTCTTTTGCGGTCAGTGTGGCCGTAGTTGCAGGGTTTATGGTGATTTTTCATCCTCATCCTGCCTGGTTATTCCGGCTATTAAAACCGGAAATTTAAAAGTAATTCCAAATGCCATGGTGCGGGAAGTACTAACAGATGCCAATGGTTTAGCTACCGGCGTTTCCTATATCAGTAAAGATGATATGCAGGAATACCAGGTGTCGGCAAAAATAGTGGTTTTGGGTGCCAGTGCCGGCGAAACTGCCAGGTTACTGCTCAATTCTAAGTCGGCTGCCCACCCTGGTGGGTTGGCAAACAGCAGCGGTGTAGTTGGTAAGTATCTGCACGATTCAACCGGGTCGAGCGCAGGTGGCTGGCTGCCTCAGTTGCTCGATCGTAAACGCTATAATGAAGATGGCGTAGGAAGTATCCATATTTACGGACCATGGATGGGTGACAATAAAAAGCTGAATTTCCCGCGTGGTTACCATATTGAATTTGGCGGAGGAATGGGCATGCCCGGGTATGGTTATGGTTTTGGCATGCAGGGTATGAATGGTAAGGTACCTGGCCGCGACGGTAAAATGAAAGAAGCCGGAGGCTTTGGTGCTTCATTAAAAGATGATTATCGGCGCTTTTATGGAACCGACTTTGGTATGGCCGGGCGTGGAATGGCAATTGCCCGGGAAGATAACTACTGTGAAATAGACCCTAATGTGGTAGATAAATTTGGTATTCCGGTACTGCGTTTTCATTACAAATGGAGCAACGATGAAATAAATCAGGCCAAACATATGCAGGAAACATTTCAGTCTATCATGCATGAAATGGGCGCTATTTACGATCCTATGGAAGGCCCTGAAACCAATTATGGGCTGGAAGCTCCTGGACGTATCATCCACGAAGTAGGTACAGTACGTATGGGAGATGATCCTAAAAAATCGGCATTGAATAAATGGTGTCAGGCACATGACTGCAAGAATTTATTTGTAGTAGATGCCTCTCCTTTTGTTCAGCAAGGCGATAAAAACGCTACCTGGACGATACTTGCGCTGGCGATGCGTACTTCAGAGTACATCCTTGAGCAAAGAAAAAAGTTAAATGTTTAGTTTTTCCGACTTAAATAAATTGATACGATGAACAGACGCGATTCACTTAAATTTTTAGGCATAGGTGCTTTGTCGGCGGCTACGCTGGTAGAAGGATGCAAATCACCGGGCAAAAACCCTGATTCAAGCAAAGGAGATAGGGCAGCCGATGCAGCGCAGCCCGGCCGCCTGCCGAATGAAATTGCCAGAGATAAAAAATTAAACGAAGAGAAGTTTTTTAATGATCACGAGATGGCTACCATCACGGTTTTGGCCGATATTATTATTCCGAAAGATGCCAAATCTGGTAGTGCCTCAGATGCAAAGGTTCCGGATTTTATAGAATTTATTGTCAAGGATATGCCCGAACATCAAATACCGATGCGGGGTGGCTTAAGGTGGCTTGACATGCAAAGTCTTAACCGGTATAATCAACCTTTTGTTGCTTTATCAAATGCCGATCAGCTCGAAATAGTAACAGCTATTGCTTACCCCAATAAAGCCAGGCCTGAGATGCAGCAGGGCGTCGCTTTTTTCAACCGTATGCGCGATTTAACGGCAACCGGATTTTTCACCTCCAAAATGGGAATTGAAGATCTGGGTTATGTGGGCAATTCGCCAAACGTTTGGAATGGCGTTCCGGAGGAAATACTGAAACAGTATGGCATGGAAGGGGTTTAACCTGATTTCAAAAAATTAGAAAATGTAATTCGTATAAATATTTATATTTAAAAACGGTGATCATTAGCTCACTGTAAATTATAAAACCAAAAAACCGTACAAATAATGGGAAATTCAAGAAGGGCGTTCATTAAAAACGCGGCTGTTGCCGCCGCCGGATTTTACATCGTTCCAAGGCATGTACTTGGCAAAGGCTTTGTTGCACCCAGCGACAAATTGGTAATAGCCGCAATCGGGGCCGGAGGAAAAGGTGCAAGTGATATTGATATGTTCAATAAAACAGGAAAGGTTTCCATCGGTTTCCTATGTGATGTAGACGACAGGCAATCTGCCGGCACCAGGAAATTGTTTCCTAATGCGAAGTACTACAAAGACTTCCGTGAAATGCTGGATAAAGAAGGCAAGTCCATCGATGCTGTTTCTGTCTCAACACCAGATCACACCCATGCCGTTGCAGCCATTTCTGCTATGCAACTAAACAAACACGTTTATGTACAAAAGCCTTTGACCCATGATATTTACGAAGCCAGAAGATTGACTGAAGCTGCACATCGTTATAAGGTAGTGACCCAAATGGGTAATCAGGGAGCCAGCGGTGATGGTGTACGCCAATTGCAGGATTGGTATAATGCTAATATTATAGGAGATGTACATACTGTATACTGCTATACCGACCGTCCGATCTGGCCTCAGGGTGTTCCCCGCCCAACCAATGTATCTCAAATTCCGCCTGAATTGGACTTTGATCTTTGGTTAGGGACAGCTCCGAAAAGAGATTATTTTGATGAACTTTTGCCTTTTAACTGGAGAGGATGGTGGGACTTTGGAACCGGCGCTTTAGGAGATATGGCTTGCCATATCATGTCGCCTGCCTTTGCTGTTTTAGGTTTAGGATATCCTGTAAGTGCTGAATGCAGTGTTGCTACCAAATACATTACCAATTGGAATAGAGGATATTTTCCGGAAAGCGGACCTATATCATCTCACATCACCCTGGTATTTAAAGGCAAAGCCGGCAAACCTGATCTTGAATTACATTGGATGGATGGAGGAATTCAGCCGACAAGGCCAGAAGAACTGCAAGCCAATGAAATTATGGGCGACGGGGGTAACGGTATCATATTCGTTGGTACAAAAGGTAAAATGATGGCCGGTACTTATGCTGTTAATCCACAATTATTACCAACCTCCAGAACCAAAGAAGTTAAAGCACCGCAAACTGTGTCAAGAGTTAAAGGTGGTGAAGACGGGCATTATGGTGCCTGGGTGGAAGCCGCTATAGCAGGCTACGGCAGTCATGAGGCCAAAAACCTTAGCTCTAATTTTGATATTGCGGGCCCATTGACCGAAAGCGTTTTAATGGGCAATTTAGCTATCCGCAGTGCCGAGATACGCAAGAAAAACGGCGATGATTTTGATTACCCCGGAAGGAATATCAAACTCCTGTGGGATGGCCCGAATATGAAGATCACCAATTTTGACGAGGCGAATCAGTTCGTAAAAAGAACTTACCGCGATGGTTGGAACTCGTTGTAATTAATAATACCGAAACCGGTGGCAAACCAATAATTTGCCACCGGCTTCATAAATTACCGCTCGCAGTTTATTTTTAATAGAACGGGAGCGTATTCTATTTCGCCCGGTAAATTCCAGTTTTATATTTTTTAGTTTTGGGATTTCGGACAAGCTAAAAGCGCTATTATTGCCGCAGATCACTATCTGTAATTACCTCGTATTTTTTTAACAGGTTAAAACTGTTTCGGCAGATTTACTTTAAAATAGGTTGTTATTTGCCGGTATATCATCACTTGAACTCATCACCCAAAAGCTGCAGATCAATTACTTTGCAAAAGCGGCTTTTTTTACTGAAACATCCGGAAGCGATCCAAATTTTAAGTCGCTTAATTGCTTAACAGACTGCCAAAAAGATACTATAAAACAAGTCTGAAAAACGCAATCGGTTTCGTAAATAAATCGTCCGGCAAAACATTTTTTTTAAAAGGCAAGTGTTAGATTCGGATAATCAATTAGAAAAAGTGACCATCGTCATATAAAAAATGGCTTTTTTGTATTATAAAACAACCTCTGTGAATGTGAAATATTTGCCAAAATTTCTTTTGGTATGGTGTTTCATATCGTTGTTTTCATGCCATAAAAAGCCAGCTACTCTTTTTACCGAAATAACACCTTCTGCTTCTAATATTCATTTTAGTAATGATATCCAGGAATCAAAGGAACAGAACATTCTGACCTATGAATATCTGTATAACGGCGGCGGCGTAGCAGTTGGTGATTTGAATAATGATGGCTTGCCTGATATTTTCTTTACCGGAAATATGGTGCCCAATAAACTTTACCTGAACAAAGGCGATCTTAAGTTTGAAGATATAACAAAAGACGCCGGTGTTGAGGGCAGAGACAAATGGAAAACAGGAGTTACCATGGCGGATGTTAATGGTGATGGACTTCTGGATATTTATGTTTGCTATTCGGGGGCAGGCGATAGTCTAAACAGATCGAACGAATTATACATCAACCAGGGGCCTGATAAAAATGGAGTTCCCCACTTCAGGGAAATGGCCAAACAATATGGACTGGACGCTCCGGGTACCTATACAACTTCTGTTGTGTTTTTTGACATGGATAATGATGGCGATCTGGACATGTTCATGGTTAACCATGCGGATAAGTTTTTTAATCCGTTTTTCAATACAGAAAATCTGCGGAAGACGCGAAATGCCAAATTTGGCAACAGACTTTACCGCAATGACAATGGGCACTTTACCGATATCAGCGAGCAGGCACATATTGATGGGAGCGGATTGAACTTTAGCTTAAGTGCATCAATCAGTGATATCAATGGCGATGGCTGGCCTGATATTTATGTAACGAACGATTATGATGAGCGGGATTTCCTTTATCTCAACAATCATGATGGCACCTTCAGAGAAGTATTGACCAAGGCTACCGGGCATATTTCGGAGTTTGCCATGGGCAGTGATATTGCCGATTTCAATAATGATAACCGGCCTGATATTGTGGAATTGGATATGCTGCCGGAAGATAATCATCGTCAAAAGCTACTTAGGGGAGCAGATAACTATGATAAGTTTCAACTATTGGTACAGCATGGTTTTCATAAGCAGCTAATGCGCAATTCGCTGCAGTTAAACAATGGTAACAAACCTGATGGTACGCCCATATTATCTGAAATAGGCCAGATGGCCGGTGTCTCTAACACCGACTGGAGCTGGGCACCACTTTTTGCCGATCTGGATAATGACGGATGGAAAGACCTTTTTGTTACCAATGGCATTTTGAAGGATATGACCAATCTCGACTTTGTTAAATATTCGTCGGGATACTCTCCGCAATACATCAAGGAAAAACAGGACAATGGTGAGATATGGGAGCTTGTTAAAAAGATGCCAACTACCAATCTGACCAATTACCTGTTCAAAAATAATGGCAACCTTACATTTTCTAACGTAACTACCGATTGGGGATTGACCAAACAAGGCGTTAGCAATGGCGCAGTATATGCTGATCTGGATAATGACGGAGACCTCGACCTGGTAATAAACCAGTTGAACGGGGTTGCAACCATTTACAGGAATAATACAGCAGACGGGAAAGCAAAGAAAGCCCATTATTTAAGACTTCAGTTGAAAGGAAGCAATAAAAACACCTCAGGTATTGGCGCAAAGATCTACATCACCGCCAAACAAGGCAACCAGTTTCAGGAGCAGTATTTTAATCGGGGATTCCAATCGTCGGTTGATCCGGTTTTGCATTTTGGTTTGGGAAAAGATAGTGTAATTGAGGAGTTAAAGGTGGTTTGGCCTACGGGCGAAGTTTCGGCGCTTACCCATGTAAAGGCAGACCGTTTATTAGTGCTTGAGCAGAAGACCGCCATCAGGCCTTCAAAAGCAGAGGGAATCGAAAATCAAAATACCCAACCGCTTTTCAAAGACGTAACGGCAACATCAGGAATTAACTTTACTGATAAATCGTCCGGTTTTGTTGATTTTAAAATTTCGCCATTACTGCCCTATCAAATTTCCAAAATGGGACCTTGTATCGCCAAGGCCGATGTTAATGGCGATGGTCTGGAGGATCTTTTTATCGGCGCAGGGGTGGGCCAGCAAAGCATGCTCTATCTTCAAACCAAAGATGGTCATTTTGTACTATCGTCATCACAACCCTGGAACAGCAACCTGCTACCCTTCAATGCAGACGCGCTGTTTTTTGATGCTGATGGAGATGGCGATATGGACCTCTACCTGGTAAGCGGCGGTGCCGAATACCCCTTCGGGAGTAAAAATTACCAGGGCAGGATATTTGAAAATGATGGAAAAGGGAATTTTAAAGAGGTATTGAATGCATTGCCCGATCTTTCAATTAGTTCAAGTTGTGCCCGGGCTGCTGATATCGACCATGATGGCAGACAGGATATCTTTATTGGCGGACGCGTTAAGCCAGGGATGTTTCCGGTTACCCCCGAAAGTTATATCCTGAGAAATGTTAGCACCAAAGGAAAGATTCGATTTGAATTTGATAAGTCGCAAAAAGACACAACGCTAAGTCATCCGGGGATGGTTACTGACGCGGTTTGGGTAGATATTAATAAGGATGGCTGGATGGATCTGGTGGTTGTAGGCCAATTTATGCCGGTAACCGTTTTTGAAAACCATCAGGGTATTCTTTTGAACAAAACAAATCAATATGGCCTGTCAGAGACTAATGGTTGGTGGAATAGGATAAAGGCGGTCGACTTAAAGGGTGATGGCCATATGGATCTGATTGTTGGCAACCTTGGATTAAATACCCAACTTAAAGCATCTGCTGATAAGCCTGTAACTATTACTTATTCGGATTTTAATGAAGATGGTACATTAATGCCCCTGTTATGTTACTACATACAAGGTAAAAGCTATCCTTACTACACCCGCGACGAGTTAATGGACCAAATGCCCTGGCTGCAGAAAAAGTTTGCGAGGTATGCTGATTTCGCCGACGCTCAGTTGAGTGATATATTCCCTGCCGAAAAGCTTGCAGTAGCTAAGACAATTAAAATTAATCTACTGGAATCGGTGCTGCTTCAAAACACGGGTAACCACCGGTTGGAAGTTAAAAAGCTGCCAATGAGCGCCCAAACAAGTATGGTCAATGGCATCGTTGATGATCATATACAGGGAAAGGGATCAGGCGACTTGATTCTTGCCGGTAATTTTTATCCATTTCGTTCACAATTTGGGCCACTGGATGCTGGTATCGGCACCGTTTTATTAGGTGATGGGAAAGGAAGCTTTGCTACGCCTGATTATCCTAAAACAGGGCTCGATATCGATGGCGATGTCAGAAACCTGATCAAAGTCAATGGACTAAAAGGAAAATATTGGCTTATTGCAGCAAAAAGCGACGGCGAGATACAAGTAATAGAACGAAATAACCAACCCAATAATTAATTAAACGCATTATATCAGAAATTTTAAACTATTCAAATCCCTAATTATAACATGTTCACCAAACTTTCGAAACTAAATTAAACTGTATGATCCAAATTTTACATGGGAAATACTTCACACAGAGAAGATTCCACCAAAAGCTTTTTATTAAAAGTGCTTTACTGGTTTTCTTTCCATTTGTTCTCTTGTTACAGCAAGCAAAGGCCGATGGGAAATCTACCTTAAACGCGCTAGCCGATTTTGGTAAACCCGGCACCCCGGTTCTGAATACGCTTATCAAAGGGGTGGTAAGGGACGAAAGCGGTAATACATTGCCGGGCGCAACCATCGCCATTAAAAAAATCAATGTAGCTACAGTAACTGATGCAAATGGTAGATTTCAATTAAGTGTGCCTGCCGGCGAATATGACCTGAGTGTCAGCTTCGTTGGTATGAAAACTATTGATCGCCATATCGTTGTTGGCGATCAGGCACCACCAGAAATTGTGATCGTGCTGCCTGTGGCATCCGGCGCATTGAATGAGGTGGTAGTGGTTGGTTATGGTTCGCAGTCAAAAAGGAACGTAACCGGCTCTATCGTCAGCGTAAAAGGCGATGACCTGAAGAACCTGCCGGTGAGCAACCCTGCGGATGCTTTGCAAGGCAGAGCCTCGGGCGTGGACATTGTTAGAAATGATGGCGCACCAGGAAGTACCCCAAGCATTCGTATCCGCGGTACAGGAACGATCAATAATTCCGACCCGCTCGTAATTATTGACGGCGTTCCGGCAGGAGGCTTAAATGATGTCAATTCAAATGATATAGCAACTATAGATATCTTGAAAGATGCATCCGCCTCGGCAATATATGGATCACGGGCAGCTAATGGAGTGGTAATTATTACTACTAAAAAGGGAAATTACAATGAGGCGCTAAAAACCACGATAAACCTTTACACCGGCCAGAACACGCCAGTAAAATTCATCAAGATGCTAACTGCGCCCGAACTGGCACAGCTTAAAACAGAGTCGTATACCAACGATGGTTTAACGCCGCCAACCATATGGTCCAATCCGAATTATGCAGTACAACGTACCGACTGGCAGCGGGCACTGCTTGGCACCGGACATGTGCAGAATGCAGATATCGCATTACGCGGTGGCTCGGCAAACTCGGTATACAGCTTTTCGGGAAACTATTATAATGAATCTGGTATGATCCCAAATTCGCTGTTTACGCGTTATAATTTCAGGGTGAATTCAGACCATAAGGTTACTTCGCATATCAGAATTGGTGAAAACATACTTTATTCAAACTCGAACAACACATCGCCTGATACCAGGTCAACTCAGGCTGGTTTGGTTTGGAGTGCGATTCGTTTTAACCCAGCGATTCCGGTAATCAATGCCGATGGCTCCTGGGGTTCTTCGCAAGCTGATAATCAGCTTGGCGATATCAATAACCCGGTTGCAACAGCAAAACTAACAGATGCCTATAACAAAACCAACCGATTGCTGGCCAATGGTTATGCAGAGGTTGATCTGTTTGATGGCCTGAAAGTGAAAGCGAATTATTCATACGATAATAACTATTCAGACTACTATAATTTTCAGGTGCCTATGCCTGATCAAACCAGAGGGCCTTCAGTTGCAACCTTAAACCAGGGCTATAGCAAAGGCTCTTCATTGTTGGAAGAATATTATCTGACCTATAATAAAACCTTCAACCGGGTGCATGAAGTTACTGTTACCGGTGGTTATTCAGCACAGCTGATCAAAGGCAACTATGTTGGTGCTTCAAGAACCGGATTTGCCGACCTTGACCCCAACCAAAGGGTGCTAAACCTGGGCAATAGTGCTAACAATAGCGGCAACAACGCGCCAACCGAAGGCCTTCAGTCTTATTTCGTGAGAGGTAATTATGCTTTCGATAGTAAGTATTTACTAACCGTGACCATGCGTGCCGACGGCTCCAGCAAATTTGCCCAGGGTAAACAATGGGGTTATTTTCCTGCATTTTCAGCAGGCTGGAGAATTTCCGACGAAGAGTTTTATCAGGGTGCAGTAAAAGACCTGTTCAGCTCTTTGAAACTTACTGGTGGCTGGGGACAATTAGGTAATCAAAACATAGGTAATTTTCAATATTTAAGTACACTTGGATACGGTAGCGGTGCGGGATATGCCCTTGGTACCGGTACTTTATTGCAGAATGGTGCTTATATAACCGGCCTTGCTAACCCGAACGTAACCTGGGAGAGAGCAGCAATGACCAATATATCTTTAGACTTCAGCACATTGCAGAATCACCTTAGCGGTACCATCACTTATTTTAATAAAAAGACTACCGATATGTTGATTCCATTCCAATTGGTAGAAACCTTCGGTGCACAAACCAATTTGCCCGACGACCCGGGTAATATAGTGCTGCCAAATCAAAATATTGGTGCCATGAACAACCATGGTGTCGAGATCGAGCTGAACTATCAGAATAAATCAGGTGCTTTGAAATATTCGTTTGGTGCCAATGCTTCGTTCCTGAGCAATAAGGTTACTGCTCTTTATGGTCAATCTGCCTATATTTCTTCCACGCCTTATGGACGCGAGAACGTAGATATCTCCCGAACCTATGAGGGGCAGCCCATTGCATCGTTCTACGGATTTAAAACCAATGGACTTTATCAATCACAGGCTGATATCGATAACGATCCTTCGATCAAAAACGATCCCAATAAAGCCAATATAAAACCTGGAGATGTTAGATTTTTGGATATTAACGGCGACGGTATCATTAATGATAAAGATCGTGTAAACCTGGGCAATCCAAATCCTAAATTTGTTTTTGGCTTCCATGGCGCATTGTCATATAAGAATTTTGATTTCTCATTCAATGTTGCCGGCGCTACCGGGTTCAAGATTTACAATGCCGACCGTCTTGCCGGACTGGATGCAACACAGGTATTTAACTGGTATGCCGAACAAACCGGTAGGTGGCATGGTGCAGGTACCAGCAATTCGATCCCCCGCCTAAGCAATACCAATTTGAACAACAACTATCGTTCGTCTGACCTTTGGGTTGAAAATGGTTCTTATTTATCATTAAAGAGCGTATCACTTGGATACACATTTGTGAAAAAGACCATTGGTGGTGCGCAATTGCCCGACATACGTGTATACGTAAGTTCATACAATGTATTGATGCTAACAGGTTACAAAGGATATACGCCTGAACTGGGTTATACAAGTTCGGGTGGCTCTCCTGCAAACTCACAAAGAGGTGTTGACGTTGCGCAATACCCAAGTGCCCGTAACCTAACCTTTGGAGTGACAGCAAATTTTTAATTTCATAAAACATAGAATCATGATTTCAACTAGATGTAAATTATTAATAACAGCATGCATTTGTATTGTGCTAATGCCTGGCTGTATAAAAAAGCCTCTTGAACAGAAACCAACCGGGTCCTATACAACAGCCACCTTTTGGCGAAATCAGAATGATGTTGTAGCAAACGTACTTGGAATATATAATATTTTATATGTTGAGGACTGGATAGGCCATGCGATATATACTTATGATGATCAGTCGGACGATATTTATGTTGCTGGTGATCACCCGGATTTTAAAGCCGTTGGCAATTTAAACGCCGATCCTTCATTACAGGTAATTTATTATACCTGGCCTTTCGCCTATGAGCAAATTGGCAGGGCCAATAACGCCATCCTTTATATTCCGAAAGTTCCGTCAATGGATGCTTCTATTCGTGACAGGTCAATGGGGGAAGCGTATTTTCTCAGAGCTTACGCCTATTTCGTTTTAAGCCAGATCTATGGTGAAGTGCCGCTGATTCTGGAAAAAAATGTACAGGATGGAAGCTATAATATTCCAAAATCATCAGTAGAATTGGTAAGGGCACAGGTGGAAGCAGATCTGTTAAAAGCAATCACTTACCTTCCCGAAACCTATGACAGCGCTAACAAAGGACGCGTAAGCAAGGGTACAGCAGAAGCTTTATTGAGTAAACTTTACCTTTTTGAAGATAACTTTGCCAAGGCTATACAGTTTGGAACGCTGGTTATTACCAATCCAAACTACGCGCTGGCTCCTAATTATACCGACAATTTTACTGCAGGTATTCAACAAACAACTAGCAGCGAACTTTTATTTGCTGTGTGGAATCAAAATGGTGAATTATCCGGCTCATTGCAGTCTCCAATATCGATCTATTTTTCACCAAGGCCATGGCAGGGTTGGGGTTTTCACCACCCTACGCAAAACTTCGTCAGTGAATTTGAGAACGGAGATGTAAGGAAACAAGCTACAGTTTTATCAGTAGGTGATTCCATCGCCAATCAAACAAATATGTCAACCATATCGGATGCCGATGCGGTGCAGATGTTTGCAGGTAAGGCAGGACAATCAACTGGCAGAATGTTGCCAAGCATGTCTACTACTGGCTATTATATCAGAAAGTACACGGCCTACATGCCTAGCGGCGATGGTAACCTGAACTACGATCTTAAACAGCCATTATTGAGAACTGCAGAAGTATACCTGATCGTGGCGGAAGCAAAAATCAGGCAAAATGGCCCGGGCAGTGCAGATGCAGAAATAAATGCGATCAGAACCAGGGCTGGTTTAAATCCGGTTTCAGGTGCAGGAATGCAGCAACTCATCCACGAAAAGCGGGTAGAGTTAGGTGGCGAGAATGTGCGCTGGCAGGATTTGCTTCGTTGGGATAAAGACAAGATCGTAAATCTGGATACCATTGTTGGAAAACCTAAAAAAGCGTCGCCTCTGGCACCTTACAATGGCGCTGTAATTATTCCGGCCAGAACATTCCAGAGACCCAAGAATTACTATATGCCTATACCTCAGCAGGTAATTGATGAAAGTAAAGGCGTAATTAAACAAAATCCGAATTATTGATTCGGCTGAAAGTTCGTACTTTCGGGATTAGTTGATGGTTAATGGGCGTTCCGTAAGGGGCCCATTAACTTTTTTATTTTTTTCAATTATCCATTATTTGTCGATAACAACATGGAAACTAAAGATCAAGAGAATAATACGCCCTTGCCCTCATTAGAAAGCTGGGAAGATGACGTACTGCAAAGATACCCCGAGCCGGGCACAACAGCCAAAAGCAAAGAAGAGTTCAGGAATTATGATAGTCCGGAGCTAACCGGTGTCAGGGAATTTTACCGACTAAACCACAAGTATCAAACCTATCACAATGTACTTGCCAAAAAAGAGAATTTCTTAAAATTTGATAAGAAAGAGATTCCCTGGTGGGATGCAATGGAGTTTTTAAATACCCTGGTTGATGATTCGGACCCTGATACTCAGCTCGACCAGTTGCAGCATCTTTTGCAAACAGCTGAAGCTATCAGAGCAGACGGACACCCCGACTGGTTTATTCTGACAGGATTCATCCACGACCTGGGGAAAGTACTCTGTTTGTTTGGCGAGCCGCAATGGAACGTTGTGGGTGATACCTTCCCGGTAGGTTGTCAGTTTTCGGATAAGATCGTTTACCCGGATTTTTTTGCTGATAACCCTGATGCCAATGACCCTGCATTTAACACAAAATACGGCGTTTATTCGCATCAATGTGGCCTTGATAATGTTCATATGTCATGGGGACATGATGAGTATCTATATCATCTGGTGAAAGACTATTTACCCGAACCCGCTTTGTATATGATTCGTTATCATTCATTTTATGCTCAGCACAGAGAAAATGCCTATGATCATTTGCTCAGCGCGCATGATAAAGAAATGTTTAAATGGGTAGATAAATTTAACCCGTACGATCTTTATTCAAAAAGTCCGGTAACTCCGGTTGTTTCAGAGCTTAAGCCCTATTATGAGGATTTGATCGCTAAATACCTGCCGGCGACGGTTAAATTATAAGCTACTCGTTAATATAAAACTACCGGTCTCTATTAGCTTTTTAACATTGATAGAAAGCTGGTAGTTTTTTTATTGAATTGGTTATCCGGAAAGACGGAGAAAATCTATTTTATCTGGCAGACCGAATTATCTCTGATCTCTCTTTTTTTTCGATATGACTTCATTGCTACAAATAGCTAAGCCACCATTTGTCCTTGTTGTTTTGCTTATAGGTGTCGAATTTTTTGCAGATCGGGTAAAGTAGTACGATTACTAGGATCCAAATGAGATAAACCACACCCAGGTTAAATCCAAAACCTTTTAGCGCTTCAACCCTGAAGGGCAATGCGGGTAAAATCATTTTTTGCCAACCAAAACCAGTCAGTTCGGCGGCAATCAAGGCTAAAAAATGAATCAGATAAATGTGAATGATATAAAAGAAAAACGGAACTCTACCAAACACACAAAAGAAATTCACAACGCTTCCTTTTAGTTTTTCAGTGTTCGCTAAAAAAAGGAATGCGCCACCCAATGTTATGAGCAGATACGATAGCGACGGTGGATATTTGGTTAAGTTAAAAAATGAAAAAAAGGTTTGCTGAAAATTACCATAGTCTTTCCAGGGCAATAAATTGCCATAAATATTTGTTGCCCGCAGTAAAACAAAAAATAAAATGGCTGTAATGCCAATAATGTTAAACAGCTTCCTTCTTTTATCGGGGTCGTAAGTTTTGTCGTAAAATGATCCAAACCAGAAACCCAAAGACATCACCGCAACCCAGGGTATAATTGGATAACCAACTCTGAAAACATGGCCCGGTGTTGTCAAAACTATTTTGCGTACATGTAAAAATGCCCAAAGTATACTGTTGTCGTAGTGGATATTGTCAAGTAGGTTATGCCCCAAAATTAACAGGCAACTGAAAAGGAGGATCATTCTCTTAGGAAGGTATATTAACCCTGCCAAAACGATCATACTTATACCTAAAGCGCAAATAACCTGAATGTGAACTGATCTGAAGTTTATATCAAAACACCCCCCAAAATCTAAAATAACAAGTTCAACAAAAACTAGCCAAAGTCCACGTTTAATTAAAAAGGAGGATAATTCGGCTGGAGTTTTTCTTCGGCCAACTATAAATGCAGAAACGCCCGCAAGAAATGAAAATGCAGGAGCGCAAAAATTTGTAAGAAATCTTGTCAGGAAAAGCGGAACGGTTGTGAGTGAAGGATCAGTTGGGTCAAAAAAGTAAGATGAATAATGAAAATAGTCTCTGACATGGTCAATTGCCATGATCACAATCACCAGGCCCTTCAATAGGTCGAGAGATTCAATCCTGTTTTTCGCGAGTGATGTCATTGGTTGGTCCGGCTAATTCTAACGTTTGGATATTGGTACTTCGGTCACCAGGTTGAAGCTTATACGTAAACGTATAATATTGCAGGCTATAAACCAAAAATAAAACCGGAGGGCTGCAAAATTTCAAACTATTTATTGGATTTGCTTTGGATAGCAAGGCCAGGCTTCCGCCTGAGGCGAATAAACTTCTCGCCCAGGTTTGGACATAAAAAAACAGGTACCTTTTCAGATACCTGCTTTTCAATTCTGCTCCTGAGGCTGGGCTCGAACCAGCGACCCTCTGATTAACAGTCAGATGCTCTAACCGGCTGAGCTACTCAGGAATGTCTTTTCCGGTTTGGAGTGTGCAAAAGTATGATTTCCGGGTTAATTTCACAATATTTGCGTAAATTTTTTTAAAAACATTTAGCGTGAGTTTATTAGTGATTGGTAGTGTGGCATTTGACGCCATTGAAACCCCTTTCGGGAAAACAGATAAAATTGTTGGTGGGGCAGCAACCTATGCCAGTTTAGCTGCTTCGTATTTTTGCGATCAGGTAAAAATAGTAGGGGTAGTTGGCGACGATTTCCCGCAAAGCGAGATCGACAATTTTAACCAGCATCATATTGATACCGAAGGTTTGCAGGTTAAAAAAGGCGAAAAGTCTTTTTTCTGGAGTGGGAAATATCATAACGATATGAACAGTCGCGATACTTTGGTTACAGAATTAAACGTACTGGGTACCTTTGACCCTATTATCCCTGAGTCGTATCAGGACAGCGAATTTTTGCTTCTGGGTAATCTTTCGCCCCAGGTACAGCAAACGGTCATACAACGCCTTAGAACCAGACCAAGGATGATCGTACTGGACACCATGAACTTTTGGATGGACGTGGCCCTCGATGAATTACTGGAAACCATCAAAAAAGTGGATGTGCTTACCATCAATGATGCGGAGGCACGGCAATTGTCGGGCCAGTATTCTTTAGCAAAAGCAGCACAGCACATATTGGCGCTTGGTCCTAAATACCTGATCATCAAAAAAGGCGAACATGGCGCACTTTTATTTGGCGAAGGGAAAATATTTTCGGCTCCTGCACTGCCGCTGGAAGAAGTATTTGACCCAACAGGAGCTGGTGATACTTTTGCAGGCGGATTTGTAGGTTATTTGGCAAAAGTAGGCAGCATCAATTTTAATAACCTGAAAAACGCCATCATTTACGGTTCTGCCCTGGCATCTTTCTGTGTTGAAAAATTCGGTCCCGAAAAATTGAAACATCTTACCCAAAATGAGATCGCCGACAGGGTGCAGCAGTTTGTAAGCCTATCGAAATTTGAGATCTTGTAAATGCGAAGTTTTTTGAATGCGGAGTGCGAAATGTCAAATGCGAAATTTTTTTATTTCGGAATGCGAAATGTCAAATGCGAAATGATTTGATTTGATTTCGCACTCCCGCATTCCCTCAACATTCCGCAATTGGCATTTCGAATTTCGCATTTTCCCCCACATTTCGCATTCATACCAACCTTCCTATCGGCTCAAAATGCTCAAACACCCATTCGTCATGGGGGGCGTCCGGCAATTCGTTGGTGAGATCCTGGCCGGCCCAATGTTCATAGTGTTTGCCGTTTCGCCATAATCGGCTCCGACTCACATCGTAAACCAGACCTTTATAGGCCACCCATATTTCAGGCTTGTCCTGCCCGTTGCGCAAGGCAAGCTGCGACTTGGTATACGTAGGCAGTTCGTTCATGTTAATAGCTGCAGGGGCTTAAAAGATGCCACAAGATAAGGATGCTGAAGGCTAAATCAAAAAAACGAAACCCGCTTGAGCGGGTTTCGTGGGTATTATATATGGTGATTGTTTATTTTCAATCTTCGGCAAAAACTGGTTTATTGATACCCTGGTCATATGCCTTCAGGTTTTTCTTCAATAATTTACGGGCAACGTGTATCCTGGTTTTAACCGTCCCGATAGGGATTTCCAGGTGTTCGGCTATTTCATGATACTTATGGCCATCGAAATACATCGTAAAAGGCACATAATAGTCCTGAGGAAGCCGGTCAAGGGCTTTCAAAATATCATCCATTATAAATTTTGTCTCGCCTGAATTTCTTGTCGAACTGAATACCAGGTTGGCAGACGATATCTCGTCAGACTTGGTAACAAATGAGCTCATTTTAACAAAGCGACGGTAATTGTTAATGAACGTATTTTTCATGATGGTATATAACCATCCTTTAAGATTGGTGCCTTCTTTAAACTTATTATAATAAGTAATGGCCTTCAATAGGGTGTCTTGCACAAGGTCGTTCGCATCATCAGTATCCCTTGTAAAGTGCAGGGCGTATGACCTCAATGAGGGTGCCTGACATAGTACCATGGTATTAAACTCGATTGCTGTCATTCTCTTAAGTATTTGTAGGATGACTAAGGCAAACATGATACCGTTATCTGAATGATTTACTAAAGCAATGCCTTAAGGCAACTTTAATTAAAAAAGTAGCGCCTGTGTTTATCGTTCGGAGGTTATTATTTAAATAGCTATAAATCAGTTGAATAAACGATTTTTTGAAGCGTAAATGGCCTTGGAAAAAGGTGCGCATTCCTGTCGGGAATAGTGGAAAGCTAATCGAAAATTTAGTTTTTTAAATTAGTTTCTAGCCAATAACATTGACTTCGCGTTCTAGCAAAACGCCAAATTTACTGTACACACTGTCTATGATTTGCGACGAAAGACTGTACACTTCTTCGCCCGTTGCACCACCCTGATTCACCAAAACCAGGGCCTGGTTTTTCCATGTTCCGGTATTTCCAACGGTTTTTCCCTTCCAGCCACATTGTTCAATGAGCCAGCCTGCGGCTAATTTTACTTCATCTCCTGCCGGATAGTAAACTACATCAGGAAAATTTGATAGTAAAGCCTCAAATTGCGAATGATTGATGATAGGATTTTTAAAGAAGCTTCCGGCGTTGCCGATGGTCGATGGGTCGGGCAATTTTGAAACGCGTATGTGAGAAACTACTTTTGAAACATCATTTAAGGTAGGCGAGGAGATATTGCGATTCAGGAGTTCCTGCTCTATCGCACCGTATTTAAGGTTAAAGTGGGGTAAAAGCGACAGGTGAAGCTTTACGGATACAATAATATATTGCTCTTTAAATGCGCCTTTAAATACACTTTCCCGGTAGGCGAAGTCGCATTCAGCTTTATCAAAAGTTTTAAACTGACCCGTTGCGATCTCAAAAGCCCGGCAACTTTTAAACACATCTTTTAATTCGACTCCGTAAGCTCCGATATTTTGAACCGGTGATGCTCCGACAGAACCGGGAATCAGGCTCAGGTTTTCAATACCGGCATAGCCCCGGTCGACGCAATAATTTACCAGGTCGTTCCAAACCTCACCGGCGCCTGCCTCCACAAATACGTCGTTATTTTGAATCCGGTGTTCAATGCCCCGGATATTGATACGAATCACCAGGCCATCAAAATCACTTTTAAAAAGCATATTGCTGCCGCCGCCAAGTACCAGGTGTTTGGTATTGATCCATTGCGGGTCAAGGAATAGCTCCGCTAATTCGTCTTCATGACTTATTTCCACATAATACCTCGCCGAGACATCAATGCCGAACGTATTGAAATTTTTGAGGGATATGTTTTCCTGGATTTGAAGCATGGGTTGAATGCGGATTGCGAAAAGTCAATTACTAAATTATATCAATTGGCTGGTAGCAATTAGGTAAGTTAATTTCAATCAGATATTAATTAAAATTTAGGTCAACCTTACAACATTCCAACTACTCAAATATGTATCGGCCTGTTATCCGTCGCGGCCAGGCAAGCTTCTCTGAAGGCTTCAGTATAAGTTGGGTGCGCATGGCTCATGCGTGAAATATCCTCTGCCGAAGCGCGGAACTCCATCGCTACAACTGCCTCGGCGATCATATCGGCAGCGCGTGGACCAATGATATGCACACCTAAAATCTCGTCAGTCGCTGCATCTGCCAAAACTTTTACAAAACCATCCAGGTCGCCGCTGGCAACCGCCCTGCCGCTGGCACGGAAAGGGAAGGAACCGGTTTTATATTTGACGTTGGCAGCTTTCAATTGCTCTTCGGTCTGACCAACCGCCGCAACTTCCGGCCAGGTATAAACCACACCGGGTATCAGGTTATAATTGATATGTGGTTTCTGACCAGCAATAACTTCAGCAACAAATGTACCTTCGTCTTCAGCTTTATGAGCCAGCATGGCGCCTTTCACAACGTCGCCTATAGCGTAAACACCTTTAACACTGGTTTCCAGGTGATCGTTGACGGTAATTTTGCGTCCGCGTTCTTCAACGCTAAGTCCAATTTTATCTAAGCCAAGTCCATCGGTGTAAGCTACGCGTCCAACAGCTACCAAACAGTAGTCGCCGGTTAATTCTTTCTTGTCGCCATTAGGTGCATCAAAGGTTACGGTAACTTCCTTGCCATTTGCAGTAGCGCCGGTAACCTTATGACCAAGGTAAAATTCCATACCCTGCTTTTGTAATACCTTTTGCAGCTCTTTTCCTAAGCCACGGTCCATGGTAGGAATGATTGAATCCATAAACTCAATAACAGAGACTTTTGCACCAAGGCGGGCATAAACCGAGCCCAATTCTAAACCAATTACACCGCCTCCGATCAATACCAAATGCTTAGGCACTTCCTGTAGCGTCAAAGCTTCGGTTGAGGTAATAATGCGTTTCTTGTCGATCTGAATAAACGGCAGACTTGAAGGTTTTGAACCTGTAGCAACAATGATATTTTTGCCGGTGATCTCTTCGGTAGTGCCATCCGGTTTTTTTATGCTGATGGTATTTTTATCCTTGAACGAACCTATACCCTGGTAGCCGTCGATCTTGTTCTTTTTAAACAGGAAGCTGATACCGGCAGTATTCTTGGCTACCACTTCAGTCTTGCGTTTCATCATCTGCGCCATATCCAGCGACAGGTTATCCAGATTGATACCATGCGTTTTAAACGCATGTGAAGCATTGTAATAATGCTCGGACGAATCCAGCAAAGCTTTGGACGGAATACAGCCTACGTTGAGGCAGGTGCCGCCATAAGTGGCATATTTTTCGATACAGGCTGTTTTTAGCCCCAATTGGGCCGAACGGATCGCAGCCACATAACCACCAGGGCCCGAACCGATCACGATAACATCATATTGCATAGTATTGTTGCAGATTGGTGCGCAAAGGTAAGTATTTTAGGGATTAGTGATTGATTAACTGGTGATTTGTTGATTGGGCTTTTATATTTTTCTATTTTTTTTGAATACGAAAGCCCGGCAATGTGCGATACCTAACCCTTTTTCAAAAGAAGAAGTAGGAGGTTGGGGGCCCCGAAAAGGCCAGGTTCAATATTAATTCAATTTAATGGCATTTTGAACGAAGGGAGGAGTAAATCGGGCAGGAACGAGGAGAAGGCCTATTTCAGGACAAGAAATAGCACTTAGGCACACGACTACGCCCTGTCTGGCTTCGGGCTGCATACTCGTTCCAGACAGGGGGTTTTCGTAACCGTGATTTTGATAATGATAAGGATATTAGGTTTAGCCCGTTAATACAAGCGCTCGCGTCTGTTTATTAATTTTAATTACTAATCAAACGCTTTGTAAAGGTATTGGCAGCTGAAAGGAACTGCAACTACAAATGTTTGTAGTTTAGGTTTTCTGCCCCCCTTTCTGGCGCGAGTTTGCAGGCTTATTTAGCGGATGGTGTATTCGTAACTATCTTACGTTAGTCCGGATTTACAATCCGGTCTAAAAAAGCAGCGAATTTGTAATCCGCAAAAAAAGGAAGCATTTCCAGTTTTTAACTGTGCAAGCTAAAAGCTTGCCTTGTACAA
>Ga0164296_1000254_pt1 | contig 67505 bp, 59 predicted proteins | sample GEODES057metaG_FD_113533 | JGI IMG/M metagenome (GOLD analysis project Ga0164296, IMG submission 113533) | Dystrophic lake water microbial communities from Trout Bog Lake, Wisconsin, USA - GEODES057 metaG | ecosystem: Environmental > Aquatic > Freshwater > Lake | place: USA: Trout Bog Lake...
CCTCATCCGTATCGAGGTGCATCTCGAGCACAGACCTAGGCGACACTCGAACTCGCACATCCTCGAAGACCAGCTCGCGATGGCCCGAGGCCACCCGCACGGCGACCAAGTCATGATCCCTGACCCCGAAGCGGGCAGCGTCCTCGACGGACATATGTATGTGTCGCGAGGCGACGATCACCCCATGCGAGAGCACGAGCCGTCCGTTCGGACTTTCAAGGGTCACCCCGGGCGTATCTTTCAGATCCCCCGAGTCGCGCACCGGCGCCAAAAGACCGAGGACGTGCTCATCGGTAGCTGACAACTCGATCTGATCCTCTCGCCGCGGCGGCCCCATGACACGCACGGCATCCAGCCGACCTTTGGGGCCGAGCACGGTCACGGTGGCGGTCGAGGCGAACTCACCGGGCTGACTGACCGAATGTAGCGGCTCAAGCACAAAATCCCGCCCAAATAACAGCTCCAAGGTCGTCCGGGACAGATGGACATGCCGGGCCGATACCTCGATGGGAATCATCGTCCGCCGGGAGGTCACCACCATAAGACGTCACCTTCGAACCACACAAGACGATCCGCAGGCTAACCCAGATGCATTCACCGACGTGATCCGTACTCTCCACAAGCACTCGCAACGACGGGCCTGCTTTGACCACACGACCGACTCACGAGACTATAGAATCGCGCGCGTGCAACCTGAACACCTACTGATTGATCTCAACGACGCGCAACGCGACGCCGTCGCGGCCCCTCCCGAGCCCACGCTGGTACTCGCGGGTGCCGGTAGCGGCAAGACGCGCGTCCTGGTACACCGCATCGCATGGCTGATCTCGAGCCTCGGCCTCTCACCGCACTCGATACTGGCGGTCACCTTCACCAACAAAGCCGCTGCGGAGATGCGGGGTCGCATCGAGTCGCTACTCGGTCTACCCGGCCACACCTTGTGGGTGGGCACCTTTCACGGACTTGCCCACCGGCTGCTGCGCCTGCACTGGCGGGAGGCGGATCTCCCGCAGACCTTCCAGATCCTCGACTCGGATGACCAGCTGAGACTCGTCAAGAAGGTCGTGCGCGCTCTGGAACTCGACGAAGCCCGCTGGGTACCGAAGGAACTGCAGTACTTCATCAATGCCCAGAAGGACGAGGGCCGACGGCCCAAGCAACTGGCCGATGAAGGTGACCCGACCCGACAGGTGATGATCAAGGTGTACGCCGCCTACGAGGCGGCATGCCACAAGGCGGGCGTCGTCGACTTTGCGGAACTGCTGCTACGATCCTTCGAGATCTGGCGCGATCACCCAGACCTCCTCGCTCACTACCAAAAACGCTTCCGGCACGTGCTGGTCGACGAGTTTCAGGACACGAACGCCATCCAGTACCAGTGGGTCAGGTTGCTCGCGGGCCCTGACAGCGTCCCCTTCGTGGTCGGCGACGACGACCAGTCCATCTACGGCTGGCGCGGTGCGCGGGTCGAGAATATCCAGCGCTTCCAGCGTGATTTTCCGGGAACACGGGTATTTCGCCTGGAGCAGAACTACCGGTCCACCGGCACGATCCTCACCGCAGCGAACGCACTGATCGAAAACAATCGCGATCGCATGGGCAAGAATCTGTGGACCGCCGGAGAACGCGGCGAACCGATCCACGTCTATGCCGCGTTCAACGAACGCGATGAAGCGGAATTCGTCGTCGAGCGCATCCGGGAATGGGTCGCGAGCGGCGGTCAGCGCCAGCAGATCGGGGTGCTCTATCGCTCCAACGCACAATCCCGCGTACTGGAAGAGGGCCTGATCTCCGCTCGGATCCCATACCGCGTGTACGGTGGTCTGCGCTTTTTCGAACGCGCCGAAATCAAGGATGCGCTCGCCTACCTGCGCCTGACCTCGAGCCGACGGGACGATGCCTCCTTCGAGCGCATCGTCAACCTGCCCACCCGCGGCATTGGCGCAAAGAGCCTCGATCTGGTTCGGGACACCGCCCGAGCGCAGGCGCTCTCGATGTGGGAAGCCTCAGCCAGCACCATCGCGAGCGGCGCACTGGGACCCAAGAGCGCTCAGTCCCTGCACGGCTTCCTGCAACTGATCGAACGCTTGTCGAGGGAAATCGCAGGCCTTGCACTCCATGAGCAAGTCGACCGAGTGATCACGGCCTCCGGACTACTCGAGCACTTTCGCAAGGAAAAGGGCGAGCGCGGGGAGGCACGGATCGAGAACCTCGAGGAACTCGTCTCGGCCGCCCGCGGCTTTGCGACCGAAGAAGATACCGAAATGTCGCCTCTCGACACCTTCCTCGCACACGCCGTTCTCGAAAGCGGCGAAGGTCAGGCGAGCGAGTGGGAGGACAGCGTCCAGTTGATGACGCTGCACTCTGCGAAAGGCCTCGAGTTTCCGATGGTGTTCCTGTGCGGACTCGAAGATGGACTGTTCCCGCACCAACGCTCCATCAATGACATCGGCGGGCTCGAGGAGGAGCGTCGCCTGGCCTACGTCGGCGTCACCCGGGCGATGAAGCGTCTTTATCTCACCTACGCCGAGCAGCGGCGTCTGCATGGCGTCGACCAATTCGGCATGCCTTCGCGCTTCATCAATGAAATACCGACCGAACTGGTCGAGGAAGTGCGGCCCCGCATTCAGGTGTCTCGCCCGGTCTACGGCGGCCGTCCACAGGCCGCGGTGCGCGAGGAACCCTCCCACGGGTCAGGCCTCAGACTCGGACAGCGGGTGCGCCATGCGCGCTTCGGCGATGGCGTCGTCCTCAGGCTCGACGGCCACGGCCAGGGGGCGCAGGTCGAGGTGAACTTCGAGCGTCTCGGCCGCAAGATCCTGATGCTCGCCTACGCCAATCTCGAAGTCCTGTAGCGGCACGGTCTACGGCGCCGAGCGAAGTGCACCCTGCTAGACTAACGCCTTCACTCCAGACACGCGTGGGCCTGTGAAAATCATCATTCTCGGCGCAGGACAGGTCGGGCGTACCGCAGCAGACAATCTGTCGCGCACGGAAGGCAACGAAGTCACGGTCGTCGATTCGGATGACGCGCTTCTGCGGGACCTGCAGGATCGACTGGATGTACGGACAGTGAGCGGCAACGCCGCCAGTCCCACGGTACTGGCGGCTGCCGGTTGCGCGGATGCTGGCCTGCTCGTGGCACTCACCAATAGCGATGAAGTCAACATGGTCGCCTGCCATGTCGCCTGGACGCTCTTCAAGACACCCACCAAGATCGCCCGCATCCGCAGCCGCGCGTTCACCGGACGTCCCGAACTGTTCTCGGAGATCGCCGGTTTTGCCGTCGATTCGTGGTTGAGTCCCGAGCAACTGGTCACCGACTACATCGAACAGTTGATCCGCTATCCGGGCGCTCTGCAGGTGCTCGACTTCGCGGATGGGCGCATGCGGCTCGTCGCCGTGCGCGCCGTCGAAGGCGGATTGATGGTCGGTCATCCGCTGTCGGATCTTCCACGTCACATCCCGGACGTCGAGACACGGGTGGCCGCGATCTACCGCAAGGGAAAAAGCATCAAGCCCGAAGGCACCACGGTCATCGAACACGGTGATGAGGTGTTCTTCCTGGCCGCGCGCGACGACATCCGAATCGTGATGAGCGAGCTCAGAAAACTGGAGGCGCCCATCAAGCGCGTCGTCATCGCGGGCGCCGGACACATCGGCATCCGACTCGCGCAAGCACTCGAAGCCACGCACACCGTGAAACTCATCGAACGCGATCCCAAACGGGCGCGCCACGCAGCGGAAGTATTGCGCAGCACGCTGGTGATCGAGGGCGATGCGGCCGACGAGGAGCTTCTGATCGAGGAAAGCGTCGACGATGCCGATGTCTTCATCGCCGTGACCAATGCGGAGGAGGCCAATATCCTCTCCTCCATGCTTGCGAAGCGGGTCGGCTGCCGCAAGGCCATGACCCTCATCAACAAGCCCTCCTACATCGAGCTCATCGAGAGCGATCGCATCGACATCGCGATCTCACCGCAGATCATCACGATGGGCTCGCTGCTGGCTTTCGTCCGACACGGCGACGTCGCCAAGGTGCACTCGCTGCGCCGTGGCGCCGCGGAGGCACTGGAGACCATCGTTCGCGGCGACGCGGACACCTCGAGAGTCATCGGTCGGACCATCGAGTCCTTGCCACTGCCGGAAGGCACGACGATCGGCGCGCTGGTGCGCGGTGACGAGGTCATCATCGCGCACCACGACACGGCGATCGAGGAGGGGGATCACGTGATCATGTTCCTGACCGATCGACGTCATGTGGGAGCCGTCGAAAAGCTCTTCCAGGCTGGCGTGTCGTACCTTTAGGCACACGGGCATGAACTTCGCCTCCGTACAGCGGATCCTCGGCGTGATCCTCACGATCTTCAGCCTCACGATGGTGCCACCGATGATCATCGGTGGGTATTTCCATGAAGGGTCATGGTGGCCCTTCGCGGAGTCCTTTGGACTGCTGCTGCTCACCGGACTGGCGCTGTGGCTTCCGGTATACCGATCCCAACGGGATCTCAAGCTGCGTGACGGCTTTCTGATCGTCGCACTGTTCTGGCCGTTGCTCGCTCTTGCGAGTGCCACTCCGCTGATCTTCGGCGAAGATCCTGGTCTTGGGTTCACGGATGCGGCTTTCGAGGCAGTTGCCGGCATCACAACCACCAACGCAAGTGTCATCCGAAGCCTTGCCCGCCTGCCGCAGGCGATGCTCTGGTATCGGCAGCAACTGCAATGGCTCGGTGGCATCGGGGCGGTCGTGTTGTCGATCGCGCTCTTTCCGATGCTGGGCATTGGTGGCATGCAGCTTTACAAGAGCGATACGCCGGGACCGCTCAAGGACGAGCGACTGAGCCCGCGGATCGCCCAGACCGCACGCGCCTTGTCAGGAATCTATCTGCTGCTGACGCTGGCCTGTGCAGCAGCCTACGCTGGCGCCGGCATGTCGACGCTCGAAGCGATCGAGCATGCCTTCTCGACGGTGTCGACCGGTGGGTTCTCGACACACGATGGGGGTTTCGCCTATTTCAAGTCCCCAGCGATCGACATGGTGGCAGTCCTCTTCATGTTTCTCGGTGGCGTCAATTTTGCGCTCCACTATGCGGCGTGGCGCAGCAAGAACGTCGGCACGTACTTTGGTGACCCGCAGTTCCGGGTTTATCTCAGCGTGACGCTGGGCGTCGCGGCCCTGGTGGCGATCTACCTGATCAGCACCAGCACCTACACCTCGCCGCTCATGGCGATGCGCTACGGCCTCTTCGAGGCAGTATCGATGCAGTCGACAACCGGCTTCGAGGCGGTGCATTTCAACGTGTGGCCGGGCATGTTGCCGACACTATTGATGCTCGTGACCTTCGTGGGTGGCTCTGCGGGATCGACGGCGGGAGGCATGAAGATCATCCGCTGGCAGCTTGTTTTGAAGCAGGCGCAGCGTGAACTCGCGCGTATCGTCCATCCGAACGCGTCTTTGCTGGTGAAGTTCGCCGACAAGCGTGTGCCGGGTCGCGTACTCGCGGCCGTCACGGGCTTTTTTGCCATGTACTTGCTGCTGTTCGCGCTGATGATGCTCGGCATGCTCGCGACTGGCGTTGATCAGACTACCGCATGGTCGGCGGTCGCGACCTGCCTCAATAATGCTGGTGGCGGACTGGGTTCGGTGGCAGCTGGTTTTCATACGCTGCCGGTCGCGGCAAAGTGGCTCGCGGTTGTGGCCATGCTGATCGGGCGACTCGAGGTGTTCACCATTATCGTGGTGTTCACACCGACTTTCTGGCGGCACTGAGCGGTCAGCCTTATCGGCGGAACGATGGCTTACCAGCGTCCCCGGCGGGCCTCCACCGCAACGATCGAGGTGTATTCGGGATGACGGCCTACCGGCTTCTGATGGTGCAACCCGACGGGTATGCGCATGCCGGCGCGCTCACCGAACTCATCGAAACACTTCGGTACGGACTCCAAAGGCTCGGTAAGGACGTGTCTACACGGACCACAACCAGATCAAGAGCCGCGTCAACGCACTCTCTCAAAGGCGCAAGGTCACCCGTCTTGCACGGCGAGGCTCAACGCACAGGGCGGATCGCTACTCGGTGACCACCGATATGCCGCGAATCTTGGCCTGCCATTCACGTGGCCCGGTGTCGTGCACCGACGTTCCGTTCGCATCCACCGCGACCGTCACCGGCATGTCCTTGACTTCGAACTCGTAGACCGCCTCCATACCAAGTTCCGGGAACGCCACCACTCGACTTTTGCGGATAGCCTTCGAGACCAGATAGGCCGCACCGCCGACCGCCATCAGATAAGCGCTCTTGTGTCGCTGGATCACTGCAATCGCATCCGGTCCGCGCTCGGCCTTGCCCACCATCGCGAGGAGGCCAGCCTTCGAGAGCATGGTTTCGGTGAAGCGATCCATGCGTGTCGCGGTCGTGGGGCCTGCGGGCCCCACCACTTCGTCGCGCACCGGATCCACAGGTCCAACGTAATAGATCACGCGATCCTGGAACGACAAGCCCTCGGGCAATGGCTGTCCGGCATCGAGCAATGCACAGATTTTCTTGTGGGCGGCATCGCGGCCAGTCAGAAACCTGCCATTGAGCAGCAATCGCTCGCCGGGCTTCCAACTCGCAACTTCGGTGCGGGTGAGCCGATCGAGATCGACGCGTCGAACGCTGGCATCCGGCGTCCAGCCGACATTCGGCCACGCCGCCAAATCAGGCGGCTCGATGTTGGCAGGTCCACTGCCATCGAGATGAAAATGCACATGTCGGGTCGCCGCACAGTTGGGGATCACCGCGACCGGAAGCGAGGCTGCGTGCGTCGGATAGTCATGGATCTTCACGTCGAGCACCGTGGTGAGCCCACCAAGCCCCTGTGCGCCGATGCCGAGCGCATTGACCCGATCAAAGATCTCGATGCGCAGCTCCTCGAGCCGGTTCTTCGGGCCGCGCGCCTTGAGGGCGGGCATGTCGATCGGCTCCATCAACGATTCCTTGGCGAGCAGCAACGCGGTTTCCGCACTGCCACCGATCCCGATGCCGAGCATCCCCGGGGGACACCACCCCGCACCCATTTCGGGTACGCGCGCTACCACCCAATCGGCGACCGAGTCGGAGGGGTTCAGCATCTCGAACATGGCTTTGTTCTCGCTGCCACCACCCTTCGCAGCCACCGTGATGTCGAGCCCATCACCCGCAACGAGTTCGACATGGACGACCGCGGGCGTATTGTCACGGGTGTTCTTGCGTGTGAAGGCAGGGTCGGACACCATGGATGCGCGGAGCCGATTCTCGGGCAAGCCGTAGGCGCGCCGGACGCCTTCATTGATCATGTCGGCGAGTGGGTTGGCCGTGTCCCAAGTCACGCCCATACCCACCTTCGCGAACACCACCACGATCCCGGTGTCCTGACAGATCGGCCGATGACCCTCCGCGCACATGCGCGAGTTGGTCAGAATTTGCGCGATCGCGTCCTTCGCCGCAGGACTTTGCTCCATCGCGTAGGCGACCCCCATCGCTCGAATGAAATCCGGCGAGTGGTAGTAAGAGATGTACTGAAGCGCATCCGCGACGCTCGTGATCAGGTCCGATTCGCGTATCAGGGCCATGGCCGATTCCTACTCGACGACACACCTGACTACTTTATCAGGCCGATCACGGAGACCGGTCCTGGGATCTACCTAAGCGCTCAGACGGAGGTGTACGGCGGACTGATTCTTGGATTTTTGTGTATAAAATAAGGATAAATCGAATTTTTATTCATATTAATATCCACTTTATTTAAATTAATAGCTTTTAAATGATAAATAATTACCACTAATCTATAATTCATCATAATGTGGTTTTTATATTTCAATAAAACCTCATTTTAATTTTAAAGTGGTTTTTTAATATCAAAATCATGCGCTCCTTGCCGGCCGGTCTGTTTTCGGCGAGCCTGAGCGCATGATCGCTCTTCTGCAACGCGTCTCACACGCCTCCGTTGAGGTCGACGACGCCACCGTCGGCCGGATCAGCGCGGGCCTCCTCGTGCTGCTGGGAGTGGAACGGAACGACACGACGCGCGAAGCCGACCGCCTGACCGACAAGCTACTGACCTATCGGGTATTCGACGACTCGGAGGGCAAGATGAACAAAAGCCTGATCGACATCGGCGGTGAACTCTTGATCGTCTCGCAATTCACCCTCGCCGCCGACACGCGTACCGGGACGCGCCCGGGCTTTTCAACCGCCGCCCCACCCGAAGAGGCCCGCCACCTCTATGAACATGTGATCGCAAGAGCCCGGGCGCGTGTCGCCCACGTGGCCACCGGTCGCTTCGGCGCAACCATGGCGGTTCATCTCACCAATGACGGGCCGGTGACCTTCCGACTACACATCCCGCCCGCCACCCCGCCGACCTGAGGCGCCCAACGCGAGCGCAGTCCGCATCAAAGAGCGGGTTGGAGTATGATTCGGGCATCTAGAGTGTGCATCGCTGGAGAGTGTCATGGGTGGTATCGGATTTCGTGAGCTGCTCGTCATCCTTTTGATCGCGCTGGTTTTTTTCGGCGGCAAGAAGATCCGCACGATCGGCTCCGACTTGGGCGCCGCGGTCCGTGACTTCAAGAAGTCGATGGACGCCGGTGAAAAAGAAGCCGACGCTGACCACAAGGCGCCGCTACAGCAGATTCCCGGCCGGGATGCCGATTTCTCCGCCACCGACAAACAGGGCGCGGCGAAGTCCGAACCGAAGACGCACGTCTGATACCACACGCCAACCTCTCGTCGAGCGTGTGACATGGGTTTCAGCGAAATCCTGGTAATCATGGTGATCGCCCTCCTGGTGCTCGGCCCCGAGCGCCTGCCCAAGCTTGCGGCCGATATCGGTCGGTTCGTCGGCCGCGCGCGCGCCATGGCGCGACAACTCTCCTCGCAGCTTGAACACGAAGTGCGCCTTGAAGAGCTGGTGCGCGAACAAAAACGCACCAGCGACCCAGCGCCCTCCGCAGCGGCCACGAGCACAGCCGCGAGCGCCGAAGCGCCCGCGCCCGCCGCCTCCGCCGAGCCGTCACCGGCGCGAAGCGAACCGCATCCCGAGCCTGTGACCGCTCACGTGCACACGCCGCCGCCGGTACCACCGGCCATGAAAGCCGCCCCGCGTGCCGAGCGCCCAAGCCCGCCGCCGCAACACGATCTGTTCGGCGTGACGCTGCCGTCCGGTACGCCTGCCGATGTCTCGGGGCACAATGAGCAGCCCTGATCCGGCGAATGAGTCGCTCGCCGAAGGCACGCTGATCTCGCATCTGCTCGAGCTTCGGACACGATTGTTGCGATCGTTGGTCGCCGTGATCATCGTGGCGATCCCCTGCATGATCTACGGCAACGACCTCTTCACGCTGGTCGCCCGGCCATTGCGACGCGTGCTGCCACCGGGTGCCACGATGATCTCGACGAGCGTGATGGCGCCGCTCGTGACGCCGTTCAAGCTCGCCTTCTACGTGGCGCTGATCGGCGCGATGCCTTACGTGCTCTATCAGATCTGGGCCTTCGTAGCCCCCGGCCTCTATCGGCATGAACGGCGCTTCGCGGTACCGCTTCTGGTCTCGAGCGTCCTGCTCTTCTACTGCGGGATCACCTTCGCCTATCTGGTGGTCTTCCCGGTGATGTTCACCTTCTTCACGGCAACCACTCCGGTTGGCGTACAGATGATGACCGACATGACGCAGTATCTGGACTTCGTGCTGGTGCTGTTCCTGGCATTTGGCATCGCCTTCGAGATCCCGGTCGCGATCGTACTGCTCGTCTGGACGGGGCTCGTCAAGATCGAGACCCTGAAGAAGAACCGCGGCTACGTGTTGATCGCGGTGTTCATCCAGTCCGCGGTGATCACACCCCCGGATGTGATCTCGATGACGGTCATGGCGCTGCCCATGTATGGTCTTTACGAGATCGGTATCGTGATGGCCGCACTACTTGCCAAGGGCAAGCTCGCGGAACGCGCACGCGCAGAACGCCGCGAGACGAATGACGGGTCGCCCTGACGCCAAACCCCGCTGACGGCACGATGTGAGGAGTAGAGGATGTCGAACAACACACCATCGGCCGCAACATTTTTCGGACACCCCCGCGGGCTGGCGACACTTTTTTTCACCGAGTTCTTCGAGCGCTTCAGCTACTACGGCATGCGGGCCCTGCTGGTGCTGTTCCTGACCGCCTCGCTCGCGCAAGGTGGCCTTGGGGTCGACAACAAGACGGCAGGTGCGATCTACGGCCTTTATGCAGGAGCCGTCTATCTCTTTTCCCTTCCGGGTGGATGGATCGCCGACCGCCTGATCGGCCAGCGGCAGAGCATCTGGTACGGCGGCATCCTGATCGCACTCGGCAATTTCATGCTGGCGATCCCGGTCGACAAGATCTTCTATCTGGGCCTTTTGATGATTGCCCTCGGCACGGGTCTCCTGAAACCCAACGTGAGTGCGATCGTCGGCGAACTCTATCGCGATCAGCCTGGGGCCCGTCGCGACGCGGGCTTTTCGATCTTCTACATGGGCATCAACCTCGGCGCGACGATCGCACCGCTGGTCGCGGGTACCGTCGGTGAGACTCTGAGTTATCGATGGGGCTTCCTGACGGCCGGCATCGCGATGTTGCTGGGACTCCTCCAATACCGAATGACCTCGCATCATCTCGGGGTCGCGGGTCTTTCACCGTCGGGCGTCACGCCCGACGAACGCCGCAAGAGCGCACGCTGGCTCCTCGGTGGCCTGGCGCTCATCGCGGCGACGGTCGTGGCGATACTGACGGGTGTCGTGGCACTCGATGCCGCCCGCTTGGCGAACCTGATGGGCCAGTTCATGGTGCTGGTCGCGATCGCCTTCTTCGGCGGCGTACTGCTGTTCGGTGGTCTGACCACCGTCGAGAAAAAGCGCGTGGGTGTGATCATCGTATTCTTTCTGTGTGGAGCGCTCTTCTGGGCAGGCTTCGAGCAGGCGGGCAGCACCCTCAATCTGTTCGCGCGCGATCTGACCGATCGTTCGCTGCTCGGTAACCTCTTCGAGGGTCACGAGCACCCGGCAAGCTGGTATCAGTCGATCAACCCGATCTACATCATCCTGCTGTCGCCGTTCTTCGCGTGGGTCTGGATCACGCTCGGCAAACGCAATCTCGACCCATCCGCACCGGTGAAGTTCGGCCTGGGTCTTGCGTTGCTGGGTGTCGGCTTTGCGGTGCTGATCATCGCCTCGCAGTGGATCATCGCGCACGGGGGCAAGGTCGGTCCCCAGTGGCTGCTGCTCACCTACCTACTGCACACCAGTGGTGAGCTCTGCCTGAGCCCCATCGGACTGTCCAATGTCACCAAGCTCGCGCCGGCGCGTTTCGCGAGTCAGATGATGGGTACGTGGTTTCTAGGAACCGCCATCGGCAACCTCGTCGCCGGCCTGATCGGTGGCGAGATCGGCAGTGATGTCAGCGGTATGCCCTCAGAGTTCACCCACATGACCCTACTTGGCGTCGGTGCCGGCGCGGTCATCCTGCTGCTCTCGCCGATCTTCCGCCGCTGGATGGGCGGCATCCGTTGAGCCACCCCGCACCACGAGGATTCTCATCATGACGAGTGCTCCGCAGCTGTCGGTCCGGGCAGTCCTGTTGTCGATCATCCTGACCGTCGTGCTGGCGGCAGCCAACGCCTATCTCGGCCTTTTCGCCGGACTCACGGTCGCCACCGCCATCCCCGCCGCCGTGGTCTCGATGGGCGTCCTTCGGGTACTCGGTCGTAGCAACCTGCTCGAGAACAACATCGTCGCCACCGGCGCTTCGGCGGGATCCTCGATCGCGGCCGGCACCGTGTTCACGATGCCGGCCCTGATCCTGCTCGGACATTGGAGCCGTTTCGACTACGCGTGGGTATTCGCGATCATCGGCCTCGGCGGCCTGCTCGGCGTACTCTTCTCAGTACCGCTACGCCGCACGTTGATCATCGATCAGAACCTGCAGTTTCCGGAAGGCGTGGCGACCGCAGAACTCCTGCGCGCCGGCAGCGGTCAAACGGGTGGCGCCGGCAAGCTCGCGCTCGCCGCGTTTCTCGGCGCGGCATTCAAGTTCGCGATGTCTGGACTTCGTTTCATTCCAGAGTCGTTCACTCTGGCGGGCTTCATCGCCAAACGCACCATCGCCTACGTGGGCCTTAGCCTGTCGCCTGCACTGCTCGGTGTCGGCTACATCGTCGGACTCAACATCGGTCTGGTGATGGTCGCCGGTGGGCTGCTGGCCTGGTGGCTGTTCATCCCCCTCTACCACCAGTTCTTTCTGTCGCAGGACCCGCTGCTTGCCGCGAAGCTGGTCGGTGTCGATGCCGAATCGGCCGCCGGCATGATCTGGAGCAGCAAGGTGCGTTATCTCGGCGTGGGGGCGATGCTGATCGGTGGTTTATGGGCGCTGTGGACGCTCCGCGGATCGCTACTTTCCGGTATCCGAAGCGGCCTCGGTGCAGGACGTCGCGACGAGCTGGTCGCCGAAGCAGATCGAGATCTGCCGATGAGCGCGATCCTGATCGGTATCGTGATCTTCGTGATCCCCTTGTTTCTTTTGTATCACGCGGTGGTCGGAAGCTTCGGCATTGCAGCCACGATGGCGCTGATCATGATTGTCGCGGGTTTTGTGTTCTCGTCGGTCAGCGGCTACATGGCGGGCATCGTCGGCTCCTCGAACAACCCGGTGTCCGGCATCACGATCTCGACGATCCTGTTCGCATCCCTGGTGCTGCTCGCCTTACTCGGACCCGGCAGCATCAAGGGGCCCGTGGCCGCGATCCTGATCGGCGCGGTCACCTGTAGCGCGGCGGCGGTGGCCGGTGACAACCTCCAGGATCTGAAGGCCGGCCGATTGTTAGGTGCCTCACCCTGGCGCCAGCAGGTGATGCTCGCGATCGGCGCCGTCTCGGGCGCGGCGATCATGGCGCCGGTACTCAACCTACTCCTTGAAGCCTACGGGATCGGCACACCGGCTCATCCTGGCGTCCATGCGCTCAACGCGCCTCAGGCGATGCTGATGGCTGCGGTCGCACGCGGAATCTTTGGCGGTGGCCTGCCTTGGGACATGGTTGCCTTAGGCGCCTCGGTCGGCGCGATCGTGATCTTAATCGACCAGTGGCTCGCGAGCCGGCAAGGCCGCTTTCGCTCGCCCGTGCTCGCGGTGGCGGTCGGCATCTATCTGCCCCTTGAGCTCACCACGCCCATCTTCGTCGGCGGTGTGCTGGCCGAACTCGTCGAGCGTTTTCATGCACGGCGTGGCAACTCCATCGATCCCGAGACGGCACGCCAAGGCGGACTACTGTTCGCCTCGGGCTTGATTGCGGGCGAGGCCATCATTGGCGTCTTGATCGCCATCCCCATCGTTTGGTCCGGAAAGGTGGATGTGCTCTCCTTACCGCAAGCGTGGCAGCTCGGCCAATGGGTGGGCCTTGGCGCGCTCGGCCTGATCGGCTGGCAGCTCTACCGGAACGCGATCGCGACCACGGACCCCGCATGACCCGAGCAGGTTATTCAGCGCTCAGGTGCCCACGTGCATCCTGAGAGGTCGCCATCACGGTTACTGATCACCTTGTCTCTCGCCGCGGTCTATCTGATCTGGGGCGCGAGCTTTGCCGTCACCAAGTTCATGGTCGGGGGACTGCCGGCCTTGCTTGCGGGATCCGCACGATTCCTGGGCGCGAGCGCGCTGCTCCTTGCACTGGCACTGCATCGCGGTGAGCGGATCCCGACGCAGCGCCGTGAGTGGCGACATTTTCTGGTGATGGGCGTCTCTCAGGTCGTGCTCTCCGCCGGCATCAACGCGCTCGCACTCAAGCATCTGCCCTCCAACCAGTCCGCCCTGCTGAACGCCAGTGGTGCACTCTGGATCGCGATCCTCGGAAGCTTGGGCTCCAAGGGCCATCCGCTGACCCGACAAGTCTCGGTCGGCGTCGCTCTGGGATTCCTCGGGGTGGCGCTTCTGGTCTGGCCACACGATGGTTTTTCATTCGCGGACTTCAGCTGGCAGCTCATCGTGCTGGGCGCTTGCCTGTCGTGGGGAATTGGAACGATCTACTGCCGCCGCACGCGCATCGAAACACCCATGCTGATGTTCACTGCCCTCAACATGTTCGTCGGCGGACTGGTGCTGTTGTCGGCGGGCACCCTGGCGGGTGAACTCCCGCAATGGCAATGGCACTGGCCGAACATGCTGGCCCTCTTGTACCTGATGGTCTTCAACTCAGGCTTGGGTTACACCTCGTACAACTATCTGACACGACACACCTCACCGGCTCTGGTGTCAACTTATGCCTACGTAAACCCTGCGGTGGCCGCGGTCGTGGCCTGGCTCGCGCTCGGCGAAAAACTCACCGCGCATCAACTCGGGGGTATGGCCATCATCCTGATGGGCGTCGTTCTGGTATCGCTCGGCGAAGTCTCCTCGCCTCGCCGGACCATCACACGAGAGACACGCCGCTGAGACGGCCGGTACCAACCCCTCAGTTGCGGGCAAACGCCGAACCGAACCAAGTGACCACACTGATGGTCAGCGCGGTGAAAAACGCCGCATGAAAGCCCGACAGGTGCATGCCCGGCAGCAGCCAGGCCACCAGAGCGACCATGGCCGTATTGATCACGGGCAGGAAGAGCCCGAGCGTCAGGATGGTGATCGGCAACGTCAGGATCACGAGGAGCGGCTTCATCACGGCATTGATCACGCCGAGCAGCAAGCCGGCGAGCAGCAGCGTGAGCGAAGTATCAAAAGACACCCCGTCCACCATCTGCGTCGCCAACCAAAAGCCGATGATCGCCAGTGCGCCCCGTAGCGCCATCGTGGTGAGCGGATGACCGGGCCTGACGTTCATTGGTAGCGAATCCCGTGACGCATCACGAGCGTCAGTTGCTGTAGTCGATCGATATGCCGCAGAAGATCACCCTGCACCGCAATGATATCCGCGAACTTACCCGGCGTGATGCTGCCGGTATAGCCGCTCACTCCGAGCGCCTCGGCAGCACCGAGGGTCGAGGCGTGGATTGCTTCGGCCGTCGACAGGCCAGCCGCCTGCACGAGCAGTTCGACCTCCTGCCAGGGTGCGCGGGCAGTGAGCTGTCCCGGCTCACCGGCGGACGAGCCCATCAGCAACCGAGCACCTGCGTCACGGGCGTCCTTGAGGCGTGCCGCCAGCGCCTCGCGCCTTAGCGCCGGTAGGTAGACCGAGCCCAGCGTCTGCGGAGGGTAAAGCGACTGCCGGATGTCCGCTGCCACCAGTGCCGGCATACCCTGCTGCCAGTCGGGATCCGCGAGCGTGTCCGGGTGACGTTGCAGCCACTCGAGGTTGGTGAGGACGGAACCCCCCACGCTCCACGGCACCGGTCGACCCTCTTGGGCGCGGCGGGCGAGCGCTCTGCGCCCCGCCTCCGGCCAGCGGTCGTTGACGTCTTCACCCAGACCCACGAGCGCGGCTGCGCCGGCCTCGATGGCGACCGCAAGATCCTGATCATGATGCAGCTCGGCGATCCACGGCAGATGGTGTCGAGCCGCTGCCTCCGAGATCGCCGCGAGCTCGGCGCGGGTGAACTCGGCGGGTGCCCGAACGAGGATCAGGTCCACGCCGCGCGATGCCAGCTTCTGAACCGCCTCGCGCGCATCGGGAGCTCCGGACACGGCCCATTGACGCAAGCGATCCGTGGCCACCGGCGAGGGCACCAGTGCCGGACCCGATACCACCAGACCGGGTCCCGGCGCGGTCCACGCATCGATGCCATCACGAACGCTGATGGCCGCGCCTAGCGGCGAGCCAAGATCACGCGCACTGGTGACACCATGACGCAACAGGATCTGTGCCGCGGCGGGCATCAGCACACGTTCCGCGAGCGGCAGATACCGCTCCCGCCAAACGGCGGGGTCACCGTGGCCGAGCTCGCTGGTACGGACATCGAGATCGACAAGGCCCGGCAAGACCGTCATGCCAAACGTTGAGATCACCCGCGCGTTTTCCGGCACCGGCACGGTGTCGACCGTACCCACGGCGATGATCCGCTCGTCCTCGATCAGCACCACGCTGCGATCAACCGCTGCCGCCTGGCTACCGTCGAGCAAGGTGCCGCCGACCAAGGCAACCGTGGTCGCCTCGGCCACACCGCCCAGACACATCAGGATGAACACCAACCCTCGAGCGGATCGTGCCCATGCGTGTGCGACGCGGCGAGTCAAGGGCATGATGAAGAGAGGGTCGACATGCACTCAGTATATTCCGGAGCTCTGAGAGCAGTGTGGCCAACGCACCGGTACGGCACCAATGGCTATACTGTTTGCAGTCAGTCGCCTCATCGTGGGAGCTATCGTGACACTGCGCTGCCGAATGGTATTGCTGGGGCTGCTCCTGACGAGCGGGCTTGGGGTCACTCGCGCCGATGATCTCACGGCCCTGAGTGGTGACTTTTGGCGCTGGAGGGCCATCGAGCAGCCGTTCACCGGTGACGATATTCCACGTATCGAAAGACCACCAGGCTTCACGGTCGATTGGTCGGCCGCAACCATTGAGCAGCGATTGCAGGCGCTCGATGGCTTCGAGCAGCGCTGGCGCTTGCTCGAACCGCATGGCGATACGCCGATTGCGATGCAAGTCGATCATCGTCTGATCGGTTCGGCGATCGCGCGAGTCCGCTGGGAGCTTGCCGTGAACCCCGGCTGGCGCCGAAACCCAGGCTTCTACATCGATCAGACGCTCGGATCCGTCTTCGAGCTGCTGTTACCTCCACCCCCTTTCGACGCCGAACGAGAGCGCGCCTTGATCGAGCGTGTCTCGCGTATTCCAGCCACGCTCTTCGCTGCGAGGCAGAACCTCACCGACCTAAGGCGCCCGTTCGGCGTACTCGCCATACAGTCGCTCGCGGACGTGCGTAGCCGACTCGACAGGATGCGACTGGCACTGGAGCCATCGCTGTCGCCCACGACACGGCAGACACTGCGTCGCGTGCTGCCACCCGCCATCGCGGCGCTCGAGCAGTACCGCCAATGGCTCGGCGAGCGGAATGATCGGGCGTCTCCCGATACGGCCATCGGCCGCGAAGCCTACGAGTACTTCCTGCACGATGTCGCGCTACTGCCCTACACACCGGAGAGGATGCTTGCGGTAGGCGCCGAGGCTTGGGCGCGCTCGGTCGCTTTCGAAAGCTATCAGGCAGCACGTCTCGTGGGCGTTCCGCCGGCGACGCTCTTCCCCTCGGCCGAGGCGCAGATCAAGGCGGAAGCCACCGCGGAACAGTCGATTCGGGATTTTCTGGTCACACAGCATCTACTCCACATCCCTCGCGATCTGCCGCATTACCGCAACCAACTGCTGCCGGACTATCTAGCGCCGATCCAGGAGCTTGGTGTCACCGACGATCTCACCGGCCCCACTCGGGCCACGGTGGATGCCGTGAGCTACATCCGAACGCCGCGACCCGATCTTGGGTTCTTCTATCGGTCAACAGCGCAAGATCCAAGGCCCATCGTGGTGCACGAGGGCGTTCCTGGTCATTTCTTTCAGCTCTGGCTCGGCTGGCAGCAGGACGATCCGATACGCCGTCACTACTATGACTCGGCATCCAACGAGGGCATTGGGTTTTACGCCGAGGAAATGATGCTGCAAGCGGGCCTTTTCGATGACGCTCCCCGGACGCGCGGCACGATCTACAGCTTCATGCGCCTTCGGGCATTACGCGTCGAGGTCGATGTGAAGCTCGCACTCGGGGTGTTCACGCTGCAGCAGGCCGCGGAATATCTCGCGCGCACCGTCCCGATGGACCAGGCGTCCGCACTGGAGGAAGCGGCGCTGTTCGCGAGCACTCCCGGTCAGGCGATCTCCTACCAGATCGGCAAGAGTCAACTGACGGCACTGCTTGCCGACGCTCGGCGTCACAGCGGTGATGCGTTCATGCTCGAGGAGTTCAACGACTTCGTGTGGCGTAACGGCAATGTGCCGTTCGCGTTGCAGCGTTGGGAACTGCTCGGCGATCCTTCGGAACTCCCGAACCCCTTGCCGGTGCCGCGCCAGCAATGACACCGTCGTCGCCCGGAGAACGGACTCTCGGCGGGCGTCCCGACATTCAACGAGGACTATTCATGCGAGCCACCCATCGCTTTATCGCACTGATGCTGATGAGCATGCCCCTCATGGGAGCGCTGGCGGTCCCTTCATCGCCATTGACGCTCGAGCGGCTCTATCAATTGCCATGGCTCACCGGTACGGCGCCGGAGCAAGCGCGCTGGGCGAGCGACAGTCGCCGTCTGGCGTTCCTGTGGAACGATGACGGTGGCAACTTCCGCGATCTGTGGCTTGTGACCACGAGAGATGGCGCGGTACAGCGTGTGACGACACTACCGAGGCTTGCCTTACTCCCAGCCGATGCCGACGAATGGAGTCGCCAGATACGCATTGCCGACGTGGAGACCGACCCCGGTGTCACTGCGTACTGCTGGACCGCCGACGGTCATTGGTTGGTGTTCGTCTATCGCGGCCAGCTCTATCGCGTGGCTCCGGGAGAGACACCCACGCTCATCAGCAACGACATCCAACACGCCTCCTCACCGGAAGCGGCCTCGTACGGCAGCCGGGTGGCTTTTATCGCGAATGGCGCTCTCTGGACGGTCGAGGTCGGCGCCTCGGCGCCGACGCCGCACGTCGTACACGACCCCAAGACCCACGATGTGGAAGTGGAATCGTTCTACTGGTCTGGCGATAGCAAGACACTGGCATTCGTGGAGACGGACTCGCGCAACATTCATCAACGGGCGTTGCCGGACTATCTGGCCGATGAGACCCGCCTGACGATGATCCGACGCGCTTTTCCCGGGGAGCCGTCCGAGGCGCGGCGCGTGGGTATCAGCGAGGCACAGGGGGGACCGGTCCACTGGCTCACGCTCGGCAAGGATCCGGAAGATCAGATCTTTGCGATCGCCTGGTCTCCGGACCATCGGCATCTGCTGATCGACACCAGTGATCTTTACATCAAGGATCGGCGCCTGTTGATCGTCGATGCGTCCTCGGGCATCGCCCGCACGCTGGTCCACGAGCATGATGCAGGCAATGTCACTGCAGAATGGTGGGCGGATTGGGCGCCGGATGGCAAAAGCGTTCTGTTCACCTCGGACCGTGACCGCGATTACCACGTGTACAGGGCCCCACTGGCCGGTGACACCCCAGTCGCCGTCACTGCCGGCGACTGGGCCGTCTTCGCCGCCGCGGTCTCAAAGGCATCAGGCTCCTTGTTCGTGATCGGCAACGCCGAACGTGCGGAAGACCGTCGACTGCTGCAAGTCCCGCTATCCGGAGGAACACCGCGTCTTGTGACCCCTGCGCATGGCTATCACGAGGCCACCGTGTCACCGGATGGGCGATGGATCGCGGATCTGCATTCGGATGACGTCACACCGACCGACCTCTATCTGGGTCGCATCAATCAGCCACTTAGGCAGATCACGCATTCACCGGTGCCGGAGTTCACGAGCCACCGTTGGGCGGCGGCACATTACGTGTCGTTCCCGAATGTCGACGACGGCGCCCTACTGCATGCGCGTTTGACGCTACCGCCGGATTACCAACCGGGCCGTCGGTATCCGGTCATTCTGGGCTCGGTCTACAGCAATACCGTCCACAACCGCTGGGGCGGTCGGGTGTATCACCCGACCTGGGCGCTCGATCAATATCTGGCCCAACAAGGCTATGTGCTCATGAATGTCGATATCAGTGGTAGCTCGGGCTACGGCAAGGCATTTCGTCAGCGCATTCGTGAGGATTACGGCGGCGTCGACGTGCAGGATCTTTATAGCGGTGTGCGCTACCTGATCGATGCCGGCATTGCAGATCCGAGGCGGGTTGGGATCTGGGGCAGTAGCTACGGCGGTCTTCTGACCACCATGTCGCTATTCAAGAAACCGGGCGTCTATGCGGCAGGCGTCGCGGGCGCACCGGCCACCAGCCTCTATCATGCGGAAACCGGCGAAATGCGCACGATGATGGCGCCCGGCGATCACGCCGCACAGTATGCCGCTGCCTCACCGTTTCTGTACTCACAAGGCTTGAGCGATCCTTTGATGATCATCCATGGCATGCGTGATGACACGGTGCTTTTCAAGGACACACTCACCCTGACGCAGCGGCTGATCCTCGAGGGAAAAGATATTGATCTGGTCACGCTGCCGGATGCACCCCATGGATGGGATACCCGCGGTCTCGCGCAGACCCGGTTCGCCTTCAGGAAGTTGGTCGACTTCTTTCGGCGCCACTTGGGAGAGGGGCCAACGCCCTGATCGGCGCGCCGCCGTCACGACGGCGGTCGCTGCGTCTCGCGCGTCAATCGGCGGCGACTCCGCTCGGGTAGCAAGCCGGCGGGCCGCCAGAGCAACGTGAGCGCGAGCAGGAGACCAATCAACACGATGCGGGCGGCCGCCGCCTGCGCCTGAGCTTCGGGAGTGAACCATGCAGCGGCCGCAAGACCCGTGCCACTCCAGATCGCAGAAACGATCACGGCACCCAGCAGCACACCCCGGTGGTTGCCGCTACCGCCAATCACCAACATCGCCCAGATCTGGAAGGTCAGGGTGGCCGTATAGTGATCCGGCGAGATGAATCCGATGGAGTGCGCCTCAAGCGCCCCGCCCAATCCCATCAGTGCACCGCCCACCGCAAAGGCCTGGAGTCGGTAGGTGCTCGCCCGTTTTCCGAGCGAGAGCGCCGCGCGTTCATCCTCGCGTATCGCGCGCAGCACCCGGCCCCAGGGGCTCTCCGAGAGCCGCTCCAGAAGGACGTACACCAGGACAACGATGCCGGCAACGACACCAAGGTTCGCACATGCAAACCAAGCCGGTCGATCGGCGAGCATCGGGAACGGTCGGGGAATGAACCCAATCCCCAAGGGACCCCCCGTCACAGACGTGGCGTTGCGAAGCGAGAGTTCGACCACCACGGCGATCCCGAACGTGGCGATCGCCAGATAGTCGGTACGCAACCGCAAGGTCAAGGCACCGACCGCTGCCGACAGCGCGCCGGTGAACAACATCGCCACGATCAGTCCGAGGACGATGCCGACCCCGGCACCCTGCAAGGTGCTGGGCAGCCAGGCGGTTGTGACGAGCGCGGTGCTGTAAGCACCGAGTGCGATAAACGCGGCGATACCCACGTTGAATAGTCCGGTCTTGCCCCACTGCAGGTTGAGCCCCAAACCACTGAGCCCGTGAATCAGTGCCAGCACACTGAATTGGGCGACATAGGCAAGCCATCCCGAGAGGTGATCCATCAGGGTCGACTCCCGAAAAGACCGCGCGGCCGAATCAGCAACACGACGATCAGTACAACGAGAGACACCGCAGCGCGCCACTCGCCGCCAATGAAACGAACCGTGGCGGCTTCCGCCACGCCGATGATCACCGCACCGATCGCGGCACCCGGCACACTGCCGATACCGCCGAGAATCGCTGCCGCAAAGAGCGGCAACAGTAGCTCCGAACCCATGGAGGGCCGGATCTGCACCAGCATCCCGACCGCTACTCCGGAGAGCGATGCCAATACCGCGCCCAGTAGCCAAGTGGCGCGTATCACTGCGGCGACGTCGATCCCGACCACTGCCGCGAGCGTAGGGTTCTCGCTCACCGCGCGCATTTTTCGGCCCAGCTGGGTGTGGGAGAGCAGCAACCCGACGCCCACCGTGATCAAGATGGCGGCGCACAGCACGGCGAGCTGATCCGGCGTTGCGCGCAGGTCGAGTCCTAAGGGCACCGCGATCTGCAGGTCGTCGGAGTAGTACCGCGGTCGCGAGGTGAACAGCAGCTCAAGCAACGCCCGCAAACTCAGCGACACGCCGAAGCTCGCCATCACAGAACTGATCGCCGTAGCGCGGGCACGCAACCGCCGAAACAGTAACGCATCCAGTGCCAGCGCGAGCGCTCCGGTGCCGATGGCCGCTACCAGCGCGCACAGCAGCCATCCGCCCCCGACCGAGAAGGGCCCAAACCCCTCGGGGATCCATCCGGTGAACATACCAATGATCGTGGCGAGCGCCATCGTCAGGTATGCGCCCCAGGAAATGAATTCTCCATGAGCGAAATTGGCGAAACGTAGATTGGCATAGGTCAGCGTCACGCCGATGGCGCCGAGCGCCAGGATCGCACCATCGACGAGGCCATCAGCGAGAAACTGAAGATTCATGACGAGAGCGCCGTGGTGCGACCACCAAGATAGATCGCGGCAAGCTTCGGGTCGGCCGAGAGCTCGGCGGGCAGACCCGTCAAGCGCGTCTGGCCATCGGCCAACACGAGGACGCGATCGGCGACCGCGAGTGCTGCGCGGACGTTCTGCTCGACCAACATTATCGCCACGCCCTCGGTGGCGATGTCACGGAGCTGCCGTGTGAGCTCGGTGACCGCTCGTGGCGAGAGACCCGCGGTTGGCTCGTCGAGGAGCAGCACCTGTGGCCGCGCCATCAATGCGCGCGCCACGGCGAGCGTCTGCCGCTGACCTCCCGATAGGCGACCTGCGGGCAGCGAGGTCCTGGCGGCGAGCTCGGCATACCGTGACAGCAGCTCGCGGATGCGGTCGCGGCGCGCCGTGGAGGACATGCGGTCGACGGCGAGCGCAAGGTTGTCTTCGACCGACAAGTTCGCGAACACGTTTTCCAGCTGCGGGACATACGCGAGACCTTGAGCGCAGCGCTGATGAACGGGCTGTCGCGTCAGATCAACGTCACCAAGATGAACACTGCCGTCGCATGGGATCAGCAGACCCGCGATAGCACGGATCAACGTTGATTTGCCGGCGCCGTTGGGTCCGAGCACCGCCAGGATTTCGCCACGCGCCAGCTGTAGATCGACACCTTTGACGATCGGCGTGGCAGGCTCGTAGCCCGCCACCAAGGCCTCGACCCGCAGTAGGTGACTCATGCGGCAGTACTGCCAACATAGGCTTCGGCGACCCGCGGATCCGCCAGCACGTCCACAGCCGTGCCCTCGGTGAGCACCCGACCATTCGCCATCACCACTACACGATCACAAAGATCGGCGATCAGGGAGAGCTGGTGCTCGATCAGTAGCACTGCAAGGCCGCCGTCCGCGAGTGTCGACAAGCGATCCGTGATGGCCTCTACCAGGCGCGGATGCACCCCTGCCGTGGGCTCATCGAGCAGCATCACCGCAGGGTCCGCCATCAGCACTCTCGCAATCTCGAGAAGCTTTCGTTGTCCACCGGACAAGACCCGTGCCGGCTCGTCCGCAAGCGCCGACAGACCGACAAACTCGAGATGCGCCATGGCAAGCTCGACCAAGCGTCGTTCCGCCGCCGCGACACGCTGCGGCGAACACACGCTGACCCACAGCTTTTCACCGGGATGATGGGCCGCACCAAGCAGCGTGTTCTCGAGGACCGTCAGGGCCGCGAATGGCCGCGCGATCTGGAAGGTGCGACCAAGACCGTCGGCCAGGCGCGTGTCTGCCGGCCGGCGCTCAACGGATATGCCACGCAAGCGAACCACGCCGCTGGAAGGCGCCCGTTCACCCGCCAACACGTCGAACAGCGTCGACTTACCGGCGCCGTTCGGACCGATCAGTCCGACGATTTCTCCGGACTTGACGGACAATGAGACCCCATCCACTGCCAAAACGCCGCCAAAGTGCTGACAGATCTGGATCGCCTCGAGGATCGGTGTCGCGGCGCTCGCAGGGTCCGCCGGGGCGTGCAGTAGGGCTTTCATCGTGGACGGATCCTTCGTAAGCTTGCGACGGTAGCCGCCCGACCGTCGGTCGGCAAGAGGCGCTCGCGCGGCGCCGAGCTACTGCCAGGGATTTGCCATGACCATCGACCGTTTCGCGCACCACGCCTTGGCGCTCCTGGCGTTACCTCTGCTGACCTTACCTCACGGCCTCGCCACTGCGGCCGAGTGCCGTATGTCGGTCGGTGTGGTGATGGAACTGACCGGTACGGCCGGCGCCTATGGTCAAGCGGCCGCGAAGGCGATCGAGATGGCCTTCGGCGACATCAACACGGCCGGCGGCGTTCGGGGCTGTCGACTGGTCACCGATACCCGCGACTCACAAAGCCAGGCGACGGTCGGCATCGATGCCGCCAACCAGCTGGTGCAGCTCGACAAGGTGCAGGTGCTCATCAGCGGCATCTCCTCCGTCTCGATCCCGATTCTCGAGTCGGTGACAGGGCCCGCGAAAGTACTGCAGGCCTCACCTTCCGCCTCATCTCCACGACTGACGGAGCTTGCGCGCGACGGGCGAGCGGGTCGGAATTTCTTTAGGACCATCACCTCCGATGCCCTTCAGGGAACGGCCGCGGCACGTTACGCCACTGATCTCGGCATGAAGCGGATCGCGATCATCTATGTCAACAACGACTTCGGGACCCAGCTGCAGAAGGAGTTCTCACGGACTTACCGGGGACTCGGCGGCACCGTGGTCGCTGCGACACCCTACAACGAGCGCCAGAGCAGCTTTTCGGCGGAGGTATCCACGGCGCTCGCCACCCGGCCCGATGCACTTTATCTGATCTCCACACCGGTGGAGGGTGCGAGCATCGCGCGCGCTTGGATCTCGCAAGGCGGCGTGCGGCGCCTCTTGCTGAGCGATGGCATGAACAGCGCCGACTTCATCCATGCCGTGGGCGCCAAATATCTGAACGACGCCTACGGCACCTCATCGGGCACCACCACGTCGGAGTCGACCCGGTACTTCAACGAGCGCTACCGTGAGTATGCTCACTTGGATCCGGCAAGCCCCGCGGCAGACCGTGCATATGATCTCGGCGCACTCATTGGTCTCGCGGCAGTCGCCACACCGAAGACCGATGGCAGCTCGCTGCGCACCGCGCTCGCTCGGGTCACGGATCCCAAAGGCACGGTGATACACGCCGGTGCGAGCGAATTCTCGAGAGCCATCGCCCTGCTGGCCACCGGTAAAAACATCCGCTACGAAGGCGTCATCGGGCCCGTGGAGGTCGACGGCTATGGCGATATCAGTGGTCCTTTCCGTCTGTGGCAGATCCAAAATGGCATCGTGACCACTCACGGCATGCTGGCGGCGGAGACCGTGGCGTCACTCAGGCAACGAATGATCGACACCGGAACGAAACCATGAGCCAGCGAGTACCTGAGCGAGAACACATCGGCGGCGACCTGGACATCAGCCGGCTCGTCACCGGCCTATGGCAAGTGGGCGACATGGAGCGTGATCACGGCCCGCTCGATCCAGAGCTCGCCTCGTCAGCGCTCCTCGACTACGCGCGTGCGGGATTTGACAGCTTCGACATGGCTGATCACTACGGCAGTGCCGAAATCATCAGCGGTCGGCTCCTGGCACGCTGGACACGCGGCGAACTTCCCGGCCGGAAACGACCCACCGTGTTCACCAAGTGGTGTCCTCAGCCGGGTCCGATGACCCACGAGGTGGTCCGTGCCGGTGTCCAGCGCAGTCTCGACAGACTGGGGGTCGATTGCATCGACCTGCTGCAGTTCCACTGGTGGAGCTTCGATCATCCGGCGTATCTGGATGCCTTGAAAATTCTGGCGGAGCTGCGTCAGGAAGGACTGATTCGCCATCTTGGCGTCACGAACTTCGACACCGCTCACCTGCGCCTCCTGATTCACCATGGGATTCCCATCGCGACCAATCAGGTGTCTTTTTCGCTGCTTGACCGGCGCGCCGCCGGCGACATGAGCGCCCTCTGCCTGCAGCATGGCATTCGACTGCTCGCCTACGGGACGCTGGGTGGTGGCCTGATCTCGGAACGTTGGCTCGGGACGGAGGAGACTGCAGCGGCCACGATCCGCGACTGGAGCAAAATGAAGTACCGGCGCTTCGTGGATGCGGTCGGTGGTTGGAAGGCGCTGCAAATCCTGCTCGAGACAACCGCGCGCATCGCCGAGCGTCATCGAGTTTCGATCGCCAATGTAGCCAGCCGATGGGTGCTCGAGCAGCCCGCGGTCGCCGCCACCATCATTGGAGCGCGCCTGGGTGAGCGGGAACACCGGGAGAACAACCTCAACGTCTTCGACTTTGCGCTCGATGCTGACGATCACCAGGCGCTCGAGCGTGCGTTCGCCAACCTGCGCATGTTGCCGGGTGATTGTGGCGATGAATATCGACGCCCTCCCTTTCTGACAGCCTCCGGCGATCTCAGTGACCACCTGCAAACACTCCCGCGGGCCTATCAAGCGACCGCCGTCGACGGCCGCTCGGAGCGATGGCAGGTGTCCTCGGGCACCTACTGGGAACCCATCTGCGGATATAGCCGGGCCGTACGCATCGGTACTCGCGTCCTGGTCAGCGGCACCACTGCAACCCATGGCAGCGAGGAGTGCGTCTGTCCCGACGACGCCGCGGGCCAAGCCACTTTCGTACTCGACAAGATCGCCGCCAGTCTCGCGGCACTGGGCGCATCGCTCGAGGATGTGATCTCGACGCGCGTCTATCTTCAGGACGCTGCGGACTGTGAAGCGGTCGCGCGCGTCCACGGGCGTTACTTCGGCCACGTTCGGCCCGCCAACGTGCTGCTTGAGGTGGCCCGACTGATTGGTCCCTACCGGGTGGAGATCGAGGCGGAAGCCATCACGGATAGAAGCGTGCCAACTTGAGACGCGGTGTGATCACGGGCATGATGCGGACGAGCAGCGGTTGATGCATCCCATGCCGCCCAAGGAGAGCTCATGACCCTCGTTTACTGCGTGATGGCCCTTGCCCTGATTCAGTATCTGCTCTTCACTTTTTCGGTCGGTGGCGCCCGAGGGCGCTATGGCGTCAAGGCACCCGCCACCAGCGGTCACGAGATCTTCGATCGCTATTTCAGAGTGCAGATGAACACGCTGGAATTGATCGTCGTACTGGTGCCGGCGTTGCCATTGTTCGCGTACTACGTGAATGCCGGTATCGCGAGCGCGCTTGGGATCGTTTACCTGATCGGACGCACACTGTACTTCCGCACCTACATCAAGGAACCATCTAAGCGTGGCGTCGGTTTCGTGCTGTCATTTCTGCCCATCGCGATCTTGCTGCTCGGTGGCCTGATCGGCGCCATCGGGGTGTTGATCAAAGCCTGATCACGTCCCGTTGGCGGACGGCGGCAAATCTGTCTCGACGAGAATCGGCGCTGTGATCGTCTGATCTCGCTTTGAAATGAACTCGTACAGGGCGAGGTCCTGAAGCACCTCGCTCAACGGCAACGGCTTGCCGATTTCGAAGCCCTGTCCATAGGCCACACCCAGGCTTTCCATCCTGATCTGTAGCGCAGATGTCTCGACATTCTTGGCCACCGCCAGGATATCCATCGACTTGGCGAGCTGCGAGATCGCGCCAACCATCGACTCCGCGCGCGGCTGGTTGAGTGCATTCCGCACCAGCGTGCCATCGATCTTGATCACCGACACCGGCAAATTGTGCAGGTCGGCAAGCGAGAAACTGCCACTTCCGAAATCATCCAGCGCGAACTCACAGCCGAGCTGGCGAACCGCACTCATGAAGCGCGCCGCGCGCTCAAGTTGATGACTTGCAACCGTCTCCGTGAGCTCGAAGCAGATGGTCTCCGGAGGCAGCCCTGTGGCGGCAAATCTCGATTCGATGAATGCCGCCATCTCGGGGTCCGCAATCGACTGGCTCGACAGGTTGATCGAAAAACGAGCCATCCGGCCTTGCAGCAGCGAGGCATGGTGAGAAAGCTCGCGAAGCGTGCGCTCGATCACCCAACGATCGATCGCCGGCATCAGCTGGTAGTGCTCGGCCGCCGGCAGAAACTTCGAAGGCGGCAGGTGCTCGCCACTCTTGGCGATCAATCGGATCAGTATCTCGTAGCGCGGTACCGCACCCGGCGTGAAGGCCAGTGGCAGCATCGGCTGCGCGAGCAGGGCGAACCGGCCGGAGGCGATCGCACCACGAATCGTCGGCACGATCTGGACTTCACCGAGACGACGCAACATGCTGGAGTCACCGCTGTCGAAGATTTCGGTTCGGTTGCGACCGCGGGACTTCGCCATCTTGGCAGCGATCTCGGCCGTTGCAAGCGCGTGCGAGAGCGGCTGCTGGGAATCGGCCGGCAAGGCGGCAACCCCTGCGCTGACCGTCACCTTCAGCGTTCCCTCCTTGTGGGGATGCAAAAGCTCGGATGCCGCAAAGCGGATCTCCTCGGCAGCTTCCGCCGCTTCGTCCAAGGTGGCGCCATTGATGAAGATCGCGAACCGATCTCCCGAAATGCGCGCACACAGCGCACCAATCGGCGCACGGCGCCGGATGATTTGTGCGATCGCGGCGATGACTTCATCGCCAACATGCATCCCATAGTTTTCATTGACGACATGCAGCTGATCGATATCGATGTAGATGAGCGCATCGGCACTCGACTCCGGACGTCTCGCAAGCTCCGTCGTCACTTGTTGCTCGAGCGCGCTACGCGAAAGCAAACCGGTCGCAAGGTCATAGTGCGTGATCAGGATTGCAGTGACTTTCTGGGCGAGAAGCTCGGTCAGACGTTGCTGCCGACGCTCGAAATCCGCAGCATCAGCGGGATTGAAAAACGCGAGAAAGCCCACGACCCGTGTCTGCGGATGGCGTACCGGGGCAGCAACGATCTTCGCTGGTGGCAGACTCTCATTGACGTCGCCATCCTGATTGAATGTCAGCGATTGCTGCTTGAGCTGAATCCAATGCATCAGATGGCGATGGGTGCCGGTCACCAGCTGGGTTGCGGCGCTTCGCGACTCGCCATGACGGGTTCGAATCAGTGCGATACCACGCTCCGGTACGATCAGTGCGCCCACGGTGCATCCGAAATGTTCGATGGCATGCTGCACGAGTCGACCAAGCTCATCCGCATCGACGCTGCCATCGGCCGGCGTCTGCGCGGATCCCGCCAGAAGCTTGAGATCGCGGTCACGCGCGGTGAGTTCCGTCGACAGGGCGAGCAAGGACGACTGCAGCACGAGTTCCTGGCGCAAACACAGCAACAGAGGGCGCACCAGTTGCACCAACAACGCCGGCGGCGGCGGCTCGTCTTCCTTGATCGTACGGACAACGATCGTGACCTGGCGGTGGCCCATCCGATCCCAGAGCAACAGACCGTAGGCGGTGCCGTTGCGCAAAAGGCGCATACGCCCGTCGAGATCATCGGGCTTGCCCAGCGCCTGGCTGACCAGCGTCTTGGCAAAAGCCTCGAGTTCGGGTTCCACCGCCGCGCCACTGGTCCAGAGGCACGCGCCCGATGGGGCATAGACCGTGACCACCTCGATCAAAGAATACAAACTCTTGAGGAGCGTCGCGTACGGCTCCCAGGTGATCTGGCTCAGAGGATGGGCTTGCTCGGCAACCACGGCGCCTGTGTTCCTTCCGTTGGACCGTTGTCAGACCGCAGCCTACGCCAAATTAGCGTTGACGACAGTCGTAACCCTACGGATTCATTACTCAGGATGAGCCCCAGGGCCGTAGAAAGCGGGCGGGGTCGATCGGGTGGGTGCCATCGCGCACCTCGAAGTAAAGCGCAGGTCGGCTACCGTCTCCACCCCCCGTGATACCAATGACGGACCCCGCCGGCACCGATTCACCCACCGACCGGGTCAACGACTCGTTGTAACCGTACAGCGTGAGGTAGCCCTCGCCGTGATCAAGAATCATCAGCAACCCAAGTCCCGGTAGCCAGTTGGCGAAAATGACCCGCCCAGCGACCGGGGCCCTCACCTCGGTGTGGGGTGCGGTTTCGAGAACCAGGCCGGTCCAGTTGAGACCGGCGGCGCGCGGCTCACCAAAGCGGCTCGTGATCTTCCCAGTCACAGGCCAACTCATCCGACCTTTAAGCGCTGCAAAGCCGCCGCGAAGCTTTGGATCAGTGGCGACGGTCGCAGGCTTGCGGTGCAACGCCCGTTTCAGGCGATTGAGCAGATCCTCCAGTGAGGCGGCGTTGGCCTTCAGGTCATTGAGTGCCTGGGTTCGGCTCGCCACCTTGGATTTCAGGACCGCCAGGGCCCGTTGCTGCTCCGCCTTGGCAAGATCCAGGGTGTGCGCTTCGCGACTACGCTCGGCCTCGAGTGCCGCAAGTTGCTCCGTCTCCCGCTTCAGCGCCTCGTCAAGATCGGCGAGCCGGGTCGTCTCGGCGTGAATTTCCCGAATTCGCGCCTCGCGGGCCCGCGTCAGATAACCGGCTTCCGCCAGTCCACGGCTCAGCGCGGCAGGATCATCGACGCTGAGGAGCATTTTGAGCTCCGAAGCACGACCCGCTTCGTAGCTCGCCCGAAGATCGGCGGCCAGTGCCGCCTGCTGGGCTCGCAACGCGCCACCGGCTCGGGCGCTCTGGTCGACGAGTTCAAGATGCCTCGCCTCGCTCTGCAGGCGTCGGGCGCGGACCGCCTCGAGCCTCTTTTCGGCACTGCCAAGGGCCACATCGGCTGCGCGCAGCGCCGCGGCGACCTGATCACGGCGGGCCACTTCGGCCTGTACGGCCTGAGTGACCGCGCGGATTTCCGCCTGCACGTGCTCAAGTTCGTGGGATGCCGCTTTCGCCGAGGGCGTTTTGGGGGTGGCGAGCACCGGGGCGCCCCCAAAGAGCGACCCAAAGGTCGACACGACGACTGCGGCGATCAGACATGACGAAGCTTTCACGGAACATACTGTAGCCGAGAGCGGCCCGGCGCAGGCGACTGCTATACTGACGGGCTTACGCGGCGCCGAGCACGGAAACCCCTGACCATGCAGCAGTTTTTAGACTACGCGAGCCATCACCCCTGGTACGTGGTGGCGGCCATCGCCATGGTCCTGGTGGTGGCTGTCTACGAGTTTCGTGAGGCGCGCGCCTCCTTCGGCTCGATCGGCACCGCGGAGGTGATCCGTCTGGTGAACGGTGGTGCTCTGCTGATCGACATCCGGCGCAAGGAAGACTTTGATGCCGGGCACATCGCGGGCGCCCGACAGATGGCGAGCGACGAGATTGCCGCGGGTGCCGCGAGCCTCGAGCGCTTCAAGGACAAGGCGGTCATCGCGTACTGCGAAACCGGCATGACCGCCGGTGCCGCCGCGCGGCACCTCGCACGGCTCGGGTTCAAGAGCACCTACAACCTGCGTGGCGGACTCGCCGCGTGGCGGCAGGAGAACCTGCCGTTGGTCAAAAGCTGAGGTCCTCCGATGAGCGGCATCGCGATCACCGTCTATGCAACGAGCTGGTGTCCCTACTGCAGTCGGGCGCGCGCGCTGCTGGATGCCAAGGGGGTCAGCTACACACTGATCGACATCGAGCAGTCTGAAGCGCTACGCGCAGAAATGATCACGCGCAGTCAGCGTCGTACCGTACCGCAGATCTTCATCGGCGAGCGCCACGTCGGCGGCTGTGACGATCTTCACGCGCTCGACGCCCGCGGCGAACTCGACCCGCTTTTGCGCGGCGCGTGAACGCACGATGCCGACCTTGTATTCCTGATCTCCATCTTCGATATTTTCCACTCCACTTCATCAACAGGATTCACTCATGGCAGACGAACTTCCAACCGCTGCACCCGGCACGGCCGATTCGGCCACACCGGAGTTTGTGCTCCAGAGCATCTACATCAAGGACGCGTCGTTTGAGGCCCCCAATGGCCCCAACATCAACGCGGCGACGTGGGCGCCACAGTTCGGCATGAACATGAACACCACCGGCACGACGCTCGCGGACAACGTCCATGAAGTTGTCCTCACGGTCACGCTCGATGCGAAGATCAATGACACGGTGGCCTACCTGGTCGAGGTGAAGCAGGCCGGCGTGTTCCTGATGCGCGGCTACTCAGCAGAAGATGCACGACGTCTGGTGACCACCTTCTGCCCGAACGTACTGTTTCCCTATGTGCGTCAGGCGATCTCGGACCTGATCAACAAGGGCGGCTTCCCGCCGTTCCTGCTGCCGCCGGTCAACTTTGATGCGTTGGTGGCTCAATCGATGGCGCAGGGCAACAACGGTCAGCTCGGCGGTACCGACGGCGGCCCGTCGATCGTCAACTGAGTCTCGGCGAACGCCGGTGTCGGTCCCGGACGACAAGGCTCGACCCGGCACGCCGATCACCGTACTCGGTGCGGGATCGTGGGGCACGGCGCTCGCCGTGCAGTTCGCCCGCGCCGGACGCCCAACGCTGCTGTGGGGCAGGAACACGGCGGCGCTGCTTGAGATGGATCAAGCGCGCCTCAACGCCGCCTATCTGCCCGATACGCCGTTCCCACCGCTCCTCGGCGTCGAAGCCGACTTCACACGGGCAGTCTCGAGCGCACGCGATCTGCTGATTGCTGTACCGAGTCTTGCGTTCCGCGAAACCCTCGCGGCACTGGCACCGATTAGATCAGCCGTTCAGCGCATCGCCTGGGCGACCAAAGGCTTCGAACTCTCGAGCGGTCTGCTGCCGCATCAGATCGCCATGGAGATCCTGCCCGGTGTGCCGGTCGCGGTGCTCTCCGGGCCGACCTTTGCACGCGAGGTGGGTCGGGGCCTACCGACCGCAATGACGGTCTCGTCGACGGATCAGGCCTTCGCGAGCGAGCTCGCACACTCCCTGTCGAGCTCACGATTTAGGGCCTACACCTCCTCGGACATCATCGGTGTCGAGGTGGGGGGTGCCGTCAAGAACGTGCTGGCCATCGCCACCGGCATGGCCGATGGCATGGGCTTTGGCGCGAATACACGTATTGCGCTGATCACGCGCGGCCTTGCCGAAATGACCCGTCTTGGCAGCGCACTCGGTGCCGAAGCCAATACCTTCATGGGCCTCGCCGCCCTGGGTGATCTGGTGCTGACGTGTACCGACGATCAGTCACGTAACCGTCGGTTCGGGTTTGCGATAGCCCGCGGTCGTTCCGTTGCCGAAGCACTCGCCGAGATCGGGCAGGTGGTCGAGGGCGTGCGAGCCGCCGAAGCGGTCAGAGCCGTCGCGCTACGCGCGGGCGTTGAGATGCCGATCGCGGAACAGGTCTATCGAGTGCTCTATCAGCAGGCGCCGCTGGAGGATACGGTCGCGGCACTGATGGGTCGCGAACTCAAGAGCGAACATTGAGGCTCAATCGAATATTCGAAAGTCATTCTGGCGCCAGGCTTCATAGACCACGAGTGCCACTGAATTCGAGAGATTGATGCTGCGATTACCGGGGCGCATCGGGATACTCAAAACGCCCTCCATGGCGAGCCCACGGAGCAGCTCAGGCGGGAGTCCACGAGTTTCCCGCCCGAACAGGAACGCATCACCAGGGCGAAAATCCACATCGCTGTAACGAGTGCCGGACCCGGTCTCGATGGCAAAAAGCCGAGCGGGCGCGACCACCTGCAGGCAGCGTTCGAGGTCGGCATGCTCCGTGACACGCGCCATCTCGTGATAATCGAGACCGGCACGGCGCACCTGTGCGGCCGCCAACGAGAACCCGAGCGGATGGACGAGATGCAGCCGACAACCGGTATTGGCGCACAGGCGGATCACGTTACCGGTATTCGGCGGTATTTCCGGCTCGAAGAGAATAATGTCGAACATGGGGCTGATCTCCAATCACCTCGCTATAATCCGCGCATGGTCAGTGTTCGTGAAGCCCCCGCCGCCTCCCTTGCCACGTCATTCTGTGGTCTGCGCTTCGCCTCCCCCATCGTGCTGCTGTCCGGCTGTGTGGGTTTCGGTGAGGAGTACACCCGCGTCGAGGGCTTTTCCAACCGGGATTGCGGGGCGGTGGTCCTCAAGGGCACGACCGAACATGCGCGCCTTGGCAATCGGCCACATCGGGTCTACGAGACCACGATGGGCATGCTGAACGCTATCGGCCTGCAGAACCCGGGCGTCGCACAGGTCGTCGATCAGATCCTGCCCACGCTGGATTTCGAGGAAACCCGCTTCATCGCCAACGTCTCCGGCAGCACCATCGAGGAATACGTCGAGGTCGTCCGCCGGTTCGACGATTCACCGATCGATGCGATGGAAATCAACATCTCCTGTCCGAACGTCAAGGAAGGCGGCGTCCAGTTCGGCAACGACCCAGAGATGAGTGCCCGGGTGGTTGCCGCCTGTCGCGCGGCCACGAAAAAGCCCTTGATCACCAAACTGTCGCCGAACCAGACCGACATACGACTCAACGCACGCCTTTGCATCGAAGCAGGCACTAATGCGCTCTCGGTGATCAATACCGTGATGGGTATGGCCATCGACGCAAAGACCCGCCGACCCGTAATCGGCAATATTCAAGGCGGGCTTTCGGGCCCTGCCATCAAGCCGATCGCACTGCTCAAGGTGCACCAGGTCTACGAGATCACCAAGCCGCGAGGCATACCGATCATCGGCCAAGGTGGAATCACCAATGCCACCGATGCGCTAGAGTTTTTGATCGCCGGGGCGAGTGCCGTCGGCGTCGGCACGTCACTCTTCTACGATCCGCACGTCTGCCTGAAGATCAATGCGGGCATCGCGGAGTATCTGGCCGCGAACGGGTTCACAAACGTCTCTCAGCTGACCGGCACGCTCGACATCACCAAGGCGGGCGTATCGCATTGACCCCATCAGCGAAGCATGGGCGGCATCGCGAGGCGTATGGCCTTGGCCTCCAGTGCCTGGATCACCCCGAGCAGGACAGCCTGCTGGGCATCGAGATAGACCAGATAGTCGGCGCTCGCGACCACGAATGACGCCTCGAATTCAAGCGCATGCACACCGATCAACACGAGGTGCGTTCGCTCGAAACGGGCACTCTGCGATGCGCTGACGGCAGCCCGCACCACATCGGGAATCAAGGCGAGTGCCGCAGCGCTGGTATCCAGCGCAACACCGAAGCGAAAGACGGCGCGCCGCTCATTCAGCCTCTCGAAGTTGCGGATTCGGGCCTTCACCAGCTCCGCATTCGCCACGATGATCTGCTCGCCGGTCGCACTGCGTAGCCGCGTGCTCTTGATGCCGATCGACTCGACCGTACCGGCATAACCGTTGTCGAGCGTCAGGGCATCGCCAACACCAAAAGGCTTGTCGAGCGCGATGGAGACGGAGGCAAGCAGGTCACCGAGCACATTTTGCACCGCCAGCGCGACTGCGATACCACCAATGCCAAGGCCCGCGAGCAGCGTCTTGACCTCGAAACCCAGATTGTCGAGGGTCAGCAGTGCCACGGTGGCCCAGACCAACATCTGGCCTGCGAACTGCGCGATCGCAACCACCGAGCGGCTGTTCCTGTCTCCGGAGCTCGCAAGCTGCTGCTCGAGCGTGAAACGAATCGCTATCGATGCCCAGAGTCCCGCCTGCAGCAGCACCAACACCACGATCAGGCTCGTCGTCAGGTGCTCCGCGCGACGTGGCAGCTCGAGATACTTGGAGCCTGCGAGCAACGAGATCGCCAGGAGTCCGACGAGCGTCGTCCGGCGTACCAGCAGTAGCAGGAGACTGACACCGGAATGCCTGCGGTCGGATGCGTCCTTGCGGCCGCGTGCCGCAAGCACCTGCCGGATCGCCCAAAGGAGCGTGAAACTGGCAAGCGAAAAACCGCCCGCGTACACCCAGTCGATCAACGGATTGCCGTAGATCAGCCGATCCATGGCGATATTCAGGGAGGTCAGTAGCGCATCCATGGATCGATTATAGGCGGCAACCCGCGCAATCGTATCGGTGACTACCGAACCTGACAGCGATCAGCCGAGGCACCTAGAGGTCGCCCTTCGGCTCGTCGGCCTCGAGGCCAAGTTCGCGCATTTTGCGAGTCAGCGTGTTGCGGCCCCAGCCGAGGATTCGTGCCGCATCCTGGCGACGCCCGGCGGAATGCGCAAGCGCCGCACGAACCAGCGTGCGCTCGAACTCAGGCAAGGCGGCTTCCAACAGGGGCACGCCGTCATTGGCGAGATGTCGCTGTGCCCAGCGCTCGAGCAATCCGGTCCAGTCATTCGCCGAATCCGTTCTCGTGTCGTCGCCGAGCTCCGCACGAACATCGGCCGAACGAATCTCGCGACCCGGAGCCGCCACGGTCAGACGTCGGCAGACATTGACGAGCTGACGGACGTTACCGGGCCAGTCGGCCGCACACAGCATCCGCTCGGCGGCCGGTGACAGTATCTTCGGGTCGACGCCAAGCTCTCGAGCGGCAGCGGCGAGATAATGCCTCAGGAGCTCCGGGATATCCTCTCGTCGTGCCCGCAGCGAGGGTAGATTAATGCGGATCACGTTGAGACGATGCAAGAGATCTTCCCGAAAATGCCCGCTGGCAACCCGCGCATCGAGATCCTGATGCGTGGCGGCGATCACTCTGACGTCGACCCGAATGGGTGTGTTGCCACCCACCCGATAGAACTCGCCCTCGGCAAGCACGCGCAACAGGCGCGTCTGCAGAGGCTTCGACATGTCACCGATCTCATCGAGAAACAGCGTTCCCCCGTCCGCCTGTTCGAAGCGACCACGCCGCAGCGCATTGGCGCCCGTGAACGATCCCTTCTCATGGCCAAACAGTTCCGACTCGAGGAGATCCGGGGTGAACGCCGACGTATTGAGCGCGATGCAGGCTTTCGATGCCCGCGGACTGTGCCGATGGAGCGCGCGTGCGACGAGTTCCTTGCCCGTGCCCGACTCACCAGTGATGAGCACCGTCATGCTGGAGCGTGATAGTCGGCCAATCGCGCGAAAGACCTCCTGCATCGCCGGGGCCTTGCCGATCAATTCCGGGATGGCGGCATCCAGGGTGACGGCATCTGCCGACGACAGCGGTTGTTGTACGGCTCGACGCACGAGCGCCACCGCCTCATCGATGTCGAAAGGCTTCGGCAGGTATTCGAAGGCACCGCCTTGGTACGCCGCGACGGCGGCCTCGAGGTCGGTGTGCGCCGTCATCACGATCACCGGCAAGGTCGGATGTGCCGTCGTGACTTCCTCGAGCAACTTCAGCCCACTCTTGCCAGGCATCCGGATGTCCGTCAGCAGCACGTCCGGCTGCTCGCTGGCGAGTGCTTTCAGCACAGGCTCCGCCGAGTTAAAGACTCGCGCGGCGAGCCCACTGGCGCGCAGTGCGCGCTCGAGCACCCAACGTATCGAGTCGTCATCGTCGACCACCCAGACCTGTAGCGGATCAGCCATGGGTCAGCTCCTCGAAAGGCAACAACAGGGTGAAGATGGTGCGTCCCGGACGACTGTCGAACTCGATCAGGCCACCGTGGCGCGTGGCGAGATCCTGCGCCACCGCAAGTCCCAGACCCGAACCACTGGTCCGGCCCGTCACCAGCGGATAGAAAATGGTATCGGCGAGTTCTGGCGGCACGCCCGGCCCGTCGTCCTCGAATTGAATGCTCGCGACCAGCCGGTGCCGACGGGTCGCAATGGTCGAGCCCACGAGCGCACGCGTGCGGATCACGAGCCGGCCCGCGCCCCCGAGTACCTGCACGGCGTTGCGGCCGATGTTGAGCATCGTCTGGATCATCTGATCGCGATCCACTTCGATCGGCGGCAGACTGGGATCGTAATCACGGACGATCAGCACATCCTCCTCAGCTTCGCTACGCAATAGACGATACACATGCTCGACGATCTCATGAAGGTTGAGGCTGACCTTATGCTGCGGCCCACCAGGGCCGAGCAGATCGTCGACGAGCTTCCTCAGTCGATCGGCCTCACGAACGATCAACTGGGTGTACTCACGAAGCTGCGTATCCGGCAGTTCGCGTTCGAGTAGCTGTGCAGCACCTCGCAGACCACCCAGGGGATTTTTAATCTCGTGGGCAAGCGCCCGCACCATGAGCCGACTACCGCCCTGCTGGGCGAGTAGCGCGGCATCTCGTGTGATTCGGCTTTGTCGCGTGGTATCGGCGATTTCCACGAGGACACGATCGTGCTCGATCACCGTCGCAGTACAGTCCGTGACGAAGTCGCTGTCCATGCGCATCAAGGGGGCGATACGCAGACCACGATGCGCAATGGCATCCGTTTCGCGGCGCGCTCGGTCGATCAGCGCCTGCAGGGGTGCGGCATCCTGAAGGATGTCCGAGAGGGGACGCCCCCAGGCCTGCTTCTGACCGACCGCGAGTAGAGTTTGTGCCGACGCGTTGACGTACTCGATATGTCCGAGTGGATCCACGATCAGGATCGCGATGCGCAACGAATCGAGCAACGCCTGCGGCAGGAGCGCGACGCCGCCCGTGCGCCACTCGCTCACGAACGGACACAGCGCGCTGCGCTGCGCTCAGGGTTTGGGCGTTGCCTGCAGCAGAGGTCCGCGCGGCGGCGTCGCGATCGACGCCTGATGCACGCTGAAGGTGACGGGTGCGGAGGCGATGATCGTCTGTTCGGTCTCATCGACCACCACCGCAGTGACCGTGTGTTCCCCGCGGTGGATCTCCACATTGGTTGCCAGACCGCTCGCCGGCTGCTGCTGGCCATCGAGTGTGAAGTAGAGGGTGTGCCCCGGTGAAAGGGCAGGCTCAAGCTCGGCATGCAGCGCGAGCGTGTGGATATTGGAGAAGGTCGACCCATCCGATGGGCTCGTGACCTCGAGTCGAGTATAGAGAACGCCCGCCTTCGGTCGCGCGGTCGGAGAGGCCCGATAGTCTTCCACGGGCTTTGGGGCCGAGGGCGGTCGAGTCGTCGCAATCTCGATGCGTTCGGCTCCCGCCTGCGGGGTGTCGGAGTAGTGCACGACACCATTGGCATCGACCCAGCGGTAGAGCGGGGTGGCCAACGAAGCCGCGGTACACAGCGCCAACAGGACAGCGGCACACCTTGCAGCGGGGGAACGCGATCTAGCCATGACGCCAGCATAGTCGTTCGCCTTGTCGCCGACCAATGTTCGAAGACGCGGACCGGTGGTCGGCAACGAATTTCGAGCGTTTCATCACAGTTGGCAGCACACCCGGAGCCGTCGGGACTCCGGGTGTGCGCCTAACCATTACAGGCTGTAGTACATGTCGAATTCGGCCGGATGGGTGGTCATGCGCATCCGGGTGACGTCCTGCATCTTGAGCGCGATGTAGGAATCGATCACGTCGTCCGTGAACACACCACCCTTCTTCAGGAACTCGCGATCCTTGTCGAGGGCCTCGAGCGCCATGTCGAGCGAGTGACACACGGTCGGGATGTGCTTCGCCTCCTCGGGCTCCAGGTCGTACAGATCCTTGTCGGCCGCATCGCCGGGATGAATCTTGTTCTGGATGCCGTCGAGGCCCGCCATCATCATCGCCGCGAAGGCGAGATAGGGATTCGCGGTCGAGTCCGGGAAGCGCACCTCGATGCGACGCGCCTTGGCGCTCGACACCCATGGAATACGAATGGACGCCGATCGGTTGCGGGCCGAGTACGCCAGCATCACCGGCGCCTCGAAGCCGGGCACCAGACGCTTGTAGCTGTTGGTGCTCGCGTTGGTGAAGGCATTCAGCGCGCGTGCGTGCTTGATGATGCCGCCGATGTAGTAGAGGCAAGTCTCGGACAGACCCGCGTATTTGTCACCCGCGAAGATGTTCTTGCCATCCTTCGACAGGGACTGGTGGACATGCATGCCGCTGCCGTTGTCGCCAACGAGTGGCTTCGGCATGAACGTGGCGGTCTTGCCGTAGTTGTGTGCCACGTTGAAGATCGCGTACTTGAGGATCTGCACTTCGTCGGCCTTCGCCACCAGTGTGTTGGCGTTGGCGCCGATCTCGCACTGTCCACCGGTCGCCACTTCATGGTGGTGCACCTCGGTCATGAGGCCCATCTGCTCGAGTGCGCCGCACATGGCACCGCGGATGTCGTGCAGGGCGTCGACCGGCGGCACGGGGAAGTAACCGCCCTTGACGCCGGGACGATGACCGCGATTGCCGTCCACCACTTCGGTGTTCGAGTTCCAGGCACCCTGCAGCGAATCGATGGCGTAGGAGGCCGTGTGCATTTCGGTGGCCCAACGAACATCGTCGAAGATGAAGAATTCGTTCTCAGGACCAAAGAGCGCCGTATCGGCAATGCCCGTGCTCTTCAAATAGGCTTCGGCGCGCTTGGCGAGTGAGCGCGGATCGCGCTCGTAACCTTGCATGGTGGCGGGCTCAATCACGTCGCAACGAATGTTGACGGTGGTTTCGTCGAAGAACGGATCGAGAATTGCGGTCGAGGCGTCCGGCATCAGGATCATGTCGGACTCGTTGATGCCCTTCCATCCGGCGATCGAGGAGCCGTCGAACATCTTGCCGTCGACGAAGAACTCTTCAGTGATGTAACGAGACGGAATGGTGACGTGCTGCTCCTTGCCGCGCGTATCCGTGAAGCGAAGGTCGGCGTACTTGACCTCCTTGTCCTTGACCAACTTGACCACGTCAGCGGGCTTCATCATCACAAACCTCCAGAGATCATAAAGAGCGTTCGAATCCTGGGCGGCATCGGTTTCCCGAGAAACCAATGCACCCTAATGGAGCGGGGTGGCTAGCTTAAACTGCTCGTCGCTCAGGGTTCAATTAAAAATTAACGCACTCTGATGGTGCATTTTTTAAAAATGCATCTTTTTAGTGCGTTTATGTCAGGTGCGTCCGTCCGCGAAGCGGGCGCGCAGCACTTTCTTATCAAGCTTGCCGGTCGCACCCAAGGGCATTGAGTCGATGAACACCACGCCATCGGGCATCCACCATCGGGCGATCTTGCCGGTAAGGAATTCAAGTAGTTCCGAGGCTTCGACCGGCACGTCCGGCTTGCGCTCGACCACCAACAGCGGCCGTTCACTCCACCGCTCGTGCGGGATACCGATCACTGCCGCATAGCGGACGGCAGGGTGTGCGGTGGCCAGATTCTCGATCTCCACCGAACTGATCCATTCGCCGCCGGACTTGATCAGATCCTTCGCCCGATCGGTGATCTCGAGATACCCGTGCACATCGATGGTCCCGATATCCCCGGTGTCGAAGTACCCCTCCGAGTCGAGCACCTCCTCCTCGGAGCGAAAGTACCGAGCGATGATCGCAGGCCCGCGGACCTTGATGTGCCCGGGTCGCTTGCCATCGTTCGGCAACCGCGTGCCCGCTCCGTCAGTGATCTTGAGATCGACACCGAAAGACACCCGACCCTGCTTGAGCGTATAGCGTCGGCGGGTCTGCTCGTCGGCCGCAGCCACGGCTGCCGTCGGCGTACCGATCGTGCCGAGCGGCGACATCTCGGTCATGCCCCAGGCATGCACCACCTCAACCCCATGACCGTCCTGAAAACCGCGGATCAGTGATTCGGGGCAGGCGCTGCCACCGATCACAACGCGCTTGAGATGATTCAGGCGCAATTGTTTGCCATCGAGGTGATCCAGAAGCTGCTGCCAGATGGTCGGCACGGCCGCGGTGACCGTCACCTGCTCGCTCTCGAGAAGCTCATACAGCGACGCGCCATCGAGCCGCATCCCGGGCAACACGAGCCCACTCCCCGCGGCAGCGGCCGCGAAGGGCATGCCCCACGCATTGACGTGGAACATCGGCACCACCACCAGCATCGTGTCACGCGCAGAAAGACCAATGCCATCCGGCGTCTGGATCACGAGCGTATGCAGCACCTGCGAACGGTGGCTGTAGAGCACGCCTTTGGGATGTCCCGTGGTACCCGAGGTGTAGCACAACGCCGCCGGCGTGTGCTCGTCGAAGTCACCCCAGGACACCGGAGAAGCCGACTCGCCTAGCAGACGCTCGTAGGAGATCGCGGGACCCCGGTCGAGCGGCAGCGCGCCCTCGTCACAGAGATACACGACCCGCTCGAGCGTCGGCAGATGCGGCCGCAAACGCTCGACCAGAGGCGCGAACTGCGGGTCGGCGATCAACCAACGATCGGCGGCATGGTTGAGGATATAGACGAGCTGCTCCTCGAACAGCCGAGGATTCACGGTATGACAAACCGCCCCGATACCCATGATGCCGAACCAGGTGGCCAGGTGGTCCGCGCCGTTCATCGCAAGTGTCGCGATCCGATCCCCTCGCTCGATGCCCTGGGCAAGCAACGCCGCCGAGATCCGACGCGCATCGGCCTCGAGCGCCGAAAAGGTCGTCCGGGCGATCGTTCCATCGAGCTTGCGAGACACGATCGGTCTCGTCGCATGCCAAGACGCGGCATGGGTCAGGAAGCGGTCGACGGTGAGCGCAAACGGCTGCATCAAATCCGTCTCGACAGACGACTCAGTACTCATCACCCGCCCCCTTGATGCCGTACCTACAGTGTAGGCGTCGTCGACATGATAAATAGTCCCTTGGACTAAACACACTTTATTATGACTAAGGTAGTCACCTTGATGGCGACAGCGAAGAGCCATCGATGCGCCTCGGTTATAATCAACGCCACACTGCCGGGATGCCGGCGAACGCTCACGCGAGGCACCCGATGGCCCGACCCCGGACCCGTACTCCAGCCCGACCCCGGACTTTTCAGGATCTGATCTTCGCGCTCCAGCGATACTGGGCCGATCAGGGCTGTGTACTCGTTCAACCCCACGATATGGAAGTCGGTGCGGGGACCTTCCATACCGCCACCTTCCTGCGTGCCGTGGGCCCGGAGCCCTGGAGCGCCGCCTACGTGCAACCGTCGCGGCGACCCACCGATGGGCGCTATGGCGAAAATCCTTTCCGCCTTCAGCGTTACTACCAGTTTCAAGTGGCCATCAAACCCTCGCCACCCAACTTCGTCGACCTGTATCTCGGTTCCCTCGCTGCCCTCGGCTTCGATCCGCTGACCCATGACATTCGTCTGGTCGAGGACAATTGGGAATCCCCGACGCTCGGCGCCTGGGGACTCGGCTGGGAGATCTGGCTGAATGGCATGGAGATCTCGCAGTTCACCTACTTCCAGCAGGTGGGCGGTCTCGACTGTCATCCGGTGATGGGCGAGATCACCTACGGTCTGGAGCGGCTTGCGATGTACCTGCAAGGCGTTGAGAGCGTGTTCGATCTGGTCTGGGCAGACGGTCCTCGCGGCCGCATCACCTACGGCGATGTCTATCACCAGAACGAGGTGGAGCAATCGAAGTACAACTTCGAGGAAGCCAACGTTGAGGAACTGTTCCGGCAGTTCGATGCGCATGAGCGCGAGTGCCAGCACCTGCTCAGCGTGCCGCTCGCACTGCCCGCCTATGAACGAATGCTCAAGACCTCCCACACCTTCAATCTGCTGGACGCCCGCAAGGCCATCTCCGTGACCGAGCGGCAACGATACATATTGAGAGTGCGCACGCTCGCGCGTGGCGTTGCGGAAGCCTACTACGCGAGTCGTGAGGCGCTGGGGTTCCCCATGCAGAAGCTCGTGATCCCCGGGATCGATCCACCGCTTCCGGAGACCCGCGGATCGGCGGCCTTGGAGCGCGCCGTATGAGCCGTCAGGACTTTCTGGTCGAGATCGGCACCGAAGAACTGCCGCCCAAGTCGCTCCCGCTACTCGCGGAAGCCTTCGAAGCGGGCATCGTGCAGGGACTTCAGAACGCCGGCATCCGCCATGGCACCGTTACCCGTTATGCCGCTCCGCGACGTCTCGCCGTCATGATCCAGAAGGTCGTTGATCGACAGCCGGACCAGGTGCTGAAGCGTAAAGGCCCGCCGGTCAGTGCGAGCTTCGGAGCAGATGGCGCACCCACGCGAGCGGCCAGTGCATTTGCCGAATCCTGCAATACCACCGTGGCGGCGCTTGAAAGAATCAGCGAACCGAAGGGTGAGTTCCTCTACTACACGGGTGTCAAACCCGGCGCCGCCACGACGAGCCTGCTCGCCGACATCGTCCAGGAGTCGCTCGCGAAACTGCCGATCGCCAAGCGCATGCGCTGGGGCAGCGGCACCGCGGAATTTGTCCGTCCGGTGCACTGGATCGTGATGCTGTACGGCCGTGACGTGGTACCGGCACGCATTCTGGATATCGACACCGGTCGCGCCTCGCGTGGCCACCGTTTCATGGCGCCGCGCGACATCACGCTGTCATCGCCGAAGCGGTATGCCACGTTGCTCGAAACCAAAGGCCGAGTGATCGTCGATTTTGCGGCACGCCGCGAACGGATACGCGTGGGCGTCGAACAACTCGCAACGGCGCAGGGTGGTACCGCCATCATGAGCGCAGCGCTACTTGATGAAGTCACCGCGCTGGTCGAATGGCCGGTCCCCGTGATGGGTCGCTTCGAGGAACGCTTCCTGGCACTCCCCCCGGAAGTGCTGATCGCCACCCTTCAGGATCATCAGCGCTACTTCCCGGTCCGCAGTGCCGACGGCCAGCTGAGTCCGTGGTTCGTGACGGTAGCGAACATCGACAGTCGTGATCCTGGCGAAGTACGTGCCGGCAATGAGCGCGTCGTCAGGCCGCGGCTCGCCGACGCGGCGTTCTTCTGGGAGCAAGACTGCCGTGTCAGCCTTGCCGAGCGACGTGGGCGGCTCAAGACCATGACGTTCCAGGCCCAACTGGGGTCTTATTTCGCCAAGAGCGAGCGCGTCAAGTCACTGGCCCGACAGCTCGCGCCACGGGTCGGTGCCGATGCTGATGCCACGGCACGTGCAGCGGAGCTTGGCAAGTGCGACCTGTTGACGGGCTTGGTGGGTGAATTCCCGGAACTTCAGGGCATCATGGGGACGTACTACGCCCGACACGACGGCGAAACGGCTGCGGTCGCCGATGCGCTCTCGGAACAATATCTGCCACGCTTTGCCGGCGATGCCTTGCCGATCACCCCGACGGGTCTGGCACTGGCGCTCGCGGACAAGCTCGATACGATCGTCGGGATCTTCGCCATCGGCCAGAAACCCTCGGGCACCAAGGATCCCTACGCGTTGCGGCGCCTCGCCCTCGGCGTCCTCAGGATAGTGCTCGAGCGTGCGATCGACATCGACTTGCCGGCGATGATTCATGGGGCGCTCGATCTGATCGAAGCAGACCTTGCGACACTGCGCGAGTCCGCCGTCGCGAGCGGCAAGGCAACCACCCCACTCCCTTCGCGAGCCACCGTCGAAGGGGAGGTCTACGACTATCTCCTGGAGAGACTCCGTGCCTACTCGCTGGAGAGCAATCCGAGCATCACGACGGAGATGTTCGATGCGGTGCTCGATCGCAGGCCCGCATCGCCGGTAGATTTTGCTGCGCGACTACAGGCACTTTCGGAGTTCGTAACGCAGCCGTCGGCGGCAGCGCTTGCCGGCGCGAACAAACGCATCGCCAATATTCTGAAAAAAGCCGGCGATACCGTTGCCACGACGCTGGATGCCGCGCTGCTCGATTCGAGCGAAGAGCGCGCGCTCGCCGACGACCTTGGTCGGATCACGCCGCTCGTCGAAGGGCATGCGCGCCGGCGTGACTATGCCGCCGCGCTGGCCACCGGCGCCGAGCTCAAACCCGCCGTCGATGCCTTCTTCGACAAGGTGATGGTGATGGCTGAGGATCCTCGGATACGCGCCAATCGACTCTGTCTGTTGGCTTCGCTACGAGCATTATTTCTGACGGTGGCCGATCTGTCGCGACTGCCCGGCTGATCAGCGAGTCATGCCAGCCGGGTGGGCACCGGCATCGAGGCGGGTGCCGACGCCGGCGATGGCGCGGGTCGTGCGCGGTGGCGTTTCAGATCGTCCTTGTAACGACGGATGTCGAGCCTGCGGATCTCGAGGATCGGGCAGCGGTTCAGTGTGCGGGACGGTCGGTCCCGAAACTCGATGTACTCAAAGTGGCTGACCGTCGATGCGGTGGTGGTGACTCTCAGCCCTTCGGTGAATTCCAGATGGCTGCACGGTGTCTGTACCGTGAGCAGATGAGCCTCGTTCGGCCCCGTCCAAAGAACCAGCTTCTCATCCGACAACACTTCCCAGCTGTCGACACGAAATGCCACGAACGAAGGTATCGGTTCCCCGGCATACGGCAGATAGCGCTCGAGGGGCGCCAGTCTGGGCGCTGGCTGCAGTGGTGCGCAGCCGCACAAGGTACCTGCCAACAGCAGCACTATCGTGACCGGTCGGTGCAAGACACGCGAGGACATGGCTTTCCTTGATGGCCAGCACCCCGAGGCAGCAAGGCCCGGAGCGGCGGCGGGTTGACCGACTTTCGCTTAGACTACGTCACCATGCAATGGCTGCGATCCCTGTTGTTCACGGTGTTCCTGTTCGTATCGGCATTCGCCTACGGCATCTTTATCGTGGTCTTCATCGCCTGGTGGCTCCCCTTCCGCGGCTGCTATGCGGTGGCGCGGCAGTGGGCTTGGCTGCAGGTGTCGGCCGCGAAACTGATCTGCGGATTGGGCTACGAGGTGGAAGGTGCCGACAACCTCCCCGCGGGCACTCATGTGGTGCTCTGCAAGCACTCCTCGGCGTGGGAAACCATTGCACAGATGGTGCTGTTCCCGCCGCAGTCGTGGGTCTTGAAACGGGAACTGCTGTGGGTGCCCTTCGTCGGTTGGGCGGCGCTGCGCATGCGGCCGATCGGCATCGATCGAAGCGCCGGTGCAAGCGCCGTTCGTGAACTGGTCACCAAGGGCAAGTCCAGAATCGCCCGAGGGCAATGGGTGGTCGTGTTTCCGGAAGGAACGCGCGTCGCCCCGGGTCATACGCACAAGTACGGCACCGGCGGTGCGCTGCTCGCCGTCGAGGCCGGTTGCAAGATCGTGCCGGTCGCGCACAATGCTGGCCGCTACTGGGCGAAGCGTGGACTGTTGAAACGCCGCGGCACCATCAAGGTAGTGATCGGGACGCCCATTGACACTGCGGGTCGCCATCCGCGCGAGCTCACCGAGGAGGTGCGCGCCTGGATCGATGCGACGACGGCCGAGCTCGGTGGTTGAGGCGACCCCTGCTTAAAGCCCGCCGTTCAGGTCATCGTTCGGCGACATCGCGTCAGGCTTTGGCGTCGGATGCGTTCGAGCCGAAAAGAATTTTCTTGGCAGCCTCCGAGTAGCCGCCCGCGGGACGTAGCGGCTCTCCGCGCGCATACGCCCGCTGCGTCGCCGGGCGTGCGGCGATCTCTGCCAACCAGCGCTTCACCTCAGGGGTCTCGTCGATGTTGCGCTTCTGGTATTCGAAGCGCGCAGCCCACGGATAGATCGCCATGTCGGCGATCGAGTAGTCCTCTCCGGCGACGAAGGATCGGCCCTTCAGGCGGCGATCCAATACCCCATAGAGCCGCGCGGTTTCGCGGTCATAGCGCTCGATGGCGTACGGCACTTTGACCGGAGCGTATTGGTTGAAGTGATGATTCTGACCGAGCATGGGCCCGAAACCGCCCACCTGCCAGAAGAGCCATTCCATCACTGTCTTGCGCGGTCGGGAGCTGGTGGGCAGGAAAGCGCCGGTCTTTTCGGCGAGATACACCAAAATGGCGCCAGACTCGAACACCGCGATCGGCTCGCCGCCATCCGCTGGGTGATGATCGATAATCGCGGGAATCCGGTTGTTGGGACTTCTCGCGAGGAACTCTGGTTTGAACTGATCACCAGCGCCGATATCAACGGCCGTCAGCTCGTACGGCAGACCCGTTTCCTCGAGGAACATCGTGATCTTATGACCATTCGGCGTTGGCCAGAACAATACTTCGATCATCACCGGCTCCTGTCAAAAGACTCGATCGCCTGCACGCGGCGTTGATGCCTCGACTCAAACGTCGAGATTCGCCACAGCCAAGGCATTCTTCTCGATGAACTCGCGTCGAGGCTCGACATGGTCGCCCATCAGTGTCGTGAACAAGTCATCCGCCGCCACCGCATCCTCGATACGCACCTGAATCAACCGCCGAGTCTCGGGATTGATGGTGGTGTCCCAAAGCTGCGCCGGGTTCATCTCGCCGAGACCCTTGTAGCGTTGAATGCTCTGACCACGTTTCGCCTGATCCATGAGCCACTGCATCGCGTCCTTGAAACTCGACACCTCAAGCCGGGCCTCACCCTTCGCGACATAGGCCTTGAGGCCCAATAGTCCACTCAAGGTAGTAGCGAGCTCCCCGATGCGGCGATACTCGGCGGAGTCGAAGAACTCGCGCTGCAGATGTTTTTCGATCGTGAGGCCGTGCTCACTGCGGAAGATGTTGAACCTGACGGGCTGACCACCGGCGTTCACCTGTAGCGCCACCTGGTAGCTACGTGCCTGGCTCGCCTCGGCATTGAGTTCGGTCTCGAGCGACTGCGCCCAGCTCGTCATGAACGAGACGTCGGCGAGATTTTCGTGACGCACCACCGGCAGGTTCACGAGACTTTCGAGAACCCTTTGGTCGTAACGACGCGACCACTTGGCGACGATCGTCTGTACATCAATGAATTGCTTGGCAAGCGCTTCGAGTGCTTCGCCCTGGATAATGCGGCCATCGCCATCACCGTGCAGGTGGATCGCGGCGTCATCCAGCGCATTCTGCAACATCACCACATTCAACTCGGCGTCGTCTTTGACGTACTGTTCGCTCTTGCCGCGCTTGACCTTATAGAGCGGTGGCTGCGCGATATAGATGTGCCCGCGCTCGATGAGCACGGGCATCTGACGATAAAAGAAGGTCAGCAGCAGCGTACGGATGTGTGATCCATCCACGTCCGCGTCCGTCATGATGATGATGCGGTGATACCGCAGCTTGTCCGGGTCAAAGTCGTTGCGACCGATGCCACAGCCCAGCGCTGTGATCAGGGTGCCGACCTCGGCGCTCGAAAGCATCTTGTCGAAGCGCGCCTTCTCGACGTTAAGAATCTTGCCCTTCAGCGGCAACACCGCTTGAGTGCGCCGGTCACGGCCCTGTTTCGCGGAGCCGCCTGCGGAGTCACCCTCGACCAGAAACATCTCGGAGAGCGCAGGATCTTTTTCCTGACAGTCGGCAAGCTTGCCGGGCAAGCCGGCGATATCCAGCACGCCCTTGCGACGCGTCATGTCGCGCGCCTTGCGGGCGGCCTCACGCGCACGCGCGGCCTCGATGACCTTGGCGACAATCGCCTTCGCCTCGGCCGGCTTCTCGAGCAGATAGGCTTCGAGACGCTCGGACACGGCGCTCTCGACAATGCCACGGATCTCGCTCGAGACGAGCTTGTCCTTGGTCTGGGAGGAAAACTTGGGATCCGGCATCTTGACCGAGAGAATCGCGGTCATGCCCTCACGGACGTCATCGCCCGTCATCTCGACCTTTTCTTTCTTCGCCTCACTCTCGATGTAGTCGGAGAGTTTGCGGGTCAACGCTGCCCGAAAGCCCTGCAGGTGGGTACCGCCATCCTTTTGCGGGATGTTGTTCGTGTAGCAGAACATCGATTCGGCGTAGGAGTCGTTCCACTGCGCCGCCACTTCGACGGTAATGGGCCCCTGCATGTCACGGAAGTAGAACACCGTGTCATGAATCGCGGTCTTGCCGCGATTGAGGTATTTGACGAAGGCGCCAATGCCGCCCTCGTATTCGAAAACATCGCGCTTTTCGTCGCGCTCATCGATCAACTCAATACGTATACCTGAATTCAGGAATGAAAGTTCACGCAACCGACGTGCCAGGATGTCGTAGGAGAACTGGATGTTCGTGAAAGTGGCCGCGCTGGGTTTGAAGTGCAGCGTGGTGCCTCGGATCTCGGTCGTTTCAATCACGGTCAACGGCGCTTGAGGCTCGCCGTGACGGTAAACCTGGCGATGGAGCTTGCCATCCCGCCCAATGGTGATCGTCAGGTGTTCGGAGAGCGCGTTGACCACGGAGACGCCAACGCCATGCAGTCCGCCCGACACCTTGTAAGAGCTGTCGTCGAACTTACCCCCCGAGTGCAGGACCGTCATGATCACTTCGGCGGCGGAGACGCCTTCTTCAGGGTGGATATCCACAGGAATGCCGCGACCATTGTCGGTCACGGTGACGGATTCGTCGGCATGGACGGTTACGACGATCCGGTTGCAGTGACCGGCCAAGGCCTCGTCGATCGCATTGTCGACGACCTCGAAAACCATGTGGTGCAAACCGGTGCCGTCGTCGGTATCACCGATGTACATTCCGGGTCGTTTTCGAACGGCGTCGAGACCCTTTAAGACCTTGATTTTACTGGAATCGTAGACGTCATTCTGAGACATGCCCGACCCTTTCAAAAGTGACCGGCAACTATAGCATTTTGGGCGGGAAAAAGGGAGGTCGCAGAGGGTCCTGAAACCACTCGCTGTAGGCGGGCCAGGCCTTGGAGGGCAGTCAATTCAGGCAGTCAAACAGACTCGAGCAAGCCATCTCTCTACGAGGCTCTCCCAAGTTATCCACATTTCATGAACCGCGGGAGATCACACCGTGTTCCACGTGGAACAGTGCGCCGGGAGAGCCGAGCCCCGGAAGATCGGCGCGCAACGCGGTGACAAAGAGTTGCACCCCGAGTTCGTTCACAAGCTCCAGCAGCAAGCCTAGATTGGCGGCGTCAAGCTCCGCCGCAGGATCGTCCAGCAGCAGTGCCCCCCGACCCGGTGCGTCTTGTTCCGACAACGCCAGTTGCGCCAACGTCAAAGCCCCGGCGAGTAGCTTTTGCTGCCCTCGAGACACCCTCTCGCGGGCGAGCTGCCCAGCGACCCGTACCGAGATGTCGGCTCGGTGCGGGCCAACGTGCGTGACAGCGTAGCGCTGATCACGTTCCCGGCTGCGTTCCAGGGCCTCTGGGAAGCTGCACTCACCGCCCCAGCCTGTCTGGTAGCCCAAAGTGACGCTTTGCCCCAGCAAGCGCGACCCGAATTGGCCCAAAACACCCCCCAGACGTTGGAGGTATCGCTGGCGGAACTCATTGAGACGTTCTCCAGCCTGAATCAAGTCGGCTTCCCATATTCTCGAAGCGCCCGCAGCGCTGGGTGCCTTGAGTGCGGCATTACGCTGCTTCAACGCACGATGGTAGCGATGCCAGACCTCAAGAAACTGATGTTCCACGTGGAACACGCCCCAATCCAGGAACCGGCGACGTCGATGGGGCCCTTCCTCCAACAACTTGTGGATCTCAGGATCAATGATCTGCGGTGGGAAATGGTGTGCAAGTTCAGCGGCGCTATTCGCCGCAGCGCCACCAATGCGAACTTCGGTGGCGGTGCGAGTGCCGCCGACGCCCAATACCGTACTGAGATCCCCCGTGTGTACCCAGCCCACTACCCTGAAGGTGTCATCATGCTGTCGGACGAGGCGCTCCAACTTTCGGGTGCGAAATGATCGTCCGCGGCCCAGAAAGAAAAGCGCCTCCAGCAAACTGGTCTTGCCGGAGGCGTTCGGGCCTACAAAGAGATTATATCGTGGATCGAACTCGAGGCGGACGCGCTCAAGACAGCGAAAAGAGTCAATCTCGAGCCTGACGAGGGTCATTCTCCGGTCAGAGACGCATTGGCATCACAACGTAGCGACTTTCCTGACTACCTGGCGCTGACACCAGGCAACTCGAGTTGGAATCGGTCAATCCCACCTCCACCTCGGCGCCGTCAATGGCCGCTAGCGCATCCAGCAGGTAATTGACGTTGAAGCCCACCTCGAATTCGTCACCGCTGTAGATGACCTCAACTTCTTCTTCGGCCTCTTCCTGCTCTGGGTTATGCGCCGTAAGCATGATCATATTTTGCCGCAGTGCAACACGAATACCGCGGTACTTTTCATTGGCCAGAATGGAAGTTCGCTGCAAGGCTCGGCGTAGCGCCTCGCGATCGGCACGCAACTGCTGTTGGGGTTTTTGTGGAATGACCCGGCCATATTCCGGGAATCTCCCGTCGATCAGCTTTGAAGTGAATCGAATGTCGCCGATCGTGACGCGAATGTGGTTACTGCCTACCTCAACAGTCAAACCCCCTTCGGCACCGATGAGTCGATGTAACTCCAAGACACCCTTGCGAGGCACAATGACCTGTTGGGCGCCCGCTTTGGTCACGAGCTCCATTTCGCTCAACGCCAATCGATGGCCATCGGTCGCAACCGCGCGCAGTTTCTTACCATCCGATTCGAGCAGCAAACCGTTCAGGTAATACCTAACGTCTTGTTGTGCCATGGAAAAATGGGTCTTGTCGATCAATTTCTTGAGCGCACTCTGGTCCACTTCGAACCGCAACGTAGGATTGATCTCCTCCACCGCAGGGAAGTCGGCGGCCGGCAATGTCGTCAGCGTGAAACGGCTCTTACCGCCACGGACCAATACTTTTTCGCCTTCGAGCGTCAGCGTGACCTGCGCTTTGTCAGGCAGCGCACGAACGATATCTAGAAGTTTTCGCCCAGGGACCGTGATGTCACCCTCTTGCTGAACGGTGACTGCGGCACTCGCGACCAATTCCACTTCGAGGTCAGTTGCGGTCACTGCGAGACTGCCGTTTCTGACCGAGAGCAGGACGTTGGCCAAAATCGGCATGGTCTGGCGTCGTTCAACGACACCAATGACTGCCTGCAAGGGTTCCAGGATCCGCTCGCGTTCGCTCGTGAATTTCATACTTGCCCCTATACCAATCTCGATCGACTGCCGTTGTCCGTTCCGTATCTTAAATCTGGAATGAATTGGAATTTAGATAAGAGTGATGACTATAAAGCCGCCGCCTCAACTGTATAACTCCAATAAGACGCCAAAACTCAATGCTTTGCCTGACCGCTAAGTCTTTGGAGAACTCCATCATACGACGCGGATAGCTTGTGTGTGGGATGTGGATATCTTGCCATGTTTTTCGGGCGGTCAACTGCTGCACACCTTATCCACATCAACCGGTGAGCGTCCTCAACAGGTTTGCAAAGTCCTCGGTAATCCGCCGTTCGCTTTCACGCAGTTCTTTGATGCGCTTGCACGCATGCAGCACCGTGGTGTGATCCCGGCCGCCAAACGCATCGCCAATTTCCGGTAACGAATGGCTGGTCAGTTCCTTCGCAAGCGCCATGGCCACCTGTCGCGGTCGTGCGATCGAGCGACTGCGTCGTTTCGACAGCAAATCACCGACACGAATCTTGTAGTACTCCGCGACCGTCTTTTGGATGTTCTCGACGGTCACCAGTTTTTCCTGCAGTGCCAGGAGATCGCGAAGCGCTTCTTTGGTGAAATCGACGGTGATGGCTTGTCCTGTGAACTGAGCATTCGCAGCGACTCTGCGCAGTGCACCCTCCAGTTCACGAACGTTGGAGCGGATCCGCTTGGCTATGAAAAAGGCAACTTCTTCAGGTAAATCAATCTGCGCGACTTCGGCCTTGCTCATCAAGATCGCGACACACGTTTCTAGATCTGGCGGTTCCACGGCGACCGTGAGACCCCAGCCAAAGCGACTTTTGAGACGTTCCTCGAGTCCGTCCACTTCCTTGGGGTAGCGGTCGCAACTCAAGATCACTTGTTGTTGGCCCTCAAGCAAGGCGTTGAAGGTATGGAAAAATTCTTCCTGGGAATGCTCTTTGCCTGCGAAAAACTGAATGTCGTCGATCAACAGCGCGTCGAGTGACCGGTAGGCCAGTTTGAAATCGCCAATGGTGTTGTGTTGCAGCGCACGCACCATGTCGCCGACAAAACGCTCCGAGTGCACATAGGCGATACGCGCCTCGGGGCGTCGAGCCTTGATGGCATTTGCCACAGCGTGCATCAGGTGCGTCTTCCCAAGACCGACGCCTCCGTAGATGAACAGCGGGTTGTATGCCCGGCCTGGGTTGTCGGAGACCTGACGAGCCGCCGCCTTGGCGAGTTGATTGCTCTTGCCTTCGACAAAGGTATCGAAAGTGAATTCGGGGTTGATCCGACCACCCAGCACCACCGGATTGCCGCGTGCCGGACGCGGGCCTGTCGTGCGGCCTGGCGTCTGGGGGGAGGGTGCTGCTGGCTCAGCCGCTTCGCTCGCTGGCCTAGAGCCGACCTCCAGAACCAACAGGGGTGCTTCGCGGCCCGCATGCGCTCGGACGATATCGCCCAAGCGCTCGAGCAGATTTTGTCGTACCCACTCGACCACAAAGCGATTGGGTGCCAGTAGGCGCAGAATCCCCGGATCCAGGACCGCCTGCAAGGGCCGAACCCAGACGTTGAAATGCTGTTCCGGCATTTCCGCTTCGAGCGTCGCGAGACAGCGATTCCAGAGGGATTCCTCGGTACTCATCCGGATGCTGCTCAACCGAGGTGGCTTAGGGGGGGGTGGGGAGTCTATACCGACTGGACGTCCGCCGAAACGGTCTCGAAGCGCACGCGGTCTGCGCCTCATCGTGGCGCCAGAGCGGAGCCCGTCACCCCGATCCCGCGCTAGGCATTGACAACCGAAACTTCGGAAAGTACAGTATGCGGCTCCGTTTGATCTGCCAAACGTTAGTTGTCCCGGACGATCTTGCCATGAAGCGCACTTACCAGCCGAGCACTGTTCACCGCAACCGTACCCACGGCTTCCGTGCGCGCATGGCGACCAAGAGTGGTCGTCAGGTTCTGGCGCGTCGCCGCGCCAAGGGCCGCAAGCGCCTGATTCCCTGAGTCCGGGCGGGTCGGCCGACAGCGGCGACGCCACAGGCCGCGCCGTGAACGAGTCCCTTAGGTTCAGACCCTGTCACAAGCTCCGGGCTTCCCCAGACTTCGATCGCGTCTACCGCGGCGGGCGTCGTAGCGGCGACCCGCTGTTTGCCGTGAATGCCCTCCCTAACGATTTGGGGTTTGCACGTCTCGGCATGTCCGTCAGTACCAAGAGCGCGGGCAACTCGGTACGCCGGAACCGCGTGCGTCGGCTGATCCGGGAACTGTTCCGGCTTCGTCATGCCGAACTCCCTGCACTCGATTATGTGGTCACGAGTCGACCCGGTGTCCGTACCGCCGAGGGAGCGCTCATTCGAACCAGCCTCGATCGGCTTTTCAAGGACGCGACCCGCAAGGCGATGGCGATGCCATCGGCACATTGAGGGGTAGGCCACGATGCATGCTGCACCTACTGAGAACATTCTGCGGCGCCTGATGGTCAGGATCCTGACCTTGCCGGTGTTACTGTATCGCTACCTGATCAGCCCTTGGCTCGGACCTCGTTGCCGCTTCTACCCGAGCTGCTCGGTCTATACGCTCGAGGCGCTGCATCGGCACGGCGCGTTTCGCGGGGTGTGGCTTGCACTCCATCGTGTGGCACGCTGTCATCCCTGGCATCCGGGCGGTTACGATCCGGTGCCTGAACATGCTGATCCTGGTTGTCCGGATTCCCACTGCGAGAAGACGCTGAATGAATAATCCTCGAGTGCTGTTGTGGGGCCTGCTGGCCCTCGTCGTCTTTTGGAATGTGCAGATGTGGCAGCGTGACTACGCAACGCCAGAGCCTGTAGCGCCGGCAGCCACGGCCACGACGCCGGCCGCCAAGACATCCAGCTCGACCTTGTTCGATGCCATTCCCGAGAGCAAGACGCCGACGGTCACGGCACCCTCTTCGGCAGGTACACCCGCCACGACCAACGGTACACCGACCGCCTCGACGTCCGAAGAGTCCTCGCCCGCCGCAGCAACGCTCGTACGCATCACGACCGATGTTCTTGATCTGACGGTCAGCACGCGGGGTGTGGAGATTCGCTCGGCGGATCTTTTGAAGTATCCCGTTCACAAGGAACAGCCCAACGAACTCGTTCGACTGTTCGACGCCGACAGTACTTCCGCGCCCTCGGACTTTCAGTGGGGAATGACCACCGGCGGCACGGGTGCTGAGCCCAATCAACGTGCGGTGTTCGAAACCTCGAGCGATCGATACACCCTGAAAGCCGGCGAGAACACGTTGACGGTACCGTTCACCTGGACTGACGGCGCCGGCCATCGTGTCACCCGCTCATTGACCCTCACACGCGGTAGCTATGCGATCAAGCTCGCTGACCACGTGACCAACGATGGGACCGATGCCTGGAAGCTTCGAAGCTACGCCCAGATCGTTCACCATTGGCAGAAAGCCGAACGTTCGATGTTCGATCCGTCGACCTACGCCTTCAAGGGCCCGGTGGTCTATAACGGTCACAAGGTCCAAAAACTAGATGTCGACAAGATCGACCCTGAGCAACTCCCCAAACAAGCGGTTGCCGGCGGCTGGGCGGCTGCGCTACAGCATCATTTCGTGGTGGCCATCGTACCCGCTGCGGATGTGAGCGCCGATTACGCCCTCAAGGTGCAGGGTACGGTGTTCCAACTTGGTGTGTTGTCACCTTGGACCGAGATTGCGTCGGGTGCCTCGAGCGAGTTCACCCAAACCCTGTTTGTCGGGCCAAAGCTCCAGGACCAGCTTTCAGCGACCGCTCCGAAACTCGAGTACACCGCCGATTACGGGCGTCTGACGATCATCGCTCAGCCGCTGTTCGGACTCTTGTCGTTTGTCCATCGTTACGTCGGTAACTGGGGATTCACGATCATCCTCGTGACCTTCCTCATCAAGCTCGCGTTCTACCCCCTCGCTCAGGCGAGCGGTCGCTCGATGGCGAAGATGCGCACGATCGGACCGAGGATGAAGGCGCTACAGGAGCGCTACAAGGACGATCGCGAACAGCTTGGCAAGCAGATGATGGAGCTCTACAAGCGCGAGAAGGTCAACCCACTCGCCGGTTGTCTCCCGGTTTTGCTACAGATGCCGGTGTTCATCTCGTTCTACTGGGTGCTGCTCGAAAGTGTCGAGATGCGCCAAGCCCCTTTCCTGTTCTGGCTGCAGGACATGTCGACCCACGATCCGTACTACATTCTGCCGGTGATTCTCGGCATAGCGATGTTCGGACAGTACAAGATGAATCCCGCACCGCCTGATCCGATGCAGGCTAAGGTTTTCGCTTTCATGCCGATCGTGATGTCGGTGATGATGGCTGCCTTGCCCGCAGGTCTCGTGCTGTACTGGATCACCAACACCGGACTGTCGATTGCCCAGCAATGGCGCATCAACAAGATGGTCGAGGAAGAGTCTAAAAAGTCGCGTAGCTGACCACCGAGTGTCACGATCGACTGGACGATCGATTCGATGATCGATCATGAGCGACTCGTGGCGTTGCCGAGGGCACTGACGCACGAGGAATGAAAGGTGTCGACGCCGCCGCTGCTGGACACGATCGTTGCGATTGCAACTGCTCCCGGACGCGGCGGGATCGGTGTGATCCGCATATCCGGGCCAAACGCAGCCGACATTGGTCGAACACTGTTGGGTAGTTTGCCGGCAGCGCGTCGCGCCCTGCAGCGACCGTTCATCGATGCCCAAGGTCAGGCGATCGACCACGGCCTTGCACTGTGGTTTGAAGGGCCGCGCTCCTTCACCGGTGAGGACGTACTGGAACTTCACGGTCATGGCGGGCCGGTCGTTCTCGATCTGTTGTTCGCTCGGGTATTGAGCCTTGGCGCTCGTGCCGCGCGTCCGGGTGAATTCTCGGAGCGTGCGTTTCTGAACGACAAGATCGATCTGGCACAGGCCGAAGCAATTGCCGATCTGATCGATGCGGGTTCCGTAGCCGCTGCACGAGCGGCAATGCGCTCGCTCTCGGGTGAATTTTCAAGTCGCGTCCAGGCGCTCACCGACGCGATCGTTGATCTTCGAGTCTATATAGAAGCATCGATCGACTTTGCCGAAGAGGACATCGAGCTTCTTGAGGAGGGCGGGGTACGCCTCAGGATCGCCACGTTGCAGGATGACCTTCGGGCGTTGCAGCGTTCGGCCGAGCAGGGGCGACGCCTTCAGGAAGGCTGTACGGTGGTGATTGCCGGGCGACCGAACTCTGGAAAATCAAGCCTCCTGAATGCGCTGGCCGGTGAAGAAACTGCGATTGTCACGGCGACGCCCGGAACCACGCGTGATGTGTTGCGGGAACGGATAGACATCGACGGGTTGCCCGTACGGCTTTTGGACACCGCAGGCTTGCGTGATGATCCTGATCCCATCGAAGCGGAAGGTATCCGTCGAGCACGTCTTGAGATCGCACGCGCCGATCAAGTGGTGTACTTGGTCGATGCGAGTGATCCCGTTGCGGTATCCGCGGCCGGCGAGGAAATATCGGCTTTGGGATCGACACAAGGCGTGACGCTGGTGTTCAACAAAGCAGATCTCGCGACACCAAACCTACCGGGTTCGCTCGCGATCTCCGCACGTACCGGGCAGGGACTCGATCAGCTGCGACAGCACCTACGCCGCGTCCTTGGGGTCGTGGGAAGCGAAGACGCGGTGTTGAGTGCCCGTCGCCGGCACCTCGAGGCATTGTCGCGTGCAGGCGAGGCGCTTGAGACCGCCGCCGAACGCCTGGCAAGTGCTGCTGGCATAGAGCTGATCGCGGAGGAGCTCAAGCGTGCTCACGATGCCTTGGGCGAAATCACGGGCCGATTTACCACCGACGATCTGCTTGGAGAGATATTTTCCAGCTTTTGCATCGGAAAATAACCTCACGAAGATCCTGTCGGCGCCAGCTCAATTCCCTGGAGCAGCCGATCAATCAAGCTGCTTGCCTCACGTTGCCGCAAGGCCCGCTGTTCACGTAGGTCCGTATCTGGACCAAGCTCGAACATGGCGACAGCAATAGGGCCATCTTTCTTGTATCCCTCAATGCCGGGTTCGTCGACAAATCTACTGCGAAGCAGTTCAAGTCCCGATCGAACAGTACTGCCATGCTTGCCGACGAGCTGGGTTCGGAACGTCGCAGCGATGGCTTGCAACCCCTCGGAGCGGTGCTCTAGGCAATAAAGCAAGTCGTGTGCATCCTTGGGCTCGTGTCGGTCTTCATAAGCGAACGCCTTCAGGCACGTGAAGCTCACGATATTCGCGTGCTTAACCGTAACGGTTGCGATGCCCTTCCCGTCAAGCAGTTCTGCGCGAATCTCGGCTTCTTCGTAGAGATCGAAGACCATGGACAAATGCGGAATGTTGAGCGCGGAGATGTTGCCTTCGGTCGGCAAGGCCTGCACCCGCCCGCCACCCACGCGCGGATCCTCTGCCAGGAATTCTAGAATCATAGTCGCGCCGTGTTCCGTCCGGGTTTTCCACCGCCACGCGACCTTCTTGCCTTGGTCGTTCTCGGCCCGCTCAAAGTTCAGCCGTTTCAGATTCGCCTCAAGCGATTCATAGGCCTCGGTGTCGGCAAGAATCTGCAGGTCGATGACGATGTCCACATCCAGCGTGCCGGCATGCGACGGCCCGCCTGGTGGCGGTACCGGAACCAGGTAACGCGGCGTGAGGCCCCCGACCAGAAACACGGACCTGCCCCAAGGTCCCAGGCCACGAAGCAGCGTTGCGAGGACACGCTCGCAGTCCGCGGTGTGTTGCGCGCTGTAGCCGCCGATGTCTCGTGGTTTCGGCATCAGAACGGAATCCGCTCGCGACGCAGGTGTTGTGCTAGCTCCTTGGCGCGCCCCTCACTTCGTTGCAGATCCAAGTAAACCTGGATGGGACTGGCAAGCCAGCTCCCCTCGATCTGCTCCCGAAACAGCAGGTCGCCGGCGGATTTGGTTTCGAGCACGTAAAAGTTTGCGCCTTCCTCCACAGCGCGTGCATTGAGCGATGCGAGCCCCGACTCCAGGGCGGCGCCCCCCACGGCACGGCATTTCACCTGAGAGATGCTGGAGAGAAATGGCGCGTACGCTTGCGCGGCCGCTTCAAAGCTCACCGCGTAGCTCACGTTGTGCGTGGCGAATTCACGCGCCACGCCGTTTAGAATTTGATCGGCGCGCAGCGCTGGCAGGAAGTAGCGGTGGAACGCCGGCGGCTTGAGTGGGGTTACGTACTCGGCCCATTGATCGAGCAAGCGGCCTGGCTCGCGGACTTGTCGCCCCTTATGCGGTCCCTGTTCGTTTAGGCTGATGAATTCCAGCCGCTCGAGTTCTGTCATTACCTGCGAGACCGTCGCCGTCGACACCTGCGCGCGCTCGGCCAGGTCTTTCCCGGTCAGCCACTCGCGAGGCCGGAGCAATAGCGCATGGATGACCTGGGCGCGGCGCCCGGTGAAGAGCGAACCGATGGCCTTGGCGATGGACTTCGGGGGCGGCTTGTCGACGTAGATGTAAGCACCAGGCGCCGGCAGGTAGAGGCTCCCGCCCCGATCGTAGTAACCGACGCCCTCGGCTTTCAGCATCTCCTTGGCGCCCGGAGATAGTGAATCCGCTGCAATCAGTCGAAGGATCGAGGAGTCATCGCTGGCCCCTTCCGAAGCTCCCATGCGCCACAGCACTTCGCGCGCATCCCGCGGAAAGAGCTCGCGCTTGGCTTCTACGCGCAGGGTGATCTGACGTCCGGCGACCTCCACCGCAATTTCGGCGTCCGGGCGGTAGCCGGCAGAGGTTGCGGGCCCCCCGCGAGATCGCAACTCGGCGCGAAGCCCGGGCAGCGCGTGAAGAGCGTCGAGCAGGGATTGGACGATCGACTGTTCGGGCAGGGCCGTAGAAAGCATGAGGCAGAATTTACTGTCCAGTGAATCGGGTGATTCTGGCACATCGCGGTGAAAAGAGATAGATTTACTGTACAGTAAATTGATCATTTTCCTGAACAGAGATCGCCTGCCCGACTAAATGCCGTTTAAAACTGACAGTTATGGATTTCCCGCGTCCGCCGGGGCAGGTCGGAAGTTCTGTATTGACCCACTGATTTCCTGCTCAGATGTCACCTTTGGAAAGGAGAACATCTGTAAGTGTGGGGATGGAAGACGAGATCAAGCGATGGACGGCGGGGCGTCTATAACAAGGCCTCGTACCTCACGCAGCGGCGCGAGTTGCTGTAGTGGTGGGCCGACGTCGTGGACGCGCAGTTCAGGAGGGGGCGAAGGTCGTGATCGGACGGTTCGGGAAGGCGTTTCAGGCGGCGTGAGCGCCCGAGCGAGGATCGCCGACCATCAGGATCGCTGCATCCGGCGGAACTGCGTCACGAGCAGATGCATATCGGTATCTGGTGTCGCAGCGCCGTTGGCCTTCAACTCAGTCTTCAGCTGCTCGGCTCGCTGGCACGCTCGCTGGAGTCCTGTTGCCGCCTTGCGGAAGATCTCCCGGTCATTCTTCTGATAGTCGGGCAAGTGGTCGCGCAGAACCTGTTGGACCCCGGCCGCAGTCCGGAACGGACGGGTCGAGTATTCGAAGTGCAGTTGGACCTCAAGCGTCCGACAGACTGCGACTGGATTCGTGCGGACCGACTTCGGAAGTGAGGCCGCTTCTCTGTATCCGATAAGATGCTGAGCACACGCTTGGTGGATAGGGGAGTCCGAGATGCATTCACGGTACGCGGTTCTTGCACTATCACTGCTGGTCTCGGTCGGCCTCGGACTGCCTGTCCGCGCTGAGGAATGGCCACGCACGACCCCGGACTCGGTCGGGCTCGACCTGACAGCTCTCGAGGCCCTCGATGCCGATTTTCGTAACGGCGCCGTGCCCCGTGTCGACAGCGTTCTGGTGCTGCGCTGTGGCTTGCTCGCCTACGAACGCCGTTACACACATGATTACGCCACTCTTTACGCTAAGGAGGCTCACGAGGTTGGCCCGTTGAATCCGCGTCTGACGGGGCCCTACAACTACTTCGATCCGGAATGGCACCCGTACTGGCATGGCACCACCGCCCACACCATGCAATCGATCTCGAAGTCCGTGACTTCGGCGACGATCGGCGCTGCGATCTTGCGGGGTGACTTCAAGGCGTCGTTGGATACACCCGTATTACATTGGTTCGACGTCCAACGCGTCAGGCATATCGATGCGCGTAAACGCCGCATGACGCTACGCCACCTGCTGACCATGACCTCGGGGCTCGATTGGAACGAAGACCTGCCTTATGCAGATCCCAACAATGCGTCCAGCCTGATGGAGGCAACCCGTGACTGGGTTGCTTTTGTGATCGATCGTCCGATGGCGTACGCGCCTGGGACCCATTTTGCTTACTCCAGTGGCGTCAGCGAATTGTTGGCGCATATTTTTCGCGCCGAGACCGGCCAGGATCTCGAGGACTATGCGCGCAGCCATCTTTTCGAGCCGCTTGGCATCCACGACTACCACTGGAAACGCACGCCGCTCGGTGAGGTTGATTCGGAAGGCGGACTGTTTCTGTCGGACGTCTCGCTCGCCAAGATCGGCGAGTTGTACCGCCATCGGGGTGTCTGGAACGGCGAGCGTCTGCTCAGTGCCGATTGGGTGCAGGAGTCCGTGACGCCGCGCTCCGATCCGGGCGGTGGTTTCCGCTACGGCTACCAGTGGTGGCTCGCGCCATACGAGCATGGCGCGAAGTTCGCCTGGGCCGGCTTTGGCTTCGGGGGTCAGTATGTGTTCGTGATGCCGGAGGACGGGCTCGTGGCGGTAACGACGGCCTGGAACATCCTTGATCCGAAGTACTACGACCTCATCATCCTCGAGAAGATTCGCAAGGCCGTGAAGCCCTACGCGTGTCCGGCTGACAGTTGACCGGCATCGGACCAAGTCATTCCCGATTGTCCTCATGCCACTGCCGGCGTATCGTTGGGTTTGAACAAGCGGGCGCTGAGGTCGCCTCAAACACGTGACACATGGGCGGATTACCGAAGGACGCGTCGTATCTTCCGCGGCGTTTCCGCCGCCGAACATACCCCGATGAGGCCCGAGGTCATCGCTGGTCGCCGGCAGCAGATGGAAACGCCTGACAGCGGCGACAGAAATAAATCCCCCGTCCACCGACGTCGACGCGTTCAATGAGGTGTGCGCACTGCCAGCACGTTTCGCCCGCCCGATCGAAGACGTGGTGACGATAGCGCCCGAAGGTGAGTCCCCGTGCCTTGAGGGTCGCGGCTCGCGACAAGTCGTTGGTCACTCCGCGGTGCCGATAGGCCTGATGTGTGAGGGCGAAGGCCGTCTCGCCGAGGCGCGTCCGGGCCTCCTGCGAAAGCTGTCCGAGCACATCGGTGTGCCGCAGGCGCGCCACGTAGAGAATCTCACTGCGCAGGTAGTTGCCAAGACCCGCGTAAAACCCTTGATCAAGCAGCAAACCTGCCAACGCGCGTCGCTGGAACGGTACTGCATGCGCCTTAAGCACCGCATCCTCGACGGTCGTTGTCTCATCAAGGAGCTCGAGCCCGAGTCGCGCGACATAGGGATGTGCCGCGAGCGATGTCTCATCCAGCATCTCGATGTCAGTTGCGGAGTAGAGTCGCGCGACGTGGTCTTGGGTTGCGATCGCGACCCTCAACGCGCGCCGCGACGTGGGCGCTTTTGAGGCGCGATCGACGCTCCAGCGACCGTATAGTTGGTTGTGCGAGTACAGGATAGCCCCGGTCGAGAAGCGGATCAGTAGCGCTTTTGAGCGCGGCGTGACCGAGACCACGTGCGCGCCCGAGAGCGCTCGAGCGTGTCGTGCGAGCGACGGGACGTGGACTTCGACCGAGAGGACTCGCCGCCCCGTAAGCACGCGGGCGATGCGGTCGGCGGCGCGGCGGATTTCGGGGCCTTCGGGCATGGATGTTCTCAGCGGGCGGTAAGCGTCCGCACACCATTACACTAATGGATAGGGGGTATCCATCAGCAATATCGCTCCAGCGAAATGGTCTGCAAGCTCTGCGTGACCGAGCCGAGACGAACCCGTATATTTCAAGACCACTGAAATCCTACTCGATTGATCATAGGACCCGGCATGAACACTTGCGAAGCGCTGGTATCGAACGACAAGGCGGATTGGCTGCCCCTATGGCGTGGTTATCTTGAATTTTATAAGGCCAAAGAGTCTCCGGAGACCACCGAGATCACCTTCGGCCGATTGACGTCCGACAGTGAGCCGATGGGGGGGTTCATGGTGCGCTCACCGACCGGTAAGGCATTGGGGATCGTCCATTGGATCCAGCACCGCTCGTGCTGGACCGTGGGGGACTACTGTTACCTGCAGGATCTTTACGTGTCACCGGAGGCGCGCAATGCCGGTATCGGTAGACAGCTCATCGAGCGCGTCTACCTCCTCGCATCCTCGCGCCAGTGTTCGCGTGTCCATTGGTTGACCCATGAGACCAATACAGAAGCGATGAAACTTTACGATCGCATTGCCGAACGATCCGGCTTTCTGCAGTACCGAAAACTGCTCTGATGGAACGGTTGGGGCTGCCGCATTAGCGCGCGGGTCATCGATTAAGTCTACGAGTGACCGAGAGCACGATGTTTCGAAAATTTTGGTCCGATCTCGCCCACGCCCCCCGTCCCGCGCTGTGCTTCGGGCTCGGCGGATTGATCCCATTCATGGGTCTGACGGGTCTCGCGATCACCGGTAGTGCCGTCGGTGACCATGACGCACGCACCATGCTCGCGGAGTACGGTGCGACCATACTGTCTTTTGTCGGTGCCCTGCATTGGGCTTATGCGGTGAAAGATCAAGTGACCGCCGCCACCGCTTGGCGACGTTATGGTTGGAGTGTGTTGCCGGCACTGATGGCGTTCGGCGCATTGCAGTGGGCGAGCGTCGTGGCGTTACGCATCGAGGCGGCGACGCTGGTGCTTGCGCTGTGGGTGGATCGTAGGCTTTATCCGCAGAGCGGCCTACCGCGATGGATGTTGGCGCTACGCACACTGCTCACCACGATCGTTGCCGGTCTGCTCATGCTGGCGGCTGTATTTTAGAGTCCGCTGAGCGCATTCATCTGGCGCTGTACCGCGCCGATGGTTTGAAGCGCGAGTTCCACCGAGCTTATACTGCTGGCGTTTTGATCTAAGCGCCGTCGCGCCGTGGCCTCTTGCCGATAGCCACGCCTATCATTGAATCACGGACGGAGACGACATGAGCTTCACCACAATCGTTCAGGCGCCGCCGCGCCTACATCGTTCGGAACTTGCCGTACCGGCGTCCAATCCGCGATTTTTTGAGAAGGCTGCGGCCTCTGCCGCCGATGTGGTGTTTCTCGATCTGGAGGATGCGGTTGCCCCCGACGAGAAAGATCGGGCCCGTCTCAATGCCATCGAAGCTCTCAATCAGATCGACTGGGGCTCGAAGACCATGATGGTTCGAATCAACGGTCTGGACACGCAGTACATGTATCGCGATGTCATCGACATCGTATCGGCGTGCGAGCGTCTCGATATGATTCTGATTCCGAAAGTCGGTGTGGCGGCGGATGTGTACGCCGTGGACATGCTGGTCTCCCAGGTCGAGGCGGCTGTGGGTCGAAGCAAGCGTATTGGCCTTGAGGCGCTGATCGAAACCGCGCTCGGCATGGCCAATGTGGAGGGGATTGCACAGTCGAGTCGGCGTCTCGAGGCAATGTCCTTCGGGGTTGCGGATTACTCCGCCTCGACGCGAGGTCGCAGCACGGTGATCGGTGGTGTGCACCCGGACAGCGGCGTTCTGGCCGACCCGGCTGCCGACGGAAGTCGCGCATACTTCTGGACGGATCCCTGGCATGCGGCACAGACGCGCCTGCTGGTCGCCTGTCGTGCCTACGGGTTGCGACCCGTAGACGGACCGTTTGGCGATATTGGCGATCTGCGCGGCTTTGATACGGCTGCCCGACGCTCGGCAGTGTTGGGCTTCGAGGGGAAGTTGGTGATTCACCCCACGCAGATTGCCGCTGCAAATGCCGTGTATACGCCGACCGCCCGAGAGATCGCCGAGGCCGAACGCATTGTTGCCGCAATGGAACTCGCGGTGCGCGAACGCAAGGGCGCGGTGTCGCTGGATGGACGGCTGATCGACATCGCGAGTATTCGAATGGCCGAGTCGTTGCTCGCCAAGGCAAAGGCCATTGGCCAAGGCTAGGCCGTTGGCAGCCATCGATGCGCGCGCTGTCATAACATTTGGCGATGATTGTTATGCCGTTACAACAGTTCGCGGCCCGCTGAGTGGCATCGTCGATCGACATCCCACGGCATGCTCGCGATACTCTTGCGGTGTGATGACCGTCGAGGATCCGAGTTCATGAGCGCAGTAATCGATACGTTGACCGGGCGATTGATCAGAGTGATTCGGCAAAAGCCGGTCTCCAAGGATGACCTTGACACCGCGGCGATCTTCACGCTGGACGCATGTGCCAATGCGATTGGTGGCCGGAACAGCGACGCCGGCCGTATCCTGATGCGCTGGAATGCTGATCGTCCGGCTCAACCGGCCAGTCAGTCGTTCACCGTGGGTGCGCTGACCCACATCCTTGAGACCGACGACCTGCATCGCGCGTCGGTGACGCATCCGGGTTGTGTGGTTGTGCCAGTGGTCATGGCGCTTGCATCCAGGCGCCAGAGTTCCGGTATCGCCTTGCTGCATGCGGTATTGCAAGGCTATGAGGCGATGTGTCGTGTAGGTAATGCGGTTGGCCCGGCTCATTACCGTCTCTGGCACAACACGGCCACCTGCGGCCCGTTCGGGTCCGCGATGGCGGCGGCGTCTCTCCTCCAGTTGAACGACCAGCAGACCCAGCATGCGCTTGGCAATGCCGGCACCCAATCAAGCGGTCTTTGGGAATTTCTGGACACCGGTGCGATGAGCAAGCATCTCCATGCCGGACGCGCGGCGGAATCCGGATTGCTCGCTGCCGAACTTGCCGCGCTCGGTTTCACCGGTCCACCGGCCATTCTCGAGGGCAAGAAGGGATTTTTTGCAGGCGCCTGCCCCGATGCGATTCCTTCGCGAGTGTTGGCTGATCCGGACGCGATCTGGCAGCTGGTGGGTACTTCGATCAAGCCGTGGCCGTCTTGCCGACATACGCACCCGGCGATCGATGCGGCGCTCGAGCTTCACCGGCAACTGGCCGGGCGGTCGATCCGTGACGTCCATGCCGAGGTGTATCAAGCGGCCATCGACGTGTGTGACCGACCCGATCCACAGAGTGAGTACGAAGCAAAATTCTCGCTCCATCATTGTATTGCCGCTGCCCTAAGCGATGGTGTGGTGAACTTCGACTCCTTTGGTCCTGCCAGCCGAGCCCGGCTCGCCGGGTTACGCCGACAGATTTCGGCGGAGGTCGCAGAGCCTTTTCGATCGGCGTATCCCGACACGTACTGGGGTGCCGCGGTCAGCGTGACTGCCGCTGATGGACAAAAGGTGCGTGTGGATCGTCGCGTATGCCGCGGGGATCCCGATGCCGCGTTGAGTCGAGACCAAATGATCGACAAGGCGCTGATGCTGATGGGTCATGGCGGCCTCGCGACCGATCTGTCGCATCGGCTGGTGGATGCCATCCTCGCGTTGCCGAGCGACCAAGCGGATTGGGATGTGTTGCGGCGCCTCTTTCCTTAGCGCGAATGGCACACCTCGCAGCAAAACTTCCGCCATTGCGTAGCCTGGTCGCCTTCGAGGCGACCGCGCGGCACGCGAGTCTGACCGAGGCTGCCCAGGAACTTCGGATCAGCCGGGAGGCAGCGAGTCGCCATATCCGGGTGCTCGAGGAGCATCTGGGTATCAAGCTCTTCTATCGGCGACATCGTGGGGTTGAGTTGACGGCAGCCGGCCGCAAGTTTCAGCAAATCGTGCAGGACAGCTTGCAGAGCATCGCGAGCGGTGCGACGTTGATTCAAGGGCGTAAGGGGCCCGCGGGTATTACGGTATCGGCGACGATCGCGATCGCTTCCTTCTGGTTGACGCCGCGACTGGCGATGTTCCGTCAGAAACACGCCGATCTAGAGATTCATGTGAAGATTTCCGATGCACCGAGCGACATGGTTGCGGACGGTATCGATATTGCGCTGCGCTACGGCGATGGTCGCTGGAAGGGCCTGCGGGCCCTTAAGCTTTTTGACGTCAACTCCTTCCCGGTGTGTTCGCCGGCCTACCTTAAGAGCGCGTCGCCGCTCCATCGCCCGGCCGACTTATTGCGGCATACGTTGATCAATCTCGACGGTGCGGTGCATGTGGCCGAAGATTGGAACTGGTGGCTGCATAGC
>Ga0164296_1000255_pt1 | contig 67481 bp, 65 predicted proteins | sample GEODES057metaG_FD_113533 | JGI IMG/M metagenome (GOLD analysis project Ga0164296, IMG submission 113533) | Dystrophic lake water microbial communities from Trout Bog Lake, Wisconsin, USA - GEODES057 metaG | ecosystem: Environmental > Aquatic > Freshwater > Lake | place: USA: Trout Bog Lake...
CCTTGAGTGGAAACAAAATAACAAACCGAAACCACCGTAAACTGTCTCATCTACAGTGGCATGACTCGTGGGGGCCAATCAGTTACGGTGACAGTGTTTGGTTGTGGCCAGACAATATTTGGCGGAATACCGACTGTCAGCATGGCTGGGTTGCTGGTCACGCTACCTAAAAAGTTGGCGATGACTACTTGATATGCACCAATGTCGTTTGTGGTAGCACCGATAATGGTCAAATTAGTCGTGGACGAACCAGAAAAAGAAGCTGAACTCCAGCTATTGGCTGTGCCGTCATCTATATTGGTTCTATTAAATAGCCATTGATAGGTCAACGGCTGATTGCCCGTAGCCGTGACGTAAAAATTTACCGTGTCATCATTGGCCACGGTGGCATTTCCCGGTTCGGCGATGATAAGCGGCGGCTGCTCAATCGCGAAGGAGCCGGAATTTGTGCCTTGGAAGCTGCCGTTGGCACCGTAAGTTTCAGTGTAAAAAGTTCCCGCATCCGAACCATTCGTGGAGGGCTGATTTGTGTAGGTAAGAATAGTATATAAGTTTGTGCTGTCTTGGTTGAGCTGAAGCAACGATCCAACCGGACTGAAATTGGTGCAGATGAACGTGCCATTACCAGTCATTCCAAAACTGTTAGTATAATAGTAGGTTAAAATATTCAGCGGACTGCCAGCGGTTGGCGCATACAAATCGCTCTTGGAAAGAAACGAGGAATTGTCAAATAGGACAGTCGCCGTGTTGGTGGTCGCATTCGCATCCGTCGCGATGACTGTGCCGGTGTAAGTGCGTGGCGCAACGGGAACGAAAGTTCCGGCTTCAAACACCAAATTGGTGAACGCGACGCTGACGCGGTCGCTGATGTTGCCGGGGTAGGCTGCAGCCAACGAAATAACAAGCGGATTGGCGACATCAAACATGTGTCCGTTATCCGTAATGTTGGGCGGAGTCAAAAATCGCAAGAGAGTTTGATTATTGGTGTCAACACCGTCGGTCAATAAAACTTGCGCTCCTGTTACGGGTTGTGCCCAATTTGTCGCCGTTGTCAGACTGAAGTTACCTTGTGTTCCATCCACCGCCTTAAAATTACCATTGGTGGTATCGCTAAATGTCAGCGTTGCCGTGTCGTTGCCCACGGCCGAGGGCGGGGCGCTGTATTTGAGTTGGAGTTTGCCGGAGACTGATCCGTTCTTTTTGTAGGTGTAGGAACCCACGCCTGTTCCGTCGCTAAAAGTGCTGCTGCCAAAACTTATGCCGTAAAGCGTATCACCATTGGTCACAGTGACGAGCATGCCGTTCAAAGAAGTTGGCGCGGCGGAATAGGTCAGCTTCAGTAAATTAGTCTTGGAAAAATTTCCACTGCGATCCACTGCATAGGCCTGCAATATATTGGTGTTGGGCAACAACGTCAGGTTCACCCACCAATTGCTCCAGCCATTTCCCGTCGCAGCGGCCTGCCAACCGGTGCCGTTTAAATTGCAAAATACCGTTGCGACCGCGTCGTTGTCTCGCGCCGTGCCAACGATGACGATGGCGGGATTGGTCAACGCGGTGCTGTTTGCCGGCGTCTTGATGGTCAAAGTCGGCTTCTGTTTATCTACAAAATTCGCCGTGAGCAACTCGCCAACAGAAGGCATGACAAACGTCAGTTTCGCTTTGCTGCTATTTGTATCGCCCGTCCAGCCCGTGAAAGTAAAACTCGATTTTGACTTGGCAGTGAGGCTGTAAGCCTGCCCAACATTGAGTAGTTGGCCGTTAGTATAATTCGGGCTGACCGTTCCATTCCCGACGATTTGTAACGTCAGTGGCGCGGTCGTGCTCGCGGCGGCGGAACACACGCCAGCGGTAATCAATAAAATGGAAACAATCGCGGCAATATTTTTAAGACCGCCGTTACGCAGAAAATTCATAGCATTCAATTTAACACCAGACACCTGAAAAGGATGCGACAATTATTGGGGTGCTGTCGAGCCTATGACGGAAACTTTTATCCAAGCTGTTTGCTTGAAAAATCTCTTTGAAATCCGCCGGTTTCGCAGCCACAATCACCATTCGCTCAAGCGAATAATTTCATGAAACGCACGCATCATTGCAACGAACTGCGCCCGGCACACATCGGGCAAACCGTCACGCTGTCCGACTGGGTTCATTCCCGCCGCGATCTCGGCGGCCTCATCTTCATCGACATTCGCGACCGCGAAGGCCGCACGCAAACCGTGTTCGATCCTAGCGATCTCACGCCGGAACTTTTTGCGCAAGCCGCCGCGCTCCGCAGCGAATGCGTCGTCAGTCTCACCGGCAAAGTGCGCCATCGGCCCGAAGGCACTAACAACGCGAAGATTCCCACCGGCGAAATCGAAGTTGGCGTCACTGGTCTCGAAGTCCTAAACATGGCGGAGGTCCTGCCGTTCCCGGTTGACGACCCCGAAATCGCCAACAAGGTGAATGAGGAATTGCGCCTGCAATACCGCTATCTCGATTTGCGCCGTCCCGAAATGGCGCGCAATCTCAAGCTGCGCAGCAAAGTCGCCATTGCCGCGCGCAGTTTCATGGACGAGCAAGGTTTTCTCGAAGTCGAAACGCCCACGCTGTTCAAGTCCACGCCCGAAGGCGCGCGGGAATTTCTCGTGCCGAACCGTCGTGAAGCTGGAACTTTTTACGCGCTGCCGCAATCGCCGCAGCAGTTCAAACAAATCTTGATGGTCGCCGGCGTGGAAAAATATTTCCAACTCGCGCGCTGCTATCGCGATGAAGATTTACGCGCTGACCGTCAGCCCGAGTTCACGCAGGTGGATATCGAGATGAGCTTCATTGACCGTGAAGATATTTACGCACTCATTGAAGGCTTGCTCAAACGCGTTTGGAAAACCGCCCTGAACATTGACCTGCCGACGCCGTTCAAACGCATCAGCTTCGAGGAAGCGCTCAACCGCTACGGCATTGATAAACCCGATACGCGCTTCGGCATGGAGCTCGTGGACATGACGGAAGATTTCAAAGCGAGCACGTTCAAAGTGTTCAGCGGCACGATCGCTAATGGCGGCGTGGTGAAAGCGCTCAATGCAAAGGGCATGGCCGGCGCGACGCAGGGCCAGATCGAAACGATGACCGAATACGCCAAGAGCTTTGGAGCAAAAGGTCTTGCGTTCATCAAGGTTGAAGGCGGCGAATGGAAATCACCCATCGTTAAATTCTTCAGCGAAGCCGAAAAAGCTGCGCTCACGACGAAGCTCGCGATTCAGGAAGGCGATTTGATTCTCTTCGCCGCCGACCAGTGGCTGAACGCCTGCGAAATCCTCGGCAAGATCCGTTTGTATTGCGCTGACGTTTTGAAGACACAAGGCAAGCTCGTGATTGATCCGAAGCAATTTAATTTCCTCTGGGTCATTGAATTTCCGCTGCTTGGTTTCGACCGCGAACAGAACCGCTGGTATTCCAGCCACCATCCGTTCACCGCTCCTGTGGCCAGCGACATCCCGCTGCTCAAGACCGACCCGAAGAAAGTTCGCGGCCAGCACTACGACATCGTCGTGAACGGCGTGGAACTAGGCGGCGGCTCGATTCGTATCCATCAGCCGGATGTGCAAAAAACCATTTTCGAAGAACTGCTCGCCATTCCGCCGGAAGAAACCAAACTGCGCTTCGGTTACATGCTCGACGCCTTCAAATACGGCGCACCGCCGCATGGTGGTATCGCACTTGGCTTCGACCGCTTCATCGCGATTCTCTGCGGCACATCTAGTATCCGCGACGTCATCGCGTTCCCGAAGACGGCCAAAGGCACCTGCTTGATGACCGACTCACCATCGCAAGTTTCGCCGAAGCAACTACGCGATCTTTACATCGAAGTGAAAGTAAAGCCGCCGACGGTGCCGACTCCGGCCAAACCCTGATTTCCTAGCCAAATTCTTAAAACAAAAAGCGGGACGGCTTTTGGCCGTCCCGCTTTGATTTTTCAATTTCAGTTTTTCGGAGCCGTATCGCCAGCGGCAGGAGCCGCCGTCGGACGTTGACGCATACCCGTCCCCATTTTTTCCCACTTGGCGTATTGTTCCGGCGTCAGGATGGTTTTCAGTTTTTCAGACGCAGCGTCACGGATTTCCTTTGCCTTGGCGCGCTTGTCCGATTGCGCCACGCTGGTGTCTGCACGCAAAGCTTTCATCTTTTGCTGTTGCTCATCAAAAATCACTTTGACCTGCGGCTTCTGCGCATCGGTCAATTCAAGATTTTTGGCCAGTGTGTCGAAGTTCGGACGCACGCGCATCCCACCGGGCGGAGCGCCAGCGGCCGGAGCGTTGGTGTTTTCCTGCGCCTGCGACGGAATGCCACTGGCGAACAAACTGCCGACGGCGAGCGTGGCAATCATGATTGTTTTATTGAATTTCATAACGTTGTTTTAATGTTCGGGTGCGAACCGCCGTTTGTTGGTTGTGGCGGATTAAGTAGACAGACGTGCCGTCGGCTTGAAGGTTACAGCGCCCGCAACACCTTTGCCGCCGCTCGCACCGTCGCTTCAATGTCCGCCGTCGAGTGCGCCGTAGAAATGAAACCCGCTTCAAATTGCGACGGCGCGAAATAAACTCCCGCATCCAGCATCCCGTGGAAAAATTTCTTGAACCGCTCGCGGTCGCTGTGCATGGCGTCCGCCACATTGTGAACCGGCTCGCTCGTGAAGTAACCACAGAACATCGAGCCGCAGCGGTTAAACCGCATTGGGATATTTGCGGATTTCGCCGCGTCAGTCATTCCCGCTTCCAGTTGCGCACCTATTTTTTCCAACTGGTCGTAAGCGCCGCAGCTATTAAGTTCCGCCAAATTGGCCAAGCCCGCCGCCATCGCAATCGGATTGCCGCTCAAAGTCCCCGCCTGATACACCGGACCGAGCGGCGCGAGACAATCCATGATCTCCGCGCGCCCGCCGAATGCGCCCACCGGCAGCCCGCCGCCGATGACCTTGCCGAACGTGCTCAAGTCCGGCGTGATGCCGAACCGCTCCTGCGCCCCGCCGCGCGCGAGGCGGAAGCCCGTCATCACTTCGTCAAAAATCAGCAGCGCGCCGTTGGCCTTGGTAATCTCGCGGAGAAATTCCAAGTAGCCCGGCTTCGGTAAATAAAGTCCCGCGTTGCCCGGCACCGGCTCGACAATGATGCCCGCAATTTCATTTTTGTTTGCCGCGAAAATTGCTTTTACCGCTTCCACATCGTTGTAAGGCGCAACGATGGTGTGCGAGGTGAACGCCGCCGGAATGCCTGCGCTGTCCGGATGTCCGAACGTCAGCGCGCCGCTACCCGCGCGCACCAGCAGTGAATCCACGTGGCCGTGATAGCAGCCATCGAACTTGATGATCTTGTCGCGCTTCGTGAACCCGCGCGCCAGCCGGATCGCACTCATGCACGCCTCTGTGCCGCTGCTGGTCATGCGGATTTTTTTCACGCTCGGCACGAGTTCGCAAATCAGTTTCGCCATCGTCACTTCCAGCGGATTCGGAATGCCGAAACTCGTGCCAAATTCGGCGGCGGTTTTTACGGCGGAAATGATTTTCGGGTGCGCGTGCCCCAAAATGGCAGGGCCCCAGGTGCAGACGTAATCAATCAATTCATTGCCATCCACGTCCCAAACCTTGGAGCCGCTGGCGCGATTGACGAAAAAAGGATTGCCGCCTACCGCGCGGAAAGCGCGCACCGGCGAATTGACACCGCCGGGAATATATTTCAACGCCTCGGCAAAAAGTTTTTCTGACTGCGTTCGGTTCACAAAAATAAATTAACGATGTGTCGCCAGCTTTGCGAGAATTTCGTCTGCCGAATTTTTCGGCTGCAGTTCGACCCACTCGCAATTTCCGTGGCGGCGGAACCACGTCAGTTGCCGCTTGGCGAACTGGCGTGTGCGGATTTTCACCAGCTCAATCGTCTCTGCCAAATCACGGTCGCCGCTTAAATGCTCGACCACTTGTCGGTAGCCAATGGCTTGCATGGCGAATTTGTTTTCCGCCAGCCCGTGTTTCAAAAGCTGTTCTGTCTCCGCAACCAGTCCGCGCTGGAACATTTCATCCACGCGAATATTGATGCGCTGGTGCAAATCCTCTGAAGACCGTTTGAAACAGAAAAACTTTTCCGCTTTCTGTTTTCCGCTTTCCATATTCCACTCCGCGCGCAGCTCGGAAAACTTTTTGCCAGTCAGCCGGATGACTTCCACGGCGCGCACAACGCGGCGCGGATTTTGTTTATCAATTTTCTCGTAGGCCGCCGGGTCGCGTTCCCGCAATTCCGTCAGCAGCGATTCAAGTGAAGTAGCTTCCAGTTCGGCGCGCACGTTCGCGTCGGTGGCTGGTGCTTCACCGAGTCCTTCAAGATACACTTTGAAATAAAGTCCCGTGCCGCCACAAAAAATGGGTGTTTGATTACGCGATTGAATTTCGGACACGGCATTTTGCGCGCGATGAATAAATTGCGCGGCGTCGAAGGCTTCAGACAAATCACAAACATCAATGAGATGATGCGGCACGCGGGCGCGTTCGGCGGGCGATGGTTTGGCGGTGCCGATGTCCAGTCCGCGATAAACCTGCATGGAATCCACCGAAATGATTTCACCACCGATTTTTTCCGCGAGTCGCAGGGCGATTTCTGATTTGCCGACCGCCGTTGGCCCGGCAATGAAAATGGGCGACTTCATTTGGCGGCGGGGCGACGCGAGAGAATAATTGCTAGAATGATTCCCGTCACAAAAATTGGCACGCTCACGAGTTGCGCGGAAGTCAGTCCGGCGTGAACGTGATCGGTCGGGTAATCGCCGCGAAAAGATTCTGCTATGGAACGGAAGATGGCGTAAATAATCAGATAGGTCGCAATGATTTGGCCGTCGAATTTTTTGCGGCGGAACAGCCACGCTAGAAAAGCGTAGAGCACCAAGTTCAACAGCGCGTCGTAAACTTCCGTCGGATGCACTGCCGCACCGTGCGTTTCGTGGTCGGCAGGAAAATGAATTGCCCACGGCAAATCACACGCGCGTCCGTAGCAGCAACCATTCAGCAAGCAGCCGATGCGACCGAAAACGCTGCCCAGCGCGATGCTGGGCGCGAGGATATCGGCGATTTTCCAGACGGGCAGTTTTTTCCACGCGAGATAAATGATGCCTGCAACACTAGCGCCGATGAGCCCGCCGTAATAGACAAGTCCGCCGTGTTGGATCATGAAAACTTCGCGGAACGGCTGGTCGGCAAATTCCTGTTTCCAATATGTCGTCACATAAACGAAGCGCGCGCCGACGATGCTGCCGACCATGAGCCACAGCGTAACGTCGGCGATAATGTCGCCTGAAACATTCACGCGGCGCGCGCGGCGCGTGGCCGTCCACAGACCGGCAAGAAACGCCAGCGCCATCATCACGCCATACCAGCGAACAGGCAACGAACCGAAATAAAAAGCAATCGGATGCACAGCGGGAAGTTAGAGCGTTGCAGCGGAAATTGAAATTTGAAACTGCGGTCAGTTCAAATTCGTCGCCACGGTTGCGCGCGGAAGTTTGGGCGTCGAATGCGGAATCAAATTGGGCGGCATGATTGCTGCCGGTGCCGGCATGGGCGGCCAAAGCGGAACGGTTTTCACGAGGTCACGCCATGTCTGACGTTCGGCGGGCGACATTTTTGACCAGTCATCCGCGTTCTTTAAAAACTGCGCGCGCTCCGTCGCGCTCATGCCTGCAAATTTGGCGTAATTGTGCACGCACGTGAGTCGCTGGCGCGGCGGAAGTTTTTCAAACGACTGCAGCGTTTTTTCCATCTGGGCGCGTTCGGCAACGGAAAGTGTGTTGAGCGTGGATTTTTTTTCTGCCGCTGTAAGTTCAAAAAACTGGTTGAACCGATCGGCGATTTGTTGTTGGTCGGGGTTGGCGACCGTCGCATTCGTTGGTTCGACGCGGGCGAAATAATGCAGCGTCGAATCGTTCGTTAAAAATTCCTGCTTGAGCGGCGGCGGTAAAATATCCCAATGCTGCAAACGCGATTTGACCAGTTCCTGCATGTCCGGTGGCACCATCGCCAACCGCGTCACGCGATTCGTCGGCGACAGCCGCAACAGCGGCACGAGATACCAGCGCAGTTCCGTCGCACGCAGACGCAACTCACGTTCGTCCGCGCCGAGCGCCTGATACTCGCGCACTTTCGCGAGGATTTTCGCGCGCATTTCCGGTGGACGATTCGTCAGCGCGGTGAGCCGTTCCGACGGTGTCATCGCGAGTAGCTGCCGGAAAAAATCCACGGGTGAATGAAATTGTGGCGCGGGTGGAACCAGATTGGCAGCAACCGGCGAAATTTTTTCTGCGTCTGACGGCAACGGTGGATTTTGGGCGGCGGCAGAAATGGAAATTATCAGCGCGAGAACAAAAATAAATTGGTGCAAACGAATCATTACAGCACGGCCAACAGTTCACCATCCGCATGTGCCGGCTGACTCATGCGCTGGATGGCGTCGAGATTTTCCAGCGCGTCCACGCTCGGCGGCTGCGCCGCGGTGACCATAGCAACATCTTTTGCCAGCGCGACGCGATGCGAATGCGTCTCAAGCCGCTGGATGCCGACGCCGGCAAAAATCAAAACGGCACAGGCCACGGCGACGCGCGGAAATAGCGAATGCCAGTTCCAATGCCAGCGCGAACGTGCGGAACGCATTTCTTCCAATTCGACGGCGGCGAGCACGCGTTCGGTGAAATTAGAAGGCACGGGTGCGTCGGAAATTATATCCAGTGCCGCTGTAAGTCTGGCTTCATGCTGCAGTTCCGGCTGTGCGGACAACGCAGCACGTTCGGCCTCGGAAAGTTTCCGTCGCCATAACAATTCGCTTGAATCTGAAGGTTGATTTTTCATCGCTTCAAATTAAAAACCGGCAGTCGCGCAAAGTTGCAAAATTATTTGCGGCTGCGGCCTGTTCAAATTCCATTGCATCAGCTAGATTTTGCGCCCATGCCGCCATTGGTCAAAATCGAGGAAACGGTGGAACTGCCGCACCCGCGCGCCGTCGTCTGGCCGCTGCTCGCGAAGACCGATTGGATCAACCGTGCCGTCGGTCTGCCGCCGGTCAAATATGCCGTCGAGCCGCTGCCCGAAGGCGGCAGCAAAGTCATTGCGCGCGCGAAATTTTTCGGGCTGCCGCTCGTGTGGCAGGAGTTTCCCTTCGAGTGGACGGAGCCGGAATTTTATTCGGTGCGCCGGATTTTTCACCGCGGTCCGTTCGCCGAAGGCGTGATGGGTTTGCGCTTTCTGGAAACCAAAACGGGTTGCGTCATTGAAGTTTTCGCGCAATTCCAGCCGCGAAATTTTTTCGGGACATTTCTCGCGCAAAGAATTATCGGTCCTAAAACCATGCGCGATATGCGTGCGCTCATCCGGCATGTGAGCGAGCACGTTGCTGGACAACAACGTGCCGTCATGCCGAAACTTTCCCAAGCCCTTGCAAATACCACTGTGCTTGATGCTGGACTTGCAAAATTGCGCGCGGAAAAACTCTCCGCGCTGCTCGTTGGAAAATTATCCGAGCTGCTCACGGAATCGGCGGACGTGGAACTGTCCCACATTCGTCCGTTTGCCGTCGCCAAAAACTGGCGCGCGGACCGCTGGGACGTTTTGAAATTATTTCTGCACGCGACGCGCGCCGGAATTTTGAATTTGCGCTGGGAAGTGTTGTGTCCGAATTGCCGCGCCACGCGCGCGCCGCGCACGAGTTCGCTCGCTGACCTTGCGCGCACGGCGCATTGCGATGTTTGCAACATCCGGTTTGACGCGGAATTCGACAAATCCGTGGAGTTAAAGTTTTCTGTGAATCCCGCCGTGCGTCCGTGCGACGAACAAACTTTTTGCCTCGTTGGCCCTGGCGCGCGGCCGCATCTCGCTGCGCAGATTTGCCTCGAACCGAATGAGCGGCGCGAATGGACTTTGCCGATGACTACAGGGGAATTGCGCGTGCGCTCGCTGCAGGTGAAAGAAATTTCCTCACTGCCAGCGGGCGAAGTTGAGATTGTTTGCGCGCCGGAAAAATTTCAATTTAATCGCACGGAGAAAATCTTTTCCGTGCGCAATCCTAATCCATTTCCGGTGCAAGTCGCGCTGGAATCCGGCGCGGGCGATGACGAGATTTTGACCGCCGCGCGCGTGACAAACTGGCAGGAGTTCCGCGATTTATTTGCCACCGAAGTGATTTCGCCAACCGAGCAAGTTGTGGTCGGTTCGCAAGTGGTTTTGTTCACGGACCTGCGCGGTTCGACGGCGATGTATGCCGACATTGGCGATGCGCCAGCTTACGCGCTGGTGCGCGATCATTTTAAAATTTTGCACGACGTTATTGCTGCCAATCACGGCGGCGTGGTCAAAACCATTGGCGATTCTGTGATGGCGGTGTTCAGTAATTTGCCCGAAGCGTTTGCGGCCGCGCGCGCGATGCACGAAAAACTAGGCAAAATGAATTCGTCGCAGAAAGTCCGGTTGCAATTGAAATCAGCTTTGCACGTCGGGCCGTGCCTCGCGGTGAACGCAAACGACAAACTGGATTTTTTTGGTTCCGTCGTAAATCTCGCCGCGCGCTTGGTCGAGCGCAGCGAGGGCGGTGAATTGGTGGTGGCTGATGAAATTTTTCAGCGTGAAGAAACGCAAAAATTTCTCCGCGAAATCCGGCTGACCGCCGTGGCAGACAAGCAGCAGTTTACTGGATTTCCTGAACCCATTCGCATCTGGCGGATCGCGCTACTGACGCCTGCCGCTGGCTGACCAAAATATGTGCGTCCATTGCCAAAATAAACGAAGCTGCCATCGGGGTGGATATTGGTATGATGGGCTTGGCTAATTTATCCGATGAATGTCACTGAATCAAAACCGACGGCTGTGCAAAATCTTTTGACCGCACGTGAGCGCTTCAATCGCGCCGCCCGCTGCCAACCCGTGGACCGTGCGCCGATGTGGCTGATGCGCCAGGCCGGTCGCGCGCTGCCGGAATACCGCAAGCTCAAGGAGACTTACACCTTCGTCCAGCTTTGTCAGAATCCCGAACTCGCCGTCGAGGTCACGCTCCAGCCCGTGCGCCGGTTTGGTTTTGATGCCGCGATTTTGTTCAGCGACATCCTCGTGATTCCCGAGGCGATGGGGCAGAAATACCATTTCAAAGAAACCGGCGGCGTGCAGATGGATTTCGCCGTCACCAGCAAGGCGGATATTGAAAAGCTTTCCGTGGATCGCGTCGTCGAGCGGTTGAACTACGTCGAGCAGGCGCTGAAAATATTGCGCACAGAACTCGGCGAAAAGACGGCGCTGCTCGGTTTCACTGGTTCGCCGTGGACGCTCGCAACGTTCATGATGGAAGGCGCGAGCGTTCCGAAATATGGCCGCGCGCTTCAGTTGTTCCGCGAGGACAAGAAAACATTCTTCGGCCTGCTCGAAAAGCTAACCGCCGCCGTCACCGCATATCTCAAGATGCAAATCGCGACCGGCGTGGATGCGGTGCAAATCTTCGATAGCCATGGTGGACATCTCGCGGCAACGGAATTTCAGGAAGCCAGCGGACGCTGGACGAATGAGATCATTGCCAATTTCGGCGGCAAGGTTCCCGTCATCAATTTTTCGCTCGGCACACATGGCAATTGGCCGGATTTGATCAACAGCGGCGCGAACATTCTTGGCATTGATTGGCAGACGGATTTGGCCGAAGCGCGGAAGATCATTCCCGCGCACATCGCGATGCAGGGAAATCTTTCGCCGGTTCACATCGCTGAATCCACGCCGGAAGTGGTCGCGACGGAAACAAAAAAAATTCTCAAAACGATGCGCGGCCGTCCCGGACATATTTTTAATTTAGGCCACGGCCTGACGCCCGGAGCAAAACTGGAAAACATCCAGGCTTTGGTGGACACTGTGAAAGGTTTCAAATGAAAACGCTGAACGTAGATCTCGATTTGGTAAAGAAATACAACGTGGCCGGGCCGCGTTACACCAGCTATCCGCCCGCGACCAAATTCACCGAAGCCGTGACGTGGGAGCAGCTTTCGGAAAAAATCGAGAGCAACAACCAGACGCCGCGCGATCTCTCGGTTTATTTTCACATACCGTTTTGCGAATCACTTTGCTGGTTCTGCGGTTGCACGACCGTCATCACCACTAATCACGACAAAGGCAAAGACTACATTGATTATCTTGGCCGCGAAGTTGCCAAGCTCGCGCCGCGTTTGCACAAAGATCGCAAAGCCGTGCAACTCCACTTCGGCGGCGGTTCACCGACATTTTTGCGTCCCGACGAACTGCGTCGCCTCGGCGATATCATCCACAAACATTTCACGTTCTCGCCGGACATCGAAGCGAGCGTAGAAGTGGATCCGCGCCGACTCACCCGCGATCATGTCGTTGCGCTAAAGGAAATCGGCTTCAACCGCGCCTCGATGGGCGTGCAGGATTTTAATCCGACGGTGCAACAAGCGATTCATCGCATCCAGCCGCGCGAAATGACGCAGCAGGCGATGGATTGGATGCGCGAGAATGGTTTCGGCTCCATCAATCTCGATTTGATCTACGGTCTGCCACATCAGACGCCGGAGACATTCAACGAAACGCTTAACACCGTTTTGGAGATGAAGCCCGACCGTCTCGCCGTGTTCAGCTATGCGCATGTGCCGTGGATCAAACCGGCGCAAAAAATTCTCGAAGAAAAAATTCTGCCCACGCCGGAATCCAAGCTCGAAGTGCTCAAGCTCGTCATCGAACGGCTCACGGCAGACGACCAATACGTTTACATCGGCATGGATCATTTTGCGAAGCCGAACGACGAGTTGACGATTTCGCAGCGCGAGAAAAAATTGCAGCGCAATTTCCAAGGCTACAGCACGCGCGCCGGCTCGGACATTTACGCGTTCGGCATGAGCGCGGTTTCCCAGACGCCTGATGTTTATTGGCAGAACGAAAAGGAATTGCCGAAGTATCAGGAAGCGGTGGACGCGGGCAAAGTGCCGTTGCACAAAGCTTACATCGTCAGCGACGAAGATAAAATCCGCCGTGAAACCATTATGCGGACGATGTGTGATCTCTCGCTTGATTTCGCGGCGATGTCACAGAAGTTTAATTTCAACTTCGAGCAACATTTCGCCAAGGAACTCACGACGCTGGAACCGTTCATCGCCGATGGTCTGGTTAAGAAAACAGCGGGTGGCCTTGAGGTCACAAACTCCGGCCGCCTTTTCATCCGCAACATCGCGATGTGTTTCGACAACACGCTCGGCGCGGCGAATGAGCGTCGGCATTCAAAGACGATTTGAGCCGACGAATGAAATCCGTCGCCATCATCGGAGCCGGTATCACCGGATTGACGGCTGCGTTTTATCTGAAGCGTGCGGGTTTTGCCGTGACGGTTTTTGAAGCTAGTCCACGCGCGGGCGGCGTGATTCAATCCGTTCGCAAAGACGGTTTTCTCGCTGAGTTCGGGCCGAACACCATTCTCGAAACGTCGCCGAAGATCAAGCAACTCGTTATCGACGCCGGTTTGGAATCGCGCAAACTTGCTACCGATCACAAAGCCGAGGCGCGATTCGTGGTGCGTTATCGACGTCCGATTGAGATGCCGGGCAAACCACTCGGATTTTTTACCACGCCGCTATTCACCGCCAAGGCCAAGCTTGCCGTCTTGCGCGAGCCGTTCATCAAGCCGCGTCGCGATGGTGTGGAAGAAAGCATCGGCCAATTCGTCGTGCGCCGGTTCAATCAGGAATTTCTCGATCACGCGATTGATGCGCTGGTAGCGGGCATCTACGCCGGCGACCCGAACAAACTCTCGCTGCCGCACGCTTTTCCAAAACTCAAGGCACTGGAAGACAATTACGGATCGATGATCAAAGGCCAGATTTTTGGCGCGCGTGACCGGAAAAAATCCGGCGAAGTGGCGAAAGATCGTGCGCCAAAATTTTCCTTCGATGAGGGCCTGCAAGTTTTGCCCGACACGCTGGCAGCACAGCTTGGTGATTCGCTTAAATTGAATACGCCGGTCACGAAGCTCGTGCAGACGAGTGAGGGCTGGCTTGTGACCACGGCGAACGGCGATGCGGAATTTGATAAAGTGATTTACTGCGGAACGGCTTACAAACTCGCGCAGTTGAATATAGAAGCAAAATCAACTTTGGATTTATCCACCTTCGCTGAAATAAGCTATCCGCCCGTTTCCGCTGTGGTCTTGGGTTTCAAGCGTGAGGACGTAACGCATCCCTCAAGCGGTTTCGGCATGTTGATCCCGAAGATTGAAGGCTTCAAAATTCTCGGCACGATTTTTTCATCCGCGCTGTTCCCAAATCGCGCGCCCGCCGGACACATCACGCTGACGAGCTACATCGGCGGTGCGCGTTATCCCGAACTCGGATTGCTGCCCGAAAAAGATTTGGTTGAAACGACGCTGGCTGATTTGCGTGTGCTGCTGGGAGTGAAAGGCCAACCAGTTTTCACCCACACAAAAACCTGGCCGCACGCGATCCCGCAATACAACGTCGGCTACGGCAAATATCGCGACTTACTCAATCAAATCGAGGCAAGCACGCCGAATCTGTTTTTCGCCGGGCATTATCGCGACGGTGTTTCGTTGGGCGATTCCATTGTTTCGGGCGTGAACATTGCGGAGCGCGTTGGTAAACTTTTTTAACATGAGCAAAGCAATCCTGTTGGTCAATCTTGGTTCGCCGGACTCGCCGTCGGTGCCGGATGTGCGACGGTATCTGAATGAATTTCTGATGGACGGTCGCGTGATCGATGTCGCGTGGCCACTGCGCCGTTTGATCGTCGGTTTGATTTTGATCAAGCGCCCGCATGAATCTGGCGAGGCTTACGAAAAAGTTTGGACAAAGGAAGGTTCGCCGCTCGTCGTCACGAGCCGGCATGTGCAGGAGCTATTGCAGAAACGCGTGAGCGTGCCGGTAGAACTGGCGATGCGTTATCAAAATCCATCCATAGAATCCGCCGTAAAAAAATTGGCGGTGAAAGGCGTCACGGAAGTTTTCTTGATTCCGCTATTTCCGCACTACGCGATGTCCAGTTACGAAACCGCCGTGGTGCGCGTGCAGGAGGTCGTGGCAAAACTTGCGCCGCAGATGAAAGTCACCGTGCAGCCGCCGTATTATGACCAACCAGATTATATCGCGGCGCTGGCGGCGAGCGCGGCGGATTATCTGAAAAAGGATTACGACCATTTGTTATTCAGCTTTCACGGCATTCCCGAACGACACATAAAAAAATCGGACACGACAGGCTGCCATTGCCTCGCCACGCCGAATTGCTGCGAGACGCCGAGTCCGGCGCACGCGCAATGTTATCGAGCGCAATGTTATCGCACCGCCGCGCTATTCACCGAAAAAGCCGGCGTGCCGGCGGGTAAATGGTCCGTGTCCTTTCAATCACGGCTGGGCAAAGATCCATGGCTGAAACCTTACACGGATTACGAATTGCCGCGTCTCGCGACGGAAGGCAAAAAAAAGATGCTCGTGATTTGTCCTGCGTTTGTTTCAGATTGCCTTGAAACGATTGAAGAAATTGGCATGCGCGGCTGCGAGGAATTCATGTCCGGCAACGGTCAGGAATACACGCGCATTCCCTGCATGAACGAACATCCGATGTGGATTGACGCGCTGGAAAAAATGACGGCAAAGTTTTTGGCGTAAGCTGGGATTGCTGTGCCGAAATTATTTTTTGCGGTTGGTGCGCTCTTTCCAGTAGAGCAGAGGCATTCGAATAGTGCGACCGAGCCGGCCAAGAAAATCTTCCTTCGGCTGCTCGATTTTGTGGATGCGTTCACACTTATGACTGCACAGCGGACATAGATAAAGCGGTTTGCCACCGCCTTGAAGTCTCAAAATATGAATGCAAGCGGTGCACATTTGTTCAAGACAATGTGTGCAGCGGAAGGTTACGGGCGATTCCGGATGACGGCGACATAACAGCGAGCCATCAGCTTGCACCGGCGGTGGCGCCGGAATTTCACGTTCGATTTTCGGGATGGCGATAATGACTTCGGTGGATTCCACCATCAATTCCACATCGCCAAGGCGCACGGCTTGACCAGGTTTTAGATGTGCGGCCTTTACCAATTCACCGTTGACGAAAGTGCCGTTGGTAGAATCACAGTCGTGCACAAAGACGCCGTCGTTTGATAAAATAAATTCGCAATGGGTAAACGAAACGGAAGGATGTGTTAATGTAAAATCGGCATCAGGATCGCGCCCGACGCGGTTAGCGCCGAGGCGTAATTCAAGTGAACGTAGTTGCAGACCTTCGGTTTTGACTTGTAGTCGCGCCATGAAAATCGGGTTGTGTTTTGCAAAACTGCGCCGGTTCGCCGGCCAAGTCGAGCCGAATTTAACCCAATGAATTTTCTGCAAAGGCGAATTCAGCAACAATTTTTCCGGAGACCAAGTGCTCGTTGATGATGCGCTCCAAAACTGCCGGCGTGCAGCTGTGATACCACACGCCCTCGGGGTAGACGACAGCAATCGGACCACGCGTGCAAACGCGCAGGCAGCTGGCTTTGGTGCGATAGACCAGCGGTTGCGCGCCGACGAGATTTAATTCCTTCAGCCGCGTTTTCAAATAATCCCACGAAGCCAACGTTTGTTCGCGCGGGCAACACTTGGGTTCGTCTGCGTCCACACAGAGAAAAATGTGGCGGCGAAATTTTTCGAGGCCGAGCGTCGCGACGGCGTTTTTCAATTCATCTTTCATTTTTTAGAATTTGCCACAGAGCTGCTGAGAACGCAGAGGAAAAGTTACCTGAAAAATGTCAGGCCGATTACGCCGCCGACGGCGACGAGCGCGCCGACGAGTGAACGCACGCCGATTTTTTCGCCTTCGACGATGCGCGTCATTGGCAGTAATACCAAGGGTGTTGTTGCGATAATGGCTGCGACAACAGCGGCGGGCGTGGTCTTGAGCGCCCATTGCATGCACGTCACGCCGAGCGTTTGACCCGCGAGCGCGTTGGCCAAAACCCACGGCCAGATGCGCCTCCACTTTTCGCGCGTAATGCTCAAAGTTTTTTCCTCAAACAAACCGCCGTGCGCGTGTGCGGAACGCCATTTGAAAATTACCATCGCAATTGTCGGAACCAAAATGCCGCCGAGCACGCGCTGGTAACCGGTTGTGCCGGCGTCAACGTGCAATCCTGCAGTTTGGATGGCTGCGTAACCTTTGCGAATTATGACTGCGCCGAGCGCACCGCCGAGTGCGGCAAAAATACTGGCCGTCAGCCCGATTTGCCAGTCGCGCGCAGAAATTTTCAGGTGGTCGCCCGGCGCCAGCGCAATGGCGACACCGATTAGAATCACCGCGATGCAAAGAATTTCCGGCAGATTCAATTTTGTGCCGAGCCAGAAGAATTCAATGAGCGCGGCGAATGGTGCGGTGAGACATTGCATCAGCAAAACGGCACGGCGGCTGCCTAAAAGCGGTAACGCTTGAAAATAGGCGGTATCGCCAAGGCCGATGCCGAAAAGCCCGCTCAAGATGAACCATTCCGGCGCGCCCGCAAAACCCGCGCCGAACGTGAACGCCCAAATCGTCAGGAAAATCGTAGCGAGTGTGATGCGCCAGAAATTTGCTTCCAGTCCGCCAACTTGTTTGGCGGTGCGATAGCCGCAAACCGCGGAGGTGGCGAAGAGCAGGGTGGTGAACAGCGCCGCGAGCATCAGAGCGATTCGTCAGTCACCGAATTGCCGGTTTCTTCGTCAATGTTCACGCCGCCTTCATTGAGGATTTTTTCAATGTTGGGCGAAATCCATTTTTGATTATGACCTTTTTTGCGTTCGGGTTTGACGCGGAAACGGCCGTTGAGATCTTTTTCCAGCAGGCCGTTATCAACCATCGAAAGCAAAATCGGCTTGGCCCAATCAGGGTCTTCGTGGTAACGCCGCTTGGTGCCGGCGCGGCGGCAAACTTCCTTCGCGTTGATGAATTCGCCGCCCCACGTCTGCAAATAATTAAATATTTCGCGCTCGTCCGAACTCATATCCGTATCATGTCAAAAAAAACTGGCGCGTCGAGCAATTAGCAGCCGCGTTCCGACATTGCCAATCCGTTGGCTTCAAACTACGCTTTCCGTCCGTTTAATGGCTGAATACAAAGTCCAATTCGAGGTTTTCGAAGGCCCGCTCGACCTGCTTCTTTATCTCATCAAGAAGGAGGAAGTGGACATCTATGAAGTAAACCTCACCAAACTCGCGTCGCAGTTCATCGAATACATTGATTTGATGCGCGCGTTCGACCTCGAAGTTGCTGGTGAATTTCTCGTGATGGCCTCGACGCTCATGTATATCAAGAGCCGCGAGTTGCTGCCGGTAGATCAGCAGGTCGTTGTCGAAGCCGAAGATGAAGGCGAAGATCCGCGCTTCGAACTCATTCGCCAGCTCGTCGAATACAAAAAATTCAAGGACGCCGCCGCGAAATTGCAAACGCTGGAAGAACGTCAGGAAAATGTGTTTCCGCGTCTGCCTGGAAAAATTGAATTTGAAATTACCGAAGCGCCCACGCTAAAACCGGAAGTCGGCATTTTTGATTTATTAAACGCGGTTAATTCCGTCCTCAAACGCTTTCAAGATAAAACCGCTGGCACGCGCGAGATTTACGAGGACAAATGGACCGTCAGCGAAAAAATCGAGTTCGTGCTCAAAACGCTGACCGAGCGCGGCTCCGTAAAATTTTCCGAATTGTTTGAAACCGCTGCGAACCGTGCGGAAGTCGTCTGCACGTTTCTCGCGTTGTTGGAATTGATTCGTCTGAAGCAGCTCGCGTGCGTCCAGCCGGAACCGTTTGCGGAAATTGAAATCGGCAAGGCGGTTGCGCCTGTTGTGTTTCCGGAAACGGATACACCCGCAGCGGAAACAGAAGTCGCGGCCGAAGTAAAACCCGCGCCATCATTACCTGAATCAACCGTTGCCGAAACCGAGGAAGAAGTGGTTGAAGACGAAGAAGATGACGACGAGGATGACGACGAGGATGACGACGAGGATGACGACGACGATGACGACGACGATGACGACGACGATGACGACGACGATGACGACGACGATGACGACGACGATGACGACGACGATGACGATTCAAATTCCAACCAAATCGAACAATGAGTTCAAAAATAATTCGTGAAACGATGCGTGCGGTTAAAGTTAAAGCCATCGCAGAGCGTAAAATCAGGACAAATCGAATCGTTACATTCCGCGAAAAATTACAAGGCTACACGTGGCCTCAAGGGAGTTGGAAAACAAAAGATTCACTTGAACGAGCTATCTCTTATGCGAACAAATTAAGCACGGGTATATATCTCAAACCCAAGCGCAACGTGGATGCTTTTATAGGCTGCCTAATTAATGATTTGTATTGTGACTGCTACGCAGAGCTTGAGGCGAACGGAATGATTAAAAAGCCGAAGGTTAAAAATGAGTAACGAAAGCATCGGGGTTTCAAGCATTTGTTCTGCAACAGACTGGTGGTTGGAAATTCGTTGCGTAGATGGTGGAAGACTTTTGCGCCGATTACCCATCGCAGCATGGGCTGTCACTAAAGATGAACAGTTCAAGGCAATATGTTACGCTGGTGATGCAAAAAGATTTTTCTGCACAGATGTTGCTGATGAAGAAGACGGACTTGAGTATAGCTTTAAGCACGGGACTAATCTGAAGCAAATAGGAACAGGTATTTGGTTTGAAGACGAAACGCCAAAAAGCATTCGTAAAAAAGGTAAAAAATAATGGAACTCAAATTCATTCTCGAATCCGTTTTGTTCTCTGCTCAAAAACCGATGAGCGTGAAGGAGCTTCGCGACCTGCTCGTCAACGCCGCCACGGCGGAGGACGCGGACGATGCCGCCAAGCCTTTCAAAAAAGTGAAGGAAGACGACGTGACCGCCGCGCTCGAGGAACTCGCGCGCGAACACGAAGCCGCCGCGCGCAGTTATCGGGTCGCATGCGTTGCGGGCGCGTGGCAATTCGTCACGCAACCGGAATTTTCGCCGTGGCTTAAGGCGCTCGTCGGCGTCAAAAATCGTCCCACGCGCCTATCGCAAGCTGCGTTGGAGACGCTCGCCATCATCGCGTATCGCCAGCCGGTCACGCGCGCGGAAGTGGAGCAAGTTCGCGGCGTGAACATTGACGGCACGATGCAGACGATTCTCGAACGCGGCCTCGTTGTGCAAAGCGGTCGCGCGGAAGTCGTCGGTCGTCCCGCGCTTTACAGCACCACGCCGTTGTTTTTGGAATATTTCGGACTGCGCGGCCTGGAAGATTTGCCCGCTGCGGATGAGCTTCGCCGAATTCCCGTCGAACGTCCGCCCGCGCCCATCACGGCGGATGCCGGTCTCGCCACCACGCCGCCGGAGCAGTTGCAACTGGATGAAGCGGCCAAACCGTCGGTTGAAGAAACGCCTATCGCAGCGCCGGAGCCTCCCGCTGAAAATTAATTTTTCGGCTGAATTACGCCGCGACAGTCTCGGCGGCCTCCGACCAAACTACTTTGCCGCCGACGATGGTGGCGACGGCTTTGCCCTTGAGCTTCCAGCCGAAGAACGGATTGTTCTTGGACTTGCTCGCAGAATCTTCGCGCTGATAAATCCATTCGGCATCCGCATCAAAGACCGTCACGTCCGCGTCGGCACCGACGCTCAACGTGCCTTTGGCCAGATTCAGCAGGCGCGCAGGATTGATGGTGAACTTCGCAATCATGTCCACGAGAGAAATTCGTTTCGTGTGGACCAATTGCATCAGCGAGAGCGCAAGTTCGGTTTCCAATCCAGTGATGCCGAACGGCGCGTAGTCGAACTCGACTTCTTTTTCGTAATCACAATGCGGCGCGTGGTCGCTGCACAAAACCTCAATCGTGCCGTCGGCAAGGCCTTCGAGAATCGCCTCGCGGTCTGCGGCCGACCGGAGCGGGGGATTCATTTTGAAATTGGTGTCGTAGTTTGCCCACGATGGAAGTTCGCCAGTTTGCGTTGGGGCGAGGATTTTTCCGTCGTTCGCCCAGAATTTTTCGCTGCCTGCAACTGCCGCGTCGGTCAAAGTGAAATGGTGCGGACAGGCTTCGCCGGAAATCGGCACGCCGCGTTTTTTGGCTTCGCGGATTAACCGCACACTCGCTGCCGCGCTCAAGTGTTGGCAGTGAATTTTTGCGCCGGTAAGTTCTGCGAGCAAAATATTTCGCGCGACAATCATTTCCTCCCCCGCGGCCGGCCAGCCGCGCAAGCCGAGCGCAAGATTCCAATAGCCTTCATGCATCACGCCGTCGGTCACGAGCGCGTAATCCTGACAGTGATCAAATAGCGGCAGGTCGAACATCTTGGCGTATTCGCACGCGCGGCGCATGAGATCGTTGTTCTGCACGCAGTGACCGTCGTCGGTGATGGCGACCACACCAGCCTTTTTCAAGCCGCCGATGGGTGCGAGTTCTTCGCCGGCGATGCCCTTGGTGATGGCGCCGGAGATGAAGACATTAATCAGACCTTGTTCGCGGGCGCGCTCGTGGATGAGCGCGACGGTCGCCGCACTATCAATTGCCGGTGACGTGTTCGGCATGCAGACGACCGAAGTAAATCCGCCGCGCGCCGCCGCTGCACAACCGGTCGCGATATTTTCTTTCGCGGTTTGGCCAGGCTCGCGAAAGTGGACGTGCAAATCAATGAGGCCGGGCGAAATTATTTTTCCAGTTGCATCAAAAGTTTCCACGCCAGCGGGGGCGGAAAGGTTTTTGCCGATGGCAGAAATTTTTCCGTTGAGAATTAAAACGTCGGCGATGGCATCAAATTTATTGGCGGGATCAACCACACGCCCGCCGGTGAGAAGCAGCGAATTCATCGCGTCAAGTTTAGCGACGGCGGATTGACAAGGCAAGCGCGGGCGATTTAGTATTGGCGGCGGTTGCGGGTGTAGTTCAATGGTAGAACGGCAGTTTTCCAAACTGCTCACGAGGGTTCGATTCCCTTCACCCGCTCCACTTCTAATTTTCCTCAAGGTTTCGCCACGCGGAACATGATTTCATTCCGGCGTAAAAATGACGGCGTCCACGGCGGATCAAAATAAGCAAAAATCGGTTCGCCAACTGGTGAAATTTTTTCCTGCACCAGCCAAGCCTTGAGTTGTGCCACGGCATTAGTCGCAGTCTTCACGCTGCGCCCGCCGGAAAAGCACAACACGGCAAATTCGCCGCCGGGAATCTGTTTCAACGTCACGCCGGATTCGTTTGGTTGCGGCAATTTATCGGCGGCGGATTTTGCAGGCATCACAAAAGCCATCGTCGCGTTGGTGCTGTCGGCGTTGCTCATGAAGACTGGCGTGGTCATGGCAATTTTTTGCTTCGCCGCATTTTCGCCGCTGATGAAATGGAATAGCCGCATGAAACTGTTATCCGCGCCGTGCATTGGTGTTTCAGCGACGACCAGTGCAGGGTAATCGCGCAACTCAAATTTGCCATCACGACGGACAACTTTATACGGCGCTGATTCGTAGCCGGCACGGACGGCGGCGCAACCTGCGCTGACAAGTCCCGCCAGTGCCACCAGCGCCAATGATACGATTAGAATTTTCATAAATAATTTCATGCCGCGCCAAAATGTTTTTTCAGAGTCTCGGCGCGGTAGGCGAAAATCTTTTCCACATCACGGCGGACAAATAGCCGATTCACCAACGCGCCGCCGGGCACGGCGTAAACCACCTCGTCGCGGCAAAGTGTGCCGCCAGATTTTTCCACGAAGGTGTGTGTGTGGCTCCAGCGGCGATACGGTCCGCGTCGCTGTTCATCGCAAAAACTAAAAGGCGGATTCCAGCTGGTGATTTCCGTGCGCCAGCACACCGGCAAGCCGTGGCTGCGCAATTGGTAGTCAATCATTGCCCCGGCGCGCATCTCGATGTGGCCGGGCGTAAGCACGTTGAAGTTAAGCCACGGCGGGGTAATTGTCTCCAAATTGCGGGCGTCGGCAAAAAACGGGAAAACTTTTTCACGCGGCACTGGCAGCCAAAGCTCAGTTTTGAAAACGTGCGTCGTCATTGAGACCACACAGTAGCCTAAAATTTTCGCTGCGCAAATCGGTTCGCGCTTGAACCCACCCGCGCGCGACCCTAGTATCTTCAAAATTTTGATGAAAGCAATTTTAGCCCTCGAAGATGGTTCTGTTTTTCACGGCAAAGGTTTTGGCGCGAAAGCGTCGGCCTGCGGTGAAGTCTGTTTCAACACGTCCATGACGGGTTATCAGGAAATCCTCACCGACCCGTCGTATCGCGGCCAGATTGTGACGATGACCTATCCGCTCATCGGCAATTACGGCGTCAACGCGCAGGACATTGAATCGTGGCGGCCGCACGCATCAGGTTTTGTCATCCGCGAACTCTCGCCGGTCGTCAGCAACTGGCGTGCGGATTGGTCGCTCGCGGATCATTTAGAGAAAAATGGCATTCCGGGAATCCAAGGCATCGATACGCGTTCGCTCACGAAAAAGTTGCGGGTGCGCGGCGCATTGAACGGATTTATTTCCACCGAAGGAATTTCCGACGCCGAAGCAGTGAAGCGCGCGAAAGAATTTGTTTTTGTCGGCGTGGATTACGTCAAAGAAGTCACGCACAAGGAAGCTTTCAAGTGGGACGAAAAAGACGAGCAAAGCGGCGCGTTTGACCTCGTGCGCGGCAACAAGACGGTGGATGCGCGTAACCTCCGCAAGCCGTTGCCCGCCGCTGACATCCCGATTGTCGCGTTTGATTACGGCATGAAATACAACATCCTGCGCCGCTTGCGGCAACAAGGTTTTAGCGTGCAAGTTTTGCCCGCGACCGCGACCGCCGCCGACGCGCTCAAATACAAACCCGCCGGAATTTTTCTCTCGAACGGTCCCGGCGATCCGTCCGCTCTGAACTACATCGTGCGCGAAGTGAAGACGCTGCTTGATAGCGGAATCCCGATTTTCGGCATTTGCCTTGGCCATCAGATTCTAGGTCAGGCGTTGGGTGGGAAAACCTTCAAACTGAAGTTTGGTCATCGTGGTGGCAATCAGCCGGTGAAAGATCTGGAATCCGGCCGCGTCGAAATCACCTCGCAAAATCACGGTTTCGCCGTGGATGCAAAATCCTTGCCGTCTGATGTCGCCGTGCATCGCGTGAATTTGAACGACGGCACGGTGGAAGGTTTGCGTCACAAAACCAAACCGGTTTTCTGCGTGCAATACCACCCCGAAGCTGCGCCCGGTCCGCATGATTCCACGCCGTTATTTTCTGAATTCCGGCAACTGATTGAAAAACGCGGCTAAGCGAAACCAGATTTGCGTTTGACTTGAAAAATGTCGTGACCATAATCACTTAAAAGAAGCTATGGCCAAACTTGTTATCCTGAATCAAGGTATGACGGGGCGCACGTTCGAGTTGAATGTGGATCGCACCACCGTCGGCCGTGTTGAGGAAAATACGTTTCAGATTGCCGACGCTTCTGTTTCCAGCCGTCACGCTGAAATTCTCCTGCAAGGTTCTGAATTGCTCATCCGCGATTTGAATTCCACCAACGGCACGTTCATCAACGGCGAAAAAGTTTCTGAAGCAATTCTCAAGTCCGGCCAGACTCTCCGTTTCGGTCAGGTGGAACTGAAGATTGACGATGGGCAACCGCTGCCCGCCGCCGCTTCGGCGCCAGCGCCCGTTTCCGCATCTGCGCCAGCGCCAACACCGGTGAAAAAAACCGTGGATGCGACAATGGTCATCCCCCGAGGTGTAAATCTCAACGAAGATCGTGGCAGTGTCCGTTCATCTGGTTTTGATACCAACGCCGCTTTTTCTAAGAAGACCAATAAAGCCAACAAATACTTCATCATCGGCGGCATCGCCGTCGGTTTGATTATCGTTGGGCTGATTGTTTTCCTCATCAAGCAGGCGAGTGGCGGTTCGCGGTAATTTTCTTTTCTGCGCTTAACAAGCTCTACCGTTAGGTTTCACTCGGTTCCCGTTTCAAAATCCACACAAAAAAGCGGCGACGAAAATTAATTTCGCCGCCGCCCAAAAGTTTTTTGATTTTAGGTTACAGACATGTTCAGCAGGAACTCGATGTTACTGCCGGTTTTTTTTAATTTGCCGAGCAATAAATCCATCGCCTCAACTGGCGGCACGCCGGTGAGAGCGCGTCGCAGCATGGCAACACGGCTCCCTTCATCTGGGTGATACAACAGTTCTTCTTTGCGCGTGCCGGAGCGTTCGATGTTGATGGACGGAAAAATACGACGGTCAACGAGCGCACGGTCAAGGTGGACTTCCATGTTGCCCGTGCCCTTGAACTCTTCAAAGATCACTTCGTCCATGCGCGAACCGGTGTCCACGAGTGCCGTGGCCATAATCGTGAGCGAACCGCCTTCTTCAATATTTCGCGCCGCGCCAAAAAATCTTTTGGGTTTGTGCAATGCGTTCGCGTCCACGCCGCCGGAGAGAATCTTGCCGGAATGCGGCTGAACTGTATTGTAAGCGCGCGCCAAACGCGTAATGGAATCAAGCAGAATGATGACATCGCGTTTCTGTTCGACCATGCGGCGCGCTTTTTCAATGACCATTTCTGCGACCTGCACGTGGCGTTCCGGCGGTTCGTCGAACGTTGAAGAAATCACTTCCGCACCTTTGCAACTGCGTTCCATGTCCGTTACTTCTTCTGGTCGTTCGTCAATCAGCAGGATGAACAGATAGGTCTCCGGATTATTTTTCAAAACCGCGTTCGCCATCTTCTGCATCATCACCGTTTTGCCTGTGCGCGGCGGCGCAACGATGAGGCCGCGCGTGCCTTTGCCAATCGGGCAAACAAGATCCAAAACGCGCGTGCTCAATTCATCTGCCGCCGTTTCCAGGATGAAGCACTTGTTCGGGAACAGCGGCGTAAGGTTTTCAAAATGCGTTTTGTCCTTCGCCTTGTCCGGTTCCTCGCCGTCCACGGCTTCGACTTTGAGCAATGCGAAGAATTTTTCTTTTTCCTTCGGCGGACGGATTTGACCTGTAATCAAATTACCGGTCTGCAAATCGAAGCGGCGAATCTGCGACGGCGAAACGTAAATATCTTCCGGGCAGGGGAGATAATTGAAACTTTGCGAACGCAGAAAGCCGAAGCCTTCCGGCAATACTTCAATGACGCCCTCGGAAAATAGCACGCCCGCGCGCGCTGCATTTTTTTCGAGGATGTGGAAAATGACCTCGTGCTTGCGCATCGTGCCGAAATTTTCCACGCCATATTCCTTCGCCATCGCGTTGAGCTCGGACATCTGCATCGCTTGTAATTTGGCGATGTTCAGCGAGGTCGCAATTTTGTCGCGCTGGAAGCCACCGACGCGACGATCGGGATAACGGACTTCTTCACGCGGTTCTTCGTTGGTCGGTTCGACCGGCGCGGATGGCGGACGGAGTTGTCCCGATGAACCAGCATTCGCGCGGGAATTATCTTTGCGTGCGTCTTCCGTCGCGGAGGCTTTGATGCTGTCCACCGTGCGTTCCACCGGCAATTCGGCCTCGACGGGTGCGGGCTGGGATTTTTCGACCGGTGCGGCGACAGGTTCAAACATCGGCTCTGGCGTAGCGGGCGCAGCCGCTTCGGGCGCGTCGGTGGCGACGGCTTTAGCCGGCTTGCGAGGGACTTTTTCTTTTTTTACAGAAATGACTTTTGCCATATAAATTTTTGGTTAAGTGACCGGAGACTCCATTGGCATCCGGCAATGCTTCAGGATTTTGTGTCCCGCATTGGACGGGCTGCGTCAGGAAAAGTTCAATTTGAATTTACTGACCGACGGGATTTTTATCCTTAAATCGGCAAGGGGAATTTCGCAGTCAACGGCTGCCAGCATCGCGCACCCAGCAGTCCAAGTCAAACCTGTTTTTCCAGGCTTGGGCGTAATTTCTAGTAAGCGAAATAAAAAACCCACGGCGTGAACCATGGGTTTAGTGGGGATTTCTTCAGCCCTGCGGCCGGATTTTTTTCCAGAGCCAGCCGAGCGGATCGTAGTATTCGTCCACGACGCGTTCCTTCAGCGGAATAATCGCGTTGTCCGTGATGGTGATGTGTTCAGGGCAAACCTTCGTGCAGCACTTGGTAATGTTGCAGAAGCCGATGCCTTGAGCCTGCTTGAGGTCAGCCAAACGGTCTTCGGTATCAAGCGGGTGCATCTCCAGCGCGGCGGTGTAAACCAGGAAACGCGGGCCGATAAATTCGTCGTGCTTGTGATGGTCGCGCAAAACGTGACAGACGTCCTGACAGAGGAAGCATTCGATGCACTTGCGAAATTCCTGCACGCGATCCACGTCTTCCTGCATCATGCGCCAAGTGCCATCGGCGGCATCGGGCTTGCGCGGATTAAATTTCTTGATCTTGGTTTTGACGCGAAAATTCCACGAAACATCGGTGGCCAAATCGCGGATGCTCGGGAACGCGCGCATCGGCTCGACGGTTATGGGCTTGCTCGTATCGAGCGTATCCATGCGCGTCATGCACATGAGCTTCGGCATGCCGTTGATTTCGGCAGAGCAGGAGCCGCATTTGCCGGCCTTGCAATTCCAGCGGCAGGCGAGGTCATTCGCTTGCGTGGCTTGGATCTTGTGGATGACGTCGAGCACTACGAGACCTTCGGTGATCTCGGTCTTGTATTCGACGAACTTGCCGCCGGTCGCGTCGCCGCGCCAGATTTTGAAAGTTACTTCTTTATTCATTTCATCTCCTCGATGACTTGTTTGAGATCTTCACGCATTGCGGGAATCGGTTCGCGACGCAACTTCATGGAGCCGTCCGCCGCTTTGGAAATAACGTTATTGTATTTCTGCGCTTCGGGATCTTTATTCGGGAAATCCTCGCGGAAATGGCCACCGCGGCTTTCTTTACGATCCAGCGAGCACAGCGTGATGGCTTCGGAAACCGTGAGCAGATGCTTCAGATCGATCGCCGTGTGCCAGCCGGGGTTGTATTCCAAGTGACCTTGAACGGCGACTTTCGTGGCGCGGCCCTTGAGCTTTTGGATGCCGTCGAGCGCGAGTTCCATTTCATTCTGCAAACGCACGATGCCGACATTCGCCTGCATCATGTTCTGCAAGTCGTATTGCACCTGATACGGCCCTTCGCTGCCGCCGCCTGCGGGACGCTCAAACGGTTCAATGGCTTCTTTGTAGGCCGCCTCGATCTGCGCATCGTTAATTTTGCCGGCAGAGTTTTCCTTCGCGTATTTTGCGGCATATTCGCCAGCGCGTTTGCCAAAGACGATAAGGTCGGAGAGCGAATTGCCACCGAGACGATTCGCGCCGTGCAAACCGGCGGCGCATTCGCCAGCGGCGAACAAGCCGGGAACATTCGTCGCCTGCGTCTCGCCGTTCACGCGGATGCCGCCCATCGCGTAATGCGTGGTCGGGCCGACTTCCATCGGCTCCTTGGTGATGTCGAGATTCGCGAGCTGCATGAACTGATGATACATCGAAGGCAGCTTGCGTTTGATGTGCTCGGCCGAGTTCGGAATTTTTTCTTTGATCCACGAAATGTCGAGGAAAACGCCGCCGTGCGGACTGCCGCGACCGGCTTTCACTTCGCGATTGATGCAACGCGCAACGTGATCGCGCGTGAGCAATTCCGGCGGACGTTTCGCGGTCTTGTCGTTCTGGGTGTAGCGCCAGCCTTCTTCGGGATCCGTAGAAGTTTGTGAGCGATAGTTTTCCGGCACGTCGTCATACATGAAGCGCTTGCCGTCTTTGTTGCGCAACACGCCACCTTCGCCGCGCACGCTTTCTGTGACCAAAATACCTTTTACGCTCGGCGGCCAAATCATACCGGTGGGATGGAACTGGATGAATTCCATGTCGAGCAGTTCCGCACCCGCGTGATACGCGAGGGAAACGCCGTCGCCGGTGCCTTCCCAGGAATTACTTGTGACCGCATAAGCACGGCCCAGACCGCCGGTGCAAACCACGACCGCTTTGGATTTGAAAATGCGGAAACGTCCGCGCTCGCGATCATAACCAAACGCGCCCACCACGCGGTCACCATCCTTCAGCAGCGACACGATGGTGTATTCCATGTGCACCGTGATGCCTTGATGAATGCCGTGATCTTGCAGGGTGCGAATCAATTCAAGACCCGTGCGGTCGCCAACGTGCGCCAAGCGCGGGTAACGGTGACCACCGAAATTGCGCTGCGAAATTTTTCCTTCCTTTGTGCGATCGAACACCGCGCCCCATGCTTCCAGTTCGTGAACGCGTTGCGGCGCTTCCTTCGCGTGCAGTTCGGCCATGCGCCAGTTGTTGACGTATTGGCCGCCGCGCATGGTGTCGGCGAAGTGGACTTTCCAGCTATCGCGGTCGTCCACATTGCCCATCGCTGCGGCCATGCCGCCTTCGGCCATAACCGTGTGGGCTTTGCCGAGCAGTGATTTGCAGATCAGTCCGACTTTGACACCGGCCGCCGAAGCTTCAATTGCCGCGCGCAAACCAGCGCCGCCCGCACCGATGACGAGGACGTCGTATTCGTGAGTTTCGTAATTAGTAGCCACAAAAGTAATTCGGTTCGGAGTTTAGAGTTTGAAGAAGACGAAGTCGTTGATATGACCCGTTGCACACAGGCGGATGTAAACATCGGTGAAACCAACCCAGAACAGACTGATCCACGCCCACATCATGTGTTTTCGGTTGAGGCAGCTGACGCAGTTGTAAGCCTTGCCGCAGGTCGGGGCTTTGGATTTGGAATCCAGAAAACCGCCAATCAAATGTCGCAGCGAATGGCAGCCGAAAGTGTAAAGGCCAAGGAAAACCGCGTTCAATGTCATGATGATTGTTCCCACGCCGATGCCGAAATGTTCTTTGCCTGCCGCATCGGTGAACCACATGCCCAACCAGGCATCATAGGCGAGGATCACGATAAACACGGCCGCCACATAAAACATATAGCGGTGAACATTTTGGATGACGAGCGGTAAATATTTTTCACCAAGATAAGATTTGCGTGGTTCGCCCACGGCGCAGTTAATCGGATCGGCCCAGAACGATTTGTAATACGCACCGCGATAATAATAGCAGGTGAAACGGAAACCAGCCGGCGCCCAAAGAATCAAGAAGGCCGGAGAAAACGGCGCCCAGCTTGGCCACCAAGACGGCAGTTTGCCGATGGCGTGCGGCGAAATCCCCCAAAATTCCGGCGAGTAAAACGGTGAGAGATAATTCGCACCATGGCCGCCATACCAGTAACTCGGGATGCCGGTCTTCATGTCGCTCACACCTTGGAACGCGGCCCAGGTGGAATAGATGATGAAAGCAGAAAATCCGAGAAAAACCACGAGCGGTTGAAGCCACCACGCATCGGGACGGGTCGTGGCGCCGAACGGGCGTTGCTTGGGCAGTGTGTCAGCGTAATCCATATCAGGGAAAATAGTAGTTGGGATTCTCCAAACGTCAACGCGCCAACAGGGTGACTAAGGAAGAATTAGCCGCGCTTTCAATCTACTTGCCGCATTCTTATCTCAATGTTTTGGGCGCCGTCCATTCATTCAGGCCGCGCTCGGCAGAATTGGTTGGTAGAACCCCCAATTGTTCCAGTGCCTCGCCAACCAGATAAAGCGAACCAGTGATTGTGATAAAAGGATCGTCTTTGCTGGCGTTTAGCGCATCTGAAAGATTGTTGCAAATTATGATTTCCGCTGCTGGATTTCCGGAACGAAAGGCCATCGCTAGTTCGTGCGGGTCTGCCGTGCGGGCGCTAGCGACGGGCACGGTCAAAATTTTTGTGGCCAGCGGTGCGAGCAGGCGACAAATATCCGACCAATTCTTGTCCGCCAACGCACCAAAAATGAGCGTGAGTTGTGCACCCGGAAAATTCTTTTCTAAAGTCGCCCGCAACATTTTTGCGCCCGCAAGGTTGTGCGCGCCATCAAGTAAAATTTTTCCACCGTTCGTTTTTTGGATTAACTGCAAACGTCCCGGCCAGTTTGTGGTTGCCAGTCCTTGTCGGATTTGCGCTTCGGCAACTGGGATTTGTTTCTGCAAAATCTCAACCGTAGCGAGCGCAAGCGCGGCATTTTCTTTTTGATGTTCGCCCAAAAGCGATAATTCCCATTTCTGAATTCCTAATCCTGAATCTACTTTCGTCAGGGGCGCACTTTTCTCCCGCGCTACTTTTTCGATGATAGCGAGCGCGGATGGTTCATCCGTCGCCGTCACCACGGGAATTCCGACTTTGATGATACCCGCTTTTTCTCCCGCAATTTTTTCCAACGTGTCTCCGAGCCACTGCGTGTGGTCGAATCCGATGTTCGTGATGACGCTGGCTAGTGGTGTGACAATGTTCGTGGCGTCGAGGCGTCCACCGAGGCCCGTTTCCCAAATCACCAGATCACATTTTTGTTCAGCAAAAAATTTCAATGCAATGACCGTCACGACTTCAAATAACGTCAAGTGATTGTCGGCAGGAAATTGTTTAAGCAGCGGCTGAATTTCTGCAACGAGCCGAACGAGATCGGCTTCAGGAATCAGCTGCCGGTTGACTTGGATCCGTTCGCGAAATGAAACCAAATGCGGCGAAGTGAATAGCCCGACGCGCAAGCCAGCCGCGCGATAGATGCTTTCCAGCATTGCGCAAGTTGAGCCTTTGCCATTCGTCCCGGCGACATGGATGAAACGAAGTTTTTCCTGCGGATTGCCCGTGAGCGCGGCTAGTTTGCGCGTGTTCTCCAACCCGAAATTTGCGCCGAAAAGTTGCAGGCCATAAAGAAATTCAAGCGCGGCGGCGTAGCCCGGAATTTCTGCATTCTTCATGCGACCTTCATCCTTTTTCTAAATTGGCTTGTGATGGATGTATTGATGCGCGGCGGCGATGAAACCTTTGAACAGCGGGTGCGGCTGGTGCGGCTTGCTCAAAAATTCTGGGTGAAATTGGCTCGCGATGTAGAATGGATGATCTTTGAGTTCGATGACCTCAACGAGTTTACCGTCCGGCGACGTGCCGCTGAAAACAAAACCGGCTTTTTCAAATTTTTCGCGGTAGTTGTTGTTGAACTCGTAACGGTGACGGTGGCGTTCGTGAATGACGAACGAGCCATAAAGTTGTCCTGCCACCGAGCCGACGACGAGTTGACACGGCTGCGCACCGAGGCGCATCGTGCCGCCTTTTTTTGTCACCTTGCGTTGCGCGTCGAGCAGGGCAATGACCGGATGCGGTGAATTTTCATCGAACTCGGTCGAGTGCGCTTTCTCCAACTTCAGAACGTTGCGGGCAAATTCAATCGTGGCAATCTGCATTCCCAAGCATAGTCCGAGATATGGGATTTTATTTTCGCGCGCGTATTTCGCCGCGAGGATTTTTCCTTCGATACCGCGTTCGCCGAAACCGCCGGGAACCAAAATACCGCCGAGTCCGTGCAGCATTTTGTCCGCACCGAATTTTTCAATCTCTTCCGCGTCCACCTGCACGATTTCCACGCCACAATCGTTGCCGATGCCGCCGTGGATGATTGATTCGTAAACCGATTTGTAGGCGTCCTGCAGGCCGATGTATTTGCCGACGACGCCTACGCGGACGCGATGTTGCGGCGCGATGAGTTTGCGGATGATTTCCTGCCAATGCGCCATGTTCGGCGCGGGCGTGGTGAGATGCAGCAAGCGGCAGACGAGATCGTCCATGCGCTCGCGTTGCAGCATCAGCGGCATTTCGTAAATGGAATGGTCAACGTCCTTCGCCTCGATGACGGCCTCGACGGGCACGTTGCAGAACATCGAAATTTTCTGTCGCAATTCCTTGTCCAGCGGCTTCTCGCAACGACACGCGATGATGTGCGGCGCGATACCGATTTCGCGCAATTTCGCGACGGATTGTTGCGTCGGTTTGGTCTTCAATTCGCCCGCTGCCTTGATGAATGGAACGTAGGTGACGTGAATAAAAATCGCGTTGTTGTAGCCGACTTCCAGCGCGAATTCGCGGATGGCTTCGAGAAACGGCAAACCTTCAATGTCACCGGTCGTGCCGCCGATTTCGGTGATGATGACATCGGCCTTAGATTTTTCCGCGAGCTGATGGATGCGGTTTTTGATCTCGTCCGTGACGTGCGGAATCACCTGCACGGTCTTGCCGAGATAAACGCCTTCGCGTTCGTTGTTCAAAACTTTTTGGTAAACCTGACCACTCGTCAGATTATTCATCCGCGAAAGTTTTGTGCTAGTGAAACGTTCGTAGTGGCCCAAGTCCAAATCCGTTTCCGCGCCGTCATCAAGCACATAAACTTCGCCGTGCTGATACGGCGACATCGTGCCGGGATCCACGTTGAGATACGGGTCGAACTTTTGCAGCGCGACCTTGAGGCCGCGATTTTCGAGCAGCGTGCCGAGCGCGGCAGCGGTCAAACCTTTGCCGAGCGAACTCACCACTCCGCCAGTTACGAATATGAATTTCATTTCAAAAATTGTTCCACACGTTTCACGTCTTCCGGCAAATCCACGCCGATGCTGTCGTAATCCACTTTCACGACGGCGATTTGAATTCCGTTTTCCAGCGCGCGCAACTGTTCCAGTTTTTCTGCGTTTTCCAGCGGCGACACCGGGAATTTCACCAGTCGCAACAGTGTGTCGCGCCGATAACCGTAAATGCCCAGATGCTTCAAAAAAGGAAACGCCGCCAACTGCTCGTTGCTCGGACGGTTGGCGGCATCACGCAGATACGGAATCGTGCGCCGCGAAAAATATAACGCGCGACCAGCGGCGTTGACAACGACTTTTACGACATTCGGATTGTCTAGTTCGGAAATGTGCTTGATTTGCGTCGCTGCCGTGGACATTTCGTTTTGGGACAACGCATTCGCCACGGCGTCCACGACGTTCGGATCAATCAATGGTTCGTCGCCTTGAATATTGACGACCGCGTCGCCGCCACAACGCTCGGCAACTTCCGCGATGCGATCGCTGCCGCTCGGATGTTCCGGTCGCGTCATCTCCACACGGCAGAAATTTTGCGCCACTTCCCAGATGCGCGTGTCATCTGTAGCGACGATGATTTCCGAAAGTGATTTTGCCTTTTGGCATTGCTCGACGACGTGCTGGATGAGTGGTTTGCCCGCGATGAGCGCGAGCGGCTTGCCCGGAAACCGTGTGGAGGCGTAGCGCGCGGGAATGATGCCGAGAATTTTCACGCGCCGAGTTTAGCCGAAGTTGGCGTGCGGATGAAACACAGATTTTCTGCGCGCAACGGAATTGCCTTTGTCCGCGCCAGTCTTATGCTGGTAATACGCATGAAGAAATCCAAAGGCAAAGCTGCTGATCCCAAGTTGAAATTACAGATTGCGGAACTCATCAAGGTCAAAGGTGGCGGCGCAAACCAAGCTGAGGTTGCCGACATTATCGAGAACGCACTTAAGTTGCTTACTGACGTTACAGATTCTGGCGATGTGCGCGTTATCCAGACGACGATTCGTGAATTGCGTTACGCCTTTCGCCTCTTTGCGCCGTATAACGAGAAGCGCAAGGTCACAATCTTCGGTTCCGCACGCACGCAGCCGAGCAAGTCGGAATATCAGCAGGCGCTGGAGTTCGGCCAGAAGATGGCTGCCGCGGGATTCATGGTCATCACTGGTGCGGGCGGCGGCATCATGCAGGCTGGCCACGAAGGTGCCGGTTCGGAAAATAGTTTCGGCGCGAACATCCGCCTGCCGTGGGAGCAAAGCGCCAACCCGGTTATTTTGCAGGACAAAAAGCTCGTCACCTTCAAATATTTCTTCACGCGCAAATTGATTTTCATCCGGCACAGCGATGCAATTGCGTTGTTCCCCGGCGGTTTCGGCACGATGGATGAAGGTTACGAAGCGCTCACTCTCATGCAGACTGGCAAGAGCCAACTCATGCCGCTCGTGCTCGTCGATAAACCCGGCGGCACTTACTGGAAGACGTGGGACAAAAACATCCGCGAACATTTATTGCGGGACAAATTGATTTCGCCCGACGACCTCAACCTTTATCAAATCACTGACAGCGCCGATGAAGCGGTAAAAATCATCACTCGTTTCTATCGCAATTTTCATTCGACGCGTTGGGTCAAAGACGCGCTCGTCATCCGGCTCAAGCACGTGCCAAGCGAATCCGCCATTGCCGCGATGAACGAGGATTTCGCCGACATCATTAACGGCGCGCCGATAAAAATCATTCCGCCTACGCCCGAGGAAATTGCCGACACCGCTCACCTTCATTTGCCGCGCATTGCCTTCGGTTTCAATCGTCACGACTACGGCCGATTGCGCCAACTGATTGACGTCCTCAACGGGCTGTGAAATCATCCATCAGTATTCCCAATGCCCGCCGACTTTTACATTGATGTGTCGCGCCGGATGGTCTTTAGCTGCGGCAATGGCGTGTTGCGGCTGGCAGACTTCCGCGACCACATGGAGCGGCTGCTGGCTCATCCTGACTTCCGTCCGGAATTCAACCAGCTACTCGATTTTCGTCATGCCGAAGACGTGGTCATCACCACCGAAGAAATTATCCTGCTCGCGGCGCGCAATGTTTTCAGTCCTAAATCCAAGCGCGCTTTCGTCGTCACCAGTGATTTGCATTTTGGCCTAGTGCGGATGTTTGGTTCTTACCGGGAAAATGCCGGCGAACAAGGCATCAAACTTTTCCGGGAAATGAAACCGGCGTTGACCTGGCTTTCGCTGACCGAGGAGGCCAATTCCAATTTATTCGCCAAACTTAAATGAACAACGTTTGGTTTTGAACCGATTCAACTCCCGCCGAGTTTCAAAATCCGTTCCGCCTGTGCTTGCGTCAATGGTGTCACGGACAAACGCGATTGTTTTACCAGCGGCATTTCTTTTAGAACTGAATCGGCTTTGATAGCTTCCAGCGACACCGGATTTTTCAACGGCTTGACCGGCTCCAAATCCACGCATGACCAATCGCCTTCTTCGGCGGTCGCATCCGGATAAAATTCCTTGGCGACGCGTGCCAGACCGACGACCTGTTTATCGCTCACGCTATGGTAAAAGAAAACCTGATCGCCTTTTTTCATCGCACGCAGATTATTACGCGCCTGAAAATTGCGCACGCCCGTCCAAGCCGTTTTGCCGTCCTTGACCAGTTGCGTCCACGCGTAAGCTTCCGGTTCTGATTTCACGAGCCAATATTCCATAAAGATTTACGATTGATGAATTACGATTTACGATTGCGATGTGAGTTTCACCGAAAACCTTGATTCAATTCAACAACGGATTGCGGCTGCGTGCGCGCGTGCGGGGCGCGACGTGAACAGCGTCACGTTGCTTGCTGTTTCCAAATCGCATCCGCCGGAAACCATCCGCGCAGCCGTAGAGTGCGGACAGATTCATTTTGGCGAAAATAAAATCCAGGAAGCGAAGGCGAAAATTCCGCTGTGTCCCGGCAAAGCGCGCTGGCAATTTATAGGCCATTTGCAATCCAACAAAGTGCGCGACGCGGTAGAACTTTTTGAAATGATTCAGGGCGTGGACAGCCTCGCCATTGCGCAGGAAATTTCCAAGCGTGCCGTGCAAGCCGGTAAGACAATGCCGATATTGATTGAAGTAAATGTCGCTGGCGAAGCGAGCAAGTTCGGCTACGCGCCGGAAAAACTATTGGCCGAACTGAACGAGTTGAACTCGTTGCCGAAAATTGAAATCCACGGACTGATGGCGATTCCGCCGTTCGCACCGGTGGCGGAAAAGGCGCGGCCATATTTCAAAAAGCTCCGCGAATTAAAAGTTGAATGTGAAAAAATTCTGGGCGCCCCGTTGCCACATTTGAGCATGGGGATGAGCGGCGATTTTGAGGTGGCGATTGAAGAAGGCGCGACAATGGTGCGCGTCGGCACCGCATTGTTCGGCGAACGCTTGAGCAGCGTGCGCCGACCGACGGAATGAAAATTATTGGTCGCGCACGGCGTCGCCGACTTGTGCCTCGCCAGAAATGATATCGGCTACGGTGTTATTATCTTGCTGCGGGCCGGTCACGCGAACCTCGGCTACCTTCAATCCATCGCGATAAAGAAAAAGCGTCTGCTCCAACTTCGGCATCAGGCTTGCGGGAAAACTCAATACAACAAAGCGTCCGATGGTGTTGACGGAAATGACTTTGGCCGCGAGTGAGTAATTGGGGGTGACAATCGGCGTGGTCGCGGTGGCGTTTTTGGAGGGATGTAGCGCTTGCGGTAGCCAAGCACAGCCGCTAGTCGCGAGCGTCAGCAGCAAAGCATAAATAGGAACGGAAATTTTAATTTTTATCGCGTTCAAATTCATGGCTGACATTCTCTGATTTCAGGACTGGAATCAAGTCGGAGCAAATCAAATTTTAATGCAGCCGTCTTTCGCGGGAAGGTCAGCGAGCAACTGCGCCGCCGTTTTATTCTGTGCAGGCAAAATCAGGTCTGGTGCGATTTCGCACAATGGCTGCAACACAAAACGGCGTTGGTGAGCGCGCGGATGCGGCAAAATTAAGTTTGGCAAATTGCGGGTTTCATTTCCGAACGCGATCAAATCCAAATCCAATGGGCGTGGCTCGTTGAGAATTTTTTTGGTCGTGCGGCCAAAGTCTTTTTCCAAAGTTTGTAATTTATTCAGCAAGGATTCCGGCGTCTCGCCGGCGTGCGGAATTAAAGCGACCATGGCGTTCAAAAATTTCGGCGAGTCCGGCGGACAATCAACCGGCGAAGTTTGCCAAAGCGAAGATTTTAAGATTGGCGCATCAGAAAGATTTTGCAAACGCGCCATCGCGTCCGAAATAATTTTTTGCGAATCGCCAAGGTTGGAGCCGAGCGCTATGAAAGCGATTTTTTGAAATTCTGAATTCTGAATGCTGAATTCTGAATTCATTTCAGCCCCAACACGTCCTGCATGTCGTAAAGGCCGGCGGGTTGCTGCACAAGCCATTGCGCGGCGCGGAGCGCGCCGTTCGCGAACGTGTCGCGGCTCGACGCCTTGTGCGTGAGTTCTACGCGCTCGCCATTATTGGCGAAAATCACCGTGTGGTCGCCCACGACATCGCCGCCTCGGATGGCGTGGATACCGATTTCGCTTTGTGTGCGTTCGCCAACAATGCCTTTGCGTCCGTGGCGCAACGCTTCTTCGAGTTGCAGCTTGCGAACGTCGGACAAAATTTCCAGCAAAGTTGTCGCGGTTCCGCTCGGTGCATCTTTCTTGAGGCGATGGTGCATCTCGACGACTTCGAGATCGAAAGCCGACCCAAGAATTTGCGCAGCCTTGCGGGTGAGCCAGAAGAGCGTGTTGACGCCCGTGGAAAAATTCGTGGCGATGACCATCGGAATCTGCGCTTTGAGTGCGATAATTTTATTTTTTTCTTCCGCGCTGTGGCCGGTGGTGCCGATGACAATGGCTTTTTTATTTTTTGCGCAGAGTTCAGCAACGCCGAGCGTGGCGCTGTGGAAACTGAAATCTATCACGACATCGGCCTTGCCAATTATAGCCGCGAGATCGTCGCCTTGGTCAATCGTGCCGACGACTTCGAGTTCGGGAATGCGCGCAGCACAAGCGAGCAGCGCTTGTCCCATGCGACCTTTACTCCCGGTGATTATGATTTTCGTCATTTTGGTGACAGTGAAATTTATTTCAAAACGCCAGACGCTTTCATTGCCGCTTTAAGTGTGGCGCGGCTGGCCGCGCTCATTTGCACGAGCGGCAGACGGTATTCTTCATCAATCAAGCCAAGTATCGCCAGTGCGGCTTTGACGGGAACCGGATTTGTTTCAACGAACAAATCCTTGAACAGCGGATACATTTTCTGGTGAATCTGCAATGCTTTCTTGGTGTCGCCAGCGGCGTAGGCGCGAACCATCGTAGAAACCTCGCGCGGCGCAACGTTTGACGCGACGCTGATGACGCCTTGCGCGCCGACGGCCATGAAGGGCAGGGTGAGCGAATCATCGCCGGACAGGATTTCAAATTTATTTCCGAGCGCGGCGCGAAGTTGGGAGACGCGGTCGGCATTACCGCCGGCTTCTTTGATGCCAACAATATTTTTGCAATCGGCTGCAAGACGTTTCACGGTCGGCACGGCAATCTCGATGCCGCAGCGGCCGGGAATGCTGTAAAGAATGATGGGCAACTTGGTGTTGTTCGCGATGGCTTTGAAATGTTGATAAAGCCCTTCCTGCGTGGGCTTGTTGTAATACGGTGCGACTTGCAGCGAACCATCCGCGCCCACGCCTTCGGCGGCTTTGGTGAGAACGATCGCCTCGCTGGTGGAATTAGCACCAGTGCCCGCGAGAATTTTAATCTTTCCCGCCGCAAATTTTACGCACAGTTCGATGATGCGGATGTGTTCGTCCAAATCCACCGTGGGCGATTCGCCGGTCGTGCCGACGGGCACGATGCCTTCCACGCCGCCTTGAATCTGCCTTTTGACGAGGCGTGCGAGGGCGGCTTCATCGAGTTGGCCATTCTTGAACGGGGTGACAATCGCAGTATAAGTGCCGGTGAACATAAATTAATTCAGACAGTCAGGCTTGCAGAAAAACGACGTTTTGGCGAGCGGGAATTTTATTCGCAGCGGCTGGTTGAAATAAAAAAAACCGCCCGGCCAATGCTGGTCGGGCGGAAAAGTGTTTGGTTTTGAATTGATGGTTCAGCCGATTTTCCACGGCGCACGATAATTGCGCGTCAGGAGCTTGCTCGCTTCGGCATCGCCGATGATGGTTTCGGTCGCGTTGTCCCAATTGATTTTGCGACCGGTCAACATGGAGATGAGTCCGAGGTGGCCGGGAATCGCCGAGTGATGCGCCGTTTCGACGGGCGTGATGGTAGGTTTGCGCGACTTGACGCAGTCCAAAAAATTCCGCCAGTGGCCGGGCGATTCATACAGCTTCACTTTGCGAAGTTCTTCGGCAAGCGACTTGCCTTTTTTCCAAGCCGGATTGGAAGCGTCAAAGCCGCCGCGATCCACCCAGACCCAGCCGTCCGTGCCAATCCATTTGCAGCCGCTCTTGATGTCGGGGTAACCGCCGGCGATGGTCATCGTTATGTTCTGCGGATACTTGAGTTCGATGCGATATTTCGTGCAAGTATTCCACAACGCATCAGAAGCGGGAAATTCGCCGTGGCCTTCAATCTCCGACGGACCGGAATTATCAAAGCCCAAGCCCCAATGCGCGATGTCAACGTGATGGCCGACCCAGTCCAACAACTGGCCGCCGCCGGTATTGTAGTTCCAACGCCAATTCATGTGGACGCGCTGTTTGATGTAATCTTCCATGCGCGACGGCCCAATCCACATTTCATAATCCAGCTCCGGCGGCGGTGCCGTCACGGCAATCTTCCAAGCCTCCGAGCCGGGGCGAATTGTGGAAAGGTCGGTGATACCGAGGCTGGCAAGTTTGGCCAACAATTCCGGCTTCGTGTGTTTGAAATCGGTGTGGCCGCTGGGCAAACCGACTTCTACGTGAGTGACTTGGCCGATGAGTCCACTGCGGACAATTTCCGCCGCTTTGCGGAACACGGCTTGCGAACGCTGCCACGAACCGGTTTGCCAGATAATTTTATTTTTTTCCACGGCATGAACGATGGCCTGCTGTTCAGCAATCGTCTTCGCCAGCGGCTTTTCGCCATAAATATCGAGCTTGTGATGCGCGGCTGCCGTCGCGACGAGTTCATGCCAGTGATCCGGCACCGCAATCATCACCGCGTCCAAATCCGCGTTCGCGAACATTTCGCGATAGTCGTGATAGGCCTTGCAATCGTTATTCTGATAATGGTCATTGATGGTGCCCACCGCGCTGGCTAGGGCATTTTTGTCTAGGTCGCACGCGGCGACCACTTGGCAATCATCTTCCACCAAAAATGATTTGGTGTTACTCGGCCCTTGCATACCCCAACCAATGACGCCGAGATTAATGCGGTTAGACGGGCGCGTGCGCCGTGGTGAACCGGTGGCGCAGCCGGGTAGAATGAGCGGCAACGTGATGGCCGCTGCCGCGGTAGTGATAAAATGGCGACGGCTGATGCCGACAGATGTATTTTTCTTCATGGATGGTGCAGTTGATATATCCCATTCGCAGAGCGCCTGACGATAAAAAAGTTACAATTTTAACTACCGCATTTTGATCATCGCGCGTGGCGGAATGCCGAACACTGACTTGAACACGCGTGAAAAATGGAATTGGTTCGCAAATCCCGTTTCCTCCGCCACCTGCTTGACCATCGCTGCCGGCAATTGTAGCTGTTCTGCCGCGTGATTCATTTTCAAGCGCACCAGCAAACGATATGGCGACTGGTGGTCATACCGCTGGAACAATCGGCAAAGATAGGTATCATCCAAGTGGCATTCTTTCGCCACCTGTGCCACTGAACGCAGTCGCAAAAAATCCCGTTGAATATGTTCCCGACAATTCTGGTAGGTCGCAAATGCCAGTGTTTCTTGACCAGGTAAGGGCGCACGCGCGTCGGCCACCTTCAATAATAATCCCTCGAGCAACCGAGCGCAGATCGCCTCCGTGCCGACAGTTCCACGCTGGCCATTGCGGATGAGCTCATCAAACAATGGCAATATTTCGCCGGGTGGAAAAACCGACACCGCCGTGCCCGGCTTCAGTCCGGCAGTGGACAACATTTTGGCGGATTGAATTCCAAAAAAATCTATAAAATACTTAACTAAAGTCTGCTTTGAATCTGTGGCGATATCGTGGGAAACACCCGGTCCATACGAAAAAACGCTGCCTGGCTGCAACTGATGTTTAATGCCATTCAAAGTCAATCTTCCGTTGCCTGCTGCTACAAATTCAACCGAAAAAAATGGAAACGTCCGGCGGCTGATTGCGTAGTTGGCATCGCAATGTTCTACACCGCCGCAGACCACGCTAAGCTGCTCCTTGGCGGATGGCTTTAAGTTCAGGTAGAACCGCTTCGCCTGCGAAACCTGTGTAGAAAAAAAATCTGGATTGGATTCGTTAAGCTGAATCAAACGCTTCATAAAAAGTCATGGATGGATATGACTCATTCAGAATGGCTGCCGTCCGGTTGCGAAGGCAAGCGGATTATTCGTTGATCAAGCCGAAGGCGCTCCGGTCAATCCAGCCCGCCGCGCTGGCGGTGCGAATGTAGAAATAATTTCCGTGCGTCCGAATTTTTCGAGCGGGCTCGCCAACGTTCAGAATAGAAATAATTTCGCCGCCGCGTGTCGGGGTCAGGATTAGTGCGGAATTTCTTTTGAGCACAAAGCCGAGGTCGGTTCGGCTCACGACACCAAAGTTCGCCGCAAGGCTTGCCAGAAAAATTCCCAGACCAACGGCGGCTAAAGCCTGCAGCCAACTGGATTTTCTGCGCCGGAAAACCGGCGGCAACACTAACGCGCCAACGGCTAGCCACAAACTTGCGCCCGCAAGCCAAACCCAATCATTGGGTGGCAGCCACGTCGAGGAGGTTTCAAACCACTTTAATTGTGGTTCGTCCACTTGCGCCACCGCTCGCGCAAATTTCAAGTTTTGCGCTGCGCGTTGGTCGAACGGATCAATCCACCGAGCTTGTTCCCAAGCGAGAATCGCTGCGCCTGCGTGGCCGCGCTGCCATTCGGCGAGGCCGAGATTGACCAGTGTGCCGGATGCCGGTTGCGCCTGCGCGGATTTTTCAAACGCTGCCGCCGCTTCGGGAAATTCTCCAGCACGGCTTAACGTAATACCCCGAGAAAAGGAATCATTCGTTGCCGCTTGGCTTGAATCAATAATCCAAAATGCTATCGCAAAAATGAAAGGCAAAACGCGCATCACAATTTTTCCTCCAATTTCATCAGCACGTTTTCCGCGTCATCGGCTAGCGCGAGTAAACTTGCCTGTGTTTGTGATGTGAGCGCGAATCGCGCATCAGCTGCTGCAAACACCTTGCGAACGGTTTCGCCTCCGCGTCCACCTTGTTCCGCGTTGTCCAGTTGTGCGAGCACGTCAGCGCAGACGAGTGCGTGGGGATTTGCTGGATAATTTGGCGCGACGGCAATTTGCATTGCTGCCACCGCATGGTGCGCGAAAGCGTCAGCATCGCTGCTGGCCGCGGCTTTTTTCAGTTTGAATTTTTCGCGACGTAAGGCGCGTCGCGCCATTCGGCGGCGGACAATTTCGGGGTGTGCTTCCAAAAAGCGGCGGCGACAATCCCAGCGCCACAATGCGAACAATGCGATTACCGGTGCAAGTTGAACGCAGATAAACCAGCCGTGGAGTTGAGTTGGTTTTAAACTGCCGATAGTTTTCCCTGGCGCTGTTGCGAGGTCGCTTAATTTAAGCGGCGCGGCGGATTTATTTTCGTCGTCGAACACTTGCAGTTGGATCGGCAAACCTTCGCCGATGACCGCGACGGGTAATGCGGGAATGGTCAGATCAATATATTTTTCCGACTGCGGATCAAAATAACTGAATGGAATTGAGGGCGTTTCATGTGTCTCATCGGTCAGCGGAATCAGCGTGAACCCGGTGGCGGGCGTTTTATCCGCGATGATTTGCCAGTCGCGCGAGCGCGGCGGCATGGGCGGAACGAGGCGCGTTAAATCGCCATCACCGTGGAAAACAATTTTCAAATGTGTCGGTTCGCCGACGCGCAGGCGATTCGTGGACAATTGCGGTGGATCGTAAGAAAATTTCCCTATTGCGCCGGTGAAACCCGCGCGTTCACCAGCGGTGGGCAAAGGACGGACATTTAATTTTAGTGGCTCGGCGAGTAGTAAAACGTTTTTTACCGGTGCGCTGGAAATAGTGATTTGCGCGTGAATCGAAATCGGCACGGACATCACGGATGCCGTGAATGCCTGCGCCGAAAGCGTGAGCGGCCCGGTCGCCAGCGGTGTCGCGACCGTTTCGTAAATGGCCGCCGGTCTCAGTTGCCCGTTGCGGTCAATCGGTTCAATGGACTGGCGTGTGTTCAGCTTATCCAACAAAAATCCACTGCCGTTGAATTGCACATCGCGCAATGCCTCGACTTGATTTTCCGGCGTCGCCGGCGAAATGACGCGCACGCGAAACGGTTGCCCAAAAAATACATTCGTCGTCGAAACTTCCAGCGTCAATTCGCGTGTTGGTTGCGTCGCTGCGTCGGCAGTCACGTCAACGCTGGTTGCGGGAATCTCCACGCTGCGTTCGCCAACAGAAACGACAAAATTTGAAACTGTAAAATGTCCCGCCGTCGCGCTAGTAACCTCGTAAACAAATTCCGTCAGCGGTTGAAATCTGACGCCGTCGGGCTGCATCAATTGTCCGCGCGCGGCCGTGCCGAATTTTAATTTCGAGGGCGCAGCGATTTCATTCGGCCAATCAATGGAATTTTGCGTTGCGCTGACGGTTACGCGATAAAAAGTTTTTTCGCCGGGGCGCACGATTGGAGGATCAAATCGCGACGTGGCGGTAACATTGTCCAATAGTGAAGTGTCCGCCTTCGGCTGTGGCACCATCACGATTTGCGCGGCCACATTGGGTGAAATTTGCGTCGGCACTTGCGCGCGCAAAAATATCGGCGTGAGCGCGAGCAGAAAAATTGTTGTGCGGTAAATCCTCATTTTACCAGTTGCGGCCATTTTTATCCTTGGACGGTGGACTTTGCTTGTCGCCCATTGGCAGGCGGCGGCTGCCGTCGATTGAAAGGCCGTCGAGAATTTGTCCAGCTTGATCCGGTGACAATGGCGCGGGCATCTGGTCACCTTCGCGCGCGGCATTTTCCTTTTGTCCAGCGAGTGAATCCGGCTGCACACCTTCTTCATCATCGCCGTCTTCGCCCGCCGTGCCCGGCGGTGCATCGGGCGCGGGAATCTGACCTTTCAGTTTGCTTAACATTTTTCCCAAGTCCTGCTTCTGTTTGCCCATCGCGCCCATCATCTGTTGCATTTTATTAATTTCGTCCACGAGTCTGGCAATGCCGCGTTCGACGATTTCCGCGTTGTGCTGCGCGTTGGTGTCAGCGGGATTTAACTCTGCTGCGCCTTTGAAATCATCCGCCGCGCGCTGCCATTTCAATAATGTTTTTCCGTAAGTTTCCATTGCCGATTGCACGGCTTTCTCTGCTGCGTTCAATTCCCGCCGCGCGCCGCGACCTTCGAGATACGCGGCGATCATCTTGTCCAAAGCATTTTCCGCCAGCGCTGATTCCGCTGCGCTAATCGCGTGTCCGCCTGCCGCCAGTGCAGCGTTGCCTCGCGCTGAAACTTTTTGTGCGTCTGGTCCTTTTTTCAAAAGTTCAACACCTTCGCCGAAGCGCGTGTGGCCAAGATTGAACAGCGTCAGCGGCTGCACGCTTTCGTCCTGTGCGGCGAGCGCGGACACAAACATTTTTTCTGCCTCAGCGTAATTTGTCTTGGCGAATAGTCGCGTTCCCGCATTGTAAAAATCGCGTGCCGTCACCGGCGTCGGAAAATTTGTTGCCTGCGCCGCTTGCGCTGATTGGCCGAGTAACAAAAGCATGGGAATTACCATCGCCGCCGCAGAAATCGTTTTTCTCCGCGTGCCAACGAGCGATTCGGTGATCAGCAATACAAGTAGCACCGTGATGAACCAGTGAAAACGGTCCACGCCATTTTTTGCAGACTGACGCAGACCATTGGTGCGTTCGAGCGTGTGGATGGCCGAACGCACTTTCGTCAAACCGTCGCCGACCGATCCGAGTGGATAATAACTCCCGCCCGTGACTTGTGCGATTTCGCGTAGCGTCGTTTCATCAAGCTGACTGCGGATGATTTCGCCTTTCGTGTCGCGCAGTAATTCAGTTTGGCCAGCGGCGTTGACCGTTTGAATTTCTTTTCCTGCAGGCGTGCCAACGCCGATGGTGAAAATCACCACACCATTCGTCGCCAGTCGTTTCGCGGCGGCGACACCGGACTTCTCCAAATCCTCACCATCGGTCACGAGCACGACCATTTTACGGCGGGCGTTTTTATCCATCGCTCGATTCGCCTCATTCAAAGCGCGGCCAATATCCGTGCCGGGAATGGGAATGGTTTTTTCGTCCACTGACAAAAGTGTTTCTTCAAACGCATTCGCGTCAAACGTCAATGGACATTGGATGAATGCGCTGCCCGCGAAAGCGACGAGGCCGACGCGGCCGTGACTTTGCTTGCGCACAAAATCTAGCATCGCAAATTTCGCCCGCTGCATCCGGCTGGGCAAAACGTCTGTGGTTGTCATGCTCAGCGAACAGTCTAGCACGAAGACGACATCTTCACCGAGCCACGCTTTGTCCGTTTCCGCATTGCCCCATTGCGGTCGCGCGAGCGCCAGTCCGGCAAAGATAAACGCGAGCAGCAGTAAAACATTTTTAAAATTTCGCCGCGCGGGGCTGTGCGATGCCGTGAGTTGTTCGACAAAATGTGACGATGCCATTTTGGCGAGTTGTGCACGTCGCTGTTTCGCTGCGCGCAAAAATAGAAACGCCATAAGAATCGGCGCGGCTATTGCCAGCCACAGCCAGCGCGGTTCGGCGAAATGGAAATCAGCAAAGTTCATGGCACGCGGCGAAAACGGGTGTTCGCCAAAATAATTTCCAAACTTAAAATTCCGAGCGCGGCGAGCAAAGGCCATGCAAACAACGGTTCGTAAGTCGCAAAGCGCCGCAGCTTGACTTCAGATTTTTCCAAGCGGTCAATCTGGTTGTAAATGCTTTGCAGTTCACGCGCATTGGTCGCACGATAAAATTTTCCGCCGGACAAATCCGCCATTTTACCGAGCACTGTATAATTTGCCGGTTGTAGCAGCAGCGTAGGAATCACATTGCCGTTTGCATCCAGCCGGAAAATCCCCGTCGCGGGATCGAACGCGGGCATGTTGCACGGCGCTTCGATGCCGATGCCGATGGCGTAAATTTTTGCGCCCATCGCGGCGGCGAGCTGTGCGGCGGGCAGGGGATCGAGTTTGCCCATGTTGTTGTCGCCGTCGGTCAGCAAAATCATGATGCGACTCTTGCTGTTTGGCACGGCCTTCAATCTTTTGGCCGCAACCGCTACGGCATCGCCGATGGCTGTGCCGAGTTCGCTGATGATGCCGATGTGCAGGCGCTCGATGTTTTCAATGAGCCAATCGTGATTCAAAGTGAGTGGGCTCGCAAGATACGGCACGCCAGAAAATGCAATCATACCAATGCGATCGTTAGGTCGCTTGGCGATAAAATCTTTCAACACGCTAGACGCGATGGCGAAGCGCGAGAGTTTTTCTGCCGGTTTGCCCATGTCAATCGCTTCCATCGACCACGACAAATCCAGCACCAGCATGATGTCGATTCCGGGCGTTTCGGTTTCGACGTGATAATTTGCTAATCGCGGCCCGGCGAGCGCGACGATGCCAAGTGCCACAACTAGTAAACGCAGAAAAAACAGAAACCGTCCCGCTGCCGACCGCGCTTGTGCGCCCGCAGCTCGCGCAATGTCCGCGCTGGAAAATGTAAGCGCCGATAGCTTGCCAACTTTGCCGCGCAGCAGCGCATAAACCGGCAGCAGACCGAGCAACGCCAGCACCCACGGAAATTGAAATTCAAATTCGCCGTTCATTGAGTTGATGGAACTTGTTCCCGTTGTTTTTCGGCGAGTGCCACCAGTTCAAACGCGCGCATCGCCGCGTTAATTGGCTGTGCGGATTTTGTTGGGGAGAATTTCCGCACATCGCATTCTCGCAGAAAATTTGAGATGGTTGCCGCAAGTTCGGCGTGAATCTGCGAGCTCCTGCAAATGACCGCGCAAAATTCCGCTGTGGTCAGTTCTTGGTTCGGAAGATTAAAAGTGTCGCTGAAATAACGTCGCAGGCATTGCGAGACTTCGCTCAAGGTTTTGCCATCTTCGGGTTGAGATTTTAAATTTTCTAGCGTTTGCCGCGCTAGGACAACCGGAGGCAAAATTATCTGCGATTTTGGCCGCAGCCACATGCGCAAAAATAAAAAGGCAACGGCGATGATCGCAAAACCGACGACGATGACGGTGGCTTGGTGCTGTTCCCAAAATGTCGGCGGCAGTTCGCCGTAGGCTGGCGCGAGTGCGGGCAAAGCGTTGGTGTCGGTGGCGAGAACCGCGAACGGCAAGAACAAAATGCTGGCGGGAAGAAATTTCATCCGCGTCGCCGTCCTCGGCGGATTTCAAAAAAACGTTGCAGCACCGGCGCAAATGGTTCGGTGGTTTTTAATCGCAGCGTATCCACTCCGGTGCGGATAAGCGCGCGATCCAGCTCCGTCAAACGCTCCGCATTTACGGCGGCAAACTTTTCGCGCACGCTGCTTCGACCGGAATCTAGTTCCAGCAATTCACCCGTCTCGGCATCTTCAATCGTCACCAAGCCTGCATCCAGCAATGTGCTTTCGCGCGGATCGTGCAAGTGCAGGCAAACGACATCGTGCCGCGTATTGGTGAGCCCAAGTTCTTGGACGACATCGCGTGAGTTTTTACTCTTTGAAACGGAGCTGTGAAGAAAATCCGTCAGCAAAAACACCATCGCCCGACGGTTCAGGACGTGATTCAGAAAAACCAAGGCGCGCGAAATATCCGTGCCGCGTTTCTTCGGTTGGAACATCAACAACCCCCGCACGAGCCGGAGAATGTGCCGCCGGCCTTTGCGTGGCGGGACGAACAATTCCACTTCATCCGTGAATAGCAGCAGCGCAACTTTGTCGCCGTTCTTGGCGGCGGACATCGCGAGCGTGGCGGCGATCGCGGCGGCGAACTCGCGCTTAGTGCGATTGGCCGAGCCGAAGCTGGACGACGCGGAGACATCCACGGCGAGCACGGCGGTGAGTTCGCGTTCCTCGCGGAAGCGTTTCACGAACGGGCGGCCGAGGCGATGCGTGACGTTCCAGTCAATGTCGCGCACGTCGTCGCCGGGCATGTATTCGCGCAGCTCCTCGAAATCCATGCCGCGCCCCTTGAAGCCGCTCAAATACGCGCCGCCCATCGTGTCGTTCACGAGACGGTTCGTGCGGACTTCGACGCGGCGGACGGATTCAAGCAGTTCGGTGACGGTCATACTGACAACTTATTGGAACCCAAAAACAACCCTAAAAGACTTCATTGTTGAATTATCTGAATAGACACGAACATTTGCCATTAAGAATGGCTGGGAATAATTTGTAGAGACAAAAATTAGATCGCATGGCTCTAATGTTTCTGGCGGATCTGGATAACGACCTTCAGCAATCCAGTGAGGACATATCATTGCTACTCCATTGGGAGAGCCAATACCCGCAGGAGGTGCAAATCGCCATACGCCAACTGCATTAAAATTAGTATAATCCGGCGCAGGAATTAGCGGGACAAAATCGACATTGCAATGTTGTGCGGTAACCTTGCCGGAATTTATTGTAGCAATTCGAATCGCTCGATCTTTCAATATGGGAATAATAAACGAGTTTGTCGGATTAAAATTTCCGTTCATAAAATCTATGCTATCTCTTGTTATTGGGCAGCCGTTTATGATTAAGTTTTCGTCCGGCGCGTTCGCGCTAACTGCTGCGCTGAAAAAGTTGGTCATCGTGGAATTAAAATTGGTCGAAAATTGCAATACACCAGAGTTTTCAAACTGATTAAGCCTCGAAAGAATAGCATTTTTTTCCGCCTCTAGTTTTGTTATTTCAGCATCTTTACTTCGACCAAGTTCGTTTGCGTCAACCTTTAATTGGATAATTTGGTTGTTGGCGTTATCTAGCTGTGATTTATACGTTTTAGCCCAAGATTCATTGTTACTAGTTGTCTGCTCTACAGCTCGAATTTTTGCGTCATCGTAACAACCACGAATAAATATACCAAAACCAACGAAGGCGACGAAAAACACTAGGGCTACAGCCAGAAATCTACCTTTCTTTTCAACCGAAAGCGCATGCTCTGTCATCGATTCACCTGCTGATTTAATCCCTATTAAATCCCAAAATGGATTTGAAAAAAAACCTTTCAAAAAGGCGCGATTTTCAACATGGCTCTTTTCTTCATTCTTCCGAGAGGAAGTGGACTTGCCAGCAGTAGTTTTATTTTGTTTTAGTTTGTGTTTTTCCATGAGATTTCACGGCACCGGCACCGCGTTAAAAACTTTCTTGATAATCGCATCCGTCGTCACCGCTTGCGCCTCGGCTTCGTAGGTCAGGATGATGCGGTGGCGCAACACGTCGGGGCCGATGCTTTTCACATCCTCGGGAATCACATAATCGCGGCCTTGCAGCAGCGCCCACGCCTTGGCGGCGAGCGTCAGGTTGATGGTCGCGCGCGGCGAGGCGCCGAACTGGATGAAATGTTTCACGTCCAATTTGAAATCCTGCGGCTTGCGCGTGGCGAACACGATTTTCACGATGTAATCGCGGATCTTGTCGTCCACGTGGATCTGGTCCACGAGCTTGCGCGTCGCCAGAATTTCGTCGAGCGAGACGACGGGTTTCACCGGCTGCTCCGGACTGGTGAACGCCATGCGGTCGAGAATTTTTCTTTCATCGGCTGCATTCGGATAATCTAAAATCACCTTGAACATGAAGCGATCCACTTGCGCTTCGGGCAACGGATACGTGCCTTCCTGATCAATCGGATTTTCCGTGGCGAGCACGAGGAAGGGCGACGGCAGCTTCATCGTTTCGCCGCCGAGCGTGACCTGCCGTTCCTGCATGGCTTCAAGCAGCGCGCTTTGCACCTTGGCCGGCGCGCGGTTGATTTCATCAGCGAGGACGAAGTTGGCGAAGATCGGACCGCGCGTGACGTGGTATTTGGAATCCTGCGGATTGTAGATCAACGTGCCGAGAATGTCGGCGGGCAGCAGGTCGGGCGTGAACTGGATGCGATTGAACTTCGCCTGCACGGCAGTCGCCAGCGTGCGGACGGAAAGCGTCTTGGCGAGACCGGGAACGCCTTCGAGCAGGACGTGGCCATTGGCGAGCAGGCCGACGAGCAGGCGTTCGACGAGCGCTTCCTGACCAACGATGACGTGGGCGATTTCGGCGCGGAGTTTTTTAATCCACTCAGAAGTGTGCGCAACTTGTTCTTTCAACGGGGCGTTCATGTGGCGGGAATTTAAGTCGCGGGGCAGGGCGATTCAAGCGTGACGTTGGATTCTTATTGGCGGCGGCTGTGGCTGGCGAAAATTTTCATGCGTGGATAAAAAGCCGCAAACCGGCAGTTCGTTATGGCTGTTCAAAATAATTCACTGCGGCTTAAAAGGCCGTAAAATAAGGCGATTATCTGTTTCGCACTGAAAGATTTTTTAGTTGGCATCGCCGTTGCTAAAGCCGCATAGCCAATGTGGAGTTGGCCGGACGCGCACATATAACAAACTATTAAAAAATGAAAAAAATTGAAGCAATCATCAAACCGTTCAAGCTTGAAGAAGTGAAGGACGCGCTCAGCGAAATCGGCATCGAAGGTATGACCGTGAGCGAAGTCAAAGGGTTCGGCCGCCAAAAGGGTCACACGGAAATCTATCGCGGCAGCGAATACACCGTGGATTTCCTGCCGAAAATCAAAATCGAACTCGTCATCGCCGACGCCCAGAAAGACGCGGCGATTGCGGCAATTGTGAAATCGGCCAAGACCGGCAAAATCGGCGACGGCAAAGTGTTCGTCTCCACCGTGGAAGAATCCGTTCGTATCCGCACCGAGGAAAAAGGTGACTCGGCTCTCTAAAATAAATTCAACCAACCTTACTTATTAAAACGAACATGAAAAAATATTTTCTTACTCTCGCCTTGATTGCTGGCACGACGCTCGGTGCGCTTTCGCTCCGCGCGGATGGCACAAATGCACCGGCTGCGCCGCCCGCGCCGCCCGCAGCTACGCTTGATCAACGTGTTGGCGCTCTCGAAGCATACATTTCCAATACCGACCCGACCGCGCCGTTGAAAGATACGAACGGTGTGGCCGCGACGGATGCCATCATCGGCAATCCCGGACCTGGTCATAACGCGTGGTTGCTGACCAGCACGGCGTTCGTGTTGTTCATGACGCTGCCCGGCCTCGCGCTGTTCTACGGCGGCATGGTTCGTAAAAAGAACGTGTTGTCCGTGCTCGCGCAATGCTTCCTCATCACCGGCCTTGTGACCATCCTCTGGGTGTTCATCGGTTACGGCATGATTTTTGGTGGCACGGGCGCGGCGGCCAATGAAGACGTGATTGCCGGTTGGGTTGGTAGTCCGACGATTGACTGGATGCTGAAAGGCGTCACGTCCGCGCCGAACACCAATTATTCCTACTGGGTTTCGGAAAACGTGTTCTCGATGTTCCAATTGATGTTCGCTATCATCACCCCCGCGCTCATCATCGGTTCCATTGCGGAACGTATGAAATTCAAGGCGATTCTGGTGTTCATGACTTTGTGGATGGTGGTGGTTTACTTCACCCAAGGCCACGCGGTGTGGGGCATCAATGGCTACATGAACGGTGTCTGGAACGCCAATGCCAAGATTAAAGCGATTGACTTCGCCGGTGGCACGGTGGTGCACATGACCTCCGGTTACTCGGCGCTCATCCTCTGCTTGATCCTCGGCAAACGCAAAGGTTTCGGCAAAGAAAACTTCGCGCCGCACAGCTTGGTGTTGACCTATATCGGCACCGGTATGCTCTGGGTCGGCTGGTATGGTTTCAACTCCGGTTCAGCCGTCGCGGCTGACGTGGTTGCGGCGAATGCCTTCACCACCACGACGATTGCCACGGCAGTTGCGTCCTTCGTCTGGCCGATGTGGGAATGGATTGTCAAAGGCAAGCCGAGCGTGCTCGGTTTCTGCTCCGGCGCCGTCGCTGGTCTGGTCGTCATCACGCCCGCTTGCGGTTTCGTGACGAGCACCGGTTCGCTCTGGATCGGTCTAGCTGCCGGCACCATCTGCTGGTTCATGTGCTACAAAGTCAAATCCTGGTTCGGCTATGACGACGCGTTGGACACGTTCGGTGTTCACGCGATTGGTGGCACCACTGGTGCAATCATGACCGGTATGCTCGCTCGTAACGCGGCGAACGCCAACCTCGCGACGAACCTCAAGGCTTACGTCACGGACAGCTGGTTCCAACCGCTCGTCAAAGAACAGCTCAAGGCCGTTGTTATCACCATCGTGTTGAGCGTGGTGGCCACCGTGGTCATCGCCTACATCACCAAGCTGCTCGTGGGTCTGCGCCCGACGGAAGAAGTCGAAATCACCGGTCTCGACGAATCCGAACACGGCGAACTCGGTTACCACGGCTAAAACCAATCGTCAGGAGGAGTGGGGAATTCCAGACGGCGGGCAACGCAAGTTGCCCGCCGTTTTTTATTTTTTAATTTGAAAACAGAAATTCAATCTCACGCAAAGACGCCAAGGTGCGAAGTAAATTAGCTTTGCGACTTGGCGTGTTTGCGTGAGGAAAAAATATTCAAACAACCTGAACTACCAGCGCCGTCGTGTTGTCGCGGCCATCGTTCTTCACGGATTCGTTCACGAGCGTTTGCGCCGGATTGATTTTTTCGTCCTTTGCCGCTGCGCGCAAAATGTCCACGAGCGCATGTTCAAAAAGTCCTTCCGTTAAGCCGTCCGAGCAAAGTAGAAAAATATCGCCGCGTTCGCACGCCACTGCGCCAACCTGCGGATCCACGAATTGATTTGTGCCGCCAAGCGCCTTTTGCAGCACGTTCCGGCGCGGATGCGTGCGCGCTTCGTGCGCGGTGATTTTTCCGCTGCGGAACAGCCAGCTTACATAAGTATCGTCCTGCGTGACTTGCCGAATTTCTTTCGCATTCGCGGGTAGATGATAAATCCGGCTGTCGCCGACGTGACCGAAATACATCCAGCCCGGCGTGAACCAAGCGAGACTCATTGTCGTCTGCATGCCGTGGCATTCCTCGTAAGAACCGCCGAGATAAACCAAAGCACGATGAATCTGCGCGTAAAGCTCCGTCAGCACATCGGAAAAACCTGCGTCCAAGCCGCGCGCGGAATTCTGAAAGGCGCGCGGCAGCAGCGTGGTAATTTTTTCCACGGCAATGTTGCTGGCATATTCGCCGGCCTTGGCCCCGCCCATGCCATCGCACACGGCGAAGGTGAAATCATGTTTTGCGGTCGGCGCTCCACCAAATTTTCCGAGCCGGTGAACTTCCTGTGCATCGAAACGCAAACCGAGAAAGGCGTCTTCGTTATTTTTACGCACCTTGCCGATGTCCGAGCAGCCGGACCATTTTAAACCTGTTGTTTTGTTTTTAGCGGGAGCCTTCATGCGGATTTGCTTTTGTCATCCGGTAAAATGGTGGCGAACTCAAAATCAATCAGGCAAAAACGTCCGTCGGAAAAACGATACGTCACGTTGCGGATGTCCGGGTCGTCGTGGCGCACGCCGAACTTTTCCAGTTCCGCAAAAAGTTCCAGCCGCCGTTTTTCGTCCAGATGATCCACGCGCGTGCCGCAGTTGGTGGTGACGATGCGGAGTTTTTCGCGATCTGCTTCGAGTAAGCGCGGCACGAACGGGCAGCCGCGCGCTTCGAGATGCCGCAGCACGCGCACCTCGTTGTCGAAGCGTTCGAGCGCATTCGCGGCGTGATAAACTTTGAAGACGCGGCCATCAAAGCTCAGGTGAACCGTCGCGCGCAATGTGTCTTTGACCTTCAGCATCCGTGCGGCGAATATGGCGCATCCTGGCGACGATGCAAAGCGGCATTGCGCGAAAAAGAATTTTTTTATGCACGCTGATTAAAAGCGTGCAGAAATTTTGCTGGCAACTGAATGGCGGCGGCGGTGGATAAATTTATTCACGCGTTTAAAACCGTTGGCGGACGCTGGGAAACAGATTTTCCGTCGGCAGTTGAACAAAATTCTTGCGGTCTGGCATCGTCCCTGCTCAAACTTTCCCACCGTTGATTGACTGATGCTTTCGCATGAGTTGAATCGCAAAAACAAAATCAAAAACACAACCACGCACATGGCAAAATACAAATTAGAATACATCTGGCTGGACGGTTATACGCCCGTTCCCAATCTTCGCGGCAAAACGCAGATCAAGGAATTCAAGAGCTTTCCTAAATTGTCTGAACTCCCGATGTGGGGTTTTGACGGCAGCTCGACGCGCCAGGCCGAAGGCCGCACGTCGGATTGCATGCTCAAGCCGGTAGCCGTCTATCCCGACACCACCCGCAAAAACGGTGCAATTGTCATGTGCGAAGTCATGATGCCGGACGGCAAGACGCCGCATCCGAGCAACGGCCGCGCCACCATTCTTGACGACCCCGGTGCGTGGTTTGGTTTCGAGCAGGAATATTTCCTCTACAAAGACGGCGTGCCACTGAGCTTCCCGAAAGGCGGCGGCTATCCGTATCCGCAAGGTCTTTACTACACCGGTGTCGGCTACGACGCCGTGGGCTGCATCGCTCGCGAAATTGTCGAGAAGCACCTCGACCTCTGCCTCGACGCCGGCATCAACCACGAAGGCATCAATGCCGAAGTGGCGAAAGGCCAGTGGGAATTCCAGATCTTCGGCAAAGGCTCCAAGAGCGCTGCCGATCAGATGTGGGTCGCGCGTTACCTCCTCATGCGCTTGTGCGAAAGCTACGGCGTGGATGTGAACTTCCATTGCAAACCGCTCGGCAAGGATGTTGACTGGAACGGTTCTGGTATGCACTCGAACTTCTCCACCACCTACATGCGCGAAGTTGGCGGCAAAGAATATTTCGAAGCGCTCATGGCTGCGTTCGACAAATACAAGAACGAACACATCGCCGTTTACGGCCCGGACAATCATCTCCGCCTCACCGGTCTGCACGAAACGCAGTCCATCGACAAGTTCAACTACGGCGTGGCGAATCGTGGTGCGTCCATCCGCGTGCCGCACAGCTTTGTGAACAACGGATACAAAGGATATCTCGAAGACCGCCGCCCGAATTCTCAGGGCGACCCTTACCAGATCGCCAGCCGCATCCTCCAGACCATTGCGACTGTGCCGACCAAGAAGGCATCCAAGAAGTAATTCCCAATCCCGACCAACGGAGGAACCGGGGACGGCGCGAACCAAAAGTTCGCGCCGTTTTTCTTTTCAAATGAAACCAATCTTGCCAACGCGCGCGCGGGTTTGTTCAATCTGGCGTGCTCAATCAGCAGACTCTCAATCGTCCCGCCAGTTTTTCCGGCATCGGCCTGCACAGCGGCAATCGCGTCAATATGACTATTTTGCCCGCGCCCGCGAACAGCGGCGTGCGCTTCCGCCGCGTGGATCTGGATGGTAAACCGGAAATCGAGGCGCGCGTGGAAAATGTCTCGGAGACCAATCGCTCCACGACGCTCGCCAAGGGCAATGTCAAAGTCCACACCGTGGAACACGTCCTCGCTGCGCTCGCCGGTTACGGCGTGGACAATGCGATTGTGGAATTGGACGCCAACGAACCGCCCATCGCCGATGGCAGTTCGCGCGAGTTTTGCAAAATCATTTTGGCGGCAGGCATCGTGCCGCTCGCGGAGAAGAAAGAATTTTTCACGCCCACAGAACCCATTGAAATCCGTCACGGCGAAACGGTGATGACTTTATTTCCGGACGAAAATTTCAAGATTACCTGCACGAGCGCGGATAAGCAGGGGCGTTTCACCCAGTTTTTTTCCACGGAAGTCACGCCGAAGTCGTGGGAGAAAGAGCTTTCGCACGCGCGGACGTTTTGTTTTTACGAAGAGATCGAATTTCTCTTCAAGAACGGACTCATCAAGGGCGGTTCGCTCGAAAACGCTGTGGTCATCCGCGATGACGCGGTGTTGACGACCGAGCCGTTGCGCTATCGCGAGGAATTTGTGCGGCACAAGATGCTGGATATCGTCGGCGATTTGTCGCTGCTCGGTAAACCGATTCGCGGTCATGTCATCGCGGTGCGCCCCGGCCACGCGGGCAACTGCGAACTGGTGAAAAAAATCGTGGAGCAAATCAACAAGCCGATTCGCGCTGCGCAAACATTCTCGCCACCGCCGCCGAAAGATGCGCCCGCGCCGATGCCGCTCGCTGAAGGTGCAATGGATATCGAAGCGGTGATGAAAATGTTGCCACATCGCCCGCCGTTTTTGCTCGTTGACCGGATTTTGAAAATTGAAGGCAACCTCATCGTCGGCCAAAAAAATGTGACGATGGGCGAAGATTTTTTTCGCGGCCATTTTCCGAATCATCCCATCATGCCGGGCGTGTTGCAGTTGGAAGCGATGGCGCAGGTCGCGGGTATTCTGCTGCTCAAACGTATCGAAGCGGCGAATCAATTGGCGTATTTCATGGCGGCCGAAGAAGTGAAATGGCGCAAGCCCGTGTTGCCCGGCGACATATTGATCATCGAGGTGGAGTTGGTAAAAATTCGCGGCAAAATCGGCAAGGCCAAGGGCGTTTGCAAAGTGGACGGCGAAGTCGTGAGCGAAGCCGCCGTGACCTTCATGTTACGCGACGCATGATTCATTCCACCGCTATCATCCATCCGAAGGCGCAGATTGGTTCCGGTTGCGAGATCGGGCCGTATTGCGTCATCGGCGAACACGTCACGCTTGGTGAAAAATGCAAATTGCATGCGCACGTCGTCGTGGACGGACACACCGTGCTCGGCGCGCGTAATGAGATTTTTCCCTTCGCTGCAATTGGTTTGAAGACGCAGGATTTAAAATGGTCCGGCGGCGTCACGCATCTGCGCGTCGGCGACGATAATGTTTTTCGCGAAGGCGTCACGATTCATTCCGGCACGAAAGACGGCGACACCACGGTGGTTGGCTCGCATAATTTGTTTCTCACGCACGTTCACATCGCGCACGACTGTCAAATCGGTAATCACATCATCATGTCCGGCTTTGTTGGCTTGGCCGGCCACGTTGTTGTGGAAGATCATGCGGTGCTCGGCGGCTACACGGCGGTGCATCAATTCTGTCGCATCGGCACACGCTGCATGACGGGCGGTTGCTCGCGCATTCCGCAGGACGTGACGCCGTTCACGATTGTCGAAGGCAATCCCGCCGTCGCTCGCGCCATCAACAAAATAAATCTGGAACGCGCTGGTTTTTCCGACGAGGCGCAATCCGCCTTGCGCAGTGCGTATAAAATTATTTTCCGCGAAGAATTATCCACCGCCAACGCACTCGCGAAAGTGGAAGCGGAATTGCCGCCGCTGCCGGAAGTGAAGCACCTGGTGCAATTCATCCGCGCCAGCGAACGCGGCATCTGCAAATAAGTTTTTTGCGCGAAACAATTCTTGCCGCGAAAGGCGGAAGCCGCTATCAAACCGCATGGACTCGCGGGAAGTTTTTATCAGCCTCGGAATTTTGGCGGCTTCAATTTGTTTGGTAGCCGTTTATGGGGTCTGGGTTTATAACCGGCTCGTGGCGTTACAAAATCAAATGCGCGAGGCTTGGAGCGGCGTGGATGTGCAGTTGAAACGTCGGCACGATTTGATTCCCAATCTAGTCGAATGCGTCAAAGGCTATCGCACGCATGAACAAAGCGTGTTGGAAGCGGTAGCAAGGGAACGCGGTGCGGCGCAAACAGCGCAAGGCATTCCCGGCACGAGCGCGGCGGAAAATAATCTCACCCAAAATCTTCGTGCGCTGTTTGCCGTGGTTGAAGCGTATCCTGAATTAAAGGCGGATGCGAATTTCCGTCAGCTGAGCGCTACACTAGTGACCGTGGAGAATGATATTCAGTTTGCCCGCCGCTACTACAACGGTTCTGTGCGCGACTTGAACAACCTCGTCCAGAGTTTTCCCAGCCTGCTGGTGGCGCGCAGTTTCAAATTTGTGGCGTCCGAATATTTTGAAATAGAGACAGCTACGGAACGCGCTGCGCCGGAGGTGAAATTATGAAAATATTTTTGACCGCCATTCTTTTTGTTGCAGCCATTTTTCTTCCGGTAACCGGCCGCGCGGAAGTTGAGTATGAACATATCCTAAACTTTGATAGCCAAATTAGCGTGCAAGCTGATGGCACGCTGAATGTAGTTGAAACCATTCAAGTTTTTGCGGCTGGCAACCAGATCAAGCATGGCATCTACCGAGATTTTCCGCAGATTTATCAAAGTAATTTTGGTTTGCACACCAAAACGGGTTTTCATGTCCAAAGTGTCCGGCGCGATGGCCAAACGGAAGATTTCCACCTCGCCAATCGCGAGAACGGCAAGCGGGTTTATATCGGTTCAGCTTCGACATACGTCTCGCCCGGTCTGCACACATATGAACTGGCTTACACCACTGACCGCCAGCTTGGTTTCTTCCGTGACCACGACGAACTTTATTGGAACGTGACCGGCAACGGCTGGATGTTTCCAATAGATATTGTTACCGCCACCGTGACTTTGCCTGCCAGCGCGCTCGCTACCAATCTTACCGCCTATACCGGCACGCAAGGCGAACGTGGTCGCGATTTTTCGGCAACAAATTTTGCGAACACTGCCCACTTCACGACCACGCGGCGTCTGCCAGCAGAAAACGGTCTGACTATTGTTGTCGAATGGCCGAAAGGATTTGTCACGCCGCCATCGGCGCTGGCCGGACTGATAAACATGCTCAAGGATAATCGTGGTATGGCACTGGCCGCCCTCGGCTTGTTGCTGGCTTTGGTTTATTACCTTGTTACTTGGAAACTTATCGGTCGTGACCCACGCCCCGGAGTCATCATCCCGCGTTATGCGCCGCCGGAGGATTTCTCGCCCGCCGCCGTGCGCTACCTCAAGCGAATGGGTTTTGATAACAAGGCCTTCACCGCCTCAATTTTGAATCTCGCTGTCAAAGGCGTCATCAAAATTGACGAGCAAAAAGAAGGCATTTTTCGGAGTAAAATCTACACGCTCATTCCGGTCCGGAACGCACACTATGAAATTTCACAGGCCGAGGAGATTGTTCGTTGTGAACTCGTTGGCGACGGATTGCCCATCGCATTGCGGCAGGAAAACTATGTTGCAATCCAATCCGCGCAGAAAGGGCTGCGGGCTTTTTTGGCGGAAAACATCCAAGGCAAATATTTCAAACACAATTTCGCTTTTAGCTTTCTGGGTTTTGTCATTTGTCTCGCAAGCGTTGCCGTTCAGTTGCTGGACTACGATAACTCGCCGCCAATGGTTTTTCTGCTCGGCGTATTTTTTATCGTTCCAACTATTGTCATCGCGATTGGCGCGCGCATTCACAAATTCGGTGGAGTTGTAGCGGCCTGCATTGTCTGGTTTGCCGCTGGAGCCACCGTTCCATATTTTCATCTACCGGCATTTCCTGTTTACTCCACAATTATCTTGGCAACGCTCGCTGGCATTTTCCATTTTCTCTTGAAAGCTTACACGTCCGAAGGCCGCGAAATTATGGATCAAATTGAAGGCTTCAAAATGTATTTGAGCGTCGCAGAAAAAGACCGCCTTAATCTGGAAAATCCGCCCGAGCGAACGCCGCAGCTATTTGAAATGTTTCTACCCTACGCGTTGGCCCTTGGCGTTGAACAAAAATGGTCCGAACAATTTGCCGGTGTCCTTGCCGCTGCGGGCGCGACACCCGGCCAGACGGCATACGCACCGGCTTGGTATTCCGGCAATTCGTGGAACCAAGTCGGCGCCGCCTCGTTCGCTGGCGCATTAGGTGGTTCGCTGGCTGGCGCAATTTCATCTGCCTCGACCGCGCCAGGTTCCAGTTCCGGCGGCGGAGGAGGGGGCGGTGGCGGTGGCGGTTCATCTGGCGGCGGTGGTGGTGGCGGCGGCGGCGGCGGTTGGTAAAATTTATGAATCCACGTGAAGCATTCATAGCGTTGAATCTCATCGAAGGCATTGGACCGGTGCGCGCCCGTTCGCTGCTGGAATATTTCGGTGACGCACCCAAAATTCTGTCCGCTTCAAAACACGAACTCACCCGTGTCCGCAACATTGGCGAGGAAACCGCCGAGGCAATTTTCAATTGGGAAAAGTCCGTTGACCTCGCGGGCGAATTGAAGCGCATACAAGATTTCGGCTGCCACGTTTTAATCCAGTCAGACGAAAATTATCCCGCGTCGCTGCGCGAAATTTACGATCCGCCGCTGGTGCTTTACGTCAAAGGCGAACTCACGGCGAAGGACAAAAATTCCGTCGCACTAGTGGGCTCGCGCATGACCACGCATTACGGCATCGAGACCGCCCGCAAGCTCGCCTATCAGCTCGCCTACACCGGCGTGACGGTCGTGAGCGGTGGCGCACGCGGCATCGACACCGCCGCGCATCAAGGCGCGTTGAGTGGCAAAGGCCGAACCATTGCCGTTCTCGGCACGGGCATTAATTTGGTTTTCCCAACCGAGAACGCGGAGTTGTTCGAGCGAATTGCCAGTAATGGCGCGGTGATTACGCAATTTCCCTTCAATCGTCCGGCAGACAAACAAAGTTTTCCCATTCGTAATCGCATCGTCGCCGGCATGACGCTCGGCACGGTTGTGGTTGAAGCCAATCTTTCCAGTGGCGCGCTCATCACGGCAAATTTTGCGACGGAATATGGTCGGCAGATTTTTGCCGTGCCCGGTCGGATTGATTCGCCGCGTAGTAAAGGCTGTCACGACCTCATCAAGAAAGGCGCGAAGTTGTGCGAAGGCGTCGAGGACATTCTGAGTGAGTTTGAATATTTATTTCCTGCGAGCAACAAACCGGCGTCCGTCAGCGAGACCGGCGTTTTGCCGGCGCTTGAATTAAACGAGAACGAACAAAAAGTTTTAGCAGTTTTAAAAGTGGGCGACGAAAGTTCGATTGATGAAATAATCCGCGCCTGCGGTTTACCGAGTTCGGCGGTGAACGTGGCGCTATTCAGTTTAGAAATGAAGCGATTAGTGAAACAATTGCCGGGGAAAATGTTTGTGCGGATTGCGTGAGCAAAATTTTACGGCGGAAAAAATGGCTGATTGCTGCCCGCCCAGCCGTAAAGAAAATCCAGCGACAACCACCCGAGGTAGTAACCGGTTTTTTCAGCCGCATTCATGTCTTCCGTTGGCGAAGGTTGTTTTTTCTCAATTCCGCTCATGCCGCCAACGGGCACAGTTTTATATTCCGCAACGGAATCGCGGCTGGTCGAGGCGCAGCCAGTGAGCAAAAAAATTCCCGACGCGACCAAAAAACAAAAGCAGTGGGCGCGGAAATTTTTCACGGAATTGACTTTGGCCTTGGTAAAATAATTTGTCCAGAAAAAGCTGGGAGCGCGCGGCTTCCATTTCCTTTGTCAAAGCGACTTGCTTCATGCATCACAATGAATTAGAAACAGCAGCGAACAGAAACAATTATGGCAAATTATTTCATCATTGGCGGCGACGGCAAAGAATACGGACCGGTCACTGACGCCGACGTGCGGCAGTGGATTGCTGAAGGTCGGCTCGCGGCCTCTTCGCAAGCCAAGGCGGAGAGCGATGCCGAATTTCGCGCGCTGGCACAGTTTCCAGAATTTGCGGATGCCTTCGCGTCACCAACTGCGCCGCAAGTCATCGCGCCCATTAAAACGTCCGCTGATTTTCTGGCAGGCGATTACGAGCTCGACCTCGGCGGTTGCATTTCCCGCGCGTTTCAATTGGTCAAAACCAATGGCGGTCTGCTCATCGGCGGCGTGCTGGTTTATGCTTTGATTCAAATGGCGTTTGGGGTTTTTGGAAAAATTCCAATTATCGGTGCGATTTTTTCCATCGCCAATTTTCTGATGTCCGGCGCGTTCACGGCGGGATTGCTCTATCTTTTTCTGCGCGTCATTCGCGGTGAGCCCGCCAACTTGAGCGATTTATTTGCCGGTTTCCGTCGGTCATTTGTGCAGCTTTTTCTTGCCGTATTGGTAATGGGTTTGCTCATTGGCTTGACGCTGATTCCCTTCGTGATTTTTTTCTGCCTGAAATTAATCCCGTTGGTCAAAGGCGTAAATCTCGACAACATGTCGCCAGAGGATTCCATGAATTTGCTCAAGTCCATTTTTGCCTCCGCGCTGCTGCCGACAGCCTGGGTGCTTTTGCTGTGTGCAATCCCGGCAACTTTTTTGAGCGTGAGCTGGAAATTTACTTTGCCGCTCATCATCGACAAGCAATTGGACTTTGGCGCTGCAATGAAGGCGAGCTGGAAAAAAGTGAATCAACACTGGTGGCAAGTTTTCGGTTTGGTGCTGTTGATCGACCTCGTGAACGTAGCTGGCCTTTGCCTGTGCTGCGTTGGTCTGATTGTCTCGATTCCGATTGGTTTGGCAGCGTTGATGATTGCGTATGAAACCATCTTCAGCGACCCCAAGAATTAGCCGCGTTCAGGCCCGCAACGCCGCGTTGCTGAACCAACTCGCCACACCCGGCCTCGGCTCGCTCCTCGCGCGGCGTTGGATTTCAGGCAGCGGACAACTGCTCGTTTCTCTGGTTGGTTTTGGTCTCGTGTTGATTTGGTTCGTGCAGATGATGCTAGGTTATTACGGTCAGATGTTTGGCGATGGTGCCGCGCATCACGCTCCACCTTTCACAAATCTCATTCTTGGTGCGGGACTTTTCGCGCTGGCGTGGTGTTGGTCGTTGCAAACCAGTTTTAGTCTTTTGCGCGAGGCGTCGAAGGTCAGCCTGGAATCACTCGAAAGTTTTGCCGCCGGCCAAATCAAAATGGAACCGGCGAAAATCATCCTGGCACTTTCAAAATTGCCGGAATGGACGCGCAGCGGCGAAATCATCTCGCGCACGTTCGTGTTCAAGGATTTTTCCGCCGCGATGAAATTCGTTAATAACGTCGCCGATCTTGCCGAGCAGGCGCAGCATCATCCTGATGTGGACATCCGTTGGAACAAAGTCACGCTCGCGCTCACGACGCACGATGCGAAGGGTTTGACGGAAAAAGATTTTGCGCTCGCGCGCCAGTGCGATGCGCTCTCAATGCGTTGATGCGCGCGGCGTGCGCCCAATCCAGATGCCGCTCACGCCGTAATTCCACTCAAGTTCCGCAATGCTGGGATGTTCATTTTTGCCACCGCGCAAAACCAGTCGGTCCGCCGGTTTCATTTTGTTGACCCACGGCGCGTAGGCTTTTGCGTCGCCATTGCTTAAAAAGATTTGTTGGTAGGTTTTAAAATCTTCCGGCGGCATCAGCGCCGGTTCATAGCCGAGCATGTAACGCCATTCGGCGGTCGGATTTTTGAAGAACGTCTGATAAAAAATTCCCATGTAGGGCGAATACAAAATGCCGTCCCGCTCTGGCATCCAGCCTTCGAGTTCGGGATGTTCCGCGACGGAGAGAAATGACCACGAGAGATTTTTTGTGTAACGACCATTCAAATCGCTCGTCACCGCGAGAAAAGTTGCGAGCGCAAGAATGCTGGTCAGCAATAGTCGGCGCAGAGAATCTTCCGTGAAATTCTCCGCGAACAGAAAATCCATTTCCGACACAATTAAAACCAGCAGCGCCGGCCAACCCCAGTCTTCCCAGAATCGGCCGACGCGAAAACTTAAAATCCAGCAGCCGCACATAAGCCAGAAAGCTGGATTGCGCACGAATGGAATGGCGTTTGATTTTTTCAGTCGGCGCAACGCTACGAGCGCGCCGACGATGATGACCGCCAGAATGTCTCCCGCGAACGGCTGCAGTTCCGTGACCTCTGTAAGGTTGGTCGCGTGTTGACCCACGCCGCGCACGGCCATGATAATGGCGTGCGCCAGATAATCCGATGGATGACCCGTGATTACAGCGGAAATAAAAGTTCCTGCCAGCCACGCGCCCGCGATGAGTTGCGCCCAGCGAAATTCGCCCGCAAAAACAAATGCTGCTACTGGTAGCAGCCACAGATACCACACGCCATGGATAAAAGTGCTCGCGGCGAGCATGGCTGTGAACAGCAAAAAGTATTTTAGCGCCGGTTTATTTTTTTGCGTCACGAACAAAATAATCATCAGCACGGCGATGGATAAATTAAATGGCCGGCCGAGTAAAAAACGTTGTGGTAAGTCGGAAACGACCATCGCCGCGAGCAGCGCGACGAGCCACGCTTCCGGACGTTTGAGCCACGGCAACAGCGCGCCGTTTACGACGATGAACAGCGCCACGACGGAAAAAACTACCAGCCCTTCCGCGTCCCAGCCCGTCGCCTGGTGCACCGCGCTGAGAATCGCATGCCAGCCGATGTTGTGATCAATCCGGTAGGCGTCGCCAAATACCAAAATTTCCGGCCATGTTTTACCGCTGACGGCCTTCGCGCAATGCCGCAACGCATCATCGCCGGGCAAATATCCGTAGCTGATAATTTTTAGCGGGATGGCAAGGATAACGAGCGCGACGATGACCCAGACAGCGAGCGGAACGTAACGGCGAAATTTTTCAGGTAGTTCAAATTCAAACATGGCGCATTAATTTTTCCAATCAAAACACCTTGGGCACGCCTTCGTCGAGAATTTTCAGGCGCGAAGACAGTTTTTGTTGCGCGGCAATTTCCTTGAGCCAGCGCGGCGGTTCGGCCATGTCTTCAAAGGACAATTTGAACGTGCCGTAGTGCATCGGCACAAAAATCTTTGCGCGCAAATCTTTGAACGCCTGCACCGCCTCATCCGGGCCCATGTGGACTTTTCGAAATGTTTCTGGGTGATACGCGCCGATGGGCAGCAACGCGATTTCCGGTCGCAGCTTTTCGCCGATTTCCGCGAAGCCTTCAAAATACGCGCTGTCGCCCGCGTGATAAATTTTCCGGCCTTGATGCTCCAGGACAAATCCACCGTAGCCGCGATGATGATCGTGCAACGTGCGCGCGCCCCAATGTTTGCTGGGCGTAAATGTGACCTTCCAATCGCCCTGCGAAAAACTTTCCCACCAGTCCAGCTCCACGATGCGCGCGAAGCCGAGTTTTTTGGCGAGGTCGCCGACGCCCCACGGCATGATGCCGATTTTCGTGGCCGGCAATTTGCGCAGCGTCGGTTTGTGAAAATGGTCGTAGTGCGCGTGCGTGAGCAGGACTAAATCAATCGGCGGCAAATCCTGCACGCGCAAACCGGAGCGCTTGAGCCGCTTCATCAGGAAGAGCCAATTCGCAAAATTCGGATCCACGAGCACGTTCAAGTCGTCGAACTGGATTAAAAAAGATGCGTGACCAATCCAGGTGATGGCGACCTGACGACGTTTCAATTTTGGAAAAATCGGCGGACGATGCGTGCCGGTGCGCGGCGTGAACCAGCCTTTGAGAATCAGCTCGTGGAAAAAGGTGCGCGGGTTGAAGTGTTTGGCCGGCGTCAAATCCTTGAACGAACGCGGCAACTTGCGGCGCGGCGGCACGGGACGACTGGCGGATGTTTTGGTCACGGCGCGGAAACTCTAGCACTCGTAACGCGTTCGACCAATTTGAAAATTTAAGTGTCGCGGGTTGGTCGCGGTGAAAATTGAAGTCGAGCGAAAAAATTACGGCGTGGCTAGGCGGTAGAAACGTGCGGGCAAGGTCGCGGCGTCCGGGTCGGTCGCCTGCCATTGGCCGTTGGTGTCGGCGGCATTGGTGGAAATATTTGTCCACGATTGCAGGTCGGCGCTGGCTTGGAGAATGTAATTCGTGCCAGCTGTGCCGCTGGCATTCAGCGTGATGCCGCCAGCGGAATTTCGGGTGAGGTTCGTGATGAATGGCGGCAATGACACCGTGGCCAAAGTGGCTTGCGTCCGCAAATTATCGTTGCCGCCGCCATCGCCGCTCGTCACGGTCAACGTGGCTTTGGCGCTGGTGGAACTGCCGGCAAAATTTGACACGACCGCGTAGTAAGTTCCCGCATCGGCGGCTTTGGCGGTGGCAATGGTGAAAACTAAATTCGTCGCGCCGGGAATGGCTTTGGTGTTTTTATACCATTGGTAACGCAGCGGGGCGGTGCCGGTGGCGCTGATTCTAAAAGTCACGCGTTGACCCATGCGCACGGACTGGCTCGCGGGTGATTGGGTGATTATGGGAGCCACAAAAACGGTCAGCGCGGTTTGCGGGCTGGTTGCGCGGCCCACGGGATTGCTGACCACGACATGATAAACGGCGGTGTCATTAGTCGTGAGCGCAGAGATTTTCAGGGTGTTGGTGGTGGCACCGGAAACATTACCGCCATTCACCAGCGCGACGCCGTTCTTAAACCATTGGTAACTCAACGGCGCGCTGCCGGTCGGCTTGATGGTGAAGACGGCATTCGTTCCGGCGCGAGCTGAACCGCCAGCTTGCGGTATCATGATGCGCGGAGCCGCTGCGATGCTTGGCGGGGTCAACACTGATAATTTGGCCGCCACGCTAGTGACGCTCCCGTAAACATTTTTTACAATGACAGAATAATTAGCGCTGGATGTCGCTGTGGTTTTCAGCAACGTCAACGAACTGCTGGTTGCGCCGGAAACGGTGGCACTGTTCGCCAACTTCTTACCATTTTTCAACCATTGATACGTCAGCGGATTGCTGCCAGTGGTGGCGACGGTCAAAACGGCGTTGCTGCCCACGGCCACATACTGATCCGTCGGCGGGACAGTGATGATGGGAGCGACGTTGACGGAAATATTCGCGTTGGTGCTGGTGACACTGCCGACCACATTGCTTACCACAACGAAGTAAGTTGCAATTTCATTCGTTGTGAGTGCGGCGATGGTTAAAACATTTGAGGTCGAACCGGAAACATTCCCGCCATCCGCCAACGCCACGCCAGACTGGAACCATTGATAACTTAACGGGCCGGTTCCGCTC
>Ga0164296_1000256_pt1 | contig 67467 bp, 59 predicted proteins | sample GEODES057metaG_FD_113533 | JGI IMG/M metagenome (GOLD analysis project Ga0164296, IMG submission 113533) | Dystrophic lake water microbial communities from Trout Bog Lake, Wisconsin, USA - GEODES057 metaG | ecosystem: Environmental > Aquatic > Freshwater > Lake | place: USA: Trout Bog Lake...
AACGATCGAACTGCTCAAAATCGGCCTCATTATACACCATGCCATAGGCTATGCCGAGCCGCTCTAAAGCTGCCGTCAGGCTGAAAATATTACCGGCTCCGTATCGTATGATTCCTATCATTTTTTTGAGTTGCAGTAGCAGGGGCAGTAGCAGTTTTTAGTTTGCATCCGACTGCAACTTTTACCGCCACTGCTACTTTATAACACGCCTTTTGTTGATGGTAAAACCATCCTGTCCGCATCGCGCTTGACCGCCATTTTTATCGCTTTAGCAAAAGCCTTAAATATCGCTTCTATTTTATGATGCTCATTTTGACCTTCTGCCTTAATGTTTAAATTCGACCGGGAAGCATCCGAGAACGATTTAAAGAAATGGAAAAACATTTCTGTCGGCATCTCGCCAATTTTTTCGCGTTTAAAATCTGCATCCCATACGATCCAGTTCCGTCCGCCGAAATCGATTGCCACCTGCGCCAGACAGTCGTCCATCGGCAGGCAGAAGCCATAGCGTTCAATGCCCCGTTTATCGCCCAGTGCTTTGGCGAAAAGTTCGCCTATTGCAATGCCGGTATCCTCAATGGTATGGTGCTCGTCGATATGCAGATCGCCTTTGGCTTCAATCTCCAGGTCGATACTACCATGTTTGGCAATTTGCTCGAGCATATGATCGAAAAAATGCAGACCCGTCGAAATTTTAGCTTCACCCTTGCCATCCAGGTTAACTTTGATATAAATATCAGTTTCCTTAGTGGTGCGCCGGTGTTCGGCTACACGCTGCCCGAGTTTTAAAAACTCATAAACAGCCTTCCAGTCGGTTGTTTCCAGCGCGATCACTTCGTGCAAAGCATCATGTTGTTCCTGGGTAAATTCGCTGCCTCCAAGGTTAGAACCATTGTTCAGCCAGATTGATTTTGCACCGAGGTTTTTAGCCAATAAAATATCGTTCTTGCGGTCGCCTATGGTAAAGGAGTTTGCCAGATCGTATTTTTCAGCGTCGAAATACTTAGTCAGTAATGCCGTCCCCGGTTTGCGGGTAGGGGCATTGTCTTTGGCGTAAGTGCGGTCGACATGCAGATCCGAAAATTTAACACCTTCGTTTTCGAAGGTCTTCAAAACAAAATTCTGGATAGCGTTAAAGTCTTCTTCTTTGTATTTGTCTGTACCCAAACCATCCTGGTTAGTTATCATAGCCAGTTCAAAATCCAGTTCTTTTGCTATTCGGGGAAGCCAGGTTAAAGCACCCGGGTAAAACTCAAGTTTAGCAAATGAATCGATCTGCTCATCGATGGTTTCCAATATCAGAGTGCCATCGCGGTCGATGAATAATACTTTTTTGGCTGCGCTCATTTATACTTTTTTAAAGTTTGTATTAGCGTTATGTTTTCTTCCGGTGTTCCTATGGTTATGCGCAGGCATCCTTCGCATAACTCAACTTTTGAACGGTCGCGTACGATGATGCCTTTGCTTACTAAATAGTTATAGATGCCTTTTGGATCTGTTGTTTTTACCAGGATAAAATTGGCGTCCGAAGGATAGATATCGAGTACAAAATCAAAGTCTTTTAATTCAAGTACTAATTTATCTCTTTCGGCTAAAGTTTCCCGGATCCAAAGATTTATCAGGTCTATGTTTTGTAATGCTTTAAGTGCCAGTTGCTGTGATGCTTCATTGATATTGTAAGGAGGTTTCACCTTGTTCATCACCTCGATGATCTCTTCGCTGGCGAAGGCCATGCCTAAACGCAACCCAGCTAAGCCCCAGGCTTTGGATAGCGTTTGAAGGATAACCAGGTTAGCGTATTCTGTCAACTCCTGAATAAAAGTTTTTTGGCGGCTGAAGTTGATATAGGCTTCATCGATCACCACAATGCCGTCAAAATTGGCGAGCACGGTTTCAATATCCTCGCGGTTTATAGAATTGCCGGTAGGGTTATTGGGCGAGCAAATAAAGATCAGTTTGGTTTTGTCATCGATAGCTTCAGCAATGCCTTCCAGATTCAGTTGGAAATCTTCGGTCAGGGGTACGCGTTTGATAGCGATATCATTGATATTGGCCGACACCTCGTACATGCCATACGTTGGTGGAACCAGGATCACATTGTCGACACCGGGATTGCAAAAACTGCGGAAAAGGATATCGATGGCTTCATCGCTGCCATTGCCTAAAAAAATATGCTTTGGCGGTACACCCTTGATCTCGCTCAGGCGTTTTTTAACCTCGAACTGTAAGGGGTCGGGGTAACGGTTATAGCTTTGCTCCAATGGCGAACCAAAGGAATTTTCATTCGCATCCAGATAAACACTTGCCTCACCCTGATACTCATCGCGTGCCGAGGAGTAGGGTTTGAGCGTTTTAATGTTTTGGCGTATGATATTGTTGATGTCAAACATTGTTATACTTCAATTTTTATTTGCGGAAGGATTCAATAGAATTTGTGTCATCCTAAATCCCTGAATCCGACAAATCATGATTCAGACAACCTTATACTTACCGCATTCTTATGCGCTTGTAAACCTTCCAGCTCCGCTAAAATTTCCACCGTTGGTCCGATATTTTTTATGCCTTCCGGCGTTATATGCTGGAAAGTGATCTTCTTTACAAATGAATCAACCGAAACTCCCGAATATGACCGTGCAAAGGCGCTGGTTGGCAGGGTATGATTAGTACCTGAAGCATAGTCCCCGGCGCTTTCCGGTGTCAGGTTGCCTAAGAATACCGAGCCGGCGTTGATTATTTTTTCGGTTATACTTTGCCAATTATCCGTAGATAATATCAGGTGTTCGGGCGCATAAGCATTGCTGAACGCCATAGCTTCAGCTAAATCCTTTACCAATACGATATAGGAATTATCAATTGCTTTTTGAGCGATTGCAGCCCTTGACAGTACAGGCAATTGTTTTTCCAATTCGGCGATAGTTTGGTCTGCAATTGCCGTAGAGGTAGTTACCAATACCGACTGACTATCCACACCATGCTCCGCCTGAGCCAGCAGATCTGCCGCTACAAATGCAGGAACAGCGCTTTCATCGGCAATTACCAGTACTTCTGATGGTCCGGCTGGCATATCAATAGCCGTGTTGGTTGTTGATTGGATGATGGTTTTGGCCTTGGTTACATATTGGTTACCGGGGCCAAATATCTTGTCGACTTTAGTAATACTTTCCGTACCATATGCCATCGCTGCTACAGCCTGCGCACCGCCAACCAGGTATATCTTTGCTATCCCCAGCAGTTGTGCCACATAAGCGATGTACGCATTTACTTTTCCATCTTTTTGCGGCGGCGAGCACACGACGATCTCATGACAACCTGCGATCTTTGCCGGTATGCCAAGCATCAGGAAAGTGCTTGGTAAAACCGCAGTGCCACCGGGAATATACAAACCAACTTTTTCTATAGGTCTTATTTCGCGCCAGCAGCTTACGCCGGGCATGGTTACAACCTTGTCTTCGGGTTTTAACTGCGACTGGTGAAATTTGTAAATGTTAGCATAGGCCGTTTGCAAAGCCTCTTTTTGCTCGGGAAGCAGGGTAGAGGCCAAGCGGTCAAGCTCCTCTTTTTCAATCGCAAGCTTTTTTAATTCAACTTTATCGAATTGAGCGGCATAGCTCAGCAAGGCGCTATCGCCATTGCTACGAACGTTTTCAATAACACCTTCCACTACGCCACGAATTTCCTCTGCCGGGTCAACATTGCGCTGTACCAGTTTTTGGATCTCGTTTTTGCTTAAGTTGGAATAGTTGTAAGTTTTCATGTCGCCTCACCCTAAATCCCTTTCCGGCGGAGAGGGACTTTTAAATCTGTGTTTTTTTATAAAATTATCTTTTCAATCGGCATCACTACTATGCCTTGTGCGCCGGCTTGTTTTAACTGGCTGATGCGGTCCCAGAAATCACGTTCCGGAATAACGGTATGAACGGCTACCCAACCTTCTTCCGCTAAAGGTACCACAGATGGACTTTTAACGCCTGGCAATAAAGCAGTAATTGCTTCCAATGCGTCTTTAGGTGCATTCAATACCACGTATTTGGTTTCCTTGGCACGCAATACCGATTGTATCCTTTGGATCAGTTCTTTGATCAGATCATCATTTTCGCTGCCTTTGCTGCCGATCAATACCGCTTCAGATGACATCACATCGGCAAACGGTTTTAAGCCATTGCTTTTGAGCGTTCCGCCGGTTGATACCAGGTCGCAGATGGCATCGCTCAGGCCCAGCCCCGGGGAAATTTCCACTGAACCGGAGATGGTGCGGATCTCGGACTGTATACCTTTCGACTTCAAAAACTTACCCAATATCACCGGGTAGGTGGTAGCGATCGACTTGCCGTTTAATTCTGAAATGTCTTTATAATTTTCTGTATTCGGAACGGCTATCTTTAGAGAGCAACGTCCGAAACCTAATCGTTGCAGGTAACTAACTTCCACTTCGGTTTCCTGGATCACGTTTTCTCCTACTATGCCGAGGTCGGCTATGCCGTCCTGAACATATTCGGGGATATCGTCATCGCGCAGGAACAATATTTCGAGCGGGAAATTGGAGACAGGGGAGATGAGCGAGCTTTTGTAATTTTCGAAATTTAAGCCGCAATTTTTCAGTAATTCAACTGATTTTTCGTTGAGCCTGCCAGATTTCTGGATGGCTATTTTAAGTGTTTTCACAAATTATTTTTTAAACTATAAACTGAACGGGGAACCTTATTTCACGTAGAAACAATACATTATCTTATCGCCTGGTGGCGATGGTGCAGATGAAGATGATGTAGCCTGTAACCGTTCATTATTGTATAGTTATGCTATAGACGAAGTGCTGCAAATATAAGGAGTAGTTTGGGAAAACAAAATAAAAATGAGAAAGGGTGCAATGTAGTGAATACGTAGCCGTTGAGGCCACACGCACTCACCCTAAGACGAACTGAGGATGACACCGGGCGCTTTTGATATTCTATGATCAAGCGCGTAGGGTGTCATGGTGAGCAGGGTCGAACCATGGTGCGCAAAGGCCCTAACGCACTTTTGTCTGAACCAGGATTCGTAGGATTTAAGGATTGCAGGATTTTTGCGGTCACACCGAGCTCGTAAAAGCACGAGCGTCAAGGCCTTTGCCCGCGTCGCCCTTCGACGAGTTCAGGATGACACCCACCTAAGACACGATTTCAGGATTTTAGGGATGGACAAGATACCGGCTTAAAGGCATACCTTGCGATTGCCACGTCGCTGCCAACCTGCATGCCCACCCATGCTCCTCGCAAGGACATATTTTTCAATAGCAGATACAATAGCGTTGGCCTGTGGGTGTCATCGCAGTAGCCTCGGGTGAAAATAAAATAGAACAGGGTTGGGCAGTGCGACAAAGGCATCAAAGATTTGTCCATTGCAGGTTAATGAACTAGTAGGGTAGTCCGGGACAAAGATTTGCAGCCTGGGGTTCTGTTTTATTTTGCAGCGAAAAGGCCTGCGGGCAAAGAGGCATTTGCGATGACGGGAGCGCCTTTGGTTACTTTGGCGCAGCAAAGTAACTAGGCCTCCGCGGCAATTGAGCGGTGAATGTTTGTCCTTTGAAAAAAGAACGTAAGGTCCACAAAGCACCTCCATACCCTACCGCACTCACCCTTCGACAAGCTCAGGCTGACACCCAGCTTTTGATATTCTATTGATACCGCCCTGCGCCTACCCTATTCGCACAAATAAATTTCCCCCTCCTTCGCCCCGCCGATCTTCGTTACCTTTTTATGCGCCATGATATCTTTCAGGCTGATGAGTTCGTGGTTATACAGGGAGTCGAACCAGATGATGTAAAATTTCTTTTGGGTGTAAAATTTGTCGACATCCCGCTGGAAAAAGCTATGGGGTACCAATTGCGATGACATGCCGGTAAACAACCAAACCGCTTCATTGGCGTCTGAATAGATAGGTATATTGGGATCAAACTCCCTTTTATGTTCCTTCAGGTAAGGGGCAAATTCCGATTTGTTCCAGCTGTCATCACTATAGCCCGGTACGCCAAAATCGTTTTCGTCATCATAGCGCTGGTAGTCGACCTGTGCTGTCGAGTATTCAAACAATAACATGGCAGCTACAACAATGCCAGCAAGGGGGTATTTTATTTTTTTGTTTGTAATGCCTCTCAATACATCCGGTACCCAGCTGGTACAGGAAATGAGCAACGGAATGAACATCGGTGACAATAAGCGACTGTTGATCGGTTCGAAACGCGAGAATGTAGCCAGAATGATCATGAAAGAACCATATACCACAGCAAAGCCGATCACCACATTCTCGTAACTATTAATGCGGTGTTTAAGTGTTTTAAATGCCAAAACACCGATCAGCGAAAGCATGATTACACAGGTAACCAGTATAGCGAATTTATCAGCTTTATCGCTCAGTGCGCCCCAATCGTTGATCACAGTGCCTACGCGGAAAAGGTTTTTGCTGAAGGGGGTAATGGATGGTTCGCGCGTGCCGGTGCTCAAGCCCGTAACGGTGCTGTTATAGACAAGGTTAACAACCAGGAACGATATCGAGATGAATCCATACATAAACAAATGGCTGATTTTTTTGCGGATAGGCAACTCAAAATCCAGCAAAATCATCAGGCAGCCTGTTCCAACGATGGTAATTCCTGCATAACGGGTTATACAGGCTATAGCAGTAATTAGGGCGGTAATGAAAAGCGCTTTAAGCGTATGCCCATGCGTATATTTCCAATAGGCGACGATGAATAGCAGTATTTCTAATATAAATAGGGTCTCTGACCAGAGAAAAGAATAGATCTCGAGCAAAGCCGGACTTAGTATGATAGCGATCAGAAGGATCCATTTATAAATACGAGAATGCGAAAGGAATCGCTCCATGATCCAACCGGTTGTAAAAACAACTGAGGCAAAAAGGAAACTATTGATAAAGGTCCCCGCACCAACCGCATTCACTCTGGATATAAACTGGATCAAGCCTAAAAAAAACGGGTAAAACACCGGGAAAAAGGTAATTGGCGTTTTATTAAAGGTCATGAAATTACCATGTGCCTGGAAACTATCCGCCGCACTGGCATACATCAGCGAATCCGGCGAAAGCCCAACACCACTGTAGGAGGTATATAGATATATAGCGTAAAACCCTATACACGCAAAAATGAAGGAATCGAGGTTAGTGATGTAGCGGTTGAGTTTCATTTTTTGTTTAATAGTGGTTGTTGTGGTTGGTTTTATAGGTTGTATTAGTTGTATTAGTTGAAGTGGTTGTAGAAGTTTTATTATTTGACCCGATAGCTATCGGGATGGTTTTAATAGTTAAACAGGTTTCTTTTTTATTGATTCAAAAAAATTCAAATTTCTAATTCTCCATTATATATAACCATCACCACTAATACAATTAATATAACCAATACAACCAATTTCAACTAATCAATCCCAAAACCTCGCTAATAGGTTGATCACTGTTAATCAAAATACCCTTTACACCCGCCGCTGTGCCTGCTTCCACGTCGCGTTCGCGGTCGCCTATAAAATAGGATTGGGATGGATCAATATTGTATTTTTCTATCGCACGCAGCAATAAACCCGGTTTTGGTTTGCGGCAATCGCAATCGCCGGTAAAATTGGGATGATGCGGGCAATAGAAGATATCGGTAATTTCTACGCCACCTGCCTTATAGGTATCGCGCAATAACTGATGCATTTCGGCCAGTTGTTCTTCGGTATACCAGCCTTTAGCCAGACCTCCCTGGTTGGTTGCTACTATTAAGGTATAGCCTTTATCCTGCAATTGTTTTAATGCCGGTATATTATAGGTAAGGATGTGAAAGTCCTCAATGCGGCAAACATAGTCGCCCATTTCCCGGTTCAATACCCCGTCACGGTCAAGGAAAACTGCTTTTGTTTTAGTGGTGTTAGTCATTGGGGCAAAGGTAATGAAATCTTGGTCATTGGTCATTTCGCTACGCTGTCATTTCGCTACGCTGTCATTGGGCTGCGCTGTCATTGGTCATTAGTTTTTCAAAAATCAGCGTAATCATTAAAATCACACGAATCAGCGGTCCATTTCGCTGCGCTGGCATTTGGCATTGGGCATTTGGTAATGGGGGTTAGTTTTTAAAGAATCAGCGTAATAATTACAGTCAAAAAAACCAGCGGATCAGACCTGGGGTTATTTTAACCTTCCAACGTTACAACCTTCCAACATTTCAACAAAACTAAAACCACAGTGTCTTTTTCACACTGCTTTTTGAACAATTAAGTGGATTAACTAAAGAATTGGTTGTTTTGAGGTGTTAAAAAAAGAAATCTTGCCATTATGAAAATCATATATTTCGCATCATAAAATTGCCATATTGATAAATTTAAAAAATATGATTTGATTTATTTTAGCATTTTTGGAAAAATTGATGAATATTTTATAAAAAAGACAGATAATTCGTATTTTCGTAGTTACGCACCTTTTATAAAAAGACTAGAAACAGGGAATTTTAAGATGGATCAAACGGATTGCTCCCAACTGGGCCTGTACAGGCCTGAATTTGAACACGACTCATGCGGAACTGGATTTATAGCCAACATTAATGGTCATAAATCCAACCAAATTATAGATGATGCATTGACCATGCTCGAGAACATGGAGCACCGCGGCGCTTGCGGCTGTGATCCTGATTCGGGTGATGGTGCAGGTATTCTGATACAATTGCCCCATGAATTTTTGATGGAAGAATGTTCTAACCTCGAGATCAGCCTGCCTGAGCCGGGGGAATATGGCGTTGGTATGATGTTTTTACCAAAAGATCCTTCTTTAAAGAAGGCTTGCCGTATTGTTATAGCCAATGCCATTGAAAAGCTGGGATTGCAAAAACTAGGCTACCGAAAGTTAACGGTTAACTCTTCCGTTATCGGCGAAACTGCCCGTCAGGCTGAACCGGATGTGGAGCAGGTTTTTGTTCTGAGGCCACAGCGTATCACCAATGTGGATGATTTTGAGCGCAAACTATATGTATTGCGCCGCTATATCAACAAAACAATTTTAGAAACGATTCAGGGAGCAGGAGAGCATTTTTACTTTACATCTTTCTCCTGCAAAACCATTGTATATAAAGGTCAATTAACCACCTATCAATTACGTCAATATTTTGCCGACTTGTCTGATCCAAGGATCACTTCGGGTTTGGCAATGATCCATAGCCGTTTTTCTACCAATACTTTCCCATCATGGAAACTGGCACAGCCTTTCCGTTTGATGGCCCATAATGGCGAGATCAATACACTTACGGGTAACCTTAACTGGTTCTATTCGGGCGTTAAATCTTTTGCTTCTTCCTATTTCTCAAATGAAGAAATGGAGATGTTGTTGCCAGTTATTGATAATAACCAGTCGGACTCTGCATGCCTCGATAATATCATCGAAATTTTACTGCATTCGGGCCGTTCATTGCCGCACGTAATGATGATGCTGGTGCCGGAAGCATGGGATGGTAACGAGCAAATGGATCCGATCAAAAAGGCTTTCTACGAATACCATGCTACTTTGATGGAACCCTGGGATGGTCCAGCAGCATTGACATTTACTGATGGTAAGTTGATCGGAGCATTGCTGGATCGTAACGGTTTGCGTCCGCTTCGTTTTGTGATCACTCATGATGGTCGCGCTATTGCAGCATCTGAAGCTGGTGTACTAGAGCTTGACCCTGCCAACGTATTGCGCAAAGGTCGCCTGCAACCCGGCAAAATGCTATTGATCGATACCCAAAAGGGTAAGATCATTACCGACGAAGAAATTAAACGTCAGGTAGCATCGCGCCAGCCATATGGTACCTGGTTAGAAAATTATAAGATCAAATTAGAAGATCTTGCAGAACCGCGACTAGCCTTTGCAAGCCTTTCGGCTGATGCAGTTTTCCGTTACCAGCAGGTGTTTGGTTATACCCGCGAGGATATCGAAACCATTATTAAACCAATGGCCGTTGATGGTAAAGAACCTATTGGCTCTATGGGTACCGATGTGCCTTTGGCAGTTCTTTCTGATAAACCACAACACCTTTCAAGTTACTTTAAACAGTTTTTTGCTCAGGTTACCAATCCGCCTATTGACCCTATTCGTGAGCGTTTGGTAATGAGTCTGGCTACTTTTATCGGGAATAATGGCAACCTTTTAGGCGAAGACAAGATGCATTGCCATTGCGTAGTATTAAAGCAGCCAATTCTTACCGACCACGAGCTGGAGAAATTGCGCAGTATTGATACCGGTATGTTCCATGCCAAAACCTTGCAAACGTATTTCGTTGCCGATGGTATGCCGGGTTCATTAGAGAAAGGTCTGGCTCGTTTATGCCGCTATGCAGAAGATGCCGTGGGTGAAGGTTTCGAGGTATTGATCCTTTCCGACCGTGCCATCGATTCTGAGCATGCACCAATACCTTCTTTATTGGCGGTGTCAGCAGTTCACCACCATTTGGTGCGTAAAGGCCTGCGCGGTGCCGTGGGTATCGTATCCGAAGCCGGTGATGCCTGGGAAGTACATCATTTTGCTACATTACTGGCATTTGGTGCAACGGCAATCAACCCTTACCTGGCTCTGTCAACGATCGACACGATCAAAAATGACGGAAGTCTGGAAACCAGTCTTGACGCCAAAACCCTTCGTAAAAACTATCTGAAAGCTATCAATGATGGTTTGCTGAAAATATTCTCTAAAATGGGTATCTCTACTTTGCAATCATACCATGGTTCGCAGGTGTTTGAGATTTTGGGTATCAACAAATCGGTTGTTGACAGGTACTTTGATGGTGCTGTCACCCGTATCGGTGGTTTAGGACTTGATGAAATTGCGCGTGAGTCGCTTTGTAAACATAAGATTGGTTTTGCAGGCTCAAAAACAAGTGATCGCCTCTTGCCTGAAGGTGGTATCTACCAGTGGAAGCGCAGGGGAGAAGAACACTTGTTCAATCCTCAAACAGTTCATTTGCTGCAACATGCTACCCGTAGCAATGATTATAACGTTTATAAAAGCTATGCCAAGCTCATTAACGAGCAGGGCGAAAAGCATTATACCATACGCGGATTACTTGATTTTGCCCATCACCGCGAATCTATTTCAATAGACGAGGTTGAATCGGCAGAAAATATCATGAAGCGCTTTGCAACCGGTGCGATGTCGTTCGGATCAATTTCGCATGAGGCACATAGCACATTGGCAATTGCGATGAACCGTATTGGTGGCAAGAGTAATACCGGTGAAGGTGGTGAAGACGAACTGCGCTACGAAAAATTGCCAAATGGCGATTCGATGCGTTCAGCCATCAAACAGGTTGCTTCGGCACGTTTCGGTGTTACTTCCAATTACCTGACAAATGCCGACGAGCTGCAGATAAAAATGGCACAGGGTGCAAAACCCGGTGAAGGTGGTCAACTTCCGGGCCATAAAGTGGATGAATGGATCGCAAGAGTGCGTCACTCTACTCCGGGTGTTGGTTTGATCTCGCCACCGCCGCACCACGATATTTATTCTATCGAGGATCTGGCACAATTGATATTTGATCTGAAAAATGCTAACCGTGCTGCCCGTATCAATGTGAAACTGGTATCAAAGGCAGGTGTGGGTACAATTGCAGCCGGTGTTGCCAAAGCACATGCGGATGTTATCCTGATCGCTGGTTATGATGGTGGTACAGGTGCATCCCCAATAAGCTCTATTAAACATGCCGGTTTGCCATGGGAACTTGGACTTGCCGAAGCACACCAAACGCTGGTACGCAATAAGCTGCGCAGCCGCGTAGTGCTGCAAGCCGATGGTCAACTTAAAACCGGTCGCGATTTGGCTATAGCCTGCTTAATGGGTGCCGAAGAATGGGGTGTTGCTACTGCCGCACTTGTTGCCGGTGGTTGTATCATGATGCGTAAGTGTCACCTCAATACCTGCCCTGTAGGTGTTGCTACTCAGGACCCCGATCTGCGTAAGTTGTTTACCGGTAAACCAGAACATATTGTTAATCTTTTCCGCTTCCTGGCAGAAGAGCTGCGCGAGATCATGGCCGAATTAGGCTTCCGTACCATTAACGAAATGGTGGGCCGCGTTCAATTCCTGAAAGTAAAAGACGGATTGCAAAACTGGAAGGTTAAACATATCGACCTTAGCGGTATCCTGCACCCGGTAAATAATACCAAAGGCATGACGCTGTACAACAGCGAGCAGCAGGATCATGGTATTGATGCTATCATCGACTGGCAATTGCTGGAGCAGGCAAAACAGGCGCTGGAAGACAAGACACCGGTATTTGCATCATTCAACGTTAAAAATACCGACCGTACTATTGGAACATTGCTGTCAAACGAGATATCTAAGATATACGGTTCGGCGGGGTTACCAGACAATACTATCAACTATAAATTCAAAGGCTCGGCTGGGCAAAGTTTTGGTGCATTTACAACCAAGGGTATATCTTTTGAACTGGAAGGTGAAGCCAATGACTATGTAGGCAAAGGTTTATCGGGCGCTCAACTGGCTATTTATCCGTCGGCAGAAGCAACATTTACTCCGGAAGATAATATCATCATCGGTAACGTAGCCCTTTACGGCGCAACCTCCGGCGAAGTTTACGTTCGCGGTATGGCTGGCGAAAGGTTTGCTGTACGTAACTCTGGTGCAACTGCTGTAGTTGAAGGCGTGGGCGACCATGGCTGTGAATACATGACCGGCGGTCGTGCTTTGATCCTTGGTAATACCGGCAGAAACTTTGCTGCAGGTATGAGTGGTGGTATAGCCTGGGTGTACGATAAAGATGGCGTGTTTGCTGATAACTGTAACCGCGAAATGGTCGACCTTGATCCGCTTACAGATAAAGACAGTGAAGAAATTATCGCCCTGCTGAAGAAACATTTGAGCCTTACCGGCAGTAAAGTTGCCCGTAACCTGTTGAAGAATTGGGACGAGGCATCAACTAAATTTATCAAAGTGTTCCCGCAGGAATACAAAAAAGTTTTACAAAAAGTAGCATATCAGACCGTAAGTTAATGGGAAAGCCTACAGGATTTAAAGAATATAACAGGGAGCTGCCAGAAAAAGTTGCTCCTGCAGAACGTGTCAAGAACTATAATGAATTTGAGGGTTTGTACAGCGAAGAAAAGCTGAATGAACAATCGGCCCGCTGTATGAATTGCGGTATCCCGTTTTGTCATTCGGGTTGCCCGCTGGGAAATATCATCCCGGAGTTCAACGATGCCGTTTATCGTAAGAATTGGGAAGAAGCATACAAACTATTGGCTTCTACCAATAATTTCCCTGAATTCACTGGTAGGATATGCCCTGCCCCCTGCGAATCAGCATGTGTTTTAGGCATCAACAAACCACCGGTTGCTATTGAGGAGATCGAGAAGCATATCATTGAGATCGCTTACGAAAAGAACTACGTTAAACCAACTGCACCTTTGATCAAGACTGGAAAAAAAGTAGCCGTTATCGGTGCTGGTCCTGCAGGCTTAGCTGCCGCTGCTCAATTGGTGAAAGCCGGTCATGCGGTTACAGTTTACGAACGCGACGACAAGCCAGGTGGTTTGTTGCGTTATGGAATCCCTGATTTTAAGCTGGAGAAATGGGTTGTTGAGCGTCGTGTAAAAGTGATGGAAGATGATGGTGTGGTATTTAAATGCAATGTAGAAGTAGGTAAAGACATAGCCGCTGACGAGATTTTGCGTAGTAATGATGCAGTGATCTTATCTGGCGGTTCAACTATTCCGCGTAATCTGCCAATTCCCGGACGTGAGTTGAAGGGCATCTATTTTGCAATGGATTTCCTGAAACAGCAAAATAAACGCGTAAGCAATACCAAATTTAAAGGTGAAGATATATTAGCTACTGGCAAAGATGTAGTTGTAATAGGTGGCGGTGATACAGGTTCAGATTGTGTAGGAACATCTAACCGTCAGGGTGCAAAATCTATCAAGCAGTTTGAAGTGATGGTGCAGCCACCGGCTCAGCGTACCAACACCATGCCCTGGCCAACCTATCCAATGGTATTAAAAACCACCAGCAGCCATGAAGAAGGTTGCGAGCGTTACTGGGGCGTTAATACCAAAGAGTTTTTGGGTGATGGCAACGGTAACCTGCGCGCATTAAAAGTTACCGATGTGAGCTGGGAACTGGATGTTTTGGGTAGGCCGATCAAGTTTACCGAGGTTGAAGGTTCGGAGCGCGAGATCGAGTGCCAGCGTGTATTCCTTGCCATGGGTTTCCTGCATCCGCAACATGATGGTTTGCTCAATAGTTTGAATATACATTTAGACGAGCGTAAGAACGTTAAAGCTAAAGAAGGTGTATACCGTACCAATGTAAGCAAGGTGTTTGCAGCAGGCGATATGCGCCGCGGTCAATCATTGGTGGTATGGGCAATATCTGAAGGCCGTGAATGTGCCCGTAAGGTAGATGAATTCCTGATGGGGCACTCGATACTTGAAAGTAAAGATGCCGTTAACCAGTTTGAACAAGCTTTTTAGGGCATTGGGCATTTGGCATTAGGCAATGGGTGTTTTGGGTGAGGGAATATTTTTAGTTAGCAGTTTAATATAGATCAGTTAATAAACCTAAGGAGAGCCGGGTCACGAAAGTGGTTCGGCTTGATTTTTTTGGGGAGTATGGAGATGGTTTTTTAAAACTTTATTTCTCCGCCGGATTTTTTTTCCCGGCTTCGAGCTTTTCCAGCATTTTTTCCAAACGTTCGGTTTTGGTTTTTTCCTGCTTTGCGCTTAAAATCCAAACTAAATATTCTTTGCGGTTAGAGTAGGAGAGGGATTGAAAATAAGATATTGCATTATTAGATTTTTCCAGGGTAGCTTTTACCTCTACTGGTAAAGTAATGGTTTTGTTTTCTACGTCGATCCACTGCCTATACTCGTTTTGTTTGATCTCGTCATTGCAGGTATCGGAAGTTTTGATCAATGCTGTGGGTTTAAAGCGTAGGGCTGTCCAGTGATGATCAATGGCTGCTGCCGTTACGGCGCCATACTTATAGTTATCGAGCGCTTCCCAGCTCTTCATCATCTCCAGGTCGGTTTCAATACCCGAATTCTTTTTTGGATAGATGATCCAAAATACCGATTCGGGTTTTAACAGCGGCATGATAACCTCCAGACAGTCGGCTAATTCATAACTATTTTTAACAAATAGTTGTACTCCGTCAAAGTCGCCGTTGGTGCTATAGGAAACTGCGGCTCCCTCTGGCAATGGTTCAAGAAGGCTTAAATAATTTGCCGGTGCATTATATAAAAGCCAATATTGGCCCGGCTTTATCTGAAGTTTTTTGGCAATAAGAGACACGATTAAGACACGATTAAGACACGATTTTAGGATTTCAAAGATTTTTAACGATGGATATTCCGATTCGTTAATTTTAAAGCACAATTGCAAGTTATGAATTTTGCCCTGTTTGGGTATAAATAAATATGGAATTGTTTACGTGTTCAAGTGGCAACTTCCGGCTTCCCTTGCGATTGCCATTTTATATCATTCCTCGCAATAACAAAGTATTATAAAAAGCCTGCTATCACATCATGCCCATCTCATAATCCTACGAATCATGGTTCAGCCCTCTATCCCTAATGACAAATTCCCAATGACTAATGACTAATGATTAACCGTCAGTTTCGAATAAAAATCCCAAAGCACAATACCAGCCGATACCACGATATTGAACGAGTGCTTTGTGCCAAACTGCGGTATTTCGATACAATGATCGATGTTGCTCATAACCTCATCGCTTACGCCATTTACTTCGTTGCCAAAAATAAGGGCGTATTTTTTACCCGGTTCAGGCTCGAAAACATTCAACATGATACTGCCGGCGGCTTGTTCAATAGCGATGATGATATATCCATTTTCCCTGAGCTCCCGAACGGCTTGTAATGGATCAGAATAAAAACTCCAGTTAACCGATTGGGTAGCGCCGAGAGCAGTTTTTTCTATTTCCCGATGTGGAGGTTGCCCCGTGATGCCACAAAGGTATATTTGTTCAACCGCAAAACCGTCGCCGGTACGAAATACCGAGCCCACGTTATGCATACTGCGTACGCTGTCCAGCACAATTGCTACCGGCAATTTGTCCTGCAATTTAAATTCGGTTACGGAGGCGCGGTTGAGTTCGTCTAACTTTAGTTTTCGCAATTTTTTTGTTGTAGAGTTATAATGTTGTAATGTTGTTTTTTTTTGGGGGTTAAATACCTGAATTTTCCAATTCTTTCAGGATACCTACGCCATTGCCGATGGCCGACTGATATACCGATGGGGCATAACCGATCTTAGCCGTATAATATTCGATCATTCCTTGTTTGAAATTTTCAAAGCCCGATTCTTTTACCAGTGCAATACCACATCCGCCAAATCCAGCGCCGGTCATGCGGGCACCTGCTACGTCGGCGTTGGTTTTGCCGTATTCGGCAATGGTGTCCAATTCTTGTCCGCTTACTTCGTAGAGATTTTTGAGCGAGTCGTGTGATGCATACATCAATTGTCCAAATTGATTTAGATTTCCTGCAGCCAGTGCTGCCGCTGCAAGTTTTACCCGGTCGTTTTCTTCAATAACGTGCCTTGCTCTTTTTAATACAATTGGATCCGTGATCAGGTGTTTGTATTGATCGAACTGCGCGGTATCTATATCACATAGGTTTTGAATATCCAATTCCTGTTGAAGTGCTTTTAAGGCATCCTGGCATTCCTGCACCCTTTCGTTATATTTTGATTCGGCCAGCTTGCGTGGTTTGTTGGTGTTTATTATTGCCAGGCAATATTCACCCAGGTTGCTGTCTACCGCCTGGTATTCCAATGTATCGCAGTTGAGCATTAATGCTTTGTCTTTTTCCCCGAAAGCTACAGCAAACTGGTCCATAATGCCGCAGTTTACGCCGATAAATTCGTTCTCAACTTTTTTCGATAGTTGCACCAGTTCGAGTTTTGTAAAGCCAATATCGAAATGATCATTTAAAAGGAAGGCAGTAGCTACCTCTATCGAGGCCGAGGACGAAAGCCCCGAACTTATTGGGATATCACCATAAAAAAGCAGATCAAGCCCTTGTAGCTTTTTATTTGCCTTTAAAAAATGGTCAAAAATACCCAGGGGATAATTGAACCATGTTTCGCCGCTCTTTTCATAGCCCGGTTGAATTGGTATGTCTAACTTTTCATCGAAGTTTAAACTTCTGAAACGAACGAGGTTTTCATTGTTTTCGGCAAGCAGAATATAAGTTCCGAACGTGATCGCGCAGGGCATTACCAGCCCGCCATTATAGTCGATATGTTCGCCGATCAGGTTTACTCTTCCGGGAGAAAAATAGGCGCTTTCGGCATTTTTATTAAACAGGTTTTTAAATTGCCGGTATAGGTCTTGCTTCATTACAGGTTTATCAAATATTTAGAAAACAAATATTGTAAAAAATACAGTTATTCGGAGGCCTTATTTTCGGCCGGTAAAATTTAATCCGAATCTTTCGTAACGCCGCAAATACATCAATTATTCCCCTGGCAATAAAACAAAAAAAGCCGGGCGGCTGGCCCGGCTTTGATATTTTTTAAATTAATAACTAGTGTTTAATTCTGAATCCGGTGTGCAAATCGATCGTATAGGTATTGCCATTGATCACTAACACAGCACCGCCATTGCCATTGAAGGTTAATGTACCTGTGTAAGTAAATGTACCTTTAGGTGTAGTAACCGAAATGTTAATGGTAGCATTACCACTCAGGATCTTTCTGCCTGATTTAGAGATCACCAAATTGCTTACTACGATATCAACATTTTTGTTACCGCTTGCTTTATTGCCAATTTTTGAAGTGAACGAACCTGAGCGTTTATATTCGCCGCTTACCAGGAAAGTTGTGCTATCAGTTTCCAGATGTCCGATAGTAACATTGGCTGTGCCTGCATCAGCACTGGTAACATTAGGACCCGAATAATTGCCGCTAAAGGTTACACGGTTAATGATGTTATCAGGTTTTTCACTTGTATTACAGTTAAGTGTACGTGAATATTTCTTAAAATAGCTCCATGTAACTGAATCGGCAGAGCCCTGATTTGTAGTACTATCAGCAAGGGTAGTTCCACAAGCTTGTTTCAGAATGTTGTTTGATCCTGCCGCGTCTATTGTTAAACCATTGTTTACAGATGCCAGGCCAGAGGCATTTAACGAAATGTCGTCAGTTACTGTAGTTAAGCCATTTGAGTTTGATGCAAGCGATCCTGCAGCAAGGTCGGCTGCCTGGTCGGCTGTTACTGTGCTGGCAGCAGAAGTTGCTCCAAGGTCTTTTTTACACGAGTACACTGCAATGATTGCCACAAGTGCGATAATTGATAGTTTAATTGTTTTCATTTTTCAAAAGGGTTTTAAATTTTGTTGTTTTCTTTCTGACCGTTTGGTTTACAAATAGTTTAACGTCAGCGTTTTGAAAATTATTAAAGTGCTAGTTTTGAGCTTAATTATTTGATTACTTAAACAGACTATAAAAAAATTGCGTCCGGTATTAGTTCGTAGTTACCAAATTGTACTTCAGGTTTATTTGGTAAATAAGAGGCTTTTACGAGCTTTGGCAGCAAAATGTTAGCGATAACGTAATGCTGAATAGGTTTTTAGGCAGTTTTTTACGCTAAAAATTGGTCTTATATCATTTAAATAAGCTCGTTCCATCGATTGCCAATAGTGTTCTAAACTATGCCGGCGCTCCTAAAAGGTTTTACTACTATCCCAATGCTATTGAAAAAAGTCTGTACCAGGGGTTCCTTCAATGAATTTATTCATTTATTAGTATTACCGGTTTTCTGCAAGGCAGATCAAACAAAATCAGCATACTTCAAAAAAAGACTTGTACTTTTTTATTTAAGAAAAATATTAAATTCGATGGAAAATCCTGAACAATGAAAAAAACACAAAACTATTCCAATCACGTTCGAATCGTACCCGGCTATCACCTCGTATTAAGTACGCTTTTGATCGTTGGCACAGTGATCGCTGCGATCAATGCACTAAGGCACCCACCAAATGCTGGCGGATTTGTTAGCGCTATATTAATTGAAGACGCATTTGCCAGCGGCTTGCTTTTAATGTGGTATTCGCGTCAATTTCCTCTTAAAGCGCAGGACCGTGCTATTCGGGCCGAAGAAAATCTCCGGTATTATACGCTAACAGGCAAGTTGCTTGACGATCGCCTGAACATCAAGCAAACTATTGCTTTGCGCTTTGCCCCCGATGAAGAATTTGTTGAATTAGTAGATAAGGCAGTTGCAGAAGGCATGAGTCCGGAAGATATTAAAAAGGCAATTATTGATTGGCGTGCCGACCACCATAGAGTTTAAATATTATTGATATATAAAAAAAGCATCCGAGCTAATGCCGGATGCTTTTTTTGTGCCCTTTATTTTATTGTATAGCAGGCCTCCGTCTGGTTGTATCCAGTTTAGGCTTTGGTGCCGGAGTGCTTTTATTTGGCAGGTGAATCGGTTGTAAATTAGGACGTAATGCAGGGTTTTGTCCTGCTGGCTGATTGTTTTGATTACCACCCTGCTGTTGTACCGGTTGCTGTTGTGCCGGTGGCTGACTGGCATTTGGATATACGCCGGGACGTGGGTTTTGCTGGCCTTGCCCATTATAGCCACGCTGATTCTGTTCCTGCCCGTTATTGGGGTTATTTCCATTTTGCTGTTGCCCGTTATTACCCTGCGGGATTTGTCCCTGCCCGTTATTAGGGTTGTTTCCATTTTGCTGGTTTTGGCCGTTATTTCCGTGCTGGTTTTGTCCCTGTCCGTTATTAGGGTTATTGCCATTTTGCTGGTTTTGGCCGTTATTTCCGTGCTGGTTTTGTTGCTGCCCGCTATTAGGGTTGTTCCCGTTTTGCTGGTTTTGGCCGTTATTTCCGTGCTGGTTTTGTTGCTGCCCGCTATTATTTCGTTGCGTCTGACTTTGTCCGGTATTTAAATTTACACCCGGTACCGGACTTTGGCCATCATTACGCTGTTGATTTTGATCGTGTTCGTTTCTGTCATTCTGCCGGCCTCTGTCGTTGTCATTATTCCATTGCTGGTTATTGCGCCTTCCTCTATAGCCGTCATTATCACGAAATTGTTTGTCTTTATAGTGATCAAAAACACGAGGAGCCGGTGCCGGATAATCTGTTTGCACATCGGTATTGATCAGTGGACGGTAAATTCTAATTTGATTGTTGGTGATCACTGTTGCACCTGGCCTGCTATAGTCATCGATACCTATAATGCCCACTCGTCTGTTGGTTGTGGTTTCAACATCGATCAACTGCGGACCACGGTTGTATTCAGTAAACCCGTTTGCGCCATTATGAAATACACTGCGATCATATCTATTATAGTTATCAATCACTTGTATGTTATTTCTGAGCCTGTCATCAAAAAATACCGACCTGGATAGGTTTACATCTGTAAAACGTCGACCCGGAACAAAAGCCCAGTAATTATCCCATACCGGGTTAATTCCATTTGGAGCAAGCGGAGCCCAGCAGTAATAACCGTCGGCAGTACCCCATTTAACCCAGGCAGGCGCCCATTCGTCGCCAGGCGCCCAAATCCAGCCATAGTAATCGTCAAAAAACCAACGACCATAATGGAAAGTCGCCCATCCCCATTCATAGTTGGATGCCCAGGTCCATCCGTAATCACTAAATACCCACGAACCATTGGTAACATAAGGTTTAAAATCGTAATCAACTGCTGGTACCCAAACATAGCCGTAATCGGGATAGTCGATCCAATTTCCATAAGGGCTCAATTCGTCAAAAAATACTTGTTTTATCTGTGCTGCGTATCTGGTATTTCGTTGACGAAAGTCTTCTTCGCGATCATAAGCAAAACCCTGCGATTGCTGGAGTTTAATGAGCGAACATCCGCTCAATAAGGCTATAAGGGGAACTATTAAATAAATTAGCTTTTTCATTGTTCCGGAGTAATTGTTATTTAGATTATGGATCGGTATAGGTAGCAAAGGTTTAATCTGATTCTAATGTAACGCGCCGGTTACAAAATTAAACTTATACCGCATATAGCAAAGTAAACGCCAAAATTAAAAGCCTGAATGAAACGAAAACAACAGCACGCTTACCGGCCAATTACTTCGGCGGGGAAATTCTGGTTACCGGCAAGCTACCCGCCGCGACAGCTATTGTTAGACATAGCATTGAAAGCCTAAAAGAAAAGACCTGTAAATTTTACCAGATGGCTACTGTACCTTGTAATGGTATACATACCAGCCTATATTTCCATCTTTATCAATGCCCTGAACGATGGCCCGATATGGACCTACGCCATCAGCATTATAAAATTCGAGGTTGGCCAGGCCGTTTTTATCTGTCAAAACTGTTGGACTCCAGTAAATTGTGCTTCGGTAGTCAATTACCTCCAGCGCTTTTGAGGGGTCTTCATATTTAGGTGAATAAAAAAGACGTGTTGAATTGTAGCCAATTGGAGAGAATTCGGCCTCGTAAGTTTTTGGAAGCATATTTAGAAAATCCTCTTTACTTATTTTTTCGCCCTTTGGCTGTTTTTTCAAATTCACTTCAAGAACACCCTTGGTATTGGATGTACGGTTGATATTACTGAAACCATCGGTATTGAATATTTCAACCGATTCGATATTGTTGCCGTCGATATTGCTCAGATAACTGTAATCAACCGCCATACCATTTACATAAATGGCCATTGGTATACGGGTAGAAGAAGCTGAATTATATTCGCGGGTGAGGTAAAAATTATAGTTATCGTAGGTGATTCCAACGGCTTCTGTGGCCAGGCATTGCACAAATGCGATGCATCCGGCAAATTTAGTACCCGAAACGGTATGGTCAGGATCAAGTGCTAAACCTTGCATGGCCGGGAAATCCTGGTGGCTTACCTTGGTAGGGGCTGCTTTTTCTTTTATCACTACTTCTTTCAATTCATGAGGTTTATTTAAAGCATTTTGTTGCTTTACACTATTTTGCAAATATGGTCGTAATGTGCTATCAATATTAGCGATAGTACCAGCCGGGTTGATGAATTGCGAATTGGGCGGTTGAACGAGCGGGTCTATTTTTAGCACCATATTAGTGCCGTTGGGGTTGTCGCGTGCTGATAATTTGATTTTCGACGAATCGGCAAGCAAGACATTGGGGAAACGGAAGTTTCCGTTGATATCTGTTGATACCTGGGTTGAATAGGCCTTGTCAGGAATGTATAGCCTTACATTACCTTTTGATACCGGTAAGCCTGTGTTGGTACGCAGCGAGCCTGTAATATCAATTCCGTACTCGGGTAAATAGTTTATTTGCTGATTTTTATCTGCAATAATATTCTTGTAAGAAAATCTGCGATAGCCCTGGGTAAGCATTAATATATCCAGGTTGCTATTGGCAGTCTCATCGCTGTGTGCAAAATAATAATTGGGCTTTTCAATAAAACCCCGTAAATCAGAGCTGAGCAATAAATGGCTCAATATGGTCGTCTCGTCGTCCTGATCATAAGGTACAAGCGCTTCATCTACAACAGCAATCGAAAAATTTCCCTCTACCGGCGTAAGTCCATTTTTTGCCGAAACCTGCATTTTAACTTTTGTTTTTCTGGCATAAGTATTTTTATCCGTATTCATGCTAAGGTTCAGTAGATCGTTATGTCTGATAAAGGCTATCCGTTCACTTAAAGGGGTGCCTTTAACAGAAAATAGTGTTACCTGTAATATGCCGGTAGGGAACTTATTTTTAGGAATATTAGCAGCATAAACAGCATTACGTAAGGTGGTTTGGGCGGCATAACAAATTACGCCATTGCTCTGTGCAATTACATAAAATGCTTTATTGCGGTATTTTTGGAAGTAAGGTTCATTGGCAGCAATTTTCAAATTTATTGTATCCGGATTGCTGTTATTGAGCGACAGATTAATACCCTCATCGCGGGGCGTTGGCAGATCGATACTCGACTGCGTTCCATCGGCAAAAGTGAAATTTGCCTTATAGGTTTTACCTGCTTCCGGGATCATCGGAAATACCCCCATGCCAAGGTGTTGCGACTTAAATTCGGCTACTACTGCACCGGTATTATCGGTAATCGTTCCCTTTGTATCTATGCCAAATCCATTGGGCTTAACGGCTTTAAAAGCTACCCTTGAACGGATGCCATTAATGAGATAACCGCCTTCAGGGAACAATTGAACATCAATTCCGGGTGGCGTGGTTTCAACTATAAAGGCTTTGGTAACTATCTTTTTGTCCTCCAACTCAATATCTGTAGTAATATGTGCTGAATTTACTTCCGAAGCTTTTTCAGTGATGAAATTAATGGCCAATTTGCCACTTGCGTCGGTCTCGCCTTTTCCTCTGCTCAACACATCATCGTCGCTCATTGCTTTCCAACTTACTTTTTTGTTGGCATAAGGCACTCCATTTTGGTCCTTATAAATGATGTTGGCATTTATTTTAGCTAACTTTTCGGTGATCGAATTAGCGAAGGTGATCTTTGGCAGTACAACACCTGATTGCATTGTTCCGATACTTATGGTACGATTGAAAAAGTAGGCCTCGTCAAAATTTCGCATCCATTTTGTATAAGCCCGTACATGATAATAGCCATGTTTGAAAATTGCCGGAAGCAATGGTAAATAACTGTTGGCAACACCGTTGATCAATTGTAATTTTAATTGTGCCGTAAATATGTGGTCCTCGCTGATAAAATCAATATAAACTATTTTGCTGAGTGATGATGGCACATGCAGATCCACGGTAACATATGCTTTAACCCATATGGTATCATTGAGCGCATAATAAGGTTTGTCAAAATGAAGAAAGACTTTTTCGAAGGGGTGTCCGCTGTTGAATTTTTGTGTTTTTTCGATAATGTTTGTAAGGGCAATACTATCGCGCTGGCCAAATACGGATAAGTGATTGATTAATAGGAATAAAGATAATAACGCGAAAAATTTTCTTAAATTCATCTGGAATATTTGATTAACAGAGGCGGGTTAAATATAGTTATTTCATAGTATAGCCTTTGCAGTTAGGCTTATGTTTAACATATTTTTACAATTAGCGCCTTAGCAACAGCCGCTAAATTAAATAACAGATTTTTAGGTTAGTAATAAAACAACCCGACCGTTATTACCTTTATCAGGGTATATATGAAACGAAAAATAGAAAAAGCATATCTTAATCAATTGTGGCAGTTGATGCTAAACAATTTCGATGAGTTTGTAGCTACCGGACAGCAGGAAAATATACACCAGTTTAGAGTAAGTGTAAAAAAGTTACGTGCCTTTTTTGTTTTACTTGATGATACATTAAGCCAAAATAAATTATCAAAGATCTTTAAACCGGTGCGGAAAATTTTCAGGCATGCCGGAGAAATTCGTGAGGCCTACCTTAACCTGCAAATGAGTTCGCGATATAATATGAATAATGAAGCCTTTATTTTATCACAGGTTGATGAAATGGACAGGTCTATCGGTACTTTTAAAGAGTCGGCTAAAAAATACCGGAAGATTATTGACCAGGTACACGAAGCGATCATTGACGAATTGTCAGAAATACCTAACAACCGAATTCAGGCATTTTACGAGAATCAACTTAACCTTATCGGCAGCACATTGTCTAAATTAGAATTCAGCGAAACCCTGCATGATTGCCGAAAGCGGATCAAAACACTGGTTTACAATAGAAAGGTAGCCGATAAAGCATTGAATGGTAATTTGAATCTGAATGCAGTTTACCTTGACCAATTACAGGAAAATATTGGCAATTGGCATGATACTGTAATAGCTATCCAATTATTTTCTACCGATGCCTTTGAGAGCAAGCCCCTGGTTGTAAAAATTAAACGGCAAAACACACGCCTGAGAAAATCGATCAATGAATTATCGAAGAATTTTTTAGAAAGGGCCACACTGCATTCTAAGCCGGATTTGCTTCAGAAAGATTTGAAATAGATGGGAATAGAAATTGAACGAAAATTTCTGGTTGACCATCAAAAATGGGAACTGGTTACAAAACCTGCAGGTACACCCTACAAGCAAGGATACTTACTGGCCGAGAATGGCCGCACGGTGAGGGTGCGGATTTCGGACAAAATGGGCTATCTGAATTTAAAAAGTAAATCAACCAACAGATCAAGAGCCGAGTTTGAATACGAAATTCCCCTGGAGGACGGCAAAGCCATTTTGGATGCGTTTACAGGTACTATCATCGAAAAAGTTCGATATCGGATACCATATGCCGGCAATATCTGGGAGGTAGACGTGTTTTCGGGTGATAACCAGGGCCTGATTGTGGCCGAGATCGAACTCAAAAGCGAAGATCAGGTATTTGATACGCCTGCCTGGGTTGCAGACGAGGTAACGGACGAGCCACGTTATACCAACGCCGCGTTATCAAAGAATCCCTTTGGTCAATGGTGATCGATAATTGCCAGTGTTAGTAATAATATACGCTGAAATATCGATCGTGGTACAATCTTTACCGCAGTTTTCTGCTGCGATCATACAAAAAAAGTCCCGGGAGCATTAGCTCCGGAACTTTAGTAAAAAAAATCTTTGAACCCGAAGGGCAATTTGGGAATTAATCCCAGCCGGTGCCTTTTTTTGCGTTGCCGTCTTTGATATGACCTTCAGCGCTTGCTTTGCTCATAATTGCCGATAATTTATTACCGGCGCTATCTTTACCGGATGCAATATACCTGCCCGATTTAATGTCAATCACCGGATCAATAATAGGAACATTCTTAGTTTTTGTTTTTACCGAGTAGGCGGTAATTCCACTTTCTTTTGCCATGATAAGTTTGTTTTAATTTAAGGTAAACTCAAAAGTATACCAATTGTTTAAGATTTTTTCAAATATTTAAAACAATGCTGTTTTTATTGGTTTTAAATAGGATGAAAAATCGCAGATCATGAAAATTTAGTTGGTATCAATAATTTAAAATATCAGTGTTTTTAAGGTCTGCGCTATTATTTTTTATCCTAATTTTATTCAAAAATCCCTTATGGACCGTAAACGAGATTCCGGCATAGCTTACTTTATTCTTGGGCTTTACGCCCTGATGATAAGCTGGTTTTACAACCATTCAATAATTTTGCTTATTATATGTTATATCTTCTGGCCATTATACCTGGTATTTGAAATACTTACAGGTCACCTGTCACATGGTATGTGGAAAACCATACCGCTTTCTTACTTCAAATAACAAAAACATGGGTAAATTTTTTGAACAGATCAACCAGCATCACCGCGATTTTATAGCAAAACAGAAGATGTTTTTTGTTGCCAGTGCACCTATCAGTGCTACAGGTCATGTTAACCTCTCGCCTAAGGGCATTGATAGTTTTCGGGTATTGACAGATAAGCAGGTAGCCTATATGGATATTATCGGGAGTGGCAATGAAACATCGGCACATCTGCTGGAAAACGGCCGAATTACTTTGATGTTTTGCGCCTATGATGGTCCGCCTAATATCTTACGTCTTTACGGGCGTGGGCGTACCCTGCTTCCAGGTGATGCTGAATGGAGCGATATTGCTGCTCATTTCGAACTCCAGCTGGCAACCCGTCAAATCATTTTGGCCGAAATTGATATGGTGCAAACATCCTGCGGATTTAGCGTGCCCCTATACAATTATCAGGGCGAGCGCGACCAGGCCGTTAAATGGGCAAACGCAAAAGGTGCCGATGGGCTCGAGACTTATAAAAAAGAAAAGAACAGGGTAAGCCTGGATGGATTGCCCACTGCCTTATATGATCGCTTTTAAGCTATTTTTTGGGGCGAATTCTTCTTATATTTAAGGCATAAACCCTTGCCATGAACTTTCGCTTTTATACTTACTGCCTGGTATTGTTGTGCCTTTTTGGAATCGATCAAAAGGTAACTGCCCAAAAAGATGTTGTCGATAATAAGTTGTGGGATGCGCATTGGATAACCTTGCCTGGCCCGGCAGCCGACTATCAAATTTGCCTCTTTCGAAAAAACATTGATCTTACTGAGAAGCCGGCAGCTTTTAAAGTTTTTGTTTCCGGCGATAACCGCTATAAACTTTTTGTGAATGGGCAACTGGTTTCAATTGGACCTGCCCGGGGTGATTTTTACTATTGGAACTATGCAACCGTTGACCTTGCGCCTTACCTGGTCAAAGGGAAAAACATTATTAGCGCGATTGTGGCTAACGAAGGTTCATGGAAACCCGTGGCTCAAATGTCATACGGTACGGGATTTATTTTACAGGGCGCTACTGCTGCTGAAGATATCATCAATACCAACAAAACCTGGAAATGTAAGTTGGATAGTGCTTACCGACCGCTTCCGGTAGAATTGATCTATAGCTATTATGTAGCAGGTCCGGGTGAATTGGTTGATATGAAAAATCAGCCTAAAAACTGGCAGGGCAGCGATTTTGACGATACCAATTGGTCAAATCCAATTGAAATGGGAAAGGGCGAACTTAAAGGCCAATTCAACTTTAGTGATGCCTGGATGCTGGTTCCTGAACCGATACCCCCGCGTGAATTAGTAATTCAACGCCTGAAATTATTGCGGAAAGCTGATGGTATAAATCTTTCAGGTGTCTTTCCGGCACAGCAGCAGGCCCTTACAATACCCGCACATACAAAAGCCACCTTGCTACTCGATCAAACTTACCTGACCAATGCTTATCCCACGATTATTTTCAGCAAAGGAAAAGGCGCAGGCATTTCCCTGAGCTATGCCGAGGGTCTGTATGTGATCGAACCGGGTAACAAAGACTGGCGATCGCAAGGGCGGAAAGGTAACCGCAATGAAATTACAGGGAAACGTTTTGTTGGACGAAAAGACAGTGTGATCAGCGATGGTAGCGAAAAGCAACAGTTTACTCCTTTTAATTTTCGCACCTACCGGTATGTACAGTTGATTGTCCAGACCAAAGACGAACCGCTAATTATTGATGATTTCTACGGTACAGCCACCGGCTATCCTTTTCAATATCGGGCAAAGTTTGAATCGGATGATAAGCAAATCGATACCATTTTGCAGATAGGGTGGCGAACTGCGAGGCTTTGTTCCTGGGAAACTTATATGGATTGCCCTTACTATGAGCAGTTGCAATATATAGGGGATACCCGCATACAGGCTATGGTATCCTATTATAATAGCGGCGACGACCGGTTGGCACGTAATGCCATTAATCTGCTGGATCATTCGCGCATGGCTGAAGGAATTACGCAAAGCCGATACCCAACGGCTGTGCCACAGCAAATACCAACCTTTTCGCTCTGGTGGATCGGGATGTTGCGCGACTATTATTATTACCGGAACGATAGCCGTTTTGTAGCCGATAAACTGCCGGGCGTTGAACAGGTGCTTAACTTTTTTAGCCGCTACCAGCAGGCCGATGGTTCGTTGAAAAATGCGCCTTATTGGGAATTTACAGATTGGGCCGACGGTAAGGATTGGGGCGCTGGTACCGCACCCGTTGGAGCAAATGGAAACTCTTCGGTTTTGGATATGCAATTGCTTTGGGCATACCAGGTAGCTTCGAAACTGGAACATGACCTGGGTAGTCCCGAAAATGCTGCAAAATATGAAAAAGCAGCATTGCTGTTAAAGCAAACCATTCAGGCTAAATATTGGGTGCCATCAAAAAATCTATTCGCCGACCGCCCTGAAAAAGATGTTTTTTCGCAACATGCCAATGCACTTGCTATCCTTAGCGGACTGGCAGATGAAACACAGGCCAAAGCGATCAGTAATAAATTGCTGACCGATACGACGATGGTACAGGCTTCCATTTATTTTAAATATTATGTGAATCAAGCTATGGTGAAAACTGGACATGGCAACGATTATCTCAGCTGGCTGGGTATATGGAGGGAAAATATCAAAATGGGAATGACTACCTGGGCCGAGATGTCGGATATCAGCGGCACCCGTTCTGATTGTCACGCCTGGGGCTCGAGCCCGAATATCGAGCTCTACCGGACACTCTTAGGGATTGATAGTGATGCTCCTGGTTTTAGCAGCGTTAAAATTGAGCCGCACCTGGGTGCATTTACGCATATCGGTGGCTCAATGCCACATCCACAGGGCGAGGTTTCGACCAGATATGACAAGGAAGGCAGCAAATGGACGGTAAAAATACAGTTGCCCCAAAGTACCTCAGGGAAGCTGGTTTGGGAGGGTAAAACTTATCCGCTTAAACCGGGTTATAATAAATTGGAACTATAACTTTGATCAACCTGACTTGCTTCATCACAATAGCTAACTAATGAGCTGGATAGCATTAGGCACCGGTATCTATGCAATTGCTATTATTAGCGTTTGCCTCCGGATCATATACGATACCAGATCGACCGAAAAAGCGCTGGCATACATGTTGGTAGTGATATTTGTACCCCTGTTGGGCGTAGCCATCTATTTTTCATTTGGGATAAGTTACCGTAAAGAAAAGCTTTACAGCAAAAAGATCATCAATGATAAAAATGCTTTGGCGGAGCTGCAGTTAAAGACAAAGCAGGAAACCGAAAAAGCCTGGGACAACAGTGAACCCTCGATCCAAAGGCATAAGAAGCTTGCGCTGTACTTACTGAATGATGGGATGAGTCCTTTATCAGGAGGAAATAAAGTAAAACTGCTGATTAACGGAGAAAATAAGTTTCCCGAGGTATTGGACGCTCTCAGGAAAGCCAAAAATCATATCCATATACAGTATTACATATTTGAAGACGGAGACATCGGCACCCAAATAAAAGATATTTTGCTGCAAAAGGTAAAAGAAGGTGTTGAAGTGCGTTTCATTTATGACGATTTCGGCAGCAGCTCCATCCGCCGTGAATTTGTAGATGAAATGGTAAAAGGAGGGGTGCAGGCTTTCCCATTTTACAAGGTGCATTTTATATTGCTGGCTAACAGGGTCAATTACCGCAATCACCGTAAAATTATAGTCATAGATGGCTGCATTGGCTTTACAGGAGGTATTAACGTTGCCGACCGTTATATCAATAAAGCTGGCAAACCCTTTTGGCGCGATACCCATTTGATGATCGAAGGCCCCGGGGTACACTATTTGCAATACCTGTTCATATGCGACTGGAATTTTTGTTCGGGGAGGCATTTGAAGCTCCAGCAAGGGTTTTTCAGCACGGTTCTAACGCCTGGGGGTAAAGCAACGGTACAAATTGTTGCCAGTGGCCCCGATTCAGACCAGCCTACAGTGATGTTTTCCATTGTTGAAACCATTATGCTGGCCGAAAAAGAATTGCTGATAACAACGCCATATTTTATCCCCGGCGGAAATGTCCTAAATGCTTTACAGATAGCTGCCAGGAGTGGGGTTGCAATTAAATTGCTGGTACCTTATCGATCTGATTCCAGATTGGTGAATGCCGCTGCCAGGTCGTACTATGCCGAATTGTTAGATGCGGGTGCCGAGGTTTACCTGTATCAGCAGGGCTTTATACATGCCAAAACATTGGTATCTGATGGCGACCTAGCGATCATCGGCACTGCCAATATGGACCACCGCAGCTTTGAGCTAAACTTCGAAGTGAACGCAATGGTTTACGATAAAGCCCTTGCACAGGAGTTGAGAAAGGTTTTTTATGAAGATATCAATCACGCAAAAAAGATCAACCCTAAAACATGGAAAGCGCGGTCGTTTTACAGGCAATTGCCGGAAAAAGTTGCACGCTTGTTTTCAGGATTGATCTGATTTAGCAAATGCGTATAAAGCCTGATAGTTAAGCTGGCTCCACTATAACTGCAGTACCGTAGGCCAATACCTCGGTAACGCCCTGCATAATTTCATTAGCGTCATAGCGCATATTGATAACAGCATTGGCACCCATAACCTGGGCATGCTGAATCATCAATTGATAAGCTTCTTCGCGGGTGTTTTCACAAAGTTCTACATAAATAGAAAGCCGGCCGCCAAAAAGCGACTGAAAACCGCCTGCAATATTGCCCAAAGCGCTACGGCTGCGTACAGTAACGCCACGTACAAGGCCTAATTGTTTAGTAACTTTATATCCCTCCAGGGCAATGCTGGTAGTAACTAAGGTATGATCCATGGTTTTATTTTTAGGAATTGGATAGAAGATTTGGTTATTTGTTACCAAATATAAAGTATTGCCTGCTGAAAATTCTTTTAGCAGAGATCAATAAATAAAATTACAGACCGAAATTAAACGATGCGCTCCAGCATCCCGATATAGAGTTCGATACCTTCCCTGATTTCATCAAGGTAAATAAACTCATCAGCGGTATGTGAGCGGCCTGAATCTCCGGGGCCAACTTTCAGTGAGGGGATATCGAGCAGTGATTGGTCAGAGGTAGTAGGAGAGCCATAGGTGCTGCGCCCAAGAGCGATGCCCGCCTGAACAATAGGATGATCCTTGTCGATTTTTGAAGGTTTTAGTCTGATAGACCTTGGTGTTACTTCACTTTTCACATGGCTGCGGATTATCTCGAGTACTTCTTCATTCCTGTAGGCATCAGTAACACGAACATCAACCGTATAATTACAGGTAGCGGGCACTACATTGTGCTGCGAGCCTGAATTGATGATAGTAACAGACATTTTTACCGGCCCAAATACTTCCGACTCCTTTGGGAAACGAAAATTCTGAAACCAATTGATGTCAGTTATCGCTTCATAAATAGCATTAACACCCTCTTCCCGCGCTGCATGTCCTGATTTTCCATGGGCAACACAGTCCAATACCATTAGTCCTTTTTCGGCAATAGCTAACTGGGTAAGCGTTGGTTCGCCAACAATGCCAAATGCCAGTTCGCCCAGTTCGGGGATGATCATTTCCAGGCCGTTTACACCGGATATTTCTTCTTCAGCCGTAGTGGCAAGGCAAAAATTGTATTTAAGATCTTCCCGATCATAAAAATAAAGAAAGGTTTGTATCAAAGAAACCAGACAACCTCCGGCATCATTACTGCCGAGGCCGTAAAGTTTACCGTCTTCAACTGTCGCAGCAAAAGGGTCGCGTGTATAACCCGAATTAGGTTTTACTGTATCGTGATGCGAGTTTAACAGAATGGTTGGTTTTGCAGCATCAAAGTGTTTATTCCGGGCCCAGATATTGTTGATGGCGCGCTGCGTTTTTACACCGTGTTCGTTTAAATATTTTTCGATCAGGTCCGCGGTCAGGTTTTCTTCGCGACTAAAAGACGGAATCTCAATAAGTTGTTTCAGCAATGCTGCTGCCTGATGGAAATGTTGTTCGATGCCTGTCATGTATGATGGAAGATATCCCGTTTAGCTATTGACAAAAGTAAAGGTTTTTTATAAGCCCGGTATCATCAGTAAAATAATTACACCGGCCTGATTTAGCTAAGTTTGATTTGGAGTTATTGACTTTGTTAAAGACCTTAAAAATCCGTTAATTCGGCTGCTTATATAATTCTTACATGCAGTTCGGTCGGGTTGATTCAAATCAGTTGCCATTTATAGAAGTAAACCTTCCGGCCGACCCACCGATAACGTCGGCTACGCTAAAAAATTCAGGTCGGCAAAACGATTTGCAGGTACACATTGGTTGCAGCAAATGGGGGCGTAAAGAGTGGCGCGGATTATTGTATCCGCCAAAAACCCGGGAGGCTGATTTTTTAGGTGAGTACGCAAAGCATTTCAATAGCATTGAGTTTAATGCTACATTTTACAAGATATACGGGTCCGACACCATAGCCAGGTGGCGTGAGCAGGTATCGGCAAACCATGATTTTAAATTTTGCCCTAAGTTTGCTCAACGTATCTCGCATTTTCGCAGGCTGAAAAATGCCGACGAAATTACTACCCAATATTATGAAGGCATTATGGCATTTGGGGAACATCTTGGGCCCTTGTTTCTGCAATTGGCGGATAACTATTTGCCAAAAAACTTTGCCGATATGAAAACATACCTTCAGCAATTACCCTCAGATGTGCCGGTGTTTGTAGAGGTTCGGCATAAAGACTGGTTTACCCAGCCTGAAAATTTCCATCAATATTTTAGCCTTTTACAAGAACTTAACCTGGGCGCTGTAATTACAGACTCAGTTGGCCGGCGTGATGTGCTGCACATGGCACTGCCCACACCGCATGCTTTTGTTCGTTTTGTTGGTAATGGCCTGCATCAAACAGATTACCTGCGTATCGATGCCTGGGTAGAGAAAATTAAGATATGGCGGGAGCAAGGGCTACAGTCGCTTTGGTTTTTTGTGCATCAGCATGATGAACGGCATTCGCCGGTTTTGGGTGATTATATTGTTAAAAAGCTGAATGAAGCTCTTGGGTTGAAATTGAAAAGACCGGCGTTTCTAATCCTCTAAAGAAAAAAATTTATTTATACGCCGGTAAATCTGTCAAATCAAAAAAATCAATTAGAAATCTGTGATCTGTAACAATATATTTAGATATTTGTCTAAATATAAAATAACCCAAAAACGTGAATACGCTATTCAAAGCATTAAACGATCAAACCCGCAGAGACATTCTGGAATTATTGAAGGATAAGGATATGACAGCAGGTGATATTGCCGATAAGTTTGCCATATCAAAACCCAGCATCTCGCACCACCTTGACCTTTTAAGGCAAGCCGGTTTGGTTTTATCGGTTAAAGAGGGGCAGTTTATCTATTACTCGATCAATACAACCGTTATGGATGAAATGCTTAAATGGATAATTCAACTTAAATCACCAAAAAACAATAACGCAAATGAAGAAGTTTAATCGATTGGACGCTGCTGCCTTTATCATCTGGTTGCTGCCTGCTGCATATCTCTTTCATATTTATCCAACACTACCAGCATCCTTGCCCATACATTTTGGAATTGACGGCAAACCCGATGGTTATGGCGATAAAAATGACCTGTTGAAAACCATTGCCATTTTAATGATCACAGATATTGCCATTTACTTTTTGTTGAGATTTTTACCTGCTATTGATCCCAAAAAGACAGCAAGTTTAGGCGAGGGGCTGTTTCAAAAATTAGCGCTTACGGTGGTATTTTTCTTATCCGGTCTGGGGGTTATTATTTTGGTTGCTTCTACGCATCAAGGCATACAGATCAATAATATTCTTTTGCCCGCATTGGGAATAATGTTTGCCTTTATTGGTAACCTGATGCATAATATCAAACCCAATTATTTTGCCGGAATACGCACCCCCTGGACCCTTGAAGATCCGGAAAACTGGCGCGAAACGCACCGTTTAGCCAGTAAGTTATGGTTCGTGGGCGGAATTGTATTGACTGTGCTTACGCTTATCTTGCCCGCCGTTGCCAGTTTTGTAGTTTTTATGATCTCCGTTGCTGTTTTGGCATTGGTGCCGGTTATTTATTCTTTTATTTATTTTAAAAAGCATCAGGTAAAATAATCTCCTGCAAAATGTAATTTCTAATTTTATCAGGCGTTAATACCATCATTAACGCCTTTTTTATGCGAAAGATCATCCTTGTTTCCCTTGCTGTTTTGTTTTTGTCCAGCCCTGGTTTTAGCCAGGATCTGCTAACACAAATTAAAACGATTTCCAAAGATGCCAAAGGAATTGTTGGTGTATCCATACTTGGTATTGAAAGCAGGGATACACTCAATTATAATGCACATTCGCGTTTGGTAATGCACAGTGTTTTTAAATTTCCCATTGCCTTAACAGTACTTAACCTGGTTGATAAAGGAAAGTATAAGCTCGACGAAAAATTCAAGGTCCGCAAAAGCGATTATCCCAAAGCCAAACTATACAGTCCGCTACGAGAAAAATATCCTGATGGGACTGAAATAACACTGGGTGAATTACTGAGTTATGTGGTATCTCAAAGCGATAATACTGCCTGCGATTACCTATTAAAAAAAATAGGCGGCCCAGGAGTAGTAGAAGCACATATCAAAAGTCTGGGTATAAAGGGTATTGCTATCAAAGCTAATGAAACCGAAATGGCTTCCGCCTGGGAAGTACAATATACCAACTGGGGAAAGCCAGCCGATCTGGTGCAATTGCTTGATCTTTTTTATCAGGGAAAGACTTTAACCAGACCCAATAATGATTTTCTGCTAAAGCTGATGCTTGAAACCACTACCGGTCCTAAACGCTTGAAGGGCCTGCTTCCTCCTGATGCCGTAGTGGCCCACAAAACAGGTACCTCTCCAACCAATAGTGAAGGACTTTCACCGGCAACCAACGATATCGGTATCATTAGACTACCTAATGATAAACACCTGGCTATAGCCGTTATGGTTTGTAACTCAACAGCCGATGAAGCAACCCGCGAAGCGGTAATCGCACGTATTAGTAAAGCGGCCTGGGATTTTTATGGTCATTAGTCATTGGGCATTTGTCATTGGTTGTACCGTTGGACTTTTTTGATGTATTTGGCGACCGTGGTAATTAGGGTTATTACCTAAGACTCCAATGACCAATTACAAATGACTAAATAACCGCCGTTTCAACATCTTCATCTTTGTAACCGGCAAATACCGCAAAATTGAGATTTTTGTAGATGCAATCGACGTCGGTAAAGCCGGCCTCTTGTAGCCATTGGAGCTGATCCTCAAGCGGTGCAAATTTATCCAGCTTGGTACGTTCAAAAGCTTGTACTATGGCGTCATGATTAAGGCCTGAATGTGATACCTTTTCGCGCCACAGAAATTTGTAAAGGTTATCAAAAGTTAAGTTACGCCCTGAAACCTGGTCGGCGTTGATGAATAAGCCACCATCGTTGAGGCTTTGGTAGATGCTTTTATATAAAGATGCTTTTGCCCGATCATCAAGGTGGTGGATAGCAAGGGCTGAAATGATCAAATCATATTTACCGGGAAGTGGATCCCGGGAAAAATCAAGCTCAATGAATTCAAAATTTGGTTCCGATTCAAAACGCTCACGTGCTACACTAAGCATTGACGCTGACAGATCGACCAGCGTAAACTGTAATCCCGGATTGATATCCAGGATAAACTGGCTGAAAAGACCAGTTCCTGCACCAATATCCAGAACTTTACGGGCATGTGTAAGGCTTTTAACCAGCGGAAGCGCAGCTGTGTAAAATTCGTTGAAACAGGGTATAAGATATTGGCGTTGTGAATCATATTTTGCTGAAACACTGTCGAATTGTTCTTTAATGTTGTTCATAGCTCAATGAATTTTTTAATACCTGGTTTGAATTTGTATGATCTATTTTTTTATAAGCACCTTATTAGCTATTTGTTTGGTGCCATCAATTTTTTCGGTATAGTTTAATCCGAGTATCCGGGTAACTACCGGATAAACGTCTACGTTGGGGAACGATGGTATCTGTGTATTTGGTTTAAATGCTGGTCCCCAGGCAAAAAAAGTGGCCTGCATATCCTTAACCACGGCCGGGTCGTAGCCATGCTGCCCGGGGTCGGGTTTGTATTTGCCAAGTACAAAAATCCTGGGCCAATGCGGAATAAGCAAAATATCACCAATACGGTTATGCCAGTCGTCGGTTTTATCATAATGCAAATTGCGGGGCATGTTTACCCTTAGGTAAACCTCATAGTCTTTTGCAGTTTTTTTCAAAGTTTCATAAGCTGCCGGGATATTGTCGGTATTTTTTGCATAAAGCTCCACCAACAAGCCATCGCCTGAAACGATAAACTTTGAGGTATCGGCTGCTGCCGGCAAAGACAAGGCATGATCGGCATCTACACTGGTCATGCCATGATCGGATAAAAAAATATAATTTACCTGAAGCCCGGTGGTTTTAACGGCTTCCGTTAGTTGGTAAACTGCCGAATCTATAAAATGAACTGCTTGTTCAACCTCTTTCGAATCCGGACCATGTTTATGCCCTTCATGATCTACCTGAGGTAAATAAAAGGTGATCAGGTGCGGTCGTTTGTCTTTAGGCAAGCTAAGCCAGCTTACCACGGTATTGATCCTTTGGCTAATCGGCGCCAGGCTATTGTATTTGTAATAGTAGGTAGGTAGGATTCCTTGTATCGGAGCTTCGGAGCCCACCCAAAAATAGCTTGCTGAAAGCATATTTTGTTTTTCGGCCAGCACCCAGAGCGGCGTGCCTCCATACCAGATCCCTTCGGATGCCGTAGGCCCCTTGTAACTATAAAAGCGGTGCAACGTATGGTCGTAAAAGTTATTGATCACAAGACCAGTATGTGAAGGGTATAAACCGGTGACAATGGTATAATGATTGGGAAAAGTTACCGATGGAAAACTGGGCGTCATAGACGCTGCTTTAACGCCATCGCTGGCAAGGGCCAGTAAATGTTCGGCATGGTATTTTTCTGCATAATCATACCGGAAGCCATCCGCAGAAATGAGGATCACATAGGGCTTATCCTGCTGTTCTTTGCTGTTTGAACGTCCGGATATTACTTTTTGCGCAGTATCGGTTTGTCCAGATACGACACCCGAACAAGCGAGTATGATAATTAGTATCAGGTATTTCATCATAGGAGTTGAATGTTGTTTCAAATTTAGGCAATTAACATTATCTTGCTGCTAATATCCCGTTTCCTGCTTTGTTCATATCATAAAATTATTTAATTCTCCATGATGAAAAAGTTCATTTTATTCTTCGTAATGCTTTCGCCGTTTTTTGTGCGTGCGCAAAACGCCGACTCTGCCTGGTTTGTGAATAATTATACCAAAAAAGAGGTTACCATTTCCATGCGCGATGGCGTAAAGCTTTTTACCGCTATTTATACGCCTAAGGACCAATCCGAAAAGCATCCAATTTTAATGGAGAGGTCGCCTTACAGCAGTGCGCCTTACGGAGCAAAGTATTATCCTTATTGGGCAACACATCAATTGCAATATGCCAAAGAAGGGTATATCCTGGTGTCGCAGGACGTACGCGGCAGGTGGATGAGCGAAGGTGAGTTTGTAGATGTACGCCCGTTTAACCCGGATAAGAAAGGCAAAAAAGATATTGATGAAGCCAGCGATGCTTTTGATACCATTGACTGGCTGGTGAAGAATGTTGCCAACAACAATGGAAAAGTGGGAGTGATGGGTACCTCATACCTCGGCTTTTACTCTAATATGGCCTCCCTGAGCGGACATCCGGCATTAAAAGCTGTTAGTCCTCAGGCTCCGGTTACCGATTGGTTTGTGGGTGACGATTTTCACCACAACGGTGTGTTTTTTCAAATGGATGCCTTTGATTTTTATTTTGGTGGAGGCTTCGGTCAGCCGCATCCTAAACCAACACCTTTTCCGGCTAAAACCTACGATTTTCCAGTACACGATAACTACGAGTTTTTTCTACGTGAGGCTACTGTGGCTAACCTGACCAAACTGGTTGGTGACAGTTTGATATTCTGGAATCAGATGATGAACCATCCCAATCGTGATGCCTTTTGGCAGGTCCGCAATGCAAGGGTTGGTGTTAAAGATGTGAAACCAGCAGTTTTAGTTGTAGGTGGTGAGTTTGATGCGGAAGACTGTTTCGGAGCATGGAACCTGTACCAGGCACTGGTAAAACAAAGTCCGGCTACCAATAGCCGTTTGGTGATGGGTCCCTGGTATCATGGCGAGTGGGATAATAATGATGGTACGCATCATGGTAATATTCAGTTTGGCAGTAACACCAGTAAATGGTATGCCGATAATATTGAAATACCCTTCTTCAATTTCTACTTGAAAGGCAAGGGAACTACTGACAGCATCAGCAAAGCCACAATATTTTTTACGGGCGAAAACAAATGGCGCCATTTACCACAATGGCCACCTGCCGATCTGACCTCTACTCCGGTGTACCTGGAGCCACAGGGAAAATTAACGTTTAGCGCTATAGGTACAGCTAAAACTTCTGCCGATAGCTATATCAGCGACCCTGCTAAACCAGTTCCATACGATGAGGGTGTTCATTTTAACCGAACCCGCAAATACATGAGCAACGACCAGCGCTTTGCCACCCGCCGGCCCGATGTGTTGTCGTACCAATCAGATATTCTGGAGAATGATGTAACATTAGGCGGTCCGGTTGTGGCCGACTTGCTGGTTAGCCTTTCAAACACGGACGCAGATTTTATTGTAAAAGTGATAGATGTTTACCCGGATAATGGCTCGTACAACGATATTAATATTTACGCCGAAGAAGACCAAACCGGGCCTTACCCTATGGGTGGTTATCAGGGTTTGATCAGGGCCGAAACCTTCAGGGGTAAATACCGCAACAGTTATGAGAATCCTGAACCGTTTGTGCCTAATCAGCCAACACAGGTTAAATTTACCCTGCCTGATGTGGCCCACACTTTCAAAAAAGGTCACCGGATCATGATACAGGTACAAAGCACCTGGTTCCCTTTAACTGATCGTAATCCGCAACAGTTTTTGGATATCTATCATGCCAAAGAATCAGACTTTGTGAAAGAAACCATCAGCATATATCACGAGCAATCGAAGATCATTTTGCCGGTGTTGAAGTAGGTTTATTGGTATCAGGTATTGGGTATCAGGTATCAGGTATTGGGTATCAGGTATAGGGTATCGGGTATCAGGGATTGGGCATTTAAAGACTTACGAAGTTTTAAAAACTTCGTAAGTCTTTTGTTGGCATTTGACATTTGGCAATTTGCACTAACCGCCGACCGCCACGCACCAACCGCTCCGCGCAAGACTATTTCTTCCGCCTGATCGCTTCGTCAATGGCTTTTTCAACAAGGGGTTCCATGATCTTATAGCCATCGGGGGTGGGATGGACGCCATCGTGTGAAAGTTTCGCTGGCAAGCCTTTTTCTGAATCAACCATCGCCGAATAATAATCCAGGTATACGATGCCATTGGCATCAGCATAATCTTTTAGCATTTTATTCAATTGGATCACTTTCCCGGTAGGGATAATAGATGGTCGCCATGGGAAGTGGTTAGCAGGTAATACCGATGAAATTACCACTTTAATATGTGCCTGGCGAGCCAGTTCGGCCATGGATTGTATATTACCAAAGGTGTTTTCAAGTTTGATAGGACCGGTATTTTCGGCTATATCGTTGATACCGGCCAGGATCACTACTACCTTTGGTTTCAGACTGATCACATCCTCGCGGAAACGAACCAGCATTTGCGGCGTTGTTTGCCCGCTGATTCCCCTGTCGAAATAAGGACGGCCGGCAAAAAATGCCGAATCAGCGTATTTCCAACCTTCCGTGATCGAGTTCCCCATAAAAACTACTCGTTTTTCGCCTGGGGCCGGCGGAGGGATCGCTGCATTATCCGCCTCATATTTTTTCAGGTTTGGCCAATCCGGTTTCTTTGCGTTTTCGATGGCAGCAGCAACGCCGGGGTCTTTGGCCTTCAGGAACCCTTGCAGATCGAGCCATTCACCGAAACGGTCTATCCAGCTATCGGTAGGGATTCCCTGGCGTTGCATGCCAAAACCATGACCTCCTTTGGCGTATATGTGTAGTTCGGCATTATGCTTGGCCGCTTTCCATTTGTTATATAGATCAACGCTGTGAGCATCGAGGCCAAGTTCGTCGTTATAGGCGGCCGTCAGGAACATAGGCGGAGCATCGTTTGCAATGGTCCCTTGTAATTCCTGCGGCATAAAGGCATATATCGGTGCCACAAAATTTGGCTTGTTTTCCGGAGTAAAGTTAAATGCACTGCTGGCTGCAACAGTTCCTCCTGCCGAAAAGCCGATGATGCCGATACGATTGGGATCTATACCATATTCCGCTGCATGAGCTCGTACGTAAGCAATAGCTGCTTTCCCGTCGGCTAGACACAGCGGAATGATGGGCCTTATCTTATCACCAAAATCACTTTTGAGTATATTTTGGTGCCATTCTTTGATGGGGTCGTTTGTCAGGCTATGCCCAACACGGTATTTGAGCACAAACGTTGTAATACCTTTTTGGTTTAGCCACCAGGCCACATCTGTCCCTTCGGTTTTTATTACATGAAAGAAAAAGCCGCCTCCGGGGCAAATGATCACTGCCGTATTGTTATTAAATGCCGGATCTGGCCGATAAACCGTTAGCGTAGGATGCGATACATCGTACGTAACAGCGTTATCGCCAGTGCCTGCAGATTTTTCGTCATAGGTCCAGTTTTCGGAACCGGGTGCAGCACCTGCGTATAATGGGATGACCTGCTGCGCGTTGGCGCAAAATGAGACCAGCGCAAAAAGCGCAGTAATGATTCTTTTCATCAAAATAAGTTAAATGGGAATGGCTACACAATAATACTTTTTTTGCAAGCCATTTACAGCCTTTCCAATCGAAATTTAAAATCGTTTTGTAAAAATTGTATTTCAATTCAGGTAAAACCGGCCATTAATAGCCGTAGTTATAAGATTTGGGCATAAAATTCGTATCTATGATAAAATCCAATTTGTTATGGCATTACCCCAACCACAACAAAATACGCCCAGCCGTTTTCCGGTATTCTTCCCGGTTATTTTGTTTGTCGCTGTTTTTTTACTTTCCTCCTGTAAGCACGAACAAAAGACTTATACCAGCGAATGCGATGTAGATATCAGTTTTAAGCGAGTAAGTTTTAAACAACTGCTGGGAAACATCGAAAATTACGATCATCAATATGTAGAAGTAGCCGGTAAATATGAAGAAGATAAAGAGCTTTCTGCTTTGTTCGGAACAGGTTCGACTTCAGACGCCGATAATGATGCACTTTGGGTTGATTTTAGTCAGGATTGCCCGCTATACCAAACCGGTACCCGTAAAGGGTTATTTGAGTACAATGACGGGCAATTTACCCAGATCAACGACCAGCCTGTTATTATTCGGGGAATGATTAATATCCATAATAAAGGGCACGAAAAGAAGTTTAAAGCGACGATAGAGCGGATAAGTCTGGTGAAATTATAGTTGGTTAAAAAGATAGCAGACCTAAAATCAAACAGCGGATATTGAATGTTGAATTTCGAAGTTTATTTTATTACCAATTAACTCCTTCTGTATTCAATGTTCAGCATTTAATATTCGAAATTCAAAAACCGAAAATTACCCGGATATTCTCTTCTACACTTCCAGTACCAAGCCATCATAGGCCAGCGTTATGTTCTTTGGCAGCAGGCCCAAAATAGCTTCATGCCTGCCCAGGCGGTGGCTGATATGGGTAAAATAGGTAGTTTGGGCGCCTATTTCTTTGGCGAAAGCAATGGCTTCAACAAAGGTGAAATGCGAAATATGTTTTTCGATCTGCAGGGCGTTGATCACCAGTGTTTTGGTCCCTTTTATTTTTTGTTTTTCTGATTCCGATATCGTTTTGGCATCGGTGATATAAGTAAAATCACCTATCCTGAATCCGAGTATCGGTAGCTTAAAATGCATCACCTCGATGGGTCTGAAAGTTAAATCTCCGATCTCAAAAGGTTTAAGACCAATTGTTCTGAGATTTACCTCCGGAATACCCGGGTATTTTTGTTCAGCAAAAACATAAGCAAACTCTCTTTTCAGTGCATCCTGAACCCGTGTAGTTGCGTAAATGTCAATAGCAGCTTCCTGTCGGTAGTTAAAAGCCCTGATGTCATCCATGCCAGCTATATGGTCCTTATGTTCATGGGTGAAAACTATGGCATCCAGATGGGTCACTTTTGCACGAAGCATCTGATAACGAAAATCGGGTCCGGAGTCGATCACGATCACTTTTCCGGCGGCCTCCACCATAATAGAGGAACGGAGTCGCTTATCGCGGGGGTCAGGGGAAGAGCACACCTCGCAATTGCAGGCGATAACAGGCACACCCTGTGAAGTTCCGGTTCCTAAAAAAGTGATCTTCACAGTTGTAATCGGGTTTGTTTAATTTGCTGCACAAAGGCAACCTGTTTTTCGTCGAGCAATTTCAGATCGAACTCCAGTTCGCGGATCAGTTCGGCAATAGCCTGTATCTTGCTCTCCAGGTTGGAAAATTTATTGACGACAACAATTTTGCTGCTGAGCAGCATACATGCACCCGTTTTAAAGTTTCCTTTCTCATACCTGACACGATAACCCGCCGAACGTAGCAGCATTTCGAGTTTTTCAAGCGTATGGGTAGTTAGCGTTAGCATGCGTCTCAAAAATAGCAAGAAAAGATTTGAGATGGGAGTTAATTTGTGATTAGTTAACTTGTTAATTAGTGATTAGTTAACAGGTTAGTTTTTGTTAGGTTATCTGTTTGGGTTTCTATGATTTTATGGTTAACGCTAGTTTTATATAAAAAAATGATAATTAGTAACTTATATAAAATCCGGGGCTATTTCTGTTAACCATGTTAAACCGGTTAACTAATCACTAATTAAGCATTTACTGACCACAATACTACTTATTGAACAACGATTTGCGATAAATCCGCGCCATTTGATTCAGTACAAACTTTCGTCCCATCAATTTAAAAATCAAATTTCCTATCCTGTTACTGAAACCCGGTATGTAGGTTAATCTTCTCTTCTGAAATGCCTTTAGACTGTCATTCGCCACTTCCGCTACAGGTGCTAGCCAATTTCGCAGGTTGTTGAATTTTTCACCCCCGGTCATTTCGGTTTGGATGCCGCCGGGAGTAAATACAGTGATTGAGAAGTTGGTGTTTTTTAACTCATGCCTAAGTGCGGTTGCAAAACCCAGTATAAAAGATTTAGTGCCAGAATATACCGCCTGGTATGGAATAGGGATCATTGCAGCCATACTCGAAACGATCATTAATCCCCCTTCCTTGCCGGAGCTTTCAAAATGCTCAACCAGCCGGTTTGTCATACGTACCACGGCATTTACATTGGTTTGAAGCATGGTTTCATAATCGCCCCAACTGAGTTCGCGCTGCGGGCCAAAATAGGTAACCGCTGCGTTGAGCACCGCGGCATATAGATTGCCTTCAGTCAAAACCTGGTCTATAGTCTGGTCTACTTCATTTGGTTTTGACAGGTCGGCGATCAGTATTTTTATCGCTACACCGGTATCAGTTTCCAATTCAGATTTAAGTTGTTCAAGTTTTTCTTTCCGCCGGGCAAGTAAGATCAGGTTGGCACCATGTTTTGTTGCTAATTGGCGCGCTATTTCGGCACCAAGACCAGAGGAAGCTCCGGTGACTAAAACCCATTTGTTTTTAAATTGCAGCATGCTCATGGAAGGGCATAAAGCTAAAGAAATTTTGTAAGCAATGATATTTTGAGTGTACAACCTGGTACCGATTTCGATAGATTTTTTATCCTGATAATCGCTGCTTATCTTTAGATTCGTTTAAACCTGATTTTAAAATGATAAAGCGGTATTTAATGATTGCAAGCCTTTGCTGCATATCCAGTTGTGCATTAGCGCAGGCAACTAAAACCTTTGCCGAAAAGCTGGGCTGGCCCAAAGGTGCAAAAGTATTGATCCTGCATGTGGATGATGCAGGTATGTCGCATGATTCCAATGATGGGGTAGAGCAGGCAACGGGTAACGGCGTAGCAACTTCTACCAGCGTTATGATGCCCTGCCCCTGGGTGCCTGAAATTGTTGCCTATATTAAAGAACATCCGCAATTAGATGCCGGCCTGCACCTTACACTTACTTCCGAATGGAAAAATTACCGCTGGGGACCGTTGGCTGGTAAGGCAAATGTACCCGGGCTGGTAGATAAGCAAGGTTGTTTATATGCTGGTGTGGCTGCAGTTTATTTTAGTGCAACGGCTGAAGAGGTAGATAAAGAGATACGAGCCCAGCTTGATAGAGCTCTTGCTATGGGGTTCAAGCCTACACACCTCGACTCGCACATGGGTACCTTGTTCGCCAAAGATGCTTTTTTGGAAAAGTATATTAAACTGGGTATCGAAAAGCAGATACCGGTAATGTTTCCCGGCGGCGATGACCTTTTTTACCGTGCGGAAGCAAAGGCCGCAACTATTGCTGAGCTGAAAAAGCAGGGGAAGTATATTGAAGGCATGAACATCCCCGATGCTCCGGAATTAGCCAAAGCCAAAGATATGGGTGCGTTGCTCTGGAAGAATGGACTACCTGTATTAGACGATCTGCATAATTCCAGCTATGATTGGCAAATGCCGGATATTGAACATAAAACGGATGAGGAGATCAGACAATGGTATACTGACCATTATATAGAAAGTATCGGCAGGCTTAGTCCGGGGCTTACCATGGTGATCATGCATTGTACCAACCCTTCGGCAACGTTCAAGTATATATGCAATGATACCCAGAAACGCAAGGGCGACCTGATGGCCATGTTGGATCCAAGACTGAAAGATTTTTTAGTAAAGAACGGCTATATATTAACTACCTGGCGCGAAGTGATGGAACGCAGGCAGAAAGCCGGGATAGATCAGTAACGATCCAATGAAAAAGCAACGGTACAATAACCGTCGCTTTTTCTTTAAATTATTTTAGGCCATAAACCACCACCTGGTTTGAGAATGTTGCCAAGTAAACTTTGCCGTTTGCAATTGTGGGCGAAGCGAATTTTGCATAATTGCCGGAAAAATCGGCCGAGCTTGTACTGTTGTTCCAGATTTCTTTGGTGATATCACTCGCGTCAAATGCACGTAAAATACCCGGACTTACCGTATGTTCTGCATCGCCGGTAGCTGCATAAGCCGTCCAAACAATACCTGATCCTGCGACGTTGCCGTTTGATGAAACAGATATCATGGCGCCATTTTGACCATTGGGGCCAGCTACGCCTGAAACTTTCTCATTAGCAATATCAAAAGTATTGGTACCTCTGTCGAATGGGAAAGCCTGCAGGCGATCGTTTTCGGGCCAGATGTAAACGTTTTCGTAATTAGGGCCAACACCGTAGGCGGGTTGACAGTGCATATTAGAAAGCGAACTAAGGGTTATGATCTGTTGTACCTGATTGGATACATTATTGTAGCCACCCATGTTATTTTTGTTTAACAGGTAGATGTTTCCGTCTTTGCAACTGGTAAAATAATAATTTGAATTTGGGATCAGGAAAGAACCCATAGTGCCGTAATCCAGATCATTATCTTCAAGAAATTGAAAATTAGTAGGTGTAAAATAAGAGCTGATCGTCAGTGAATTTGATGCGGGTGTTAGTTTAAGGGCGCTTTCACCGCGATTGATCAGGTTTGTTGGGTCGCCGTTAGCGCCAACTGTGCCATTTCCAATCACTACATATAAATTACCCTGTGCGTCGGCAGCCATCCCGGTACCGCTTTCCCAGATACCGCCATCGCCACCATTAGGTGTATCATTGTATACCAGTTGTTGTTGAAGCGTACTGGCATTATAGCCTAATATCCATCCATGGTACGGGCCCCAATCGCAATGCGATGAAAAGGTAACGTAAACCACACCATTGAGCAGGGTTAATGCTGCTCGTTGGTTATTACGTTGTGGATCGAAACTTACCACATTATTTGAGCTTCCGTCGCCATTGCCAGGTACTGAAGCGGTAATTGCAACCGGACTACCCGGCCGCTCTGATCCATCGAGTATATTAACAGCATGCAGGTATTGGATAAATGTGTTTCCATTTGTGTTACGGGCCACAAAATATATTGTTTGTGATACAGAGTCAATCACAGGTGTGCCAACAATACCCATTTGGCCACTAAAATCCTGATATTGTCCACCACAAGCACCAGTCATATCTGAGTTTAGTGGCGCGCGCATACCCGGCGCTGTGTAGTTTTTCTTCCAGAACAAATAGCCGGTATCACCATCGTAGGCATAAATTGAGTTGTTTACCGTTGCAATGTAAACTACGTTTCGTACTTCAGATGCCAGTTGAAGGTTGCCTACTACAAGCGGTTGAGAATATACCTGGGCATCAACGGCAAGCGAAAAGAGTTTACCAAACTTACTGGTATTTACATTGCTTACGTTTAATGCTGTTTCCTGATTATTCAGGCCAGCCCGGCTGAGGTTATTATGTTGCGTCAGTACAGAAATGTGCTGGCTGTTGGGCTTGTAGGGTATTACGACTGTTGGGTGGCTATTGTCTTTCTTTTTGCATCCAATGAATGAAGAAATAATTAGTACTGCAGTAATAGTTCGTTTTAACATAAATTGTGATTGGTTTCTTCAAAAATAACATAATATTTGACTGCTTTGAAGGTACCTGATTGTTTTTTATTTAAAACTACTAACTTATGTATCATTTTTATTTTTTCATACGTAATCTTATTTAGTGTTCGTTAATCAGCATTAATTGATGTTGATTGTAAATTCTGATCATAACATTTATGCTATTGCAGCGTTTTAATCTTTTATTATTCAAGTTAACATGAAAAAAATTATTTACCCTCTTTCGTTTGTCCTCCTTATTGCTACAAGTTATTTATCGTGCATGAAAACCAGCGTTAACCCTATAACCAATAATCAGGTTATAGATACCAGTAAAACGCTTATAGGTAATGTTTCCTTAGTTGGAAAATGGAATGTGCTTAGCGATACAATTAGTTACGGTGCTGCAAGGTCAAATTATCACGGCGTTTCATCCGATCATTATACATTTACCAAATACGGTAATCTGTTCGTAAAACTGGCGCCTAATAATTATACGGATACCGCCATCTATGCAATCAGCTCAATAAATAATTCTGTAGTGTGGCAAAATATAGCGTATAGCATAGACGGTACGGTAAGCCATGTTTCGTCGGTTTCTGTGCCTTATACAATTACAAGCCTGAGAAACGATACCCTGATACTTACTTCAAATTTCCAAACCAGTGCTGGTGTGCGTTTTGAGGAGATAACTTTCAAAAAGCAGTAGTTAACAATATTTCCGGGTAAAGGTAGGCCCGCTTACCTTCGAATAAAATAACAAAAACAGACGATTTCGTCTGTTTTTGTTATTTTAAAACACAAGGCAAATGCTTTTAATTAATTTAGAGCGGGCCAAGGCTAAACCTTATTATTTCAAATATTCCGTAAGATTATAAACGTAATGATCGGAGTTTACCTTAGATCTACCACTTCAACTCCTGGATGATCTTTTTTGTCAAACGTAAAAATGTTCTCGGGGAGTTTTGGATTAGGAGTAAGCGTTCGGATCGTATAAGTATAGCGACTGCCGTTTTTGTCGAAGATTAGGGCTGAATGTATCAGTTTTTTGGCTTTGTCAATCGCCAGGCGAATTTTGAAAAATACTTTTTTCGCATCATCCGGACTCAGATCAATAATTTGGCAATTGATGCCATCAATTACTTCATCGCCGGTGTACACGTATTTGTATCCATGTTCGTAAACGGTAAAAAGCTGTGCTGGATTAAGGTTGTCTTCACTATGATCTAAGTCGTTCAATTCCGCTTCTTTGTCTTTTATTACATAGGTCCATTGGTTCTTACCATCGCTAATGATCTCTTCTGCAACGTTAGCTTTATTTGTAGGATCAAAGATGCTCACCTTAAACTTATTTAATTTAGGCTCTGTAATTAATGAGCCAAACTGAGTGCTTTTAAGTTGCGCCTGCGGATCGTCGAGCAGAAAAGTAAAATCGGCTTTGATCAGATTATAGGAACGATATTTTAAACTCACCGCATTCAGTATCTTTTTAGCCTGCACATCTTTTTGAGCATAGATCGCATTTATTGTGCCGGTGAACAGGAGTAGTATCAGGAGCGTTTTTTTCATTATTTTATTGGATATCAGGCGTTATTCGTCAGGCATTGGTTAATGCCGACCAAAACACGATTTGCCATTGACTATTGACTTTTAATTATATACTTTTTTGAATTTCTTCCAGATGTTTTTCCAGGCTATATTCATCGCTATAAAGTACTTCACGCGCTTTGCTTCCTTCAAAAGGACCAACAATGCCGGCAGCTTCTAGTTGATCAATGATCCTGCCTGCTCGGTTATAACCCAGTTTAAGTTTACGTTGAATCAGCGAAGTTGAACCCTGCTGATGCATTACTACCAAACGCGCTGCTTCCTCAAACATAGGGTCGCGATCAGCCGCATCGAAATCCTTGGAACCACCACTTTCGCCTTCACCAACATATTCAGGCAACATAAATGCAGTAGGGTAACCTCGTTGATTGCCTATAAAATCTGATATTTTTTCTACCTCAGGTGTATCAACAAAGGCACATTGCAACCTTATCAGGTCGCTGCCGGTTGATAGTAACATATCACCGCGGCCTATCAATTGGTCGGCGCCTCCGGCGTCGAGGATAGTTCGGGAATCGATCTTGGAAAGTACACGGAAAGCCAGCCTTGAAGGGAAGTTAGCCTTGATTGTACCTGTAATTATATTCACAGATGGGCGCTGGGTAGCAATAACCAGGTGTATGCCTACTGCCCGTGCTAATTGTGCAATTCGTGCTATAGGCATTTCAACTTCCTTTCCTGCAGTCATCATCAGGTCGGCGAATTCGTCAATTACCAATACAATAAAGGGCAAAAAACGATGTTTTTCGGGGTCACTGATCTTCCTGTTTACAAATTTATGATTGTATTCTTTCAGGTTACGGACGCCGGCATCTTTAAGCAGGTCATAACGCTGATCCATTTCTATACAAAGCGAATTAAGCGTATTCACAACCTTTTTGGTATCGGTTATGATCGCATCTTCTTCGTCAGGTAACTTTGCAAGGAAATGCCTTTCTATTTTGCGAAAAAGTGTTAGCTCAACTTTTTTAGGATCGACCAAAACAAATTTTAATTCCGATGGGTGCTTTTTGTAAAGAAGAGAAACCAGGATAGCATTGATACCAACCGATTTTCCCTGCCCGGTTGCACCCGCTACCAGCAGGTGCGGCATTTTAGCCAGGTCGGCTATAAACACCTCATTAGATATCGTTTTACCGAGAGCGATCGGCAGATCCATCGTAGTATTTTGAAACTTTTCTGTTGCCAGAATTGAGCGCATCGAAACCATTTCGGGGTTTTGGTTAGGAACCTCTATACCGATGGTGCCTTTCCCGGGCATTGGTGCGATGATACGGATACCTAAAGCGGCCAGTGAAAGGGCAATGTCATCCTCCAGGTTTTTGATCTTCGATATACGTACGCCGGGGGCAGGAATGATCTCATACAGCGTAACCGTAGGGCCAATAGTTGCCTTGATCTTGTCTATCTCGATATTATAGTGGTTCAAAGTTTCAACGATCTTATTCTTGTTGGCTTCCAGCTCTTCAGCATTGACCGTTATTTTGTTAGATCCGTAGTTCTCAAGCAGGTCAAGCGTTGGGTATTTATAAGAAGCCAGGTCAAGTTTTGGATCATAGGTGCCAAACTGTTCTACCAGGCTTTTTGCCTTATCATCATCTTCCTTCTCAATACTTAAAGGATTGGTCGGCCGATTGGTATCGATGGTAAGCGGAATCTCGTCCTCCAATTCAGGTTCATGGGCAGCAGTTGCGTCTGGTTTCAGTACAACTGGTTCGTGAAATTGCGGTGTAGGGCTAAGTTCTGTTACGGTGTCGGGAGCAAGGCTTCCTTCATCTTTAACCCGGTTACCATTTTTTGGCCATTCTATAGGCTTCGAGGGATATTCTTCTTCTATTTCAACAGCTTCCGGAACAACATTTTCGACAACATCCGTATTTAATGTTTTAGAACGTAACCTGGGCAGTCTGAAATCAATATTATAGGCTATGATGAGCGCCGTAAGTGCTCCGAATAACAATATACCTGCAGTGCCTGCCTGCCCTACCTGAGCATCGAGCAGTCTATTACTCCAGAATCCAAAATTGCCTTCCAGAAAATGTGGGACATCGCTCACAAAGCCATGAAAAAAGCCCAGAGTGATGGAAATAAAAACGATAAGGAAAAAAGAATATCCAAGCGTTTTGTTAACAGGGTACAATCTAACCTTAAACAATAAGCGGTAACCGATAATAAAAAAGACAAAGGCAAAAAGGAATGATGCTATACCAAACCATTCAAAAATGAATTGGTTTGAAAGCAATGCACCAAATTTACCGAGCCAGTTTTCTACAACCGGGTTTTTGATTCCATTGTCAATCAGTTCCTGCTGGGTTTTGAACAGGTTGTGCCAGCCGCCATTAGCAACGGATACATAACTCTGGTCCTCCTGCCAGGTAAACAAATAGGAGGTAAATGCGATCAGAAAAAAAACGGAGAGGATAAGTAAAAACAGACCAATTACCTTAACAACACGACCATCTTTAAAGTTTAAAATAGGCGTACTTTCCTTTTTGGGGCGTGCTGGCTCGTCCTTACCGCTTTTTGAAGTGGATTTATCGGGTTTGTTATTGTCCCTTAAAGTGTTTGTTCTGAACTGGTTCCCTTTGATCGGCATCCTATGTATTAATGCGTTAAAACGCAACCGTAAAGTTAACAGAATTAACAAATATTGGGAACAATAGCTTGAATTATTTAAGATCACCGGCCGGAGTTTTTGGTAGTAAATAACCTTAGGGTGCTTGTTCGGAGGGGCAGGAAACAGTTGAACAAAACGGTAAATTGAACTTTACGTTCGATATACCAGGGTAAAATTCAGACCGATCGATTTGATGCATCTTCATTCGGCTTGTTTTTTCCACAATTGCCGAGTTATTCACCTCAATGTCCATCAACCAATTTTTTTAGTAATATTGACTTATGAGCGCCGATTTACTGGAAGCCTATATTGCATCTGCCGACCTGGTGGGCCTGAGCGCGCTTTTGCAGCAAAATCCGGGGCTTATCAAGGCAAAGACCTCTCTTAACGTTTCGCCGCTGATGTTATCATGCTATTATAAAAAACTTGAAGTCACCGCAATTTTATTGAAGCTTACCACGGATATCAGCCTTTTTGAAGCCGCAGCTACCGGTAAATTTGATACGCTGGCCCATTTGCTTTATTCGCATCCGGAAGCTGTGAATGATTATGCCGAAGATGGTTTTACGGCATTAGGACTCGCCTGTTATTTCGGTCAGTTTGAAGCTGCCCGATATCTGGTTTTAAAGGGTGCCGATGTAAATCTGCATTCTAATAATGGCTTTAATGTATTCCCCATCCATTCTGCTGCTGCCGGTAACTTTACTAATATTGTAAAATTGCTGGTTGATAATGGTGCAAATGTTAATGTACGGCAACAGGCAGGTGTAACGCCCCTGCATTCTGCCGCCCAAAACGGTAATCCTGATATGCTCATCCTGCTGCTTGAAAATGGCGCCGATACCCAGGTGCGCATGGAGGGAGGCAAACTCCCGACTGATTTGGCACGCGAAAAAGGTTTTGTTGAAATAGCTGAAATATTAAGCTGAGTTTTGAATTTCGAAATTTCATTTCCAGATTTATTTTTGTGGAAATTTTAGCCGCTATTTTGCATTGGATATCCGGCATAAAAACATTTACCTTTATTGTATAAACCCAAAATTACCCCAATGACCGGCGATGATATTGTTTTGTTAGGCGACAAGCACGTTGGCGAACCTTTTCAGATCGGTGCTCATGTTGCTAAAAATGATGCCAACTATAAAGGTCCCTGGGATTGTACTGAGTTTGTAAGCTGGTTATATTATCAGACTTTCGGCATACTCTATGGTTGTAATAATAATCAGGGCGATCCGGCAACTTCCGAAACCTACAGCGATTCCTGGGCCCGGGATGCCCATGAACTTGGACGGATAATTACCGTAGAAGAAGCTAAAGCTACGCCGGGCGCCATTATTCTGCGTATTGCAGGTACCGGTGAGGTTGGTCATATGGCAATTTCGGATGGCAACGGCGGAACGGTTGAGGCGCATGGCAGTATTGATGGTATTACCAATTCGGTAGTTGATGGCAGGCGCTGGGATATGGGCGTTTTGGTGCCTGGTGTAACCTATAATACTAATTCTATTATTCCTTTTCGGCCACCCACAATTGAGATTTATCGTCTTACGCAACCCAATATGGTGTCTGCTGACGTAGGTAAAATTCAACTTACCCTTAACCGGCGAGGTTTTGATACCGATGGCGTAGACAATATTTTTGGAGAACAAACACTTCGTGCAGTTAAACTTTTCCAGGATTCGGTTGGCCTTAACCCTGATGGTGAAGTTAGCGCATTGACTGCAGCTGCTTTGGGGATAAACCTGCGCTAAGCTATTGCATGCTACTTAATCAAACCCACCATGTCGGTTTGCTTTTACAGGGTCGGGCCATTTGGCAGGCTGTCCGGTTTTAGCATCAATCGGCAGTATGCTTTTCTCACGTGAGGTTGTTGCAGGGTCCTCTGATGCTTCGTAAACCAAAATAGCGGTTAATATGGCATTGCTTTTTACATCATCAAAAACAACCTTGTCATAGGTGTCACGATTGGTATGCCAGGTGTATACACCGTATTCCCAACTGTTTGAACCAAGTGAAAAAGCCGGTGCTCCTGCCGCTACAAACGAAGCAAAATCTGAACCTCCACGACCAGGTGAGCCTGGGAATGAGGTTTTTACTGAATCGCGGATATTGGAAGGTACGTGTGAAAGCCAGCGACTAAGGTATTCGTATGAATTCAGGAATCCCTGTCCCGAAAGGTTGACAACGCGGCCGGTACCATTATCCTGATTAAAAACGGCTTGTATATGCTGTACAATTTCGGGGTGGTCTTCTACAAAAGCCCTGGAACCATTCAATCCTTGTTCCTCGCTTCCCCAATCGCCTACAATGATGGTTCTTTTAGGATTTGGATATACTTTTTTCAGAATACGTAAAGCTTCCATCATGGTTATGGTACCTGTACCGTTATCTGTTGCACCGGTACCTGCATCCCACGAATCAAAATGTGCCGAGAGAATTACATATTCTTCCGGTTTTTCGCTGCCTTTTATTTCTGCTATCACGTTAAAAGTGGGCATAGGGCCCAGTTCTTTCGATTCAGTATGGACAATGATCTGTGGTTTTTCTCCGGATTCAGTCAGACGATACAACAGGCTATAATCTTCCAGTCCAATATCTATAGTTGGAACCTTTTTAGTATAGGCACCAAATATTTTATCTACGCCAAACCCGTTTGACCAGGTGGAGGTAATTATGGCCGCAGCGCCGGCATTTTCCAGGGCCAATGGTAAAGTTTTGTTTGTAAGTCCCGTTTTCCGAATACGCTCGCGCCAGGCATCAATTTGTTTGCTGCGCTCGGCTTTCAGTTTATCAAAGGACTCTTTCGTACCAAAGTCGCGCCAATCACCATCCGAACGACCTGTAGGTTGATTCATGCTGATCATTACAAACTTGCCTTTGACCGTAGGTAACCAGGCTTTGAAAGCATTGCTATCGGCCAGATCCGGCAATATCACCAGGTCTGATTGGATTGTTTTTTTACCCATGCCCGGGCTCCATGCCAGTTGAATAGCTTCGAGTGTTTTAGTTCTTGGGTAAACCAGATCTACGTGAGTAATGCCGCGTTCCCATCCACGCCAGTCGCCCCATTTCTCTATACGAGCATCTATGCCCCAACTCTTATATTTTTCAACTGCCCAATCCCCGGCTTTTTGCATCTGCGGCGTACCTACCAGTCGCGGTCCGATACCATCGAACAATTCATGCGCCAGTTGTTGCAGCTGCGAATTGTCGGTTTCTTCTTTAACGATCTGGTCAATGACCGGCTCTTTACTTTGCGCAAAAGTATTGGTGTTGATGACAAAAGTTGCGAGGATGCAAAGGGCTGCAAAGCGAATTGGCAGGGTTATAGTCTTCATGCACCTAAATTAAGAAATTTAGGGTAAAAAGTTAGGAGTGATTTGTTATCATTTATCGGGAATAAATGATTTGCCTTTTACAGATAAGTTTAGGATTTTGATTTCTCTTCGTCTTCTCTTTCAACCGTGATCGTACATTCGGTTACTAAAGCAGCAATTGCACCAACTGCCGCAAGTACCGGAAGTAACAAGGCACCAACAACGCCATAGGTCAACGGGAAGGAAGCTATCTCTTTGCCTGATTTATCGGTAATGGTAATTTTGGAGACATTACCCTCTGCGATCAATTCCTTTACCTTTTTTAGGAGACTTTCGCCATTTATATTGAATGTTTCTTTAGCCATAACTAGTTTTTATTATTAGATAGGCTACTGGCCAGCTTGTTACAAGTGCATGGCTTACAAATAGCCCTGTTTTTTCAAATAATCTGCCCAGATCACATAAGCCGGTGCTTTCAGGTGTAAGCCTTCAAAAGTGTACTCGCTTTTCAGACGACCATCGGCATCAACAAATAAGTGGAATAAGTCGACAAAGGTATAATTGCCCAAATTTGCGTTTGCCTTCAAAAGCTTATTTACAGTCAAAACATGTTCCTCCTTATCGTAATGCTGCGGGAAGTTTGGCAGGGATGAATTTAAGGGGAGTATGCTTTGCACAAAGATCCTGGTTTGCGGACTCTTGCGGTGAATCTCGTTGACGATCTTCAGGTAGTTATCGGCAATAACTGCATCGGGTATATCTTTACCAATATCGTTGATGCCGAGCAGGATAAATATTTTGGAGGGTTGTCTGTCTGTAATATCTTTTAAGCGTTTAAGTACGCCAAAAGTAATATCCCCGCCAATACCACGATTCAGCACCGTAGTATCATTCAATACCTTTTTCCAGTCGCCCATTTCTGTAATGCTATTTCCAAGGAAGATAACGCGACCGGGAATAATCGGTTCACTGGCAAACAGTTTCAATCGTACCGGTGTATGTTCCGGTATAAATGGTAGGGTATCATAAACACGCTGATTGGTTACGCCTTGTGCCCCGGCAAGCAATGGTAACAGCAAAAGAAAAAATAAGTACTTCATACCCTAAAGGTAGGAAGTACTTTAGTAGAATCAATACATAAACTATTGCAATATCATTACTGCCCTGTTTGCAGGTCATTTATCCTTTGTTCAGTTTTAGCAATTTTTTCGGTTAGTTTTTTTAACCTTTTTCTATCTGCGTCCAGTTGTTTTTGAGCACTATGTGCGTCGCTGGCTGCATTGGCCGCCTGCTTAGCTTTTTTCGCTGCTTTTTTTGCATCGCTTAAATCGCCGCCTACAGCATCATTGGCTGCTTTTTTGCTGTCGTCAAGGGCATCGTTTGATTTTGCCGTCAAGGTAATCACAGCAACGGAGTCTACCGGAATCTGGATCTGTGTTTTTGCCAGATCGGCCTGATAGCCAGCCAGATCAGCTTGCAGGTTCCTGATCTTTTTATTGATCTTCGCGGAATCGCGCTGGGTTGTATCTGATAGATGTTTAGTAGCGGCAAAAGTGTGTGCCGAAATGAATAATAGTGTGGTAAATAATAAAAATACTTTCATTTTCATGTGTTAAATTTGATTTAGCCTTAACAAATATTTGCGGCTGCGGTTTTAAAAGTATCATTTAAAGCATAAAATTAGCGTTGTTATTTTTTGACTGTCGTTAAACTTCGTCGAAATTGCAATAAAAATAGCGGGTCGAAATCATAGGAAATTCATAAAAAATGGAATTTTATAATTGATTGCTTTTATTTTTTTTGACCCTTGCTAAGACAAAAAACTTTAGCTTTACGTATAATTACAAAGTTAAGGTGATGGTGTTCCACCTATTTGAACCGTACTGCCCAAAATGGTAGTTCTGATGACGCCTGTTAAATATTGTTTTAATCGTATTTTTCAGGCATGAAGCGCAGTCTATTTTCTATCTTCTCCCAATCCATATTTTATAAAATATTGTATTATCTGTTGCGATGGATTTTACTTGTATTTCCCATTGCAATAACTATCGGAAGTTCGGTAGCCTTTTTCCTTTGGCTGCTTAATTTGTCTATACATTTTCGGTTTGCGCACCCCTGGATACTTTACCTGTTGCCGCTGGCGGGTATATTGATACACCTGGCTTATAAACTTTATGGAAAATCGTCCGAAAAGGGTAATAACCTGATCATTGACGAGATACATTCTCCCGGCGGTGGTATACCGAAGCGTATGGCGCCGTTGGTATTGGGTGCCACCATCATTAGTCAGTTATTTGGCGGCTCGGTTGGACGAGAAGGGACCGCAGTTCAAATGGGCGGCAGTATAGCAGGTTTCTTTGGTAGCTTGTTTAGGCTGAATCAAAAAGACACCAGCACCTTGTTGATAGCTGGTGTAGCTGCAGGTTTTGCTGCAGTATTCGGAACACCGTTTGCGGGCACTATTTTCGCAATTGAAGTTTTGGTGATCGGACGCTTGCAATACCAAGCTATTGTCCCCTGTGTCATCGCCAGTATCTTGGCTGACCAAACAGTAGCGCTATTGGGCATTCACCATACGGTGTATCATATTGATCCATTTGTAACAAAAAACCAGTTTGCTTTCCTAACCATCAAGCTCGATTTCCTTCTCATAGTTAAAATTGTATTTGCGTCGGCTCTTTTTGGTTTAACCAGCTACTTTTTTGCCGAGTTAGCCCATAGCATCAAAAACCTGGCTTTGAGAATGATTAAAATTACCTGGCTCATTCCGGTGGCAGGCGGCATGATCGTTATTGTTTTGGTTTTACTAACCGGACGCCAGGATTACCTTAGCCTGGGCGTGGAGCCGCAATTTGCCGATTCAGTGACTATACCTTCTGCTTTTCATGCGGGTGGGGCCTTTGCTTTCAGCTGGTTGTGGAAGATCATTTATACTACCATCACCCTGGGAACCGGGTTTAAAGGCGGCGAGGTAACGCCATTATTTTATATTGGGGCAACATTGGGCAATACCCTATCTGGATTGGTCGACGCTCCGGTTGGACTTTTCGCTGCTCTTGGCTTTATTGCTGTTTTTGCCGGAGCCACCAATACACCGCTTGCCTGTACTTTTATGGGTGTTGAGTTATTTGGCGGTCAATATGCGCTTTATTTTGCGTTCGCCTGTTTTACCGCTTACTTATTCAGCGGGCATTCGGGGATCTATACGGCACAAAGGATCGGTAAACCAAAGTTCCCGCAATCAAAACATACTCTGGAAACAAAGATAGGGGATGCCACAAATAGACGTAGTGCGAAGCTCCACGACTATTTATCCGGATTTAAAAAGCGTTGAGGCGAGGGAACTGATTAGTTAAATTTTGGTTTTCGCTGTTCCGGTTAAATGAAGCTACTTAATGGACCTATTTCTTCCGTATATAAATGTGTTTCACATTCTTTTTGCCGGTATCCCGTTCGTCGATATCATATTTATTAAGACTTCTCACCAGCGGCAGCATCTTAGCGTAGCCATAATTCCGGGGATCAAAATCGGGTTGTTTTTTGATGATGAGGCTGCCCAGCTCACCCAGGAATGCCCAGCCGTTCTCGTCCGCCAGATCGTCAACACTATCTGCTATCACAGCCTTAATTTCAGGGCCTATTTTATTTAATGGATTAGCACTTACTATAGGGGCATTGGCTGCCGGCTCTTTATTGGGCTCTGTATTAACGGGCTTTTCCTTCTTTAAAATTTCGATATAGATAAACTTATCGCAGGCAGTGATAAAGGGGTTTAAGGTTTTCTTTTGCCCGATGCCTATCACTTTCATACCGGCTTCACGAAGCCGTGTGGCAAGCCTTGTAAAGTCACTATCGCTGGAAACAATACAGAAACCATCAACCTTGCCGGTATACAAAATATCCATCGCATCGATGATCAAAGCGCTATCAGAAGAGTTTTTGCCGCTCGAATAGCTGTATTGCTGGATAGGAGTGATGGCATTTTCAAGTAATACATTTTTCCAACCGGAAACCGTTGGTTTGGTCCAGTCGGCATAAATGCGTTTAAACGTGGGGGTACCATATTTGGCTATCTCCTCAAACATCTCCTTTACATTAGCATAAGGTACATTGTCTGCATCAATCAGCACTGCAAATTTGAGCTCCTTGTCGTTTTCCATAATGGTACACTTTAATCGAAAGGCGTAAGGTAGCACAAAGTTGACTCACCTTAGCAAACAGACTTACGAAGTTTTTAAAACTTCCTAAGTCTTTACGCTTTCCCGACATTGGGCATTAGGCATTGGGCATTGGTCATCGGTAAGTAGCACTGGCCTTTAACCTTTAACCTTTCTCCATTCTCCTTTGTCCTTTCTCGTTTCTCCTTTCACCTTTCTCCTTTCTCCTTTCACCTTTCTCCTTTCTCCTTTCTCCTTTGTCCTTTCAACTACAACTTCACTTCACCCCATCCTTTGCGGTACTCCCGGCGGATGAACTGGTTTGCAGGTTCGTAATTGGTTACGCGCATATTGGCTCCATCCCATTGCAAGGCTTTGTATCTTCCGTTAAATTGGTAACGTTCCTGATCGCCGTATACCGGGTCTTTGTACTTGATCTTTTCCTGAATATCGAAAGTGCGCAATAACAGATTTCCCATTAAAACTGTTTCGGTCAACGGGCCAGCGTAGCCAACGAATGGAGAATCAACTTCCATTTTGCCATAACCGGCAATCGCAGCGTCTATCCATTGCCACCAATGTCCATCCATATCACCTTCAACCCGTGGGTATTTTTTCGGAACGTTAATGTCTTTGTTTAAAGATAAAGGCAATAAGCGCGGATGACTACCGCCCCAGCCGCACGAAGCTTTTCCTTTGGTGCCAATAAAAAGTGTGCAGCCTTCAAAATCATTTTCACTTGGAATATCGCCTAAGGCTTCGTTTTGGTTAACATCGGGATCAAGCTCGCTCAGGCGTTCGGGGGTAATACCACCGTCCATCCAGTAAAGATCAAGGTCCTTGCCGTTTTGTTGTTTGAATTTAAATTTGATAGAGCTTGAAACCGGCCCGCTTTCAGGGAATATCCCTTCCTTGAAAATGCCCTGGTAAACGGTGCTCGCACTACCGGATACTTCGGTAGGGTAGCCTAATCCTAATAATTTGAACGGCGGACCCATAATATGGCAACCCATATCGCCCAGGGCACCGGTGCCGAATTGCCACCAGCCACGCCAGTTAAACGGTACCAGATTTTCGATATAGTTGGTCTCTTGAGCTGTGCCCAGCCAGAGATCCCAGTTCAATTCTTTGGGTATTGCCGGGCCTGTTTTTGGCCAGGATATACCTTGTGGCCAAACCGGCCGGTCGGTCCAGCAATAAACTTTCTGAATATCACCCAGCAAGCCTGCTTCGATCCATTCCCGCAAGGTTCGCATGCCCTCGCAGGAGGCGCCCTGGTCGCCCATTTGGGTTACAACTTTGTATTTTTCTGATGCCTGGGTTAAAACACGGGCTTCATAAATATCATGAGTAAGTGGTTTTTGCAGGTAAAGATGTTTCCGCAACTGCATCGCACTTAAACCAACTATGGCATGGTTGTGATCAGGAATGGCTACTGTAACCGCGTCAAAATTCTTATGTTCTTTATCGAACATTTCGCGCCAGTCGTGGTAAAATTTGGCTTTGGGGAATTCTTTGATACGGGGCGCTGCGGCACGATCGTCTACATCACACAGAAACGATATCTCGGCATTCTTTTTTGGTGAATTAGCGTGGTGATGTATATCATTCTCCGCTTCACCACTACACCCAACGGCTGCAATGTATAACTTATCACTTGGCGCCAGGTAGCCAGGCCCGCCCAAAACATAACGCGGTACGATATAAAATCCTGCACTGGCAACGGCTGCTTTTTTTAAAAAATCGCCTCGGCTTATGTTGCTGTCTTGTTTTTCCTTTTCCATGTTTGTTATTTTTTATGGAGTGGTTTTACTGCTACTTCTTTAAAGAAAACTACATCGTCATCGCCATGGTTTTGCAGGCCGATATAGCCGGCAAGCGGACGTGGACCACGATAAGGCTCGAAGTCAAATTTGCGTTCTGGCGTAGGTTGTCCTTCAGTATAATCGGTTACTTTTTGACCGTTTACTGTTACGATTGTACGCAAGCCGTCAAGTGTTATTTCCATTACGTTCCATTCTGGTCCGGGTTTGCCGGGTTTGGCCAATGGTTTGGTCAATGAATAAAGGGTGCCGGTTATATGATAATCATCTTCGCCAGAGGTTTCCGGGTGGTTATCAATTTGTACTTCATAGCCATAAAATACAGGCATCCAGGGTTCGCGGGGTTCAACAGGAATGCGGATAAATACACCCGAATTGCTGTTTGATTTCTGCATGCGGAATACGATACGGATTTTGCAATTGCTAAATTTCTCCTTGCTCCAATACAACAAGCCCATTCCACCGTGGCTACCGGTTACACCGTTTTCAACATAACGTTTTCCGGGGCCTACCATTTTCCAGCCATCCAGGTCTTTGCCGTTAAATAGCTGGCGCCAGCCTTTTTCGTCCAGTTTTGGTGGTTTGGGGATACTGTCTTGTGCGGTAGCGATCAAGCTAAAGGCAGATAATGCAAAGGTGACAGCCAGGAAAAGAGCCTTGCATGCTTTGTTTGTTTTCATATCGTTAAAAATAATTGAACGGTGTGCGGGTGCACTATCCCGTATGGGTTAATAATTGCTGAAGCAAGATAGAGATTTTTAATAAATGCGACCCGATATTTTTAAAAATCATACGGTAAAGCAAATGTTCACCCCAAAATCATCGATCCGCTAAATATGAGCCAGGTTTTCAGATAAATGGTTCAGGAAATTACCCGGTAAGCTAATTGAGCTATTGCAGCTGCAATAGCTCAATTAAGCCTGGGCTGATAGTTGCCAGCCCCCAGAGATCAATTCTGCAACTCATACACTACAGCTTCATAGGGCTTTAGCTTACCATCAGCAGAAGCCTGATCATAATTGCTGATCAATACTTTGGCTTTACTTAAATCAAGTCCGGTTATTGCAGCCGCGGTATGATCCCTGAAGTTTAACAATACCAATAATTTTTTGCCGTCAAGTTCCCTTGTATAAGCATAGGTATCCGGGTTGTCTTTATCCAGCAGCGTATACTTGCCGTAAACCAATACCAGGTTATCATGACGCAGCTTGATGGCCTTCCTGAAATAATTTAACGTTGAGTTAGGGTCGCTTTCCTGAGCAGCGGCGTTGATCGTGTTGTAATTCGGGTTTACCTTTATCCAGGGGTTACCTGTCGAAAAGCCTCCATTGATCGTGCCGTCCCATTGAAATGGTGTGCGGCTATTATCCCGGCAGGAGAATTCGGTATTTTTCATAAAAAGTTTCATATCCCCTTTGATGTTGATTTGATGCTGGTACTCGTTTAAGGTTGCCTTATCACGGTAATCTTTTATATCAGTAAAACCAGCATTGGTCATGCCGAGTTCATCACCATTATAATAATAAGGCGTACCACGCATTGTCAAAATAAAGGTAGTCAGCATTTTAGATGAGAGACTTCTGAACGCAGGCTTGTCATTACCAAATCGGCTTACCAAACGCGCCTGGTCATGGTTTGCTAAAAATACTGATAGCCATCCTTTTTCAACAAAAACACTATCCCATTTGCTGAACACCTGTTTGAAATGCAATACGCTGTATCCATCGGGTTTAGCTATATCTACAGCCTCAAAAGGGTAGGCCATACCCAATTCGTGGCGATCAGCATCTACCATATTATGGGCATCTTCGTAGGTATTGCCTGTGCCCTCGGCCACGCTCATTATATCATATTTGCTCAAAACCTCCTGATTCATTTCTTTCAGATAGTCGTGCAAATGAGGCTGCAGTGCATAATACTTTGAAAAATTGCTTTCATAACCTTTAGGGTAAACCGGCCAGGTGGTATCCTTTGCAGCAAAACCAAATGCATCCAGGCGGAAACCGTCTATACCTTTATCGCACCAAAATTTCATGATCGCATAAACTTCTTTGCGCAGTTTTGGATTTTCCCAATTCAGGTCGGGTTGTTTACGTGAGAAATAATGCAGGTAATAAGCTTTGGTCAGAGAATCATAGCGCCAGGCGTCGTGATTTACGTCGAACAAACTATAGCGTGGGGGAGGGGTACCCCGTTCGGCATTCCACCAATGGTAATAATCGCGGTAAGGGCTGGTTCGCGAGCTTCGGCTTTGTTTAAACCAGTCATGCTCATCGCTGCTGTGATTTACTACCAGGTCCATTACCAGTTTAATGCCGCGTGCGTGCAGGCCTTTCAGTAGCTCGTCGAAATCGGCCATGGTACCAAAATCGGACATGATATTACGATAATCGCTTACATCATAACCATTATCGTCATTTGGCGAGCTATAGATAGGGTTGAGCCAAACGGCAGTTACACCCAGGCTTTTTATATAGTCTAACTTTGAAATGATACCTTTCAAATCGCCAATGCCGTCTCCGTTGGCATCTTTAAAACTGCGTGGGTAAATTTGATATACCACAGCTTCTTTCCACCATTTACGGTCGGGTTGTTCGGCTATAGCTGTTTTTTTGTTCTGGCATGATAGCCCTGCAATTGCTGCAAGGCAGCTTAAGGCAATAAATAATTTGTTCATGGCTTATTTTGGTCAGGCCAATTTAAAAATTTTCGTATTACCGGACATTATACGGGGCTGAATTTTGGGCAAAAAAATAGCCGGCATATAACCGGCTATCCCCTAATTAAATTTAAACCTTGTTTTTTTGTAGATGTAGACTGTTATAACAAATAACTGCGGCTTTGTTTTGAGCGTTGGCGCTTTTTTTTTGATGAAGTCAATTTAATAAAGGGATTTACAGGATCAAACGCTACCAGCCACCTTTTAAACCTTCTTTCAAAGCGTTTTGATAATTTTCCAGATCGAAAGAATATAGGAATGGCGCTTTGTGTGCACCGCCTTTACGCGGTTCTTCAGAGCGACTTAATATTCCAAATGCCAGCATCCTGCGCTGAAAATTCCTTCTGTCGAGTTTTTGGTTCAGGATGGTCTCATAAAGCTTTTGCAGTTCGGGCATGGTAAATTCTTTGGGCATCAGGTTGTAACCAATTGGCTGGTAATTCAACTGCAGGCGCAAAGTATCCAAAGCTGTTTTCAGGATCGCGGCATGATCGAGCTCCATTTTTGGCATATCTGCTAAATCGTACCAGGCGCAAAGTTCAGAATGACTATCGGGTGTCGGGTTAACATGTACGAAATCAACCAGAGCATAATAACCTATTGTCAGAAAACGGTTAGCAAACCAATTTTCGGATGGTGGCAGATAGTCTTTGTACATTTCATTGTGCGGACGCGAACGTTCCGGGTCGCCAAAAACATGAAATTGCTGTAGAAATATTTCATCCATGCCAGTGCGATCCTTTAAAATACGGTTCGCTGCCTCATCTATGGGCTCGTTTTTTAATACGAAGCCTCCCGGAAGATACCACGAATCTTCGTTTTTCATTTTAAGCACCAGCACTTTTAACTGGCCTTCGTGAAATCCAAACACCACGCAGTCTATTGATATATGGCTTAGGAAATTCTCCCTGGCGTTGTTGCAAAAATCTATAAGTTCCTGTTTGTTAAACATTTTATGCTATAGTACAAAAATACTTTGATTATCCGGATAATAATAAATACTATTGTGTTATTGATACACCAAGTGCAACCCGGCAATGGTGTAAAACCAATTTTTAAACATATAATTTTATTAAGATATCTCGAACAGGATTTTTTATCCTGCTCAAATTATTCCAATAAAGATCATAATTAAAATATAATGAAAACTAAATTAATATACCGTTCAGTACAAAATACGCTGATAATTGCTATTGGTGTAGCTTGCTTTAGTACAGCATCCGCGCAGAAAACTGGTGCGGGTGACGCAAAAATGAACACATTTGTATCAGGTTTGCTTAGTAAGATGACGCTGGACGAAAAGATCGGTCAGCTTAATCTGGTTACCGGCGGTCAAAGTGTTACTGGCTCTGCGGTTAATGAGAATATCGAACAAAAGATCAAATCTGGTCAAATAGGCGGTATTTTTGGCGTTTGGGGAACGAGATATATTAAACAGGCGCAAGACATTGCGGTACAAAACAGCCGCCTGCATATCCCCCTTATTTTTGGGTTGGACGTTATTCACGGCCATCGCACCGTATTTCCTATACCGCTCGGTATGTCGGCGAGCTGGGATATGGGTCTTATCCAGCGGTCGGCTAAAATTGCTGCTTCAGAAGCTAGTGCTGAAGGAATCAATTGGGTGTTTTCGCCAATGGTTGACATCGCCCGCGATCCACGCTGGGGACGTATATCAGAGGGTGGCGGTGAAGATCCGTTTTTAGGTTCGTTAATTGCCAAAGCGTTGGTGACAGGGTATCAGGGAACCGATATGTCGCGCAGCGATGCGGTTATGGCCTGTGTTAAACACTTTGCCTTGTACGGTGGTGCTGAAGCCGGTCGCGAATACAATACGGTAGATATGAGTTTAAATAAAATGTACCAGGATTACCTACCGCCTTACAAAGCAGCTGTAGACGCCGGGGCCGGTAGTTTTATGAGCTCATTCAATACCATCAATGGTGTGCCGGCAACGGGCAATCAATGGTTATTAACTAACCTGCTGCGTAAGCAATGGGGTTTTAAAGGTTTTGTAGTTTCCGATTACACTGCTGTAAATGAATTAAGCAATCATGGTTTGGGCGATTTGCAAGCTGTGTCGGCGCTATCATTAAAAGCAGGATTAGATATGGATATGGTTGGCGAAGGTTTTCTAACGACCATAAAAAAATCTCTCAAGGAAGGAAAGGTAAGTCAGGCTGATATCGATCTGGCTTGCCGCCGGATACTGGAAGCTAAATATAAGCTGGGTTTATTTGCCAATCCTTATAAATCTATCAATGCTGATGTAGAAGCTAAATCGGAATTGACCGAAGCAAACCGGTTAGCGTCAAGAGAAACGGCTGAACATTCATTTGTCCTGCTAAAAAATAAAGGAAATATATTGCCGTTGAAAAAGTCGGGTACGATTGCATTGATAGGCCCATTGGCAGATAACCATTCGGAAATGTTGGGTACCTGGGTTGTAGCCGGTGATCCTTCAAAATCAGTAAGTGTGCTCGAGGGTATCAAAAAAGCTGCTCCGGATGCTACCTTAATATATGCGCACGGTTCAAATTTCACCGATGACTCGCTGCTTAATTCCCGTGCATGGTTTTTTGGCATGAAGCAGATCAAAGACAGCCGCCCAGCACAGGTGCAGATCGATGAAGCAGTTGCTGCGGCCAATAAAGCCGACGTTGTAGTGGTAGCTGCCGGCGAATCAGCCAACATGTCGGGCGAATCGGCGAGCCGTTCAGATATTAATATTCCTGAAACGCAACGCGATCTTTTAAAAGCTTTGGCAAAAACTGGTAAGCCAATTGTTTTGGTGTTATTTAACGGACGTCCGCTGACCCTTCCGTGGGAAGATAAAAATATGGACGCGATATTGGATGTATGGCATCCGGGTACCGAGGCTGGTAACGCCATTGCTGATGTTCTTTTTGGAAATTATAATCCTTCCGGAAAGATCACGGCAACCTTCCCATTAAGTGTTGGTCAGATACCTTTATATTATAATCACAAAAATACTGGCAGGCCATTTGATGGAAATGGGCCGGCAAAATTCAAATCAGACTATATCGACATCGCCAACGAACCTCTTTATCCTTTTGGTTACGGGTTAAGTTATACCAGCTTTGATTATAGCCAGGTAAAATTGAGCAAATCAAATTTAAAAGGCAATGAAGTGCTGACAGCAACGGTAACCGTTACCAATACCGGGAAACTGGCCGGCGAAGAAGTAGTGCAATTGTACATCAGCGATCCGGTAGCAAGTGTCAGCAGGGCAGTTAAGGAATTAAAGGGTTTCAAAAAGATCAGCCTGCAAGCTGGCGAGAAAAAGGACGTAACGTTTAACATTACAACCGATGATCTGAAGTTTTACAACAGCAGCTTGAAATACGACTGGGAGCCAGGTCAATTTATTATTCAGATCGGCACTAATTCAAGTCAAACCCAGTCGGCTTCAGTGCAATGGGATAAATAAAATTAATGGTATTATTTTGACAGGGAAAACAGCGGGCAACAGCCCGCTGTTTTTGGTCGTATTACCGTGTCTTAAATTGCCGGAATTTTTTTTTATTCACAGCCAGGTGCAAAATAGTAACAAAAAAATTACCACCCGATAAATTGTCAGGTATGATGATATTTTAACACTAGACAGTTTTTTTTAAACCATAATTAGCATACTTAAATTGTTCTTTCAAATTCTAAATATTAGAGACAAAATGGCAAATAATGAGCCTAACCGGGAGGTATTTGCATATCATCAATACTTTCAACAACATTTTTATATTAACAAATTATTAATTCAATATCAGGATTGTTGCAGAAATTATTTGGTAAACACCCTTTAATTGCAAAAACTTTTTAAAATGGCCTGTTTGAATAATTAATTTATAAATCTTAAAATTATTCTTGTGTAAACAATACACACTATTTAAATTAGAGGAATGCCAATTATAGTTTTTCCGCATAGTGGAAAGGCTTAATGAACCTGATATAATTATAACATAATAAATTTTTGATATTACGATGCAACGCGTGCATCCTGTAGTATCTGAAACAAAGGACAGCGATTGTTTTTTAATGAATTTATTATCAAAAAAAATAAATGATAAAACTTTTACTTTTTACTCTTACTGAACATCCTTCAGAAACCCCGTATCTCACATTCAGGGGGCACCGGATGAGGCTTTTTGATTCCAGCCAATAGCGGGGTGTTTATTCTTTCCACGAATTCAATTATCAACTAAATCAATAAATTAATCAACTAAATCTCAATCTCATGTTTAAAAGTTTACTTCTAAAAGGAAGGACGATGTGCTTGATAGTACTATGCACCCTTTCCTCGATGGTA